>Ga0157379_10002252_pt1 | contig 16063 bp, 16 predicted proteins | sample S25metaG_FD_121802 | JGI IMG/M metagenome (GOLD analysis project Ga0157379, IMG submission 121802) | Switchgrass rhizosphere microbial communities from Kellogg Biological Station, Michigan, USA - S2-5 metaG | ecosystem: Host-associated > Plants > Roots > Rhizosphere > Soil | place: USA... | reverse complement strand
TATCCGCTCGACATGGCAGGTCCGGCCGGGCTTCGCCGGATGGCAGACGCCGCTACAATTCACCGTCCTTAGAGCTGGGTGATGGCGGACTGCGCGTTAGCATCGTGATGCGCCAGTCGCGCGGCTTCGTACCGCCTTTTCATAAGAAAGCTCATAATGATCGAGGTTGTCACAGCGCCTCCGGCAGCGAGGGCAACCGACAGATGGACAAGTCGCTCATTCAAGAACACATGTTGAGTGAGGAACGCCACGCCGACCGTGCCTCCCCCCAACCCGAAGATATTGCCGAGGAAGAGGTAAAAAGCGAGCGATCGACCGCGCATGCTGGGCGATACCATATCATATAGAGCGGGATAGCTGGTTGTCGTCAGAAGGCCGGAGGCGAAGATAGCGAGGCCCAGCCCCATGAGGTAAAAATACGCGCTGGGCATCGCAAGGAACAACGCTCCGATCATCGCGGGGACAAGCCCGATCATCCACAGGCGCAGGCGTCCATACAGTTGCTGGCGCGCGATCATGATGTCACCGATGATTCCAGCCAGTATGGCGCCGACGATGGACCCGACCAGTTGGAAGCTGCCCGCCGCCATTCCGGCAGTTCCGGGAGTGAATCCGTAAGTTCGGGTGAGGACCGTCGGTGACCAGAGGGCGATGGCGTAAGAGAAGAAGAATACCGCGGAAAAGGCGATATATACCGGCACGAACAGACGCCAGTTCCGGATGGCATGTCCCGCAAAATCGCTCACATGCGCTTGCTCATCCGGTGCGCGGACGGCTCGGCGGGGTTCACGCACGGCGAGCATGAACATCGCCACGATGAACCCTGGTGTTCCCGCTACAAGGAAGACGGCCCGCCATGTAGCCACAGGGCCAAAGAATGGCAGCGGGATGAGGTCGGCTCCACTCCAGATCGTCAAGAGGATACCGCCGAGTAGAGCCGAAGACCCGCCTCCGATGGACGTTGCGATCGTGAGGATGCTCATCGCTCGCCCTCGCCGCGCAGCGGTGAAGCTGTCGGCCACCATCGAATATGCTGCCGGCAAGAGAAAGGCCTCCCCGATGCCGACGCCTGCGCGAGCTATGAACAACTGCCAGAAGGTTCCCGCTATGCCGCACATCATCGTCGAGACGCTCCAGACAAGGATCCCGGCGATGATGATATTGCGTCGGTTCAGATGATCGACCAACCGACCAACGGGAAGGCTGGCGAAGGCGAAGCAGACGGAGAAGGCTATGCCCTGCAACAGGCCGATTTCTACATCGCTGAGCTGGAATTCGGCCTTGAGGAAGGGCACCAGTACCGCGATGACGCCTCGATCAAGATAGGAGACGATGATCGCGACGCATAGCAGGACGACCATGTACCAAATTGTCGCCGTCGAAGCGCGCGCCGACGCGGCTGGACCCCGTACCATGATCTCTCCCGTGATATTTCAGGTTCACGGCCGATCTCCGCCGACCTGTGCCGATTTACCTAACAATCGTTCGGAGCAATTGATAGCCACATTCGATGAGGACCGAAATCACTCCCGCGCAGGCGTCTCAGGTCGTTCAGCGCCTCGGGCGCTGCAGGAAAAAAGAAAATAGGTCTGCTGCTTGTCCTCAGCTTGAGGGACCGCTCGCCAATGCTTGGCCAGCCTTATCAGCAGGCGAGTTCCCGCGGCGCCACACGTTCTGCGGCAATCGAGCGAATCGCGTTATAGGCGTCATGGACAGCGTTACCTATGCGCCCGGTCTTGCGGCTGTCTCCGATTACGTAGCAGGGGATGCCGGCAGCCAGAACTTCGTTTACCAGAGCGGAATGAGGATCCCGCCCTTGAGCGATGACCACCCCGTCGGCGGCGATGCGGCTCTTCTGGCCAACCTGATCAACAAGGTCGGCCCCTTGTTCATCGATTCGCGTGATCTGGGTATTCACGACGATGGTTATCTGATCGTTTTTCCTCAGCCGGTCGATCAACATTTTGCGATAGACGAATTCTGCAGCGCGCGCGAGATCGTGACTGGACGATCGCGTGACGAGCGTGACGGACAGCCCGAGCTTCGCGAAATATTCGGCAGTCTCGCAGCCGGTTTCGCCCCCGCCATACACGATCACGGATTGTCCCGCTCCAAGGTCATGGCTCTGTTCGCCCATGAGGACCTCGTACGAATCCAGTACGTTGCGGCCATGAATGCCTTCGACTTCCATCGGTCGCTGCCGTGTTCCTGCCGCGACGAAGACCAGGTCCGGCTTCATGGCAATGAGCTTGGCGGCATCCAGCGGCGCGTCGAGATGGACCTGCACGTTACTGTGCTCCAGGCGCCGTAACAGATAATCCCGATACCAGTAGAACTTGTCCTTGCCGGGAGGCGCTGCCGACGCGATCAGGCCGCCGCCCAGCTTGTCGCGAGCCTCATAGAGGTCTGTCCTGAACCCGACTTCATCCAGCAACAACGCAGACGCGATGCCGCCCGGACCGGCGCCGACCACAACCGCATGCTGTCCTTTGCCGGTGTCGACCGGCAGCGGGGCATCAAGTTCGTTGCCCGTGCGCGGGTTTTCCGCGCAGGTCACAGACTCTGTCGCGCCACTGATGCACCAATTGCAACTGGTGCAAGGCCGGACATCCTCAAACCGGCCTTCCTCCACCTTTTTCGCCCATTGCGAATCCGCCAATGTTGGCCGTCCCAGCGCGATCAGGTCAGCCTCGCCCGACGCAATGGCTTCATCGGCCATCGCGGGATCACGGATCTGGCCCACCGCGATCACCGGCACACCCGTTGCACGCCGCAAACGTCCCGCATAGGGAATGCGCCAGCCTTCCGGCGTCGACATGGGCTCCATAACACGCTCGAAGCTGGCGGGTCCCTGGCCGGTGGAGGCATGAAAAGCGCTTGTGCCCGCGGCAACGAGCATTTTCGCGTTCACCTCCGTGTCGTCAATCGTGACGCCCCCGGGAAGGAACTCGTCCACCGAAAGCCGAAAGACAAGGGGGCGCTGGCCGATTTCGGCGCGAATGGCCTGAGAGATGGCGACCGGGAAGGCCATGCGGCGTTCCGCGTCACCACCCCATTCGTCATCGCGATGATTGCAGAGGGGGGAAATGAACTGTGCGACCAGATATCCGTGCGCACCGTGTACCTCTATGCCGTCATAACCCGCCTCCGCGGCAAGGCGCGCGGTGGTGCCGAACCGGTCGACAAGGCGGCGCACTTCATCCGACGTGAACTCGCCCGAAACCAGTTTCGTTGGATCTTTTCGCGAATAGACCGAGCTGGCTGCCTTGGGCAGCGGGACGAAGCGTTTGTCAGCGAAGCGGCCGCCATGTTGAAGTTGCACGAATATCTTGGCGCCCGCGTTCTTGACCGCGTCGACCAGCCTCTTGTGACCATCCAGGTTGGCTCGAGTCTCCAGTGAAAGCTGGTGCTTCTCCGATCGCCCGGTGGCCGCTTCCACGCAGGTGAATTCGACGACGATCAAGCCGAAGCCGCCCAGCGCCCGCTCCCGATAAAAGGCCACGTGTTTGGGCTGCACGCTGCCGTCTTCACCCCCCATGCCTGTCGACATGGGAGACATAACCAAGCGGTTCCTGAGTTCGACGCCCGCAAAATCAATAGGGCTGAACAAATGGGGGTATTCCGGATGGGCCATATGACCCTATTAATCGCGAAACTGAAAAATTTTCAACCTTTCATTTTTTTGCGTACATGGCTAGGTCCCGCGCAGAACCGCAGGTAGAGTGATTGAGAGAGGACGTTTTCGATGACCCATGTTATGAAGGGTGTCCGGGTGCTCGAGGTGGCGCAGTTTACGTTCGTGCCCGCCGCCGGTGGCGTTATGACCGATTGGGGTGCCGAGGTCATCAAGATCGAACACCCTCTGCGCGGCGACGCGCAACGTGGCTTGAAGGTGCTCCAGAGGCTCGCGGTAAATCCCCAGCGCGCCACCACCATGCATCATCCCAACCGAGGCAAGAAAAGCGTCGGCATCGACATCGGTACCGAAGAGGGGCTTCAGCTGCTGTACGAAATCGCGGCGACCTGCGATGTATTCCTGACCAACTTTCTGCCTTCCGCGCGCGCCAAGCTGAAGATTGATGTCGAACATATCCGCAAGGCGAACCCGAACATCATCTATGCGCGCGGTTCCGCTCTGGGCGACAAGGGCCCTGAGCGCGACAGCGGTGGCTTCGACTCCACCGCCTTCTGGGCGCGCGGCGGACCGGCTGTCCTGGCGACTCCAAAGGAACTGGACGGACCGCTTGGCATGCCCGGACCCGCATTTGGAGACACGATCGGCGCCATGTTCATTGCCGGGGGTATCGCCGCAGCGCTCTATCATCGCGAAAAGACCGGAGAGGCGACAGAGGTTGACGTGTCTCTTCTTTCCTCCGGCCTATGGGCGACGGCCATGGGCCATGATGTCGCCATGGATCTCGACGCGCTGCCGTTCACGCAGCCCATGCCGAACAACGGCGGGATCGTCGAAGGAAGCCAGAACCCGTTCATGGGCATCTTCAACACCCAAGACCAGCGGCCTATCCAGCTGTGCGTGCTGACGCCCGGACCTTACATGAAGGACACGTTCGAGCATCTGGGTCTGGAGCATCTGCTGGAGGATGAGCGATTCAAGACCGTAGAGGCACTTATGGCCAACGCCAATGAGTGCGCGCCATATATCGCGGAAGCGTTTGGCCAGCATCCTTTCAGCTATTGGATGGAGCGCCTGCAGACCATGAAGGGTCAGTGGGCTGCCTACCAGAACTCTCTGGAGATCGCGCAGGACCAGCAGGTGCTGGCCAATGATATGATCTACGAGGTCGAGTCCGCGGACGGTGGGCGGCCGATCAAGCTAGTCGCCAATCCGGTGCAGTTCGATCATGAGGCGGTGAGCAATGTGCGCGGTCCGGAGGCCAACGAGCACACCGAACTGTTCCTCATGGAAATGGGGGTCGACTGGGATCGCCTCGACGAACTGAAAAACAAGGGCGCGATCGCCTGATTGAAAATCATCGAGCGGGCTTTCGACCAACGCCGCCAAATGCAGACGTGAAGGAAGAATGATGGAACTGAAGCCGGGATCGAGATGGAAGGGCGTTGGCGGCGCCGAATTCGTGGTGGTGCGCCCGCCCAAGCAAATAGAAAGCCTTCAGAGCGGCGGCCATGCCGTGCACCCGGCAGCCGACGCGGCGAACCCCGCTCTGGAGCCTGAAGCATCCCTGTCGGACGTGCTGGCCGTCGGGAAGCGCTATTCAGACGACGCCAGCGGCCTTGAATTGCTCGTGAGCAAGGCTGGCAAGGGCACTTTGACGGTAGATGGGCGCGTCATGGGGCTGAAAGAAACCAAAGCGCTGCCGGCGTCGGACTAACGAGGCGACCGAGCGATGCAGATTTCGTTGCTTCTCGAAATGGCGGCAGACGCCTTTCCCGACCGTATAGCCGTCGTCGGGGAAGAAGGAGCATTTTCGCTGGCAGAAATGAACGCCCGCGTCCGCGCGGCCGCGGTGTTGTTCGCAGAACAGCCGGCCGATACGGTCGTGTTTCTCGGTCTGAACGGCGCTTCCTTCCCGACCGCGCTGTTTGGCAGCGCGGTGGCCGGGAAGCCTTTCGCTCCGCTCAATTATCGCCTGCCGGACGTCGATCTCTGCAAGCTGCTGGCGCGCACGAGCCCGTCGGTGGCCGTGGTCGACGATGATATGTTGAGCCGGGTCGAGAACGTGGAGGGCGTCACGTTCATCAGTCGGACGGCTTTCGAGGCAGCCTGCAGCGACGCCGCACGGCGCGAGAAGGCAGTGCCCGATAGCGAGTCGGACATTGCCGTTCTGTTGTTCACAAGCGGCACGACAGGCGAGCCCAAGGCTGCGGTGCTCCGCCATCAGCACCTGTCCAGCTATGTCATCTCGACGGTAGATTTCATGGGTGCGGACGAGGAAGAGGGCGCGCTGGTGTCCGTGCCGCCCTATCACATCGCCGCAATTTCCGCGATCATGACCAACATCTACGGCGGCAGGCGGATCGTTTACCTGCCCATATTCACGCCAGAGGCGTGGGTAGATGCTGCCGTGAAGCAACGGATAACGCACGCGATGGTGGTGCCAACCATGCTGGGTCGCATTCTGGAAGTACTGGACAGCCGGGGTATCGGCCTTCCGCATCTGCGCGCCCTGTCCTATGGTGGTGGGCGTATGCCGCAGCCGGTCATCGAGCGGGCCGTGGCGTTCATGCCGCATGTCGACTTCGTCAATGCTTATGGCCTCACCGAAACCAGTTCTACCATCAGCGTTCTGGGACCGGACGATCACCGGACCGCGATGGCGTCCCAGGACCCGGTGGTTCGGCGGCGGCTTGGATCCGTTGGTCGGCCACTTCCCATTCTGGAAATCGAGATTCGCGATCCGGAAGGCAATGTGCTGCCGTGCGGCGAAGCCGGGGAGGTCTATGTCCGTGGCGAGCAGATTTCCGGCGAGTATCTGCACAAGAAGGTCATTCAGGACGATGGATGGTTCGCGACCAACGACGCGGGCTGGATCGACGAGGACGGCTTTCTGTTCGTGGAGGGCAGACTCGACGACGTGATCGTTCGGGGCGGTGAGAATATCTCTCCGGGCGAGATTGAGGATGTGCTGCGCAGCCACGCCGACGTTGCCGACGTCGCGGTGTTTGGCCTGCCCGATGATCAATGGGGCGAGCGGATCGCTTGCGTCGTCGTGCCGCGTAGCAAGGATGTGACGGCCGAACTTTTGAGCGCATGGGTAAAGACTCATCTCCGCTCGACCAAGGTGCCGGAGACTTGGGAGTTCAGGGACGAGCTTCCCTATAACGAGCTCGGCAAGCTTCTGCGCCGGGTGTTGAAGGCGGAACTATCAGCGGGGCAGGGGCTGCACGCCGCCTGAAGGAAGCCATGGGGGAAGGGCTGCGATGATTGAGCTTTTGATGGAAACCGGCGCAATCGGGTTCCTTGCCGAGCCAGTCATCCGGCCCTCGTCCGATCGTGCTCTTGGCCCCGGGATAGTAAGGGTCGGCGTCCATGAAAGCGGCCCCCGTCCGAACGATGGGTTGAGCGCTTTCGATATGGTGCTCACGACGGATACTGATGCCCCGGCCCCTTGGGTCACAGTGGAGGACCTGGCCGAGGAAGTGGCGCGATTGGAGCAAGCGGTGCAGGCTCAGCCCCTGGCCGCCGCCGTTGCCGCCCAGGTTTTTCGTATTGGAGAACGGCTCGACTTCGACAGCGCGTTGCTGCTTGAGTCGCTGGCCTATTCCACATTGTTGGCTAGCGAGGGCTTCCGCTGCTGGCTTCGCGACTTGCCGCCCCAAAAGGTGCGCATGGATCCCGGCCAGCGAGTGCGGATGGAACGCCGCGACGGCAAGTTGGAGATCGTGCTGAACCGCCCGCGTGGGCGCAACGCGGTCGACGCTGCCATGCGAGACGCGCTGTGTGAGGCGCTTTCCTTTGCTCTGGACGATCCTGACAATGCGCCGGTTCTGTTGCGCAGCGATGCGGCTGTGTTCAGCGTCGGCGGTGATCTTGGCGAGTTTGGCACCCAGTCCGATCCCGCTACCGGTCACAGCATCAGGACGCTGCGGTCGCCGGTTCGTCTGCTTCACCGTCTGGGGGATCGCGCCACTGCCGCGCTCCACGGTCCCTGCGTAGGGAGCGGCATTGAAATCCCCTTGGCGGCTGCTAAGGTGATAGCGCGACCACGCACCAGCTTCCGGTTGCCGGAAGTGTCGATGGGCCTGATACCGGGTGCAGGGGGGACCGTTTCCGTAGCAAGGCGCATCGGTCGGCAGCGCGCCTGCTGGATGTCCATCAGCGGACGGACGGTCGAAGTGGAACGTGCGCTTGCCTGGGGGATGATCGACACGGTGTCGCAGTGACGGCGCCAGTGCATATGCTGAACGCTCTTGCGAGGGAAATCGCCTGCCGAAGCTCTGATTGGGGTGAACGCGTCGTCATCGACCCGCACTCTATCCTCGATCGAGGCGCCGAACTCGCACTCTCGCCCCCCGGGCGCACTTCCCCTAACGGCACTTGCCGGCTCATGCGGGCGGCCGATGGCTGGATTGCGGTTAATCTGCCCCGCCCGGATGATTGGACTCTTATGTCTGCCTGGCTGGAAAGCGAGGTTGCCGCAGCCGATTGGCACCACCTGGAGATCGCGGTCGCAGATCGCCCGGTATTTTATTTGCGAGAGCGGGCCATCATGTTGGGCCTTGCGGCAGGGATAGTGGGCGAAGTGGCTCACGACGCGGGGCCGATCACGCCAACTCTCGCAATGGGTAAACCGCGGCTGCGTGGGGGCGCGCCGGTCGTCGCCGACTTGACAAGCCTTTGGGCAGGACCACTTTGCGCTGGTTTGCTGGCACGCGGCGGAGCCAGGGTAACGCGCTATGAAAGCGCGCAGCGTCCGGATCCTTCACGAGACGCAGCACCGCGTTTCTATCGCAGCCTGAACCAGGGCAAGGCCCATCAGACTTTGGATTTCCAGACATCCGAGAGCCGCACCCGGCTGCGTGAGGCGCTGGGTCAGGCGGATATCGTCGTGACCAGCGCTCGCCCCCGCGCTTTTGCGACTTTGGGTATCGATCCTAAAGATGTCTTCGTCGCGAACCCGTCCCTCATCTGGGTTGCGATCACCGGCTATGGATGGCAGGAGCAGGCAGGTCAGCGGGTTGCCTTTGGCGACGATGCCGCCGCTGCCGGTGGACTGCTGCGGTGGACTGCCGGGGGAGACCCGCGCTTCTTGGGCGATGCCTTAGCTGATCCGTTGACCGGGCTTGCCGCTGCTTCCGCCGCTATGCAGGCATGGAAGGATGGGGGCGGCGTTTTGATCGATGTGGCCCTTGCCAGAGTGGCGGCCTTTGCCGCTCACGACGACATGTGCGAAGAGTCGATTGGCAACACATATTCGCCCCATTAGCGTCTCCGTTCAGATACGAAGCGCGTTGCGACACGAAAAGGAGAGCAGATGACCGCCGCGCCCTATCCCGCGATAACCCCGCGCAATGAATTTTTCTGGACCGCCGGCGAGGCGGGCGTCTTGAGATTCCAGCAATGTTCGCAGTGCGCCCAGTATATTCACCCGCCAAAGCCACGCTGTCCCGAATGCCTATCGGACGCGATCGAGGTCGTAGATGTGTCGGGTCGTGCCACGGTCGCAACCTACACCATCAATATGCATCAGTGGCATCCTGATTTTCCGCCGCCTTATGTTATCGCCATCGTCGAGATCGAAGAGGCACCCTACGTGCGCCTGACGACGCGAATCGTGAACTGCGATCCGGAAAAGATCGTCATCGGGACGCGCGTGAACGTCGTGTTCGAGCGCCAAGGCCCCGCCTGGATGCCCCTGTTCCAGCCGGAGGAAGCGTGATGGAAAAGTTTGAGAACCGCGTCCGCATCACCGGCATCGGCCTGTCCGACATAGGCAGGCGACTGGACCGCGATCCTGTCGGGCTGGCGGTGGACGCTTGCCTTGCCGCCATGCGCGACGCAGGACTCGAGCGGAAGGATATTGACGGGCTGTCGTGCCATCCCGGACCGTTGCAACTGGACGGCTATTCGGGAGCCGGCGTTCAGGATGTTGAGCAGGTTCTGCAGGTGCATCCTCGCTGGTTCAGTTCCGGGCACGAGATGTCGGGCCACACCGGTTCGGTGATCAATGCGATGCTGGCCGTGGCCGCCGGGCTTGCGCGTCACGTCATCGTGTTTCGCTGCACGTGGGAAACCACGTCGCAGCTTTGGGAAGCGCGCGGCATGGGGCCTGATCGCTCGCTCAAGATGGTGGACGATTATCAGTACCAGATCCCCTTCGGTGCCTTTTCGGCCGCGAACTGGATCGGGATGTATGCCACGCGCCACATGCACCGCTATGGCACGACGCGCGAACAGCTTGGCGCGATTGCCGTCAACGCGCGTGCCAACGCGGTGCTGAATCCTTACGCCATTTATCGCAAGCCGCTTACGCTGGATGAATATCTGAACGCGCGGATGATCTCGACCCCTCTCGGGCTCTATGATTGCGACACGCCCTGTGACGGAGCGGTGGCGATCATCGTGTCGGCGGCAGACGCCGCACGCGACACCCGTCGGCCAAACCCGCTCCGCGTCGAGGCGGTGGGCACTCAGCTCGCCGAGAAGTGGAGCTGGGACAATGGCGGCCTTGAACATCTGCCATTGGTGCGCGGCGCGGCGAAGTCTCTGTGGGAACGGACCGATCTGAAGCCTGCCGATGTCGATGTCGCGCAGCTCTATGACGGCTTCACCTTCAACGCGTTGACCTGGCTCGAACTTCTCGGCTTCTGCCCCGAAGGCGAAGGGGGCAGGTTCGTCGAAGGCGGCACGCGCATTGCCCGCGATGGCGAACTTCCTCTGAACACCCATGGCGGCCAGCTTTCGGGGGGCAGGCTTCAAGGGTTTTCCTTCCTTCACGAAGCCTGTGTCCAGTTGTGGGGCGAAGGCGGCGAACGGCAGGTGCCCAACAGCCCGCAGGTCGCGGTGGCGACGAGCGGGGGCGGTGCGGCAGGGGGCGCCATTCTGCTGACCGCGGGCTGAGAAGCACGAGTTGGGTCGCGCTCATGCTGGCGCGACTCGCCCCTCGCGCAATCATCCGGCGATGGACAGATCAGTTCCGGCAGGGTCAGCACCCCCATGTCGCTGCGATTCCTGCGGCCCCAGGATCCGATCCGATCGGCGATTCCGGTGAGGTAGCGACCGTCATCCGCCGCCCGCCCAACGTAAAAATTGGCGGGTGCCGATGGCGGTCTTCTGCGCTTTTCCTGTGCCTGACGCCTGCAGGGCTATGTTTCGATCACCAAGACCGCGATTTCCGGTTGCCGTCTTTCAGTGAGGGGCGTCAGGCATCCTCATTCTGGCTCACGCTTATATGCATGCCGCCGTCCACGAGCACGACCTGGCCCGTAATGTAGCGCGCTTCGGGCGAGGCCAGGAAGCACCCGACATGAGCGAGGTCCTCGGGTTCTCCGATGAAGGGCACGCAGATGTCGGAGAGCGCCTGCTTGAGATAGTCCTGAGAAAGACGTTCGCGCGCGATCGTGGACATCACCAGCCCCGGCACGAGAAGGTTGCACCGAAGGTTGTCCTTGCCGTAGGTCGCCGCGATATCCATCGTCAGGCTTTCCAATGCCTTTTTCGATGCCGAATAGGCAGTCAGCATCGGCCGACCACGCAAGACGATCGCCGAACCGGTGTTGACGATTGCACCCCGACCGGACTTGATGAGGTGCGGTATGGCATGTTTGCACACCAGCATCGGGCCGCGCAGGTTGGTCGCCATCACCTGATCCCAATAATCGGCATCCATATGGGCCACATCGCCGTCCTTCTCCTGGACCGAGTGGGCGATGGCGGCCGCGTTGTTGATGACGATGTCGAGTTGGCCAAATTCCCCAATGGTGCGCTCGATCATCGCGGCGACGGAAGACTCATCGGCCTGGTCGACCTGGATGGCGATGGCCCTGCCGCCATGTTCAGAGCACAGACGAACCGTTTCGTCCGCGCCTTCGGCATTGCTATGATAGGCAACGGCCACCTTGGCGCCGTCAGTGGCCAGAATCCGCGCGGTGGCACGACCAATATTGTCGGCGCCACCCACCACCAGCGCGACCATTCCATCAAAGCGAGGCATCCTTTTCTCCTTTTCACAAATTGATTTTTGTTCAGACTCATCATCTCTATCAGATATGACAAATCTTCTGATCGGCATTTGACCTGTTTAGGGCACGCCGCACGTGCTGCAAGGGGGCAGAGTTTTTTCCTTGGCCGGCCAGACGCGCAGGCAGATCGTGGCTGGCCGCCCTATGCCGATTGCCGTAGCGACCGTCGCCAGGCTCGAAGCGACATCATAAAAGAAGGAGGCTTACATTGGATACCGAAGGCAAGATCGCGCTGATCACCGGCGCTGCAAGCGGCATTGGCTTCTCTATCGCGCAGGCGCTGGCTGCGGAAGGTTCTCGCGTCATACTTGCTGATATCGATCGGGACGAGCTTGAGTGTGCCGCTGCCGCCATCCCGGGCGCCGAGACGATCGTGCTGGACGTGACGAATCGAGATCAATGGGCGATCGCCAGGGAGCGGTTCGGCGCGATCGACATTCTGGTCAACAACGCTGGCATCGGCCCTGACGGCTTCGCGCTGGCCGACATGGACGCGGAATCTTTCGACCGTATCATCCGCATCAACCTGACCGGCGTCTTCAACGGCATATCCGCCTTTGCCGCCGCAATGCGGGATCGCGGGAGCGGCCATATCGTGAATACAGCGTCGATGGCCGGTCTGACGGCATCACCGAGGCTGGGCGGCTATACTGCGGCCAAGTTCGGCGTGGTCGGAATGTCAGAAGTGCTGCGCGCCGAAATGCTTCCGCATGGCGTCGGAGTGTCCGTTCTGTGCCCGGGCTATGTGACCACCAGACTGGCGGAGACGACCGGCAAGGCCGGTAGCCCCGTTCCGTCCACTGATATATCCGCCACGACGGCCGCCCCCCTGGACGCAGCGATCGTTGGTCAGATGGTCGTGGACGCTATCCGGTCCGGCAGATCCCTTATCGTCACGCACGGGCAATATCGCAGCGCCGTCGAAAATCGCCTCAAAAATGTTGTGGCGGCGTTCGACGGCGTTCCGCCAAGCACGGACTACTGACGCGCAACCGATGATCGGAACCGTCGGGGCAGGAAGGCTGGACCTTCCTGCTCTGCTCCCCGCCGGTCTAGGTCATAAACTCATAAACAGGATTCCCGTTGGGAGCGAAGTCTGATTCAGTTTCCGAAAGGAGATTGGAGATGAGTTCGCGCCGATATGAGTTGAGCGACTTTGAGTGGTCGATCATCGAGCCGTTGCTCCCGAACAAGCCGCGCGGGGTGCCGCGCGTGGATGACCGGCGGGTGTTGAACGGGATTTACTGGCGGCTGCGGACGGGCTCGCCGTGGGCGGATATTCCCGAGCGCTATGGTCCGGCGACGACCTGCTACAACCGGTTCGTCCGCTGGCGCAAGGAAGGGGTCTGGGATCGGCTGTTTGCGGCGGTTGCGGCAGCCTACGAGGCGATGTCCAGATGATCGACAGCTCGTCGATCCGGGTTCACCAGCACGGCGCCAACAGTAAAAGGGGGGTCCGCAGACCGAAGCCGGGGACGCAATTGCCCCCCGATGCATGGGGCGCTCCGCGAGGCGGGCTGACGACCAAGATCCATGCGCTGGTCGATGCCAACGGCCCGCCGATCCTGCTGAAGATCACCCCGGGCCAGGCCAACGACGGACGCAGCGCTGCTGACATGTTCGCCAGTCTGGGCGCAGGCGACGTGCTGCTTGCCGACCGCGCCTATGACTCCGACGGTTTGCGGGCCACGCTGGAGGAACGTGGGATCAACGCCAACATCAAACCCATGCCCAATCGGGTCCGCCATCCCGGCTTCAGCACCACACTCTACAAACTGCGCAACGCCGTCGAGCGATTCTTCAGCAAAATCAAACACTACCGAGCCATCGCAACGCGATGCGAAAAGCATCCCGAAAACTACATGGCCCTGATCAAGCTCGCCGCCGCCAGAATCTGGATGAAGTTTATGAGATCGGTAACCTAGCGCGATTTCCAATCAGATGGAATCATCTGATGACTCGGAAACCAGGCAAGAACACGAATCTAGCGTGGTTGATCCGATGCAATCGAATCGCAAACCGCTCTAGCGAACCTTCAATATGCCGCCGTCCACGGCGATCGTCTGGCCCGTGATGAAGCCGGAATCGTCGCTGACCAGGAAGCGGATCACCGGCGCCAGATCCCGGACAGGGTCGCCCAGCCTTCCGCCAAGGGGAAGGTCGCGCGCCAGCATCTTTTCATGTTCGTCCAGCTGTTCGGGCGTCATCAGGCTGCGCGTCTTGACGTACATGGGCGTCGATATCGCCGGAGCGATGGCATTGACCGTGATATGATAGCGGCCCCATTCATGTGCGATGGTCCGCACCCACGCGAGTACTGCCCCCTTTGCGGCGGCATACGCCGCCTTGCCGGGATAGCCCGTCAGGCCGGCCGCAGAGGCGAAGTTGATGATTCTCCCGCCCTTTTCCTTGAGCAGGGGAAATACGGCCTGATTGATCAGGAAAGTGCCACGCGCGTTCACGGCGAAAACCTGATCCCATTGCGCGACCTCGATCTGATCGGCCGGGGCGCCCGGGGCGATGCCGGCGGCGTGCACGAGCGCGTCGAGCCCCCCAAGCTGATTGGCGGCGGCGGCGACCGATTGCTGCACCGATGACGCCGAGGTGATATCGCAGCGAACGAAGTGGGCTCCGGCCTCGGCGGCCAGGCGGCTGCCATCTTCCTCATTGACGTCAATCGACACGACTCGCGCGCCATGAGTGCAAAGGTCTCGGACCACCGCTTCGCCCATGCCGCTTGCGCCACCCGTGACGATAACGCGCTTGCCGCTGACACTGCTCATGAAATTTCCTCAAGTCCGTTTGAAATGTCGTGCCGGCGGCAGTTCGATCTTTGAGGCATATTGACACAAACGTCAAATAGCTCATTGTCGCGACCAGGGAAGAGGGGCTAGCCGGAGTTGGCACATGGAGCATCACGGGGCGCATGCCCGGCAGGAAATCGCCAATCTATGCGCGACTTATACCATGTCGGCCGACCGGGGCAGGCCGGATGATGTCGCGGCGGTCTTCGCGCAGGACGCGATTTTCGACATCACGTCAGGCAAGCTGGAGGGCCGCGAAGCGATCAGGGCCTTCTTCAGCGACCTCATCGCTTCGGCGGTGCTTGGGCCGGGCCGGCAATCGCCAGCGCGTCATCACCTGACCACCAGCCAGGTGACGTTCGATGATGGTGGCCATGCGTCAGGCAGAACCTATTTCATCGTCGTTCGGGACGGGACGATCATTCAGACCGGCATTTATGTCGACAGATACATATTGGCCGAGGGGCAATGGATGATCGCATTCCGGCAGGTTCGCATGGAATTCGATCTTCTCGCGGACCAATATCAGGAGCGTCCGGACAACCGGCCCGCCAGTTGAAGGACCTTTGATGACACAAGCTTTGGCGCGACTGAATTTCCGGGACATAGGCGGATTGCCGGCGGGCGCTGGCGGCCGGGTTCGGCGTGGCGTCCTGTTCCGGTCGGAAGGCCCCGGCAGCTTCGTCGAAGATCATCATTCGGAACTGGCCGAACTTGGCTTTCGGTCCGTTGCGGACCTTCGGTCGGAAGGTGAGCGCAAGGCGGCGCCCCATCGCTGGTGCGGCGCTGGATGCCGGGTCCTGACATTGGACATGAACACGGACCTGCGGGCGCAGGGCGAAGACCAGTGGAGGGCGCTTCGCATCAATCCGACAGCGGCTTCCGCAGTCGAGGTGATGGCTCGCAACTATAAACTGATGCCGCAGGCGTTCATGCCGCACGTGCCGGTCATGGTCGACACCTTGCTGGCGGGCGAGATGCCGATGTTGGTCCACTGCACGGCCGGCAAGGACCGGACTGGTGTGGTCATTGCCCTGTTTCTTGAATTTCTGAAGGTGCCCCGCGACGCGATCGTGGCCGATTACATGAAATCCGACATTTTCCGGCAGAACATTCAGGCTTCGGGTCGGGGGAAAGCCAATTTGCACAAGAGTCTCGGCTTCGTCCCACCCGACGAGATGGTCGCCGTGCTGACTGGCGTGCATCCGGATTTCCTGAGCCTCGCTCTTGATGCGGTCATCGGGCGCTGGGGAGGGGTGATCGACTATTTTGAGGCAGCCGGGATAGATTCGGTCCGACGTCACGAACTCGCACGGTTACTGACCGACGACTGAAGGGTGGCAGATGGTAACCTATACAGACTTCCGCTGATTGCGGCTGCCTGAGTTACAGGGTCTTTGAGAGGATCAGCAGGACGGTGACCGGACCAGCTGACCATGGCGATATGGAGATATTATGAGCGGTGCCGATCCACGGTTTTCTGATCTGTCCTTGGTCATCCGCAACGCCCTGATCGTCGATGGTACGGGGAAACCTGCGTTTACGGGTGACGTGGGCGTTGCCGGCGATCGCATCGTGGCGGTGGGGCAGGTTTCTGC
>Ga0157379_10002250_pt1 | contig 16066 bp, 13 predicted proteins | sample S25metaG_FD_121802 | JGI IMG/M metagenome (GOLD analysis project Ga0157379, IMG submission 121802) | Switchgrass rhizosphere microbial communities from Kellogg Biological Station, Michigan, USA - S2-5 metaG | ecosystem: Host-associated > Plants > Roots > Rhizosphere > Soil | place: USA... | reverse complement strand
GAAAGCGATCCGCCCGCGCACGGAATCCGCCGGGTTGGTGATAGCACCGGCAAAGATATTGGCCCCCTCAAAGCGCTGCTGGTTATTGGACTCCAGGTTGGTGACGTAGACCTTGCCGGTGAGGGGGTTGACGATCATGGCAAACAAGATCGTGCCGACGTGGGCGTAGATATCCGTAGGGCCGTTGAGCGCCACCGGCGGGTTCGCATTGGCGTTAATGGTGAAGACGTCGCGATCGGGCATGGTGAACATCATCTCGGCGTCGCGGAGGCCACCGTTCTCGTCCAGCCAGTGTGTGCCGTCGTACTTAACGATCACGGACGTAGGCGGCTGCTCCTCACCGAAGAAGTTGACGTTGACGTTAAACGGCAACTGGCTCGAGGGCGCAAAGGGTGGGAGCGGATTCGCCAAGCCGGGCAAGGTGGCCCCGAAGGTGGAGGCGGTGGCGTTGCCGCTGTGAAAGGCCGCCACGTAGACCTTCGCGCCGTCAGGAGTGACAGCGAGTGCCCGAGGGGTGTCCGCAAAGAAGGTCAGGATCGTCAGGGGAGTCCCGCCCATGCTCGTGCTGTCGCCACCGCTGGCAGCGTCGAAGACCCAGACATCGGCGCGACCAACACCAGGGGTGGAGAGGTGCGGGTCAATGGGGGCGTTCTGGCCACGATGTGCGGTCGTGATGAAGGCTTTGCTCTTATCAGGGCCCGCAAAGACGATATCGCGTGGCTCATCGCCGACGAGCAAAGTACGGGTGACGTAGGACTGCTTGCCATCGAGCTTGACGATGCTGACGCTATCGGAGAGGTGGTTGACGACCCAGGCTTCCTGGTTCGTGTGCGCCGCTACGGCCACAGGCTCCAGGCCTACCGGCACCGAGACAACGTGCTCAAGGTTGCCATTCTGTTTGACCTCATACACTTCTAGCTTGGCGTCTGGGGTGTTGGTCGCCAGTAAGAGCTGCTTATTCGGGGTGAACGCCAGCGGTCGGACCTGCCCACTCTCGAAGGTGGTGAAGGCCTGGTTATAGGGGTTGATAGTGGGAATGGTCTGCCCGCCCCCTCCGGGCAGCGCCTCGGGTGTGGCGCAGGTGAGCGCCAATCCTCCCAGTGCTACACCGAGCACAGCACGGCAAGGGAAGGTAGTGGTAAAAGGCATGCGTCGACGCTTCATCAAGGTTCCCCTTCGTACTGGAGCACTGCCATGCCGTGGTTTGTACGGTCGGCATTGCAGGCACGCCGTATTCATAGAAAGGTTACGAATTATACTAATAATATATCAGCGTTTTTGTGAAGTAAAATTTATCTTTTCTGGCTTTTTTTAAGCCATTGCGCATACAAGCAAGGCGAGAGAAACCTTGGAGAGTAGTGGTACCTATATGGCCTTAATCTAGCGAAGGCCGCTATTGCGGCAAAGTAGGGTAAGACAGCAAGAGCCTACCTGCTCGCCGGTGGGCTAGCGCTGCCCACCGAGAGCCCGGATGTAGTTGTCGCCCAAGGCGCGCAGGCTCGTCTCAGCATAGATCTGCGTGGTCGACAGATGGAGATGGCCTAAAAACTTCTGGACCTGATCAATCGGTCGTGTCCCTCTAGCCTGCGGCTAATTCCACGGTCTGAAAACCGGTACAATACGAGACTGTAGCAGCACTACCGGGTTTATCCCGCTCGGGCACGATGAAGTAATGCAAGGGTTTGTTGACAGCCTTCGGCTTGGGCTTCACGCCACATATCCAGGGCCAAGCGGGCACAGATCTGTACTTGCGTGCGCATACGGTAGACTTGCTTTTGCATCTTGCGATAGCGCCGGTTGCCCCGCTCCACCGCATTGGAGGTCGAGGACAGCAGCTTGTCATCCAGAAATGTGAGCGCTTTCTCCAGCGTCGGGGAAAAGAGCTTCTTGAGTGTGTTGCCCAGCCCCTTGAACCGCTGCACGCGCCGCCGCAGGGTGGCGAGTGTGTCGAGCGCGGTCTGGGTCCGACAGCGTCGATCAAACAACGCGTAGACCTGTTCCATGATCGCACGCAGCGCCTGTAACTGGGGTAGCCCACGGCTGACGCGCCACAGGGTCTTCCGTTCGGTTGTGTTCAGGTGACGTTGGACGCGCAGATATCGTGAGGCGAACAACGCGACGCGTTGCGCTGCCAGCCGCTTTTTCGTGCGGGCGGACTGCTTGGCCGCCTTGGTGCTCGGACGGCCTCGGGGCAATGTGGGTTGCTGAGCCGCCAGGCACTTGCGCTCGCTGGACACCGCTTTCACCACGGCTTTGACGATATCCTTGACGACGTGAAATTGGCACAGTTGATGGGGCGCCCCGCGAAAGACCTCGGCGAGGGGTGTGGGATAGAGGGGCGACCCATCGGTGGTCATGCCCCGCAGCGTCAAGTCACGCGCGGCCAAGGCCGTGTGCAGCCGCCGCAGAAAGGCCCGGATGTCCTCGTGGGTGGGATCATGGTCTCAGACGTCATACAGAATGCGCTTGTAACAGCGATTATCGACCGCAGAGAGCACACAGCTGACTTCTCCGATACGTGGTTTCAGTGAGCATTTACGTGCATTTCCCGCCGACCTCCGGCTTTGCACCAAAAATCCGGTCAGTATGCTGACCCATCGGTCAATAAGACCTTTTTAGCATCATTTTGAAGGCTTTTTCAAGACCAGAGAGACCTATTTTCACTCCTAAAAATCCTATGAAGGAACGGCTTTTGGTGCAAAGCCGGGGTAGACGAGAAAGCCGCATGAACACAAGACGAATTCAGAGATCGGAAGAGTCACCCATTAGAAGGCTCCAGTCAAGAGGCAATACCTCTCCCTTCCACAACTTTTGACCGTTTTCCCGTTGTGTTCCGCTCGGGACACTCCGCCCCCGCTTGGCTATTGCAGACGCATCCGTGTTTTCATGCTCGTGGCGTCGGTTCCAATGCGCCGCACCAGTCACCCATCAGGATCAAGGCCTCGTGACGCCTCGCTGTGTCGCCAGACGTCTGCCCCTGGCATCTGTGATGCCCCAGAAAATCCTCGGTTCCCTGTCATGTCCAATCGTGTCCAACGTACAGAGCGCATGGCTCCCTCGCGGGTCCAACTTTGATAGGGCTCACGGCAGAGGCGTCGCATAATTGGGCCATGCGGTGGCAGGCCATCTGCATGGGCTGCGACAAGGACTCATCAGAACGGGTGGATATTATCCACCTTTTCCCCCAGCCTCCCGCCGCAACCCAACGACGAGCCAGACCTCAGCCAAAGGCTTGCGTCGCCTCAAAGGGCACGAGGTCTCGCATGATGTCATAGCAGGCCCGTGCGAGTTTGTGCGCCACGGCTTTCCGTGCCAAGACCGTGTTGTTGCGGCTCTGCGCCAGCTTGCGTTGGTCAAAGCGCTGGGCCCCCGGCTGAAAACGCAGGGCACACTGCGCCGCCTCCATATAGGCCCACGCCAAATATGGATGGCCATTTTTGACATTGCCCGTCCCGTTGCGCTTGCCATTGCTGATTTTGGTACTGTCCACACAGCGGCAATACGAGGCAGAGTTGCCTACCGTGGGAAAGCGGCTGATCGCACCTGTTTCCAGCGTGATGCTTTGAGCCAATATCGTGCCGATGCCCTGCACCGTGAGCAACTGCTCGTAAGCTGGCGTGTGATGCAGACACGTATGCATCGTCTTTTCTAGGGTTTTGATCTGTTGCCGCAAACAATCTCATACTACGAGGCTGCTGGTGACCGCCAGCACCTGGGACTCCTCGGCCAGCCAAGTCATGCGTTCCTGTGTCGTCAACTCTTGAATCCGTTTGGCGCTGAAGCGTGCACCTGTATTACGCGCCATGATGTTTTGCACACTGAGGACATGGGCGGTGTGCTGACGGACCACATGCGCACGTTTGCGTAACAAATCGCGTACCGCCCGTTCGGCCTTGGGATACATATACCCTGCTGGCAAGACTGCCAAGCGTAATACGTGGGCCAACCAGCGCGCATCGGAATGATCATCCGTATACTGCAGTCCACTGTACTGCTGAATCGCGGCAGGGTTGGCGAGATGGACCCGATAGTCCGCCTCCATCAACCCATCGACTCACCAGTACCAGTTGTAGGTCGACTCGACGACCAAACCCTTCATCTGCATGTGATAAGGGGCTAATTGCTTCAGAATTGTGGTCAGATCGTTGGGCAATCGTTTTCGGTAGATCCCTTCGTCTTGCTCATTGATGAACACGATCACACTGTTGGTTGCGTGTAGATCGATCCCGCCGTATAGTGACATTGCAGTCTCCTCATCGGGCTCTGCAGTCGGTTGTCACATGCGCATTAACAACTCAACTGTAGCGCTCGCTTGAGGAGCCTTCTATATGATTATCAGATTCATATTTGCGGCATTCCATAGCCCAGCCACCGCAGCGCCCTCCTGAACTGTGCTTCCGCGTCCGCCATTACCACCAGATGCTTGTCGCCCGCGCGCAGGCAGAGCTTCTTCATCCGCTCGCTGGTCGCGATCTGTGCGGCGATTTCGGCGTCGGCGCATTCGATGAGCAGCGCCGCGCCTTTGTTCGTGCAAGCCCGGGCGCGGCGCTCGGTCGTGACGATGAAACCTTCGACCGGTTCGGGCAGTTCCTGTGCATCGCGAGCTTGCAGGAATTGGCGGAGTTCGGCAATCTGGCCGCCGGTTTCGATGGCTTTGATCGCCTTCTCCTGATCGAGATACCACGTGTCGTCGGATTCTTTTTCCGCCCAGGTTTCGAGCAGCATCGCTTCGTCGAGCGATAGCGCGCCGCCGCTGACGGTGACGCGCAGGCTGGGCAGGACGGTCAGGCGCGCGCGGGCTTCGATCTGCTGCGGGGTATATGCGTCGGTCAGTCCCAGGCAGTATGCGCCGAGGGGGTTGAGCCGGAAGGACATCAGCCCGTCGTAGCGGCTGAAGAAGTCCAGGTCGTCCACGCCCCACAATGCGCGGAAGTCGCGGCGCGCCTGCGTCGGGTCAACGTAGGCTACGTCAATCATTCCAAGCGTCGCGGCGTACTCGAACAGCACGCACATCGCGTAGCGCCCTTGCAACATCAGCCACTCGGTCTCGTGCCCGTAGCCGCCGAGGTGGCCGTACTGCTGGTCTTCGACGTAGAGGTAGAGCGAATCGCGCGCGACTTCAAAATCGAAGGCCGCCGCGTTCAGGTAGCGGAAGAAGTCGTCAATCTGCACCCACTCACCCGTCGGGCATTGCTTCAAAGCTTCAGCCAGCACGGCACGCCGCGGTGCGACGGCAGTGATGTTGCGCCCGCCGCCGTGGCCTTTGCCTTTAATGATCTCAATGCGGCTGAACTCATCGAGCAGTTTCGTCTTTTGCCAGTGCTGCCAGATGAGGCGCAGCGATTCTGCCGGCGGCACCGAAAGCACGGAGCGCCCGGCCTTGGTCAGCGCCAGTTTCTTGCCGCTCAACTCGGCGAGCTTGGCGGCCTGCAACAGCATCGGCCATGCGAAGGCTTTGATCGCGCCGACCTCCTGGTCGGACTTGTTGCGTTTTGATTTGGGTTTGGATGCGTAAAAATCGCCGTTTCGCAGGAGCTTGGCAATCTCTTCTTCGCTGGCCGATGACGGCTGAAAAGTTTTGTCACTCACTGCGACCTGGCTTTTCTCGATCAATCGCAGTATCGCCGGCAATTCCTGCGCGGCGTCACGCTCCGTATCGCGCCTGTTCAACGGGACGCGGTGCACGGTTTTAGTGACCTTCGGCTGCCTGCTCGGCATGACGTAAGCCTGGGGGCCGCGGATCAGCGTAATGCCCGGATCGCCTTCGGCCAATTCCCACTCCTGCTCTTCGCGCTTGATGCATTCCGGCAATTCGTCAGTGGTTTTGAGCTTGAGCGCGGACGGGCGCGGCACGAAGGCTTGCAGCCGTTGTTGCAGGTCGCGCGGCACGATCCAGCCTTGCCAAGGGTAGTTGTAGCGATCATTGTTAAACAGAAACAGACAGAGCCGTGTCGGGCTGCCCCAATAATCGCTGAAAGTACGCTCGTCCCTTTTGGTGGCGAAGACGGGCCTTCCACCGTATTTGGCCTTAAAGCGATCGGCGCGGAAATACCCTTCCTTGTCCCAAACGGCTTCGCTGACGGCCTTCTGCTGCATCTCGTCGAGCTGTTCGTACAGGCGGCGCAGGTTATCGCCCTCCATCTCCCTTTCGATCAGGCCAACGAGATTCGCCTTCCGCGTCGCCGTCTCTTTGGTGGGAAGAAGCGCGAGCAGCTTTTGCAAGTGCTCGTTGTTCCGGAATTCCAGCGCCTCGTGGAGTGTCGAAAACGTGTCGTTTGCTTTAGCCATTGACCTTTTCTCCCGTCGCCAAACTTCTACTTGGCCCAGTAACGCTGTAGCTGCGGTAGGACGCCATTTGTTTTATCTCGTTACGTAATAGGGCATTGTCGTTATAAGGACAGCAAAGGGGAAATTTCCCACTTCGCACGGAACCGGTCGCGTAGGCCTGGATACCAGCGTATCTGGATGGAGTAAGCGGGGATTTTACCGCAGAAATGCCAGGGTCAAAAGCTAAAACGGACTCGCGTCAGCGCGGGGGAGAGGCTTATTAGGTCATATCGCAGCTTCAGTGCCGTGGGTCCAATCTCAGCCTGCGCCAGCGGGTGGCGGCGATCGGGCGTCGTAGCGCCACGCCATGTAAGCACCAAGAGGGGTTAGGTCACCAACTGGCGCTCTTCCAGGTATATCATAACTTTGTGCTGCCCCATGCCAGTCTGCACCAAGCGCTCGCCGCGCCTCGGCCCACCCACGGGACGGAATCAGCCAAGGTCTGGCAGCCGCGTCCCCCGGCGATGGCGGCCACGTTGAACGACCATGGGTGGTCGCTGCACGAGGTGTTGCGCTTGCAGGCACCCCCATGGCCGCAGCCGCAGACGGGCTAAGAACTGGTAGGAGGTGAGCATCGTGGCGTTGCGCATTCCAGGTGTGTCCCGATGGAGACCCACAGGGCTGGACAAAGGCTTCAAAACCTGTTTCAGGTGCGCATGACCGGCTGATTGACCCCTCTGAGATGGCATAAGAGAGGGCTCGACACATTATCCGTTGTCTGGGGGCACACGACCCGTTTTTGTTGCGTGGGCATGCGGCCTTTACTGACTTCGTGGACTGATAGTCTCAGAGGATTATACGCCACATGTTTCAGTGTAACAGCGTCAGTACCTCACGGACATCGACACACGTCTCAAGTCGCTTCAGGATGCCGAAGGCACGCTCGGCCTTGCCAGGGTTGATACGGGTGTGGGTCACGCAGTCCATGAATTTTGTCGCGATATCGTCCCAGGTGAGTTCACAAGACGGATGGCCTGGAGCTCTGGCAATCCGCACCGTCGCACGCTGCCCGTCCGTGCGCACCGCTTCGACCTCCACAACCCCACGGCTCCCGGAGCTGCGCGTTTCGAGCAGGGGGTCATCACCGGTGCAGCGGGGATCTTCCGCGACGCTGAGGCGTGGGTACAGGGCGTGGAGCTGCGTCCGGTGCACGGCCTCGTCGGTGCACGACCAGAGCGTGTACTGCCCATCGAGGACGCCAGCGGCGAGGGCGTATTGCAGACTAAACTTGCCTTCCAGACCGGTCTTTGGCTGGGGGTAGGTCAGCACCCGGATGCCCCCGGGGGCATCCGGCAGACGAGATGCTCCAGGTTGGCCGCCGTGAAGCCGAGACGGTGCCGGAGCTGGAGCACGCCATCCATACCCCGATGGACGGCGTAGCAGCAGGGGAACCGCTTCAGCGCCAGCCCCGGATCGACCAGCACCCAGGGACGGCCGAGCTGCTCCATGGCGGCTTCCGGCTTGGACGCCTCCACGCCGTAGGCCGCGAAGAATCCTGCCGGCGCTTCCAGCACATCCGGTGCTGCGGTGAAGCCACTCCGAGCCAGTTGGATGGCTGCCAGGGCACTGCGCGCGGCCCACCCAGTATGCAGCGGCTTGGTCATGGTCCCGAAGAGGAGTGATTATAGCACCCGGCTGTCTGCTCTACTCTGAGGCAGGCTAATGGCACTGCTGGGGTGGCTCGGGGCTACGCCCTTTGTATGGCCTCCGCTGCTCCAGCCGATGACGGTCACTGGGCCCTAGTGCAAGCCAAGGCGAGCCAGGAAGCATCCATGCTAGAGCGCATGTAACCTTCAAAGTTGATAGAGATGGCGTTGGACGAACCGCTTGCTACAGGGTCACCATGGGTCGTTGGGTGAGACCCACAAAGAGTGTGGGCTCATTGGACCGCTTGCGCTTCAGCTGTGGGGGGATCGGTTGAACCACCAGTGACGGCAGTGACACGGCGCCTTCGCTTGGCCACCTATAGGGCAGCATGACGCAGAGCCCCAGGAGTCCTATGATGGCGAGCTGGGAGTAGATAGGGTGCGGAATCCTCGCAACGCCCCCTCATGATGGTGTCATAGGGGGCCATGGTATCAGATTTTGGGATCAGTGGCTTGCACCGCAGCATGGGGGTACACGGCTGCATCACGCCCTCGCCTTCCAAGACCGCTGCTCCACGCCGCGTCTGTCCTCCGGCAGTCGCGGCGTGGTTACTGGCTGGTCTCTGCCGCGCGCAGAAAGGCGCGAACCCGCTGCCGAAAGGGCTCCTTATTGTAGGTGTGAAACAACGTCATGGCATTGCGCACCGCGTTGCCCCCAAACATGCGCTCGTACAACACTTGCCGGCCTGCAAAGGCGCTGCACGCGACATCCCACGCGAGGTGAAACAACCGCGCCCGGTCGCGCGCCGTGGTGGTGTCGGTGGCGAGGTAATGCTCCACGGCTGGCGCCAGCGGCGTCTCGAAATCGGCTTCGGCGGGCAGGGCCATGAGGCTGCTGGTCCCCAGTAGTTGGATAATTTCCACCATCCTGGGGTACACCGTGCGGCCAAACAAGGCGCGGCCAGCTTGGAGCGGGGCTGCAGCCGGGGACATGATCCCCCACTGGTTGGGCGCGGCATCCACTTCGGCGGCCCGGAGACACGCGTGCAGCATGTCGCGGTGGGTGATCAACTCGGCCACCTGCTCTTGCACGTGCGGGATGGAACCCGACCCCAGCGTTTCCACCATCAAGTCGGCGAGCCCCAGGATGAACTCCGCCTTGACCACGTACCGGGTCAGGACCTGATGCCCACTGTGCGCCATCGACTGGGTCGCCGCGCCCACGTTGTTACACAGGTCCACGTCCCCCAGGAGAAAGACGCGCTCCCAGGGCACCAACACGTCGTGGAAAAACACTGTGGCGTCCATCTCTTCAAACTGTGACCCGAGCGGATGGTTGAAGCGTGACCGGCCCAAGTCAAAGCTCTCGCGGCAGAGGAAGGTCAAACCGGGCGTGTCGCAGGGGATGGCGAAGGCAAAGGCCTGGCGCTGCGCGTCTGCCCCCACCCGATGGTTCCCAGCATGATACACCGCCAGCTCATCAGCAATAGGCCCGAGGGTGGCCAACAACCGGCTCCCCCGGACGATGATCCCGGTGTCCGTCTCGCGCACCACGGTCAGCGCCACGTCCTCATGCAGGGTATCGACTGCAGCGGGCGTGCGGCGCCGTTGCAGGTTCACCAAAGCGTGGGTCAGGGCGACATCCTGCTCACGGAGGAATTCGTAGTACTGGATGATATGACGCTTAAACTCGGGGCGATTCTGGGCAAAGTAGTCCGCCGCGCCGGCCCAGGCGGTAAAGAGCACGTTGAGGAAGTCCGGCGAGCGCCCCATCATGCCGCAACTGGCCCAAGCCCAATGGGCCATCATGGTGCGGCGGCGCTCCAGATCGGCCACACTCTGGGGCATCAGGAACGACAGGCCCACCGGGTGGCCGGTGGTAGGCGACGTATACGTCATCGCCTCCCGCAGCGCCGGGTCATGTTGCATATCGTAGAGGGCCGCCACGGAGCGGACCCCATTGCGCAAGGCCGGATGAATGGTCACATCCTCCACGCGCTCACCATCGATCCACACCTCCCGCGGGTGCTCTTGGAGTCCCTTCATGTATGCTTCTCCGGTACGTGCGGGCATGGTTTGTCCTCCTTTCCTCAAGCGTGGGAGCCGTCGTGTGGAAGCCGAGTGCGCCTACGGCTGTCGGCAGCATGGCACACAGCGAGGAAAAGTGCAAATCGACAGCACCACGACGCACCTTTGAGCTGGGTTGCCCGTTGTGGTACGGTGGCACTACTCGAAGGCGTAGAGCACCGAGCCCCACACGGAGGACCCTATGTCAGTTGGCATCATCGTCCCGTTGCCCGCTTACACCCTCAACCCGGCGTTTATCGCCAGCAAGGCGGAGGCGCTGGGGTTTGAGTCCATCTGGTATCATGAACATCCGATCTTACCCGTCGATAGCGCCAGCCCCTTCCCCGCTACGGGTGGCGAGATTCCCTGGACCTATCGCCATTTCTCGGAGCCGTATATTGCCTTGGCCATGGCCGCCGCCGTCACCAGGCGGATCAAGCTGGCCACCGGGATCACCCTCGTGACCGAACGCAATCCACTGATTCTCGCCAAAGAGATTGCCGTGCTGGACCTGCACAGCCAGGGCCGCTTTCTTTTTGGCGTTGGCGCCGGGTGGAACCGGGAGGAGACCACGCTCATGGGCGGCGACTTCGACCACCGCTGGACCCAGGCCCGAGAAGCCGTGATGGCGCTGAAGGCGTTGTGGACCCAAGAGGAGGCGGAATTTCACGGCCGCTACTACGACTTCCCTCCCGTCTATTGTTATCCCAAACCGGCACAGAAACCCCATCCCCCAGTCCTGCTGGGAGGTAATGCCCCCAATGTGCTCCAGCGGGTGGCGCGGTATGCCGACGGGTGGCTGCCGAACCGCATCACTCCGCGCCAAGTGGAAGACAGTCGGAAGCGTTTGGATACCTTGGTCATCGAGCAGGGGCGGGACCCAGCGTCGGTGAGCATCTCGGTGTTTGGCCAGCCCCCGGATACCACGCGGGAGCACATCGAGGCGTTTTTGAACGCCGGTGCGGTCCGCGTAGCCGTGTGGCCATTGCATTGCGAGACAGAGCAGAGCATGGGTGAGCAATTAGAGCGCATGGCCGCCGCCTTGGTCCGGTAGCCTGGCTAGAGAAGCCACGGGAGTGGTGTACAGCCGCTTCACACCGGCCCCACCCGCTCCCGCATTGCGGGAGTGGGTGGCGCGTGCAACGAGCCGAGTCAGGGTCAGCCGCCCGAGACCCCTTGTGTCTCGACATAGAGGGCGTAGATCGACTGGCTCGCCGCCATGAACAGGCGGTTGCGCTTCGGGCCACCGAAACACACGTTGGCGCAGCGCTCGGGCAACAAGATGCGGCCAATCATCGTGCCATCGGGGGCGTAGATGGCGACCCCGTCCTCGCCCTCGCCACCAGACCAGGCACACCAGAGGTTGCCGTCCGTGTCGACCCGCAGGCCGTCGCTGCCGCCCGGCTCAGCGCTGCAGAACTCGCGCAGGTTGGCCACCCTGGTGCCTTGGTCGACCACATCGTAGACCTGGATCGTGCGCTGCCCCGGGCCAGGCGTGTCGACGACATAGAGCAGTGTTTCGTCAGGCGAGAAGGCGAGCCCGTTTGGCCGCTTCATGTCGTCGACCGCGACCGTCAGCGCGCCGGTCCCGGGATTGAGCCGGTAGACCCGGAACGGCAATTCCCATGGCGCCTTATGCCCGAGATAATTGCCGCGGGTACCGGCACCGTTGTCGCTAAACCAGATCGACCCGTCCGCTTTGACGACGACATCATTGGGGGCAGTCAGGCGCTTGCCCTCAAAGCGGTCGGCGAGCACCGTGATCGTGCCATCGTATTCGGTGCGGGTCAGCCGTTGCGCATCCATCTCGCACGTGAGCAGGCGGCCCTGGCGGTCGCGCGTGTTGCCGTTGGCATAATGCGAGGGGCGGCGAAACACGCTGACCGCGCCGGTTTCCTCCTCCCATTTCAGGATCCGGTCGTTTGGGATGTCGCTCCACAGGAGGTAGCGGCCATCGCCGAACCACACCGGCCCCTCGGTAAAGCGGCAGCCGCCGGCGAGGCGTTCGATCGCCGCATTGCCCAGCACATACTGCTGAAAGCGCGGGTCGAGCACCTTAATGTTGGGGTCGGGATAGCGGATCGGCGGCTCCGCCGCCCAAGCCGCCCCACCGCTCGCGCTGCAATCCGCCGCGGCGCCAGTGATCATAAATGAGTGTCTGTCGAGTATCATCGCTGTGTCCTCCTTTTGTATATGCCTGCGGGCCGCACGCCATCGCGAACGGCAGCCCGCGGCCGCTTGTCGTGAGCACGGCGGCGTTGCGCCCCGTGCCCCGCTCCACCGGCGGCCCGTCCCCCAACCCAGCCCGCAGGGCCAGCCGGCACTGGCACACCGGCGAGCACGGGGGGCTCCCGGGGGCGCGGGAGACACGGGCGTGTCCACTTCCTGCGCTCAATGTAGCATACTTTGTCGCACGTGAACTCTGGAGGTCGCGTCGTGGATGGCCTCTCCCCGGCAGGACGCATCGCTTGCAACGACGGCAGTCTCTGCGAGGCCTTCCCGGGCTCCTGAACACCACTGTCGCCCGTCTACAAACTGCGAGTAATTGAGCGTATAGGGTTTACCAGACGCGATGGTCTCTCAGGCCGGCACACACCCGCATGACGTGCATCAGCACAAAAGCTAAGGGGGCGCTAGGGTCTCAGCTTGGAGCCCCCACAACACGCCAACAGCCGCCATCATCTTTGGGCTTGCCGATGCCTGGTTCTACCGTCTCGATCCGGATTCCTGGAGTCTGATCCGGAAGGAATTTACCCAGGCTTTGTGTGCGCAAGACCCCGCCTTCTGGCAAGTGCGGCGACATGCCTGCTTTGCCACCCTCATGCGGCTCCAGCATGTACGGACCCTTTCCCCACTGCCTTATGCCAAGCGTGACCGCCGCGGCTGGGTCATCCTCCAGCGGCGCGCTACGACCTTGCCGCTGTGGGGAGCTCAACAGCCCCTGGTACTGGCTTTCGCGGGTCGTATAGCGAGCGGCAAATCCACGCTCTCTATGGGTGTCGCCCAAGTGTTAGGTTGGCCACGGGTCAGTTTTGGAGACTACGTGCGACAGGTGGCGCGCCATCGCGGTTTAGAGCCTCCGTAAACTCGATCACGTCATCGCGTCCAAAGAGGGGTTCGAGGCCCATCTGTGAGCGTCCCGTGTGCCAAGCCCGTGCGGGATGCGCGCGCTGAGCATGACACGCCAGATAGGGGACAGCCTCCTCCAACGTGGCATAGAGCCCGGCCACCTCCCCGCTCTGGAAGGCCCGGATAATGTTGCCGAAGCCATGCACGGCACACATGGCTACCTTGCGCGTCGACATGGGCACTTCGGCGAGGAGTTGGGGCATCTAGACCAGAAACCGTTTGAGCGCCGCAGCGGCAATCGCAGTCCACATCAGCCCTTCGACAATCGCAGCATGGGCGGTGGCAAAGGCGTGCAGATTGGCGTAGGATTGCCATTTCTTGAAGAGCACCGCCACTTGCCATCTCCATTGATAGGCCCGGCAGATCACCTCGAGCGCCTAGTGTTTGGGTGGCAGATTGGTCAGGAAATCGCAGAAGCGCTTCGTCTTCAGGTTCCAGCGGAGAATGAGCCGCAGACGCAGGGGGCCTTCATCGAGCGGCCAGCACCCCCCCAACTCGACCCGCTGACGGTTGGGCAACTGAGCGTGGATGGCCTTGAGCAGCTTGTTGCGTGGGGAGCGCAGGCGTGGGCCGTCTTCGCGACACGCCTCGACGACCTGCGGATTCATCCCCGCTTTGGCCCGCATGAGCAAGAAGCCGCCCGCGTCCGGCACGCGGCGCATATAGTGCACGTCGATATAGCCACGATCCGCCAACAGCAGACACCCTTTGAGCGTCTGAGGCGCAGGTAGAAAGGGCTGTTCACTGGTCGTATCTGACGTTAAGACGACCGTGGGAGGAGCATCACAGAGCAAGTCCATGGTGGTATGGAGTTCGACGGCCGCGGGCGGGACCACTGTGCAGCGTCCGGGAAACACCTCGCGCCAGCCGTCAGGGATGGCAAAGGAGCTGCCATCCTGCAGGACAATATGGCGAAACTCGGCAAAGGCGCGTCCCTTGGGAAAGCCGAGCCCTTTGAGCGTCATGTCCCCGATGAGCCGCGCAGTCATGGTGCGAGCGAAATCGGCCAAGTGGGGCTTGGCCACTTGGTTAGAGAAGGCTTTGTCGGTGATGGTAGTGCCCCATAAGGCATTGCAACCGCGCTGGAAATCGGCCAATGTCTCGACGCGCTGACTGGCACAGGTGGCCGTCAGAGTCAAGCGCAAGCGAAACGGCGTGATGATGCGCTGACGACGACAAAACTGCTCCTTTGTGCCACAGGCGTTCAGGCGGGGTTCGGAAAACACCCATTGGAACTTGTCAGCCACCATGCTAAGGTGTCCGTGCTCCATCTGGGCCTCCTTTCGTTGTCTCTACGGCAACATACCCAAGAGGAGTTTCGGATGGATCGCAAGCAAAATCCACAACAAAATCAAGTACTTAAAAGTGCTTACCTATGAGTTCCAGCAGGATATCGTGTGCTGGGTCCAGCAGCAAATCTCTTATCAGTAGTGTGCACGCTACTGCTATTTTTACTGGCTTCCCGATAGTATCGGCCGTTTGGTTAACATATGGCTGGTTGGGAGTCTTGCAAATGCTTCTAACCTTTTGTAGTCTCTGAAGCAAGCGCTTCTCAAGTTCACATCACTCTTCCTTACATGAGGCCATTGCATGGTCCCCACTAATATAAAGGAGATCGTGACTCTGTTGGTTAAGTGACATCCAATGGTTTTCTAATAGCGTAGGAGTGCATTACCTCACAGAGCGGCTCCGATTCTTTTAGCCTTATATCGAATGCAAGACCACTTTCCAGGACGCTTTTGAGTTCGCTCAATTTCTAGCAGTTTGTAGAAAGGCGACGGGGGGGGCATGTAGACGAGGAGGCCATGGTGAAGCGCGCCTCTTTGCAGGCCATGAGTGCGAAAACGGCGAGGAGATAGACCGCGCTTCCGCCACATTTTACGCACTATAAAGCGTGAGAAATTGCGCGAACGCAGTGAGTGTGACATATGAGGTGCATTATACGCTGCAACGACAGGGAATGCGGGGCCTCCGCAATACCTGCCAAACGTCACTCTACCCGCTCTGTAGGTATTTGGGTTCGGAGGCCACTTTCTTGTCGTCACACGGGTGTCTCTCTGCCATGATCGCAGGTCACACGTCGTGTGTTTTCCCTCGCTGTTGCCAGGAGGTCTTGCGATGATTCGCCATTTTGGTGTTCTGATTCCCGCGACCAACACGACCGTTGAGATTGAGTACAATAGACTGCTCCCGCCAACCCTCCAAGGGCATGTCGGACGGCTCGGCAAGGGCGACACCACGCCCTTCACCCCCAGCCGGCCTGACGATATTGCGTACCAGGCCAAGCTGCTCGGCACGGCGCAGGTGGAAGTCGTGTGTCTGATCCAGACATCTGCCAGCCTGTCCGCGGACGAGTACGATGCCACCACCACCCGCCAGATGACCGCCGGCGCCGGGGTCCCGTCCCTGACCTCCGCCCAAGCCCTCGGGCAGGCCGTCCGGGCGCTCGGCGCCAGACGGATTGCCCTCGTGTCGCCCTATTCCCAGGCAGTTCTCGACCGCGCCCGGCAGTATTTTGAGAGCCGGTATGGAGTCGAGGTGGTCGCGATGGAAGGCTTTGGCGCGACCGACTCCTATGCCATCAGTACTATCAGTGCGGACCACGCAACCGCCGCGTTTACCCGCGTCGACCGACCCGAGATTGAGGCCCTGGTCGTGCCGGGCGGGAACTTCCCCACTATGCGCTCCATCGCCACCTGGGAGCAGCAGTTCCATAAGCCAGTTGTCACCACCAACCAAGCCGCCCTGTGGGCCATGATGGGGGTGATAAAGATAGCGACACCGCTGCCGGGCCTGGGGCGGCTGCTCGAACAGATACCAGGCGTATAGGGCGCAGAAAGCCGAGAGTAGGGAGATGCTGGGGATGAGGCCACCGCCGGCCTCTCCTCAACAGCAATGTCCATGTAGAGGGCGGGCACTTTGCACAGTATGTAATCCCACTGGGTTAGAGGTGAGGG
>Ga0157379_10002248_pt1 | contig 16077 bp, 24 predicted proteins | sample S25metaG_FD_121802 | JGI IMG/M metagenome (GOLD analysis project Ga0157379, IMG submission 121802) | Switchgrass rhizosphere microbial communities from Kellogg Biological Station, Michigan, USA - S2-5 metaG | ecosystem: Host-associated > Plants > Roots > Rhizosphere > Soil | place: USA... | reverse complement strand
CGTTCCATACCCAGCGTCTTGGTATCAAGAAAACCAAGAAGTGTCCCTTAAATTGCAATTTAGAAACACCTTGTAGAATTTTTTTCTCCACTTACTCCTTCTCCAAGCAATATTGCATGTCCATATCAGGAGGCGGGACCCTATCTACAGACTTATTCAACCAGATGGAGGAATAGTAACACATGACCTCACCGAAAGGCTTGAAGAATATAGGACTCCCTACGTACTATCCTCCCTCGGTTCATTTCACAGGAATTTAGATGGGATGACCAAGGCGAGATCCGACTCTTACTCCGTACGGAGACAAACTTACCACCCTCAAGAAAGCCTGAAAACCGGAAACGGTGCTATAATTGGAACAAAAACAGGATGCTGAAAGACACCCCTAACCATATATTATAAGTACTAACACAAGGTACCATCAACCACCCCAATATCATAATATAACCATAAGAGAGCATTCTTGAGGAAAAATACAATCGTCTCCTGTAGTAGCAATTCTTCGTGGGAGGTTAAGCATTACACAAAAATAGACATCTACGAATAATACAACAAAATTAGGTATAGATCCAATAGTCCGGTCATAATACAATAGTACATTAGATGATAAAATAGGTGTTTTCTTCTTCAAGTCGTTGCGTCTCATTACCAGTTCCCGGGTCCAATGGTGCGCCCTGGCGGTATTGGGCTGATAGCCACTTCGTAAGCATTCCATTCCACAGTGGTTTTGAATCCATGGTTGCCCCACCATGTAAGGATACTATGTGCGCCTATCGCACCGTTCTTGGGGAACTGTAGGGCGAAGAAGATGACTAGCATGGATATGGCGACGCCAGAGTCTAGTCCGGCCGACAGGACGTAGTTATATTTTGCCCACCAACTAAAATATCGTCGTCGGATAAAGTACTATCCCATCTTGTCAACAAGAAAATAAAACTGGGATAAAACGAGGACGAACTTGGAATGTGAAACCGACGAGTGCCCATGGAACGAAATTCACAGCGGTGGCGGGAGGGATTATACCTGTCCCCGCGAAGAGGACAGGGAAGTTGACGTAACGGGCCCAAGAAGACGGGTATCTCCGGGTAATCATCCAAGGAATAACTGGCAAGAAAGCGCCGATCAAGAAAAAGAAAACAAGAGGGCTGAATTAGGCTCGTTATTATAAACAAAGAAAACGCCAAGAGCGATAACTTTATGACTTACTAATAAATCTCTCCCCGAGAAAATTGCCTTGCGGGGCCAATGACGCCCCATACAATACTGGCAGTTCCAAAGACTTGTGTGCCCAGACAGAGGAAGTTGTCCTTCTGGGTCGCAGAACACATGTCGGGGATGTTGGAGAACATCCATTCTTGGACACCTAATTGTGTTGTGCCAGCAATTGCGGTGGCCAGAATCTGGGCCCAAAACATTGGTCGTGGAGGAACTTTCATGTAATGGCCGAGTTTGAAATCTAGTGTCATTGTGTCGTGTCAGGGCAAGCGGATAAACTATATTGCAAGGGGACCAACCTGAGGTAAAAGAAAGCGCTTGAGTCATGGTGATATAACCCCACGTCTTAAATAACATCATAGCAATAGGACGTCCAGGGAGGGCATAACCAATTATAAGCTCGGTGATGACGCTAGGTAAATCCAAATTAATTAAAACAAAGGAACGAGATATTTGTTAATACTTACTTTAAGCCAACCTGCTGGTTGGTAATTGCTTGAATCATCCCTATCGGAATGGTATATACAAAGGCGATCATTAATGCCAGTAAAAATGCCCAGACCGGCATTTGAGTTCTATCCGAGTAAAGGGGTGAGACAAGGGTCTTTGTTAATAATAAAAAATCAACTTACGGCCAGACCTCGATAGCGATAACGCCAAAAACAAACATAGATAGGAAAACAATAGCATACCACCATTCGGGAACTTGCTTGTACCGTGCCATCAGTCGGGCATGGATGTCTGGTTGTTCGTGAATTGAGCGGCGTGCTTGAAGCATGATTTGGTGTCGGAAATAGAGGAAGGTGTGTACGATTGTGGCTGTGATGGCAGCAAAGGAGACAGCATAGGAAAGGGCAAACGTTGCTCTGGGAAAAGAAAGACAGATTTAAATTAGTTTAATGCACGTCGCGGATAACAAGCGAGACTCACGATAGGAAAAGCGGACTATATGCCTTATACTTGTCTTCGTCAAATGTAAATTGTGGTGTGAGAATTCTTGACACGTTGTAGGTCGAGCCAGTATTATCATAACTGACACTAGTCGAGATAGGGAAATGCGAGCTGAACCAGGTATTCGAGAACTATTTGACACGGGAATTCAGACCAGGTACAAAACTGTCGTAAAAGAATTACTCACATAAATAGCCGGTGCAATGATCCAGAAAATCACAACAAAGCCTGCGAACACATTTGCGGCTGCCCACCAAGGCGTCGCTAGTGGTGAGCCAATATACGCTATTTGTGCCCAATCAAAAGTCACGATCGACATCCCCATGCCCCTGTGGTAACCAAATAAGGCACCGACGGTCGCACTCTTGGGAAAGATCCATGTCACCCAAGCGAAGTAACTGAGAGCTCCGAAAAGATAGTTGGGAACGAAGTTCCAACAAAATGAACCAATGAAAACGTATAGGAAGAAGCGTTCGCGACTGATGCCTTGGAAGCTACCTGGTATTGAGAAATATTGGGAGTGGAGGGTATTGAAGAGGGCGCAGGAAACGAGGTTGGCGGGCCAGACTGGGAGGGATATTGGGATGAGATAAGATAAGAAAGGTCGGATACGCACTCATAGATGGAGGAGAAACAAGAAACCGACGACCGATCCCTCCTAGTGAAAATCCCATAAGTTGTGTTGACATGACGATTAACCATTGGTCTGGAAGGGTTTAGGATTACCTGTGAGCAGCATAAAGACCGACTTACATGAAAAACTCCATGTTTGTTTGTAGAATACACGTTGAACGGCAATGAGATCAGTGGCATAGGCACTCTGGCAAAGGCACGCTCAGTCTGATGCTGTGCCGAAAAGAGTCCTGACAGTTGGACGCACCTGTCCCGCTACGGTTGCCATCACCGTTGTGAGTCTACAAGCAAAGTCAATAACGAGTTCACCCGTCAAACAGACCGAGGGCACTCACACATGCTCCTTCACAGTATACTGGCCAGGGTTTATCGAGAACCCGAATAGCTTTTTGTTTGGCATAACTGCGCCCCATAGGCGGCCTATCGGGAATATAATAAGCTGTGCAGCTATGGATGTTATTGTAACTGAGGGGTATCGAAAGTAGAAAAACTGGTTTAGGCCTGCAAAGAACTATTAGAAGCATGTCCAGAGACGTCATAGAAGAGCGACGCACCTGGTATAAGAGCAGCAAAGATAATCCCAATTAACCATGCTCTTAATGTGCTCGAGGGCATGTCTGGATCGTCACAATTCGACACCGACGCGCGTACTTCTGGATACGGCGAATCCTCCTCATCAAACGTAATTGCATCTGCATCCAAGTTCGGGTCGTCCCACCCCACTGCACCGTCGATGTGCTGCAGTTCCTATGAGCTACATAATGTGGCTAGAAACGACGAAAGGCATACCGTAACGGTTTCATGATGGTCATCAGCTGTCTCTTCTTTGTCTTCTTCTGTATAACTGCCGTCTTCGAGAGAAGAGGGCCCATCCTCTTCAGATGCGGCAGGCATCGTGGGCCTGGAGGTCGTGAAGGACGATGAGGACGATCGGGAGGAAATGGTGGTGGATGGTGAGGGTATATGGCGATGATAAGAAGATGTCCGAGTCCGTATCACGAGGGGAACCTGAACTGCCCAAGATAAACATGAGGCCAAGGAAAGCGAGCAAATCTCAGGCACGTAAAGCGGCGCTCTTCCGGTATAAGTTAATTCACACCGCTTAGAAGTTACAAAATCACGAAAATTCCGACCCGAATCGACATCAGCAGCACTGACATTTCGATGAGTAAACGAGCTCAGTTCTGTCATCAGTCATTTCGCAGAGAACATTTAGTTTTTTTTTTTTTTCCACGGCTTTCCTCTTTCGGACTCCGCCTACCCCTTTGTCATGCCCTTGATTCTGCTGCCAGTCGGGCCTGTTCTCCATCCTCGTATATTCCAGTTCGGAACCATTCCATCATACTCTCATGGGAATTGCCTTATTCGAAATACACGACATCCTTCCTGGCTCTGCACTGCGGTTTCTCCGATGTCTCCAAGACGCTGTCAGTATTGGTCCGAAACTCTCGTTTATTGACCAATCCCCTAACAGAACGCTGCCGTCTGAAATTGAGAGACGGCGGCCCAGGAACTCAAGCATAGCCTCTTTTCTCTCTCTCAACGAATCGTTGACACCGTGAGCACTTCGGCAGGGTCAGAAATACTTCCTCGGAACACTTTGCTATCTACTTCTCACGGGGTCTAAAGAAGGATTATTTCATCCAACTACTTATCAAATATGACGCGAATGGGTTATTCTTACGGTGTATACTGGGGTCAGATCTATGCGTTGGCCTTCAAAGAGAGGTCGGTACCCTCTTGGTATCAGAATCAGAACAATGACCGCAGCAAGCTTGTACCCACCTCCTGGATGCCCTCTGGTTGAACCTTATATCGCAGTATTTTAATCCGACATGTCAATTACAACATTCAAGAATACATCTGTCACTCGTCACCCGGTATTTATGTACTGACTGTTATTTTATTGTCAACTTGATTCAAGTTAGTAGCTTCAAGACAACCTGCAAATGGCGATAAGTTGTTGTCTCAGATATTGCATTTTAGGATCCGCTGATGGACACTAGCGACTGGGACCCACCGCAGTTAACCCTTACTTGTAGCTTGACTGTAACACACTCCGAGACTCTGTTGCTATGATCTCCTATTATTCTCTTACAGATTAACCTCAGTCGTTCTCCCTGATGTCTCGCCCGTCATACCAAGTTCTCTTCTCTCCCGGTATTACTCCTATTCAAGCAGTACCTCTGGTTGCGATCAACTATGGCACAGATACACCCTCAAGCCTTCCTCCTCGTTGCCTCTTACCCCTTTGCTGCGCTAAAAGGCTATGCCCACCACTATCAGTAAAATGGGAAGCTGGTCCAGACTGTTCTGGACAGGTTCCTGGCAATTTTGGACCGCCTGGAGTGCCTGAGACATCCCTGGACTAGACGGATCAGTGGAACAATGTTCCCCATTTTACTGATGCACCCACCCAACCATATTCGCCATTTATCGCCCCTCCGCTCGATATCCTGCACATGGATTCTCACCCAACTACCATTTTGTTCAAGGCAGTCTGATGGTTCAGGGGAGCAACAAACCTAACCATGCCACTCAGCTCAGAATCACTGAGATCAACAATCTCTTCCACTTTACCCTGAATATCTCTGACAGGCAAGAAGAACAGATGGCGGACTGTGTTTCGGTAACCAGGTCGATGTACGTATGATCCTTCCGCTCGAGTCGAATCGAGGTACATACATAAAGAGGAAGAACAGATGTGTTGTAGAAGCCCAAATATCTCGATGTTATTCGGTTTGTGTAGCCATTGTAGAAAGCTCTTCAAAGATGCTTCGGTTGAAGCAGTAAGTTCATCTATAGAACTTGTATTACAAAGAATACTAAATCCGCCTATCCTTCAGGCGGGTCCTACTCTACTGACCATCATTCTGGACCAGAGGGAATTGTTCGGTAACACGCTATAAATCTGTCTAATAATGGATTTGGATTAAGATAAGTGGCCTACCAGAATCTAGAATTAGCGAAAGGTCATTAGGCTCGTCTTTGTGAGGTACTTTATATCTTCGTAACACTCTTTGAAGTTTCATTTGACCTGGGTTTGATGAAGCACATAGAATTTCATCCACCCCAAGACAGTATTCATCACTCCCTGAAGTTTTCTGCTGACCAGGATCCGATGAAGTACATGCATTTAAGTCCATCTCAAGAAGGTTTTTATTTATTCAATATTTTGAAATGCAACCATGATGTGAAAAAGAAAATGCGGCTCATCCTGACTATGATCACACCTTTCCAGTCTCAGAGTGAGTAACAGAGTCTCTCATAACGGCTTATTGCCAGTTTCGGATTTAACATAGTTTCCCTTGAATGTGTTCCCCAGTTTTGCCACTTTGTGTGTGTGTGTGTGTGTAGTTGATAAACCAGCACTGCCATAAGTAAGGATGAACACGTGGTCAACAAGGAGAATATCAAAACAACACTTGGGTTTTCTAACCGTGAAACTGCGTCTATCATCTCGAGCCAATGAAAACCTTCTACAGTTGAACAAGGGCATTCATTAAAGCCGGGATTCAACCCTGAACACTTTGTCCTTCGTTGAACAAAGGGATGCATCATTGAGTGAATGCCACACATGCAAATTTCATTAGCCTACCAAAACTGAGTGCAGACCACTAATCACTATTGTTCAACTTTACGACCATCAGGGTGTTGTTGCCGCAGAAGTTGCTCAACATGAAAATTCTCTACATTATAGCATTCTGCATGTTGTGCCTGCTGTTCAGCATCCAACCCCAGATGACCCCTCGAATCCTGTTGGCAGCAGCAGCGGTGATGCTCATATAGATGTATGGGAGAAAATATCCTACAGGACGGACATGACTCAGAAACCATCATGGGTTTGCGCTCATGGGAATATATATATGATGGTCTGGCTGTGAATATCCACAAGCCTCTGAAGAAAGAGTATGATCCGGTTGAGAAACAGATAGTCCCATGCTCTCTGTTTAATTACATTTATGAATATAGGCTGTAGTACTACAGTTGACAAGCTCATAGTGCATCAGGATTTGATGCTTCCCGACATTATGCATTATGAGCTGGTCAACTGTAAGACTTTATGCATTATTCAATCAATTTAATAGAAGCTAAATTTACCATTGATGATTTGGGTTCTAACAGCAATAAGTAAAATAAAATAAACAAACGAAAGGGTATGGAGAGCTGTTCCTCACCGAAAGGACTCTTTTTTGATATCGTGGCATCCTCGTTTTCCACTTAAAATTAACTCTTACTAAGTCCGTGATGTCCAGCATATCTCTGCGCATCCCAAGGCTTCCACTCTTTCAAAACAGTTTGGGGAAGGGTAAATATCTCAACCTTAAGAGGTCGACAGCAGGCCAGAGCTGGATCATCACCCGTGCTTTCTATAGGGTTCATTCAGAGTGACGTTAGAGGACTAAAAGGTAATCTCTCCGCGAAATTTAAATATTCACCTTCATCTCCCCACATGCGAACACTGAGATCTCCTCCTGGACAAGTCGAAAGAGCGACTATGAGGTCTTGTTCGGCAAAGAATTCAATATCTGTGGTGGGAGAAACAGGAAAGTGAAAGGACGGAGAAAACGAAACAATGCATTTTCACGTACATGTGTCCTTTGTAGCGGGACAGCTTTTCTAAAACAACTACATGTTATACCTCCTCTCCAGAGGATAATAATTCAACTCCTACCATGAAATACTGGAGAACGCAGTTAGGAAGCAGATAGTGCGATTCATTTGTGGAGCGAGACTCACCTTGTCTTCATTATTCAGACCAGTACATTGAAAAACATTGAGAACATCCTATATCGGGTCAGTGGACAAGCATGAGTGTCTTATGATGCAACAAATACGTGGACGTCAAATTCTGTGAGGTCAAAGGGCTTGACTGCGCGGACGAGATTAGAATGACAGTGGAAATCTCTGTCCACACCTGTATTATTGAGAAAGCTCAGTCTATTAAGACGGTGTCACAAAATATCTATCATAATACTTACCCGTTAGGTATTTATTGATGTACGGATCACATCGCGTTCCTAGGAGATCATGGACTTTCATGCCGTTCAATCAACTCAAGTTAGTTAAAATACTCATAGTGCGCTCACCTCTTCCGCCTTCTTTATCCACTCCATAGTCGGCCATAGAATCATAGACAATCGTAACCATCGGTCGTACTGACGGGATAATCCAACAATTAGGCACTTGACGTTTAGAAACAGACAAGGACACTCGCGAAATGGCAACGTTGACCAAAGTCGATCGTATGTGGTGACATGGGCCGCTTGGAGTTGACGAGTTCTTGAGGCCCAAAATCTCTGATAAAATTTTTGAATGATTTTATTTTCCCCGTGAGATATAATTCTCCAGGTGACATACCTCTCGAGGATCATTTGCATTCCAGACTGGATGAGATTAAATCCATCAGTCGTTGAGATTCCAGTGCTCGAGTCAATGTATTGAACTCACGATTCAAATCACCAACCTTTCAACCAAAATTGATACACACTTTCCGCTCAATCATTACCAAGAAAGTGCAAGTGACTTACCTGCGGCCCCTCAGGCGTGCTAATCCTAAACACCTCCCCCTTACCAACCTTCCACGCCTTCCCAGACCGAATCGGGAGAATAAAACTCTCAGCCAACTCCCGCCCTGCGGTTTGAGCGACCTTATCATAGAATACTTTGTTGATGGGGAGAGGACTGTACGCTGCTTTGAGGAGGGACGGAGTGGAGGTGGTCATGGCGCTGTGAGAAACAACTGAGGGAACGATGCGGGTACAAGGGAATATCGAGAGAGGTGGGGCTTCATGCTGGTCACGAGTCTGAAAAGCGACCGAAAAAATGCCTCCAAATATCTGTGGATATCTCTTCGAACCAACACTAGATTCTACAATCAAGAAAGACCTTCTTTGCTTCTCTACTTCCTTCAGCCCAGATATAGCCCTCACAAAAAATGACCCAAAATAACATCCAACTTTAAACGCAAGGCTTACGCCTTCAATTTTGCTTGCGCCGCATCGACAGTCGCTTTCAGTTGTGCAATAACCTTCTCTGGCTCAGCAGCATTGAAGATCGCGGTTCCCGCAACAATTACGTTACTCCCTAAAGTCAAACCAAAATTAAGTTGAAAATTCCGGTGAAGGGGGTGACGGAGACGTGCCTGCATGAGCGCATTGGTCGATCGTGCTGGGACCAACTCCTCCGTCTACTTCTATATCCTTCTCAGGGAAACGGGCGCGGAGGTCGGATACCTTGGAAACACAACGTTCGATGAATTTTTGGCCGCCTCGTCCTATTAAAAAAATAAACGAAAATAAATGAGCAGAATATTCTTTATAAACAAAAGATTTTTTGATAAAAATGGAAACGAGCGGAACTCCCTCCTCGCCCAACTAAAGGCGAACCTGGGACTCCCCCTCAGAGGGAAGCAAGAATACCCACCTGGGTAGACAGTCATGACGAGTAACATGTCAGCAGCAGCCCCGACTTCGTCCGATATGGCTGTAGAGGGCGTATCCGGAGAGATGGCCACACCGGCGCGCATTCCCTTTGCGTGGATTGCGTCAATCAGGGGGAGGGGGTTCTCTGAGGTGGAATTATTAATGAGTTAATGGTTCAATTAATTTTGGAGTGAGTGAGAGAGTGAGGGGTGGTGAAGAGGGCGGTGCGGATGTGCCGAGGATGAGGATGAAGGACATGCGGTGGGGTGGAGAAAAGGAGGGGAGAGGGGAGGGGAGAAATGAGACTTACTTGTTGCTTCGAGGTGAAAGCAGTATAATGCGCCTCCTGCATCTGCAATGTCATCCACCCACTACAGGAAAAAGTCATAAGTAGCGAGCAATGAATGACAGAACATTACATAGCACGGAGATGAGTAAAATGAAAGCAGCATATTCATGAGAAGTGTGCTCAATCCACATACCGCACCGTGACCGCAAAAATTCAATCCACTCTGGTTTACATACCTTCTCAGGTTGGGCAACCATCATATGGCAATCCATAAAAATCCCCGGAATACCCTTGCTCACACACTTCAAAATAGGCGCACCTAAAACCAGGGAAAGACATGGGGCAAGTTTTCAGGAAAAGAGTAAGAATAAACACCGAGTAAGCAATTAATCGGTACGCGGTATGCCAGCTGGACTGACCCATCGTAATGTTAGGCACGAAATGTCTGTAAAGTCATGTAAGTAGATGAGCACGTTTTTCTCATATCAGGTGGTAAGACATGAAAGGAAGAATGATTGGTTGGCAATGGAAGTGTAACACTAGGCGATGCGAGAAGGCGAGTTGGACATGGGTACGCACCCATCCATAACATCTGTACATGTCACGCAGATCAATCAACGTCAGCCAGTCATCGAAACTAAAATACAAAACGAGTAAGTTAAAGTGGGCACATACCCATATGGAGCCATTCCGCCCCTCCCTTGATCATGCGTTTGCATTCAGCGGTGAGTTGTCCAAAGTCGGATGCGAGGACGGAAGGGGATATGATTGCTCGGGGCATGTAAGATTCTGGGATTGCGTTGAGCAGGGAGCGGAGAAGGGTGAGGAGGGTTGAAAAGAGGAGGAAAGGGTCGGTCGTCGGTCGTGGCGACACCAAAGGCGAGGTGGTAACTGGACAAGTGGGAATAGAAATGACGTATCTAATCTAGGTGCGCGAATTAGTCATCGATCACTCGACCAATGAATTCAGTGTCCCCCTTCTCTTTTTCATCTTAGACATTAGAGTTGGGTTAATTACTCAATATAAAACCCTGCAGCCCAATTCCTGTGCCCGGGCAGACGGCCATGAACCACCCGGCCATGCGATCTCATCATAAGGCTGTGCAGAAAAGAAACATTAAATTTTGAGGGTAATATCGTGGTCTAGATTTGTCTAAGAATCATTACAAAGTAAATCAACAATGGGAAATTCCTATTGGCATGCATCAACATATAAGGATAGAACTAAGAAGTGCGGATATTTCGACATGCGAAATAAAAGATATTCTGGTATATGATCAACAATTGGTGTGAGAGTGGTGTTTCCAGAGGCTCCTCGGGAGCCTAATTAAATCCTCGTCGAGAGCGTGGAGGGAAGGAAAAGAGGGCGAGAAAAAATATGAGACACGTTGGAGACACCGTCATTTCTTGGCATTTCAGATAAAGTGCCATTCGATGCCGTCGATACGGCCAGCGCCGAGGTCTGCAAGCTGCTGGAAGGCAGTAGGCGTGAAGTCGAGATCGTGAACTTTGCAGGCAGTGCAGCGATCAGTGATGGTGACAGTAATGGTCTTGCCTTGGTCTGGGAAGATGGAAGAGAAGGGCATCAATGGGAACTCCGAAATTCACTAGCAACGCAAAAATAACTCACAGGTCACTTGCGCTTTCTTGCCGCAGACGGGGTTAAGATTGGGGTTGGCCGTGGCGCCGCTGAAAAAAGTAGGAAATTAGACGCATATAGTGGGAGTTGGGCAGGGAAACGTACGGGAAATTGTCGAACAAGAGTTCGCTGACGGCTGCGATGAACTCGCCGTCGTTGTTCGTGACACCACAGGCTGTCAAGCCAGTGTCGTACCAGGTGCCCTGGCCCGTCATGGCGCCGCTGAACTGACCCAAGTTGCCGCCACTGGAGCTCGAGCCTGAGCCGCTCGAGGAAGTGGGCTTGGGGGCGGGGGGCGGGGCGGGCGTCGTAGGCTTCTTGGAAGGTGTCTTAACAGTCGTGGGTGCAGGTGCGGGTGCTTCAGACGAAGGTGCAGGTGCCGGAGTGGTAGGAGCAGCTGCCTTTGTCGAAGTCTTAGTCTTAGTAGCACTAGTAGTAGGTGCTGGTGCTGGTGCCTCCTCCGAAGAGGACGTAGCAGCAACAGACGAAGAAATAGTCTTCACCTCTGAGCTCGGGTCGCCCGCAACATTTCCAACACCACTAGGAATGGCCAAGCTGGAGGAGGTAGCACGGGCCTTGCAGCGCTTCTTCAAGCCGCGCTTTGAGACGAAGGTGCTCACGATTGGCGAGGCGGGCTCTGGAGCAGCAGCACGCGCCTTGGCAATGTCTACGTGGCGGCGGTGGTGCGCTGGGATGCCATGAATGGGAGTAGCGAGGGCAGAGGCGGAGGCGATGAAGGACGCGAGGACGAGGGGAGTGAAGTACATGATGTGTGGGGGTCTGTTTCGTGAGTTGAACGAGTGGGGGAGTTACGGCGGGGCTAATGAATGATAGTGAGGAGGAGTAAATCCTTTGCGGTGGGTGTAGACGGAGGGAGAGGAACGCCTATGCCGTTGCTCAGAAGGGATGGGACTCAGACGGGGAACGACACCACTCAATAGCCGCTATTTAAGAAGGATTCGCAGACGCCGTCTGTGCCTGCCGAGCGGACCTTGAAACTTCTGGGCAGCTCTTTGTCCGCAGCCACTCATGGTCGCAGCCAGTCATCCGCGTGCTACTATGGAAACTACAACACCAGATATATATGCACTCATATAAGTGTACTAGTAGTAGACAATCTAACTAGCAATCTAAACACGCGTTGTGTGCGTTTTTACCAAGTCACCGCTCGCCAACCCCTCCAGCGTCTTTGCCTGTGCATCAAGTTGTCCCAATAAAAGCATGCTATCTAACCGACTTGGCTCAGGAGGTATCTTGAACATACGCGACACATCCTCTTCAGGGAGGGGTGCAAGTCCTGCTGCAACTCGAGCCGCGTTCTCCTCCCGTCTCTTCTGCAAATAGCCCTCGGCAGCACTCTTTTGTCTCGCAATTTGTCGCATAAGATACCCTAGATTATTTTCTTCGTTCTTGTATTCGTCTAGACCTTCGACGATGCGTTCTAGGTTCGAAGTGATATAACTCGGAGATTCCAAATCGAGTGGAGTAAACGACGCAGGCAATGACGACTGAGGCACCGAGAGTGTCGGAACAATAGACCCAGCGGGTTCGTCAACGGGCTCCGTCGAAGGTTCTTTGAGGCTCTCGACCAACGAATTGAGCAATACGTTTGTCCGCACCACCACCGGGACCTCCTCCAATATCGAAGAAAAGGTCAGTTTGCTCTCAATAAGGCTAAGAAAGAAAAAATCAGCTCCAGAACATTTATTCTTTTCCAAAATATTTACCTTTGGGTGTTAAATTTGCCGCGCTTGTGCGCCTCGAGGAACGAAGGCGTCAGGCGAAATGCCCGGAAAGCAGCGTTGCCTTGTGCTGCCTGAGAAATATCTGCCAACAAGGTTTGCGAGCATTAATCAGGGATACCATTTGCGCCGGGCCAACGAAAAGTGACAACTCACCATGCACGACCACAACGCCCCCGCGCCTGAGTTTTTCTCGCTGAGTCGCCAGGGACTCAACCAGAGTGTGTGTGAAGAACGCTCCAAACGTGGTACATTGGTAGAACCCTACAATGCTGTCGTCACCGTGAACTTCTTTTAGAGCGCGGAGCATCGAGGTCTGGTATCGCGCTGAAAAGAAAAACATAAGCTTGTGCAAATAAGAAAAAGTCTGGTTAGAACGCACATGCAGTCTTCCCAGATCTTTCCTCCTCATAACTAGCATGCGGCATGGCAAAGCAATTAGAAATTTCAAGTGTCCCGTCCAGATCTAAGCCCAACAACAGTCCGTATGCTCCAGCAGGTGCATCTCGTCCATGCTTCACAATTTTGCTCACAACCTGCATAAATCCACCTCAATCTCAACCAAACCTCCCAGAGAAACAGCTCCACTCACTAACCCATCCAACTGGATATGCGTAATCGGAATCTCGCCTTCTGTGTCGATAACTTTTGCCATTGAGGCTGGGATAGCTTCGTACGATGGCGTGGCGGCGACTGGGGCGGCTTGGGGCGCAGGGAGTGAAGCAGCTAGTGCTGCGGCCATTGTTCCTGCCATTTTGGATGTGGAATTTTGGAAGAGAGGATAGGCGAGAGAGTTTTTGGGGTTTGGGTGGTATGAGGTACTGGGCTGAAAGGTGTGGGTGGCAGTGGGCGTCGCTGTTGATACAAAATAGTTGTAGTTGTTTAGGCGAGAGTTAGGAGGAGTTTGGGTCTGTTAGGAAAATTAGATCCAAAACTAGGAAGAAAAGACAGAATTCAAGATAAAAAACTGGTGGGAGCCTAAATTTCGATGATACACGTACAGTTACACATGGTAGGCAATTGACATTATGGCCGCGTTGGCCTAATGGTAGGGCGTCTCTTTCCTATCCAGGATAAGGAGAAGCTTGCGGGTTCGATCCCCGTACGTGGTAGTCTTTTTATGTCCCTTCACCCGGTATGAAGTCCACCCGATTGGTGTTCTATAACAGTCGGGGGTATACAAAAAGATTTCTTTGGAAGACGATATAAGAATTACCCTACTTAAAACGGATCGAAACCCTTCATATCCCTCCCATAGGGCCCCACTTTCAGTTTGGGATGAAGGTATTCTATAGCATGATATATCAACGGCCTCTGGGAATGCAGAATTGGGGCCAATTCGCTCAGCGTCACCGAGTACTTAGCAATGGTCGCATTTATGGATTGCAATTCCACCCGGGATAGATAGTAATGTCGCTCCAGATGCCGAAGGACAATATCGTTAGAACTGAAGTCTGGGGAAACCGGCCATGGTATCTGGATCTCTTCGTCAACTTTCAAGTCTCCTCTTCAATGGGAAATGAAGAGGGTAAGAATCATTTGCTTATTTAGCCGGTATTTAGCTGATATCTAAGAGTGCAAGATGTCGGAGTGACATGCCTGAATTCCATTTCTCCAGAACAGTGAGCTCCTGACGTTTGCAATTCCCAGGAGTCGCCACCACTATCTTGACCGTTGGTGATTGAGCAAAGGTGAAGTAAACCCTGGAAGGGTGATTAGATCTCAGTTTACGAAATGACCTAAGGGAGAGATAGTGAATCCCATTTCACTACAGAAATCAGAGTTGGAGAGGGCTCTGTATAGTGACGAAGATGTTCTTGGCTTCTCCGGTTCTCAATAGCAAGACTTGGAAAACCGTTCTTTTCTTCGTCAAAATCCCGGTTATAGAACTCTGAGAGTCAAGACTTCTTCCCTCTCCATTTTTTGTAAAATTACAGATCTTATACTGTATGGCAAATGAGACGGAAGACGGTGTTGCGTGATGTGGGACCAGGCCAGGCGGCCATGTCTCACCGGTTTCCCTCCATCTGCTATCCAGTATGGTGTAATGGCTAACATCACTGTCTTTTATGCTTACCATGCCATGCAGGCACCTTACGTAGGCTCGCAGGTACTAACGTCGATAAGTTGAACGTCGAGATAGTGTGGGACGCCCAGTTGGGATTCAACAATATCTTTCCTAACAAATTCGCCCTTGGCGCCTATAATAACTACATTAAAAGAAAGGTGGAATGAGTGTAACTGTAAGACTCACAGCAGGGGCCAACAGTCGTTTCGGACTGGAGAACACAGGAGATATCATCGGCGAAGAGTTCGCCGCCATCCACATCCAGTCTTGTCCGAAAGTGTGATGTAGCGAGACTTTCCGCGAAAGTGCGTTTGCGGAGGCCACGCTTTGCACGCAAGTGCAGCACGACGTTGGATAGCCTTCGTTTGGACACTACGGGTAACAGGGTGATCCTGGCAATTGACGATGGACTGTTTGACCTTGCTGAGGAACTCACGTCTAGTGGGAGTACCATGTTCCTTGGCTTCGCTTTTTTCAGGGTGAGAAATGGCGACGCTCAGAAAAACGAGGACAGAATTTGCGGAAGACCAGCGCATTATACAGAAAAAATTGTTTGATGTTCATGAGTGCATAACTGGGCCTCCTTTACGGCCCTTTCCAGGTAAGTCTATTGATCAGAACTCGGGTGCTAAATAAAATATCAACAATCGGCGCCACTTAAGAGACAGTACAGTCTCAGCTGATTTCACTCCGACTTGTATAAAACAAGTGGATCTTTGCCATCCTCTTAATGAAGTCCAGGAGGAGATCGATACTGAGAGAGAGCTCGACCAAATGTTCTGCAAGCTTGTCCAGTATAAAGCCCTTAAATTTGAGACTGAGAATAAACACTACAAGTCAGACTATGTGTTGACGATAGATTAAGTAACGCACGTTGGTCCCAAAACTGAAGACGAAGGTTCTGTGAATCTTATCCAGGGTCCTGCAGGAGTCACTGTACCGATATCCATGGTTGATTTGCAGAATCCTGAAGGGATGAAAATATGAGTTCTAAGTTGAGAGACTTCGAAGAAAGTGTACCGCACCATACAATAGTTGCGTATTGCCACCGAATTCCCAATAGTAGTGACAAGATAGAAATATACCACATGTGAAATGAGAGACAAGCCAAAAAT
>Ga0157379_10002247_pt1 | contig 16078 bp, 17 predicted proteins | sample S25metaG_FD_121802 | JGI IMG/M metagenome (GOLD analysis project Ga0157379, IMG submission 121802) | Switchgrass rhizosphere microbial communities from Kellogg Biological Station, Michigan, USA - S2-5 metaG | ecosystem: Host-associated > Plants > Roots > Rhizosphere > Soil | place: USA... | reverse complement strand
GTATCGTTTGATCTGTCAGGATGTGAGTGGCTTTACGAGAGTGCCTCGATATATGCTCACTGGGTTTCTTCTTTCGTAGAGTGTTGAAGACCAAATGCTAGACGTATGTCTTGTTCAGATTGAATTTTTTCAATATGCTAATGGCTCCTTAGCGTCTTCGCCGCAAGTTATTCCTTTCTTTGAAAGTTATGACAGAAACAAACTACGATACCAAGAATAACGATCCCGCTCTGAAGACACACGAACTCCTTCAAATCCTTCGCGGCGGAACTGGTGCTCTCTCTCGCTGGGACTCCGACTCATCGGACAAAGGTCTTACCGCCTTCCTCACTTCCTCAGTCGACGATATCCTTGCCAGGAGTAAACGAACCGAAGATCTCCGTGAATTCAAAATCAAGCGAGAAGTTGGCGAAGCTGTCGATAATGATCAACTCGCTCGCGATGTCGCGGAGGAAGAGAAGAGGTTATTCTCTAGCATTGCGCAGGTGAAGACAAGATATTTCGAAGGACAGGAGTATCGTAAGGATGACAGGGCGTATGAAGCGGAGTGGAGGGATATGCAGAAGAGGCAGCGATATGATCGGTTGGTTATTGTTAATGGGATTGAGAGTCTTCCTATTCCTGTTATGATTATTTCCCCAAAGCCTGTGGTCAAGAAAGAGGCGAAAGGCCCCAAGTTCCAGCATGAGGATTGGTGTATTGAATGTAGGGATGGTGGGGAACTTGTTTGTTGCGCTTGGTGTCCTCGCGTTTGTAAGTCACTTTTGCGAAAGCTTGGGTCTTTGCAGTCACTTTTATTCATTTCTTTCTTTTTTTACCTTTCTAGTCCACCCAGGTTGCTTGGGCCTTCCTAAGTCAGTCGCCAATCGCGCCATCGTTTCTTGCACACAACATAGTTGCGCTTCCTGCGATAGGAAATCCTCGCAAGCTGGCGGGATGCTGTTCAGGTTCGTTTTCTCAATGTCAGTCTATCTCTCTTCCCTAAATCCAATTTTTATGCAGGTGTCGAAGGTGTCCTCAAGCCTTGTGCGAAGATTGTCTCCCCGAAGGAGAAATCGCCGCCGCCGGTTCAACAATCCCAGAACTCGAAGTCCTTGGCTACGGTGAAATCTCCCAAGCCTACTGGATTTATTGCGAAGATTGTCAGAAGAGGGCTAAGACGGACCGTGTGTGGAATAAGTCATGGGAAGAGGAAGAGCGTCAGGCTCAAGCCACTGCTGCTTCGATGCGACCATTGAAGCACCACTAATTCCTTTAACCTCAAATTTCTCTGGATTTTTTGGCTCCTTCGGTTGCACCCTTATCGATATGCTTTTCGAATGCTCTGAACTGAACACTGTCATTCCATCGTGATACCTGCATGTAATATTTTATTCACCACATTTGTATCTAGATTTTTCTTTTAGATGTGCATAGATTAATACAACTCAAATTCTACTATAATGGAACGGTCACGAAGGTCGATCCAGTTGCTAACCCTACAGCTATTCGGTCCATGGACGATTGAAAAGATCATATGTCCGATTATTTATCAGAAGGCAAAATTAATGCTGTATCCAAGCTGGTGAGAGTAGATCCCTCTGTATCATCCTCCCCTGTAAATACTCCATATTCCTCCGGAATGCCCCACTATGCCAGTGTATCCCTTCCCTTCGAAACCCAATATGCGAACGATGTCTTGCCAGTAAACCAGAATGGAGATGGATCTCGTTCTCCATTCTTCTTTCGTTTGAACTTCGATCCCAGACTTCTCGGAGGCTGGGACAGAAGATACGACTTCTTTGTTGGCTGAGACGGAAGATATGAGATCGGATACGATACCTTTGAATCGCGAGAGTCTTAGTCTAGCTTCGGACGCTTGGAAATGTGGTTCGTAGCGTCGCCCTGGACCGGCCCCGGGATTTCTCTTCAGCTTTGGTTTGGATGCCTCAGGAATCGAATCTTCAAATGTTTCTAGAGCTTGACTTTTGGATTCACTGGACAGCAGGATATCCACGTCTTGTTTAATGGACGGAAGAGCGCTACCTTGCCGTACACCTCCAAATGGGGTCCAAGCAGCGATATCGGACTGGACCTTGACAGTTTCAAGAATCCCCATAACCGCCACTAGAGAGCTGTCAAATGTTGGGGACACAGATCCAATAGGGTCTCTCAGTAACAAGATATTCTTCTATTTCGCTAATTACATATGACGCAACAAAACTTACAGTGGAGCGAAGTTTTAAGGGGTCCAGTGGAGCAGACCAGAATCTGGAATAGATGGCGATTCATCTGGTGTTTCTTAGAGGGAAGCTTGGAGGAATGAGAGGTAATTTCTAAGGAGTGTTCGGGCATGAGGTGTGAATTTTGATATAACAAACAGAAATGGATGAATTCTAACCATGTTTACAAGCGGCAGGGCCAACAGACTAGTGCACCGCTACCGATGCCGAAGGTTGAGTTAACTTACAGGAGGCTCCACGGCTATCTAGAATGGAGTACAGTAGACTTCCTCATAATGCATACCGTCGGGAAGGGACAAATACCAATGCATTATGAGAATTGTGCGTTATGAAGAAGCATTTTGGCGGTGGGATAGGCATTTGGGAATTTCAGTTCAACCAAAATTCTATGCATTACGAGGAAGTCTACTGTATCAATAATCAACGCCTTCTAGATAATCCCGTTACTGAAAGAGCCTAACATCAATCGTCGTACGATTTGAAAATAGTGCCTTCAGCCTTTGATGTGTGGCAAAAGTCGAAAACGCCGGATGAACCATATCAGGAAATCGAAAGGCTGCGTCAGACATCTTTCCTGGAATGGTTTATCCGGCGGTTTCGATTTTTGCGACAGTGGGAATGCACGACCAAACAACGGACTTCCTGCAGCTTCCGGGCCAATACCCCTTCGTCAAATAGTCAATTAAAAGAACCCGTGGTTTGCTTCCCTGTCCTTCCCTGTCCAGTATACATCAGCACTCATGAACAACGTCGCCCTCGTCACAGATCCACGCTACTTACACGGTGATTTGGGCACGTCTAGAATTCGACAGCGGTCTCGGTAAGTATCAGTTGCTCACCTTTTTTTTCAAAGTATACTCATGGATTAGGAGTCATTCGCGGCTCAAAGATATTAATATAATAGGCAAACATGCGACACATCTCTGCATCGACTCAATGGTTTCAATGCAGTTGGAACAAGATCGTTTGGTGTCTTAACGGCGTTCTAGAAAATAGAGTCTTCAACATACCTCTAGATGCGTGGATCTTCTCCTGTCAGTCAGCATATACGTTTGAGCCTTAATGCATTATTTCCCCCCCTCTTGACACTTCATCTCGGTGGGATCTGGGCCGTAATACCACACCCGAAAAACCTATGACGAGGACTCGTCATTGAAGTGGGTTTTCAGGCGAGCTGACTGCTATATAAAAGGAATAGGATGTGAGAGGTTTTAAATAAGGATCCTACATTGTATCTTCTCATCTTCACCCTACCCAAACATCCAACAGCATGCTCTCATTAATAATTCAAGCCTTGATCGTCGCATTTGTATGTCTTTTTTCCCGTAGATTTAATTTTTATATGACATTACCACATCTTAATAGATGCTCTCCGTCGTCTCTGCTGCAGGACCTAGGGCAATTAATTTGGACACAGCAGGGAACTTCGTTATTCTCGGGAAGTCTGGCATATCCACCGTACCACCTTCAGCTATTAGTGAGTTTCGAAGAATTATTCTAAACTTCTGCCCGCTAACCCCAGAGTGTTCGTGATAGCTGGAGATATTGGTGTTAGCCCCGCGTCCGGCACTGCACTCACGGGATTCTCATTCACCAAGGATAGCTCTAATACATTTGCAACATCGACTCAGGTTACAGGTCGACTGTTGGCGGCGGACTTCACGTCTCCAACTCCATCCCAGCTCAGAATTGCAGTGCTCGACATGCAGGCTGCATTCAACGACGGACATAATCGTTTGTTTCCAGATTCCTTGAATCTGCTCGCCGGTATACACATTCGAATAGTCTTTCGATATGAACCCTATTAATAAACTACAACAGGCGGACTCACCACCCAAACGTTGACACCGGGACTTTATAAATGGACGAGCTCCGTCACAGTCACGAACAGTTTGACCCTGAATGGTACTGCTAACGATGGTACGTTATATACACGCACAGTCGTCCATGGGCTGATTTGCGGTCATCTTCAGTGTGGATCTTCCAAGTTCAGAATCAATTGCTTTACGCTGCAGGGGCCAAAACTATTCGCTCGGGTGGCGCTCTTTCTAAGAACATTTTCTGGGTGGTCTCAGGTTCTGTTACTCTCCAAGCGGGAGCAGTGTTGGACGGTGTAATTCTAGGAGCAACCAATGCGGCACTCGTGACAGGTGCTTCTGTTAATGGGCGTATTCTTGTACAGACTGCGGCCACACTCCAGCAGTCGACTGTGAAGGCTGTTTAAAAATAAGTTACTAAAAACTTTGTAACACCTTCCATGTTCTTTTACTTAGTAAATGCCCCCCTATCCTTTTCTTATACCGGGATTCCGTTTTGTTTTTGTATTCGGAGTCGGATAGCCTTTGAATATCATTCACAGTTACGCGGAGACACCTTCCAAGTCATTGTAAACCGAAAAATAGAATCTTTACGCATATTACACTGCAAATGTGAAACTGCCCTTCATTATGAATGACAGAACCGGGAAATGTTCAGGAATTCGTTTAACCTGTGCTTGAGTGATGAGGGGGGTGTCATTTCGCAAATTGTGAACTGTAAACCTTGATTACACGATGATTTATACGAAGTTTAGCACCTGAAATATAAAACCGGGAGTAATGGGAAGTTCGATTTGAAATTCCAATTAGGTAAAGCATGTCGATGGCAATATGATATGTGGAATACCCTAAATGTTACGCTGTAAATTACGTGTGAATATAAATGTAAATTTCGAGATAATTATGAGATTCATTTGGAATGTATGAGGCACTGGAACCAACGAAACGATATCAAGTGTAAAACGACACAAGTATACAATTTCCGGTTCCATTTCAAATCGAAGCTGTGGCTTCCACTTCCGTCGGCATTTAAAATATTTAATTAAGTCTTTACCAAGCTTTCATTCTGTATCTACAAGAACTTCTGTAATATGCATTCCATTTTGTCTCCTCACCTTGGTAGATAATAGCTTTTGCATTTAAAATGTCAAAAATGAATGCATCTCTGGATTATGCTTTAAATAAAGATTTTTCTAAATATTATCATGTAAACAAGGTTTACAACCCATGGTTTGCTAAGTGTGTGGTATACGTGTGCTGCTCGTACAATTTCTATCCTCGACCTCATTACCACGACCCGAGGATCACGTCTTATTGGTTCTTTCCCCACATTTACCTCCATGGATTTCCTCTGATAACATGATGTTTTATGGAGATTCAACGGCAGTGGTACACACCAGCCAGCAGTGACTCGTCGCACTTGCAAGATGCAGCATGTCTACACTCCACTAACGCCATGGCATACCCTCCAAGTGATAATAAAGAAAGTTAGATAATATTGTTTTGCGAGGAACGGGATAAATATCGACTAAATGTTCCGGTCTCTGTAGACACTGGTAAGCTTCTATTCGTGACTAAGGACCCCTGCTAACATTAATATGAGTTGGATCCCAAAACCCTCATATGTTTAATCCCTTTCTCTCGGATAATGTTGGGAATAATTGGGCTGCTTTTTCCTACAAGACCTTGCGATCAAAGTAGAGGTTATTCACACTTGCTCTCTCAAATTATATCCTCAAAATCATGCCACTATCTCCAGTGTTTTCTGCCATATTTACTAGAAATTAGCAACAGGGCTGATTTACAATCGTGATTACCTCTTAATCAGCACAGTTACAAAAAAAAATTCATTTCTTCTGTCAAGTCGTAATAGTTATTGGCATTATCAGGGGTCTTGTCACGTCTACATGGTCACGGTAGGGATGACAAAATCGGTTGTAGCTTTGTTAATTTCACCACATTTGTATCTATATTTTCCTTTTGGGTGTGCATAGACTAACACAACCCAAACTCCACTACCTTGAGACGGTCACATACGACGATCCAGCTCCTAACCTAACCTAACCTAACCACCATTCGGTCCATGGACGACTGAAAAGGCCAGACTTTCGATTATATATTAGAAGGAGCCTTGACTACATCGTATAGCGGCCAAAATTAACACTATATCCAAGCCATAGATAATAAATCTATCCACGTCACCCTTCCCCTATAAAAACGCCATGTTCCTCCGGAATCCCCAACCGTGCCAGTGTGTCCCTTCCCTTCGAAACCCAATATACAAACGATGTCTTGTCAGTAAACCAGAATGGGGATGGCTCTTCGTTTTTTATTCCTGTTTCATTCGAATTTGGACCACCAGACTTCTCTGAGGTTGGGACATCATGAACGGAAGATATGATTTCTTTGTGGGGCGAGATGGAGTCGGAGGGGACGTTTGTTGAATCGCGGGGGTCACGGTTCAGCTTAACACGCTTGGAAATATGACTCGTGGCGTCATATACATCAGCTTCAAGAGATCTCTTCGCATTCGTCGGTTTGGATGGGTCAGCAGTCGATTTATCAAGTATTTCTGCTGATTGATTTTCGACTTCACCAGACTGCAGGGCAACGATATCTCGTTTGATGGAAGGAAGAGCGCCACCTTGCCATAAACCTCCAGATCGAATCCAGGCAGCGATATTGGACTGATCCTTGGCAGCTTCAAGAATCCCAATAACCGCCAATAAAGTGCAGTCAAATGCTGCGGATACGGAATCACTACTCGTGTCCGTAGATAACTCTGTCTTTTCAGACGAAGGTTTTCTTTGGGGTATAGAGGTGGTTTCACCATCGGATTGAGTTGTGGTAGATGCAGCGATCTGCGTCAATGTTTCCAGCATCTCCACGTCCGCTTTCCGCGCCACAACATCGTACTCCTGTAAGCAGACATGGTTCCAAGGCTGAAGATGCGCTTTCAACGGAGAATCATCAAGGAGCAAAGTTGTTTTCGCCGAATGATGAAATTCGGATTCGGGGACGGGGGTAGACGCTGACGGTGAGGTCTCTGCCGATGGTGCAGCTAGATTTGAAGGATTGAGCTGTGACCATGGTTTTCGCAAATCTTTCGTCGTTTGGGTCTTATGGGCTACAAGGTCATTTAATCATATGGAAAATTGTCAGAATAGCGATATGTTATTATCAAATAGTCCGTTTAATAAAACTAAAGTTGAACACTGACAATAGGCGAACTTGGATAGTCCAAGAGTATCTCGAGCCCAGACGGCAATAAATCTGCGCCTCGTCTTCGGCTGTTGGGCCACTTGTCCATTGGTATCACCCGATTCTTCCTCGACATTAGAACTGGAATCCTCGTTTACGGCATTCGGGAAGCAATGCGCCAGCATTGAGTCAACAGAATGAGGCTGGGCGGAGCTCCATATCATAACATCGAGCCAGGATTCTGTGGATTCGTGAAACAGATATTCTCTGAAAGAAGGAAGGTATGGTCGAGGATAAACAATCCTTTTCTGGAAATTCAGAGTGGGAGGGTCCGGCGTTGGATTGTCAGCGATTTTTTCGGGGTCAGTGGGAGGTGGGTATCCACGGGGTTTGCGAGGAACAAAAGGAGGTGTCGAACGATATAAAAGAGTGCCATTTAAATCTAGAATCAGGAGTTTTCTTAAAGGTATGTCAGACGGACGAGAGGGTTCCAGAGAAGCGGCAAGATAGGCGGGGGAGGGGGCACGAGGTGGAGGCTCTGGCCACGCCTCCTCTGAACGTTGATTTTTGAAGGTCCCAGAAATCCGCCCTCTTCGACGATTTCGGCGGTATCCAGTGTCATATCCTGAATGCTGAATCTCGCCTGGCTGGTATGTCAGGTTAGCATTATAGACGTTCGAATCCTCGTAGCTTCCCCCATAGTCGCCGTACCATCCATGAGACGACTGTGTTTGGTAGTGATCTTCTGAGTAATATGAACGACGATATGGATCACGATAATACCCATCATAATATCCTCGATCCGCATGACCCCATCCTTGCATATCTCCACTTGATCCAGTTCGACTTCGGCCTCGCGGATCATAGTCGTCTTCATGGTAATAGGTCTGAATGTGCTCGAAATTCGAGGAACCATGTCTATCTGTTGAATTCATCGACCGTTGTTCCACGTAGTATCTTGTGGAAGATCCTGCTTGGTTTTGTTCAGGTGGAGGGGCAGACATAAAAGCCAGATTACCTAAGCGCCGGCAATTGCCATTGAGCTTTCTTTTCCCCTTCAACTTCATTTATTATAGCTCTGATATATTATTAACTTTTTTCTATAAACTTAGTCTTAATTAAATGGCAATATTGTTAGTATTATTAACCATCTTGATGCGACACAGACTGACCGTTCTACGACTTCGTCTTTCCCAATAGTTCATTTCTCGGCTCAAAGACTCAGAAGCAGACCAACATCTTGATCCCAGAGTCTGTTAATTTACATCTCTTTTATATTTTCCCAGTCATCGACGAAGTACTTAGGCGTAGTCTTAAATATACGAGTATTTCATAGATATTTTACGAGTTTCGCTGAGCCACATGGATTCCGAGGCAAGACCACAGGATCGATCGAAGCACGTTAGAGACCAATCTATTATGATATAATGAGCATGCCTCCGGCACGAGTAATTATACAATGAAAAGCATCAATATTGCTTAAATTCCAGTGGAAGTATTAGTGCTTCTTCAGAACTCAAATCCATCATCCCCTTTAGCACTACTGGGTGCTCTCATGGCGCTGTTCACTGTCTAGGGATTTCCGTCTAGGGGGGACCCACTATCTCGTCCTGTGTGCCACTAGGTGTCACCAAGTTCAGCTTAAGCTGGATCAGGGTTCTGGATCACGTCACTCTCGGTCACAAGATGAATTTTGTCGCACGAGTCCTAAACATATACGTCGACACGGCGATGACCTTTCCAAGGATGGCTGTTCTCCCAAAGACAAGAAAGCCGCAGACAAACCGATTGAAAATTTCAACTGGTGGTTTGTCAAAAAATCACACCACCTGAGGATGTTCTCAAAAGCGTCTGGGAACCGAAGGAGTCTGGGAAGTGCGCAGTAAGCCTTGGAATCCTGTAACTCACTCACTTTCAGTTCTTATAATATTCAAATTTGCTGAGATCCTCAATGCCAACTGGAGAAAAGGACCTGATAAAATTTGTCCCGAAGACGAACGAATTCGTTGATGCCGTTTTGGCGTACTCAACTCATCATCATTTCGTAATCAGGACCTCATCATCTCCTTCTAGCTCAGAGAATTTCAGCTAATACATTTTACTATAGGTCAGATGACTCCTGGATCACAATACTCTCACAGCTCAATCTCTAGTACGTGTTTTCTTATTTTCTGAATATAGCCCATCAAATTATACTGAATTGCCTTTCTCTCCCATGCTCGTAGTGTAAATGTACACACAGAAAAACTGAGATATATTTTCGTGAAGCACTAGGGACAGAACGTGCTTGATCTCGGAGGGAGGCAAACTTTTGACTTCAGCATTATGGCGAAGGATTTCGGTCTTGCGTTGAAATAAACGTCTGTGCCTTTAGTCTCCTTATACTCGTACACCCGGATATTTATTTCTATGTCTTTCAGATAAACGATATCTTGTTTTATGAATTTGTTATTCCAAAAATCTCTACAACAACCTATAACGATAGTATCGTCTGTTTGGGAATTATGATGAGCACTCAAAAAGTATGTTCAGTTACTTACCTATCATCTCTGCAATTATTTATACGTTCGTAATTGATATTTCACATGCTACTATGCGATGTCCTGCGGAATTTCGGAGGCGACATTACAAGGAACCAGGGCGGACTATGTGAATATTATAGCTCATCTGGACAGTCTTCTCGACCCCACGAAGCTGAACCCAGGCGTCGAGTCTCATGCATTCGCTGGTCTACTCGAACATATCATCGGCGAATTCATAAAAGCACTCGATCGCCCTGCAAACATTTTTGTCCTTTTTTGGAACAGAATCTGCATCGCAGAGCCTCTTGAATCTGGATCTGATATTTTAACTGGCTGGATAACCGCCTTTTGTGTCCGGTACACAGATGGTCGCTGGCAGGGGTCTTCTCCATCTATCACGGCATATTCTGATGCATTTGACTAAGTACGATTAACGAACTCTCTTCAGGATCGGGGACCAGAGCTCCCCTCAAAATCAGGACAGGAAATATGAAAGGTTGAGGATAGAGGGAATAGAATACACTTCAGTGCCGATGGACGATATTCCGCCAGCATTTGCCGAGGCGGGTATGAAGTTCAAACGACAATAGTGGCCTTGTCGATTTTACTTTTATGACAGGCCAAGTCGGATTACGAGTTTCTCGAGATAAGGGTACAGGAGTAGCCATGTTTGAGAGGGGGGAAATTAACAGTCTTTATTGGTTCAATTTTTCCGACAAAAGTCTTTGGCTCACTGTACCCTATTCAGTATTTTCTCCTGAACAGAACCATGGGAAAAACATCTGCCCTTGAATCTATTTATTTACCTATTCTAGAGCGGAGGGAGCCAGGAAATTATTGCCGCCCCCTAAACCAATGGTGGATCGGTTTGGTTAGTAATCAGTCGAAATCAGCAATTCAATATCCCCATAACTTCAGTATCTAGCCATGCGCAGAGAGAAACCTTATAATCTTCGTGTCAGAAAGGTGCTGCAGTTCTTCAGTATTTGGTCATGTTAAGTTTAATGTGATATCTCTGAGGATAAGGTTATCGGGGGAGCGACACCTTCTTGGCACATATTTGAGCAGGAGAATGCCATGAAAGAAGATAAATTCGGTCGACGTTGATTGTCCATATTTTTTCCCTTGACCTTTCTGTTAAGCGGAGTATCCTGTTTTGAAATCATTAGTACATCAATTTTTTCGTGAAGAATTATGCTTTCCTATTCTCGATTTTTCTATATAGTGAATTTTGAGGAATTGGCTCTTCTCGGAAATTTGGGGAAGAATGACAAGCGCCGTTTTAGTCGGTCCATGTAACAGAGTCCTCCTTGACCCTCACATTGGCGTTCTAAGCTCTTAATAACGATTGCGTATTCTCTGCATCGCACACAAGTAAGTGGTCCCCTGCTAACATCGCCACCTGGCACTGTTTCATTCTGATCTACAGCCCACCGCGGCGCGTGTTCGGGGAAATTAGAAGCTCCAAACTCGACTCACTTTCAGCACTTCTTCTTGTCTATAGCCCTATCAACTGATCCATCCCTCTTTCAACCGCGGCCCGTCGAGGGAGTCTGAAGCGGACTCTCCGCCAAAGAGTCTCCACGTGATGGATTGCCTGTAGTATAACATGTTAGCAGGGTTCGAGGAATGCTCTACGACAAGATTAATCTTCTCGGGGACACCGAATGATACTCTCCATATCTTTTGTTTTTCTATCGTTGGTTTTTTTGACAGCGTTCGCTGTGGATAACAGTGAGCCTGCCATAAGGCTACAAGGTGTAACCTCTCGTAAGTCCTCTAAACGATTATTGACGCAGTTTCCATTAAATTCTTCAAACTCGACAGAACCGAGTGTGGCAGCCTCACAAATTTTAGACAGACGTTTGGCATCCTTCTCCTTTGAACTCGCATATTTTCCCACATTTGCGGGCAACCTATCGCACCCAAACAGGCTTACTCAGGAGTTGATGCAGCGGCTGGTTGAAAGGACTGGTGTAGGCCCAGATATTCGACCTGGAGGCATAACAGTGTGTGTTGCTATGTATTATTAATTATTGTCAGCGAGAGGTTCAAATCGAATGGCATCCAGGGATAGTTCGATATTTGATCCCCAAGGACCAGCTCTACAAGTGGACTTAAGCCCAGTAAGTGTTTTTGAGTGTCTACCGCCTTAACCTTTCCCTGTCAATTATTTCCGATAGACAGGAGGGATATACCGTTCGACCTAGTAAGTGCCCTCTCCTTTTATTCTCATCAATCCTTGAATACTTGGACAGCGGACCGGCATTCTTTGAGTCGCATGCAGTATTTCCCGAGACCACTCGTGTTGTTGTGGACGTTAATCTGGGCAATAATTCAGTCGACATTGCCCACGACCAAATCAAGGCTTCGATTGCTCATTTAGGTTGGAATAAGATATATTCTCTACAGCGTAAGGTTGCCATTTCTCCAAGAATTCCGTCAATTTAAATATCTTTGTAGTGGGGAATGAGCCAGATCATTTTGCTGGTGGAAGTCGTCCTGCGGGATGGAGTTCAGCCGACTACACAGCTCAATTTCTGGTAAGTTGCGAGGTTCTTCCCCTTGAATATTAATTAAAGCGACTCGTAGAATTGGACTTCAGCTCTCACTTCATCACTGAGGTTGCCTAAAAATATTTTCCAAGCTGGCACTTTCGCAGACGATCCCACTCCCGCGGCATCCATGACAACGATTGACACAATTGAAGAAGGAATTGACACTACTGGCGTCGTAAAACTCTTTGACCAGCATACGTAGGTTCTCCCGTGTTTTTATACAAGATTTTCCTTTAATATATGCCGTAGATATCAGTACTCCACTTGTGACCCGCCTAGGAACGCCAAAGCAACCCTGCCTAACCTAGTAAATCACCAAAACATCACCGTAAAACCTTCTACTTTTTCATTTCATTTCAAAACCTGAGTAATTAATAAGGCCTACCTTGACCTATGGAAGCCCCAAATTGCCGCTGCACGTGCTCTAGGGAAGGAATTCGTCGTAGGAGAATATAGTTCAGTCTCATGCAGTGGAAAACAGAACGTGACGGATACCTTTGGTCAGGCTCTCTGGCTCTCTGACAGTAAGAGGATCTTCTCCGTCCATCGGCCACGCTCTCTGAATACCGTGGCTCACAGCTGTATTGTACGGGGCTTCCATAAATATTTCCCGGATGTTCCTACATCAGGGCGCCACACTCGTATTCCAAAGCGCAGTACAGGCTAACACTGTTGGATTTTCCTGGGTGAGATATATCCCATATATTCCGTATCGTCCTCTCATATTGAATTAGTATGACCTTTGGTATCCCGTTCCCTCTGACCGCTATGGCTCCGCCCGAGCCTCACCCAGCTTCGTAGCTTACCTTCTTATTACCGAAGCCGTAGGCTCATCTGGGAAGTCTCAAATTCAATTGGTTAATGTACCAGAGAAAGAATCAGTCGCAGCATACGCCATTTGGGATCCGGCCGTTAGGAAAACAGGTATCGCCCGTCTAGCAGTGATCAATACCGCCATCAGAAACGTGACGATGGATGCAACGACTGTTGACGAAACAGTGACAATGGATTTGACACCCTTCATCGATTCCAAGCGACCCAGCCCGAAGGTGAAGAGGATGACGGCACCCGGGGCTGATTCAAAGGACGTCGACTCCGTTACATGGGCCGGACAGGCGTTCACTAATGGCACAGCAAGTGGCCATGAAGTCATTGAGAAGCTGTATCATGGGAAGGTTATTGTGAAGGGAAGCGAATGTGTATTAGTGTTCTTTTAAGTCTTTATGTTGTGAGTTCTCTGCATGAATAATTTAAAAATAAAATTCGAGGAGCGACCCAATTTTTGAATGAATCTCACAAGCTGCGGATTCGGGGTCTTCTTTCTATCACAGATAGAGTTTGAATCCCTCAGTGAACTTCCGAAATACCGTACTGCTGCTGGCCTTTCTTCTCCTTATTCAACAGACTTCATTCTGGAGGCTACCCATCCCTCCACTCTCCTCACGGAACCATATTCCTTTCCGACTTCCCGGGCTATTTCTGGAACTTCAATTGACCGCAGAGCATGCCCATCGCGTCGACAATCCAGTGAAGTAATGAAATAACGCACAAAGCTGTTCGTATTCAAACATTACATCACCTCGGGACTCCGTCGAAATCCGCCTCAGCAACTGGAAGGAGGCATAAGTAAAGTGCATAATTTCATACTCTCTATCCCAACACCACAATGGTCTCCCTTACCTCCCGTGCTATTTTCCTGTCATGCCTTGCTCTCGTCGCCACAGCTCTTCCAGCTCAAGGCGACAAACGGCAAGTGGGTGGATGCGATGCTGCAGGTAAGGCTTATTCTTTCAGTATAGAATATTAACGCATGATATTCTTTCCTCGTAGCTTGTGCCACCGACTTAGCCACATTCTCCTCTGCACTCGCCGCATGTGGAGATCCCACTGGGCTCGGAGGTAATCTTCGCATTCTTGTATTTTATTGTGCTATACTCATCCGTACTTCCCGGGTCCAGTTACTAGTGCTTCTTGCACACTTGATGCTCTTACAGCGCTTGTAAGTAATCTATTATACTAAATGTCTTTAAATAAATAATAAACAACCTTGTTCTGCAGCCTGCTGGTTGTCTCGCTTGTCTTGGCGTCGTGGGAAGTGGTCAAACTAGTGGGTGAAATCATGATGGGAACCTTATCATCTCCCTTACTTTCAGAGTTGTCATTGATATCTCTGAGGGCTTTATGAGTTTTATGTGTATGATACCTTTTGAATATGCTGTTCCTTATGGAATTATACCTTGGACGTTGGATTCATTGTTTGATGAAGCTTCCCAAATATGACAATGAGCAACTAATTGAAAAGAGATATTCTCTTGGTAGCATTATCAAAACGCCTACTTATTAAATTCTTCTTGTACAAAACATAAATATTGCGATTCGGCTGATGTTAATCTACATGCTGAGGAGTTGATGATGAGTGAATCAAAACAATAGAACATATGATACATAATCGTAAACGATTCACATGGTAATTTATGCCAGATAAACCATCAACAGACTATCTGTCTACAGAATGTTAAATTTGAGTCTTCGTGTCATAATCAGACAGCATGGTGTTTACCTGAAGTTAATCCTGGATGAAATTTGCTACAATGGATATTGTACTTATTAAGGTGTAAGTTGTTCAGCGTCAACCATCTCAAGGTATGCCATGTCCTCTTTGGTCAACAAGGTGTCCACTACCATCTTGACTGTCAGGACCTTCCTTTCACCTCGTCACCTCATCCTACGTGACATGCTCACAACCATATCAAAGAGGGGCATCCTTTCCTCCGGATGTTACCTTCCTTCAATTGCATCTTCTGGAGGCATACAAATGGCTGTCTCTAGATTCCTATCCACAACTTCCAGCGCATTACAGACACCAGAACTTCCGCTTTCTCCGAGACATATATGGATAAAGGAGGGGAGTGCCGCAAGGAGGCCCGAAAATCGGAGGCCAGCATACGTTTGAAAGAAAAAATTCGGAGTTGGTGAAGGATAGGTAGAGAAGGACGAGCCAACTGGATAGTACTTCGGCGCGTTCATTTGGAGTGTTAATGTACTAGAATTTGATGGGGTTGGACATGCGAAGCCGTCGAAGGAAACTCGTAAGAGAATCAAGGTGGCTACCTGCCGTGATCCAAAACTCCTCCATCCTCAACGGAACGGTGGGATCGCTGTTGGTGGAAATTGATCTATTCAGAGAACTACTCGCTTGATCCCAATAACCGCTGGCAACATCCGGCAGCACGGGCTAATAGCGAGGGTAAGGTTGTCGCATTATAAGTTATAACGGTTGATTCGTGACATCATTAACTCTCGTAATACTAGTACCAAAAGAGCTCAAGGACCTCCAAGCGAGATGGTTTTCAATATAAAGGCTTTCGAGCCTTGGTGGGTGCAGTTTTCCTGCATTTATATCTCCTGCAGTGTTGGATACAGCTGGGCTCAAACTGGCTCAGCTCAGCTCGGTCCCAGCTCGGTCATGGCTTTTGACCGGCTTTTGATCGAGCTGAAGCCGAGATGGAGGGATTTTCAAAAGCCGAGCTTGACCGGCTCTTGACCGGCTCGAGGTCGGTCTCAAAAAGTATTAGTGCAGACTGTTCATTTGGGCAACTGTATAACTACTTACATATTCAACAATCAATTGTCCTAGCTGCTCTATAATTTCTTAAGAACGTCTATCGTAGCTAAGAGTCAAGAAAATGACAGCAGAGGAGAAGAGCGAGTGGCAAGAGGAGAGACTTCGTCAGATCAATATGATGGATTGGCATGAG
>Ga0157379_10002246_pt1 | contig 16081 bp, 19 predicted proteins | sample S25metaG_FD_121802 | JGI IMG/M metagenome (GOLD analysis project Ga0157379, IMG submission 121802) | Switchgrass rhizosphere microbial communities from Kellogg Biological Station, Michigan, USA - S2-5 metaG | ecosystem: Host-associated > Plants > Roots > Rhizosphere > Soil | place: USA... | reverse complement strand
CCTATAACCGCAGTCGCAGACGGCCGAAAATGTCAAAGGTAATGAAACCCTTCAGAATTGGAAATTGTGTTGCAAACTTTGTCAACGCGTACGATGCGGATGCCTTCGTGTTAGGGGTGAGGTTACCGATTGACCATGCAAATCCGAAATTTGTCTGAGATTCTTTCGATAATATTCTTCATTTTGACCACAAGCTCGACGTTGACGAGACAGTCAAGTATCCTCAATCAAACGGTGCCACTACCATAGATAAATATTAATTGTCATTTATGTACGTGACGCCACGGTGTGACGCGCTCGAGTCGGACCCGGATCGGAATTTTCTGCGCCCGCGCTTAAGGCCACCTATCTGTTCCGGTTAACCAAAGCCTCATTCGCCTCCGCCTATTCGGTATACTTAGTGACGAGAAAGATTCGCTTGCGATGTCAACCTCGCAAGCATTCACACGACTCTTCTCGTTAAATCCGTAAGCACCAGTATCCTCGACTTCGATGCCTCAGAAGACTCGAGCAAGCAAGCTTAGTGAATTCAATTTCACATTCTCCAGAGATATTTTTAGGTTCTCTTAATTGCTTTTGATGGCTCTCCAAAGATCACTGGAGCCGATGTGTTGGCTCCGGTTAGGCCCCAGAGAGAGTTTGCCTGGAATATATTACTTCTCCGTCAACATTCCTACGGATCAGTTACGATTGATCATTCCGGATAAAACTGCTGAGCACACAGTTCCCGACTCTTCTCGATGCGGTGATGCTCCTAGGACACTCTTAAGGGTTCGACTGTCAGTCGTCGAAGCTTCGACTTGAGCACGGCTACTATCAATTTCTGATCTAGGAGCTAACGATGCAAGTCTAACTGACACGCTCGCGCTGCAAGATATGCACACAAAATCGAAACTAAATGAAAATCGATGTGAAGAGTTGTCAAAGGTGACGTTTGGGACTTGGATTGGGGAAGGCAAGCATATACCTACACGTGTGTTCCTGATCCCGCATTCCGTTCGGCACGGGATCAAAAGCTGGCGGCGGAGGCCAAGATTCCAGCTCGCACGCTTGTTGCGCCGAAATGGAAGAATCCGATCTGACCGGTCAGTGTTACTGGGTAAGGATGCTCTCTGGTTTGCTTCTCGCGATGTCTACGGCCTAGCTCGTTTCAAAAGCGAGCTAGTATACTCTTCGTTTACCTCCTCATGCCTAAGGTCAGAGTTGCGGTTTCGTGAGTCTTTTTCTTTTTTTTCTTTTCAGATTTCATACTTATCTCTGGTATCACTCGCAGGGGTGGCGGAATTGCAGCACTCAGCCTAATCGCCTCAGTTCTACAGCTCGATCCAACTGCTGAACACATCGATATTCATGCCTACGAATCCTCTCCAGAATTTGTAGAAGTAGGGGCGGGAATCACTCTGTGGGGTCGGGTCTGTGAAGCTCTCGAGGTTCTCGGTCTTGCAAACGACTGCATCAAGGCTTCAGTTATCGTTGCCTCGACCGACCAAGCTCACTCTGGTGAGTTTACATTTAGTTTCATAGGATCTCGAGTCTTAGTTCCCCCTGCCAGCAAGTACAGGAGGATTCCTTCTCCGCGAGTGCAGTCATCCCCATCAACTGCATGGGAAACTTCCCTTTCAAGGTATGCTTCACCACATCATTTTCTACCACATGACGTAATTATTCGCTCTCATGTCTCTTCCGTCTCCTAGATGCATGGAGTTTACACCGAGCGGATCTTCTGAGGATCCTTCTTCAACGTGTCCCACGAGAAAGGACACATCTAAACAAACGGGTGACCCGATACGAATGTTCATATTCCAATCCCCATACACCGATCACAATATATTTTGCGGATGGAACATCGGAAGTCTGCGATATCCTCATCGGTGCAGATGGATTACGGTCTGTTGTGCGAGGACAGATGATGCGGGATGCAGCGGCTACTGGATACACTCCCCCGAGCCCTGGAAAAGAGCTCGGGCATATCTCCTACGCACGACATGCCCGCCCAGTGAATAGTGGAACAATAGCCTATCGAAGTCTTGTGGATGCTTCGAAACTGAGGGCACGGAATCCGGACCACCCGATGCTCTCAGGACCGCAAATAGTACGTTTGGCTCTATGACGATTACTCGTAGGTTTGACCATAACTTATTTTCCTAGTACTTAGGCGTGTCAAAGGTAACTGTCATATTTCCTCTGCACAGGGTATATGCCAAACTTATCGAATTTTTTAAGCACGTCGTTGGCTATCCAATATCTTCTACTAAGGTGAACCTTGCCGTTAATATTACACCCCGCGGCGTTCCTTTCGGTCCTCCAACGTCTCCGACCTCACCGACCTCGCCCACCATCCCTAATGTCGAGCGTGCACGTACTTTGAACCGTTCCACGGTCGCAACTGAGGTTGTCCCCCATTTCCCTTGCCCAGAATGGAGCGGCCATGTAGAAGATCTTCTAGCCGTAAGCCCCTCATCTATCTTCCCCGTTTGCTTGCTTTTCGGGCAAACATCCTTTTTCTATTCTTCGGTTCGCTGACTTTGTTATAAAGTCGATAGATGAGGCAATCGAATGGCCAATCCTAGATATTGATCCACTGCCATTTTATGCCCGCGGACGTGTTTGCATCATTGGCGATGCGGTGAGTTCCTGTTCCCCCTCCCTTGAATCGTCACACCTTGTCTTGATGCAAACGTCCCTAGGCCCATGCTACAGTTCCTTACCTCGGAGCAGGAGCAGCTTTTGCTATCGAAGTGTGTAATTGCCAGAAACTTTTTTCCGTCTCTAACTTCTATTTCGAAAATTACAGGATGGTTTTATTCTTTCGCGTGCTCTATATGCTACAGCAACTTGTGCCCCTCCTTCGAATGGACTTCGTCAACTTGACCTGGCTCTGAAAGCCTTCCAAGAAATCCGGCAACCATACGGAAATCGTCTTATTAGCTATGGTCGCACCGCCTTACAAGAGTTCCAACTCTGTGGACCATCAGGAGGAGATGTACCAACGGCAACTGCATCGATAATTGGAATCTTCAAAGCCGCAATGGGCGTTGACTCGGAGGATGCACGATCGGGGCCGCGACGAGATGCGGAAAGGGTCGTCGAGTGGTTCAGGCAACATCTCAGGGGTGTGACTGACTTGAGTGACTCGTGATAATTGGCCTTTCGCTTGTCCACCACATTGGCATGCGTGGAGGTGGCGGAGGATGAATACTGGCATACTTAATGAAATATACCCAGGATTTTATGTACCGTATGTAAAATGTGGCGTTTATGAAGGAGAAGGGCCGAATTACAAACAATAGAATTTACTTGAATGCCATGTGTGCCATGTGGGTTTAGTAGTGTCTAACAATTGTGGGAAGAGAAGAGTTTCGTGGGTACGAGTTCCTGAATGCTCCCCAATACCCTGCTTTAGTTATAAGGCTGAGATCTACATTGTTAAGATGTCGTCTCGCTACTGGATTTGTCAGGCGTAATCGGATTTTCCTCTATAGTTATTATAGGAAACGCTTTGTAGTTTCATCTCGTATTTCAATTCAACTTCATAAAAGTGAGAAGAAACTCGGTTCCCGTAATCCTTCGAGCGCACTGAGAGGATCGCCTATCACTTTCATTGTGGATCTGGGTGTTTCTTCTCAGCATCCATGATGTCGTTGCTTCCAGAGTATGAAGCTGCTCACTTGCTCCGTTGTCGGATGGGTGGCTTCGTTTCAGCGTCCGGCTTCACCGATAGAAGCGACTCCTTTAAAGGGAAGGTCGAAATTGCGGAATATTTGCCATGGAACGACATGTGTCCGCACGGTAACCTGCGGTTTGAGGCTGTTTAAATTGGGAAAGTTTGGAAATACGTAATTACCATAATCAGGAGCTTCGACTACTTCGTCAAAATTCGAGGAGCTATAGTACAAGCACATTGCCCCTTATACTCTCTACAAGTATCCCGTTCATAATTACTATCTATACACTTAGGTGAAAGAATTATATTTCATTCACCCAGGAGGCAAATGACCGGGGATTCCGACCTGGTGCAGCATTTCGAATTCAACGGTAGTAGACCGTCTCTCAGAGTCTATCCGGAGAACAACCAGACTTATCTTTATACTGTACTGTCGCATCGCACTAAAACACAGTACATCCCTCACCCGGATACAAAGTACCTTGTAATTACTATAACCTTGTTTGACTAAAGAGCTGCTAACTTGACGACTAATGACCGGAGTTCCAGAGAAGAATCTACGCTGTTCGCAGACCCCGCAGGGCCTTGCCGTCAGAATTATCCGCAGGCTACAAGAGTAGAGTTCTTGGACGTTTCCGTAGATTACTTTGTCTTCACCGAAGAATTCGGGTCTGTATTTATTAGATTTCCATCAACGGGGCCAACTCAGAGATCCTATCATTGCAACAGATCGTTGAAATCAGCGCTATCCTTACAACCTGAGTGTCAATCGTGTCTGGCCACTGATGCTATCTGGGCTCCTGGAAGGCTCGGGGAAAGACGAATAGCGGTCTTCCTTCATGTCCAATTGACAGAACACCTGAAAATCAGCATTTCATCAAAGACTCGTAATATTGAATGAATTAAAGGTTATAAAAGAGACGGAATCACTGCAGTGTGATGGAGCGCGTAATCACATCGAAGTGTATTTAGGTTATGTTTCAATAACGCAACGAATGGTCAGCGCGAAGTCCGGGACATCCAGAGGAGATCATACACCATCCCAACCTCCGCCGATGCATTAACCAAGGTTCGGCGTACCTTTGAGGTCCAAGGTAAGCACATTTTCGAGAGACGAAGACGATGCAGCTCCCAATGAAATGCTGACCTTCAGTAGGACCTTCGGATCGGTTCCCATGTCCCATGTTTGCTAAATAAAAAGGATCGATAGAGTCTGGAATAAGTTAGAGAGAAACGTAAACAAGACATGCAGGGTATTCACAATAGACTTTCTTGTGCTCATCAACAGGGCGAGCCTAGCCCATGTCATCACGATCGAACGACAATGATCCTTTCTGGGATTTTTTGGCTTTCTTCTTGGACTTCCCAGGTGAATTGCCAGTCTTTTGAGCTTCTTCGGGAAGTTTCCTCTTAAATCCACCCTTGGCCTTCTCAGCATTTTTCGAGGAGAACGATAGGCCTGAGTCTTGAGTGCTGGATGAAGTTGCGACCTTTTCAGCGCCTTCGGAGTCGAGCGCTTTATCTTTGGCTTGTGAAGGTAACGGCGGAAGACCTTGGGCTAAATAAAACATGTTAGAATAAGCACATCGAGAACAAAACAACCTTGTGTACCTTTTCGCTTTTCGCTCAACGCTTCTAACTCAGTCAAGTGTTTCCCTTCCTTCACCACAACCACAACTGGCTTTTCATCGTCAAAATCATCGTCATCAGATCCCCTTGCATCATATTCTGGCCTTTCTGGAATGGGAGGTCGCCGTTCGCGTCCAAATTCATCGACACCATCAACATATTGAGGATCATCCTCGTCATCGTCTCGACTCCCTCTCCCAGCGACCTGGTTCTGTAGTCTTCGCAAAAAAGCGGGGGTTTCACTGGTATAAGCGAGTCGAGAAGATAATTGAGCTCTTGTAGGTTCCTTTGGTAGCATTCGGGGAAATTTCAGCTGGAGGATACTGAACAATAAATCGCTAAATTTGGATAAACACGTGATCCGTCCGATCGTCACAGTCACATGCTCCCTAAAAGTTGCCACATCCTTCTTCCTCCCTTCCAATTTGTATCTTTTCCTTCAGTTTCCAATTGAATGTTTTCGAGACATTCTGACGGAATGTCGGCTTCAATTACATCGTTGTTGGACACAGTTCCACAGACATTACTTCCATTTTTACAGGCGCAATCTCAACTGTCACTAACACGACTTTATTCGCGTCCATCCTCGTGTCTTTCTATATTTCGGTATGCTTGGCTATGCTAATGAGCTAAGGCTTATGCTCATATTGTGGGTGAAGGCTTTTAGGACCTATCGAACGACAAATAATCATGAACTTGCTTTGGTTAGAAACGTCACTTCCTTCTTCAACAATGGACGCTTGGATAATGAGAGATGGTCGAAAGTATGAATAAACGAATTTTTATCAATTTCTTTTCTCTCTTTTGTTTAAGTTTCTCTACTAGATTCTATGAAGAAGCAATTGCCAATCTCTCAAAACTCTATATTATATCTAACCCTTCATCGAAATTATCCCTAAATAGTACCTTCAGAACAGCTTTTAGAATGGCACTTACTGGAAAGTATGTAGTGTTGGTTCTCGAATCGACTAAGCAACTGATTATAATATTTGCAGCGGAGAACATCGAAGTTTTGGCGTTCCAGCAGAAAAGGATGATAAGCGGTCAGCCACAACAGACGTATTAGATGCCTATGCTATCGAGCGTTGGGAGGTCAGTCTCAGTTTATTGGCATTTTTAATGTCCTCATTATTCTACAGACGATCCTCCATTTTATGGTCTCTTCAGGGACAGGCCAGGCACCCATAAAACCTTCTAAAGGCGTCCTATACCTTCTGAACAAGAGTGCCCTGATGTCGACACGATTGTCCTTAACAGCGTGAGCCGAGCTTATTATCAATCACTCTTCTTCCTCATGTTCTTTAGTGGATCAAATATGCGAATCACGTCGGCTGGTTTCCAGTTCTTGCTTCATTCACCTCACGAACAACTGTGGATTTTATTGCTGCAGTACTTGCATATGGCCGACGTAAATAAACAGCATCTATTTAGGAGACCCTCGCTTATTGAGCTTAATCATTACTAGGAGCGACAAATGGACCTAGTAGAGGTTCTAAGTTTCTTACTCATGCTATCCACAATGGAGCTAGGACAAGATTACTCTGCCGAAAATCTCACCCCTACCCAGTCAACTATGCTGGAGGATCTACGCGACTATGGTCTAATATATCAACGAAAAGTGATAATTATCACCGTCATTATCTTCTAGGTTCCGTATTGACGTTGTCAACATAGGCTTCTTCGAAACGATTCTATCCCACCCGCCTAGCGACCACACTCACGTCATCCTCTCCACCACTACTTAGTGCACCAAGTGGTGCGGCTGCTGCAACCCCCGAAAAAGCTGGTGGCACCTCAGAAGGATTTATCATCTTGGAAACAAATTACAGACTTTATGCCTATACTGGTTCGAATCCTCTTTCTTCGCCCTTTATCTGTCAGCTTATTCACTCCAGAGAATCCTCTTCAAATTGCCGTCCTAAACCTGTTTGTTTCGTTGAAGTCTCGATTTCCGAATCTGGTTGTAGGAATGGTTACGCGGGATAGCGTGAAACGGGCACTTGCTAATGGAATCACAGCCAACCAGGTTATTTTCTTTTGTTCGCGATATTCCTAGTCTCACGGAATTCCAAGATCATCGCGTATTTGACGGCGCATGCTCATCCTCAGATGCGAAAAAATGTACGTATTTCTTTGTCTCACAGATTATTCAAATACTGATTCGTCTCCTCCAGAACCCTCTTCTTCCTGTGACAGTTCAGGATCAAATCCGATTATGGGAACTGGAAAAGAATCGCTTAAAATCTCAAGACGGTATGCCTTCACTTTTCCTATTATCTCACCTCCACACTCATGAACAGTTTCTCAGGTTACCTATACACCGCTTTCGCGTCTCAGTCTGATTACGAATATGTCCTGGAATACGCAAAGAAATTGGGTGTCGTTTTATGGGAGAGTCCACAGAAACGTTGCTTCTTTGGAACGACAGATGGACATGCACGAATACGAACGTTCATCGAAAATCGAACGGCTAGAGGAGGGGGAGTTTAGGTAGAAGGATGTGAGGTTTCTTTGTTCAGCATTTCGTACCTATATTGGAATGATGGTGCATTATACATGGCTGAATGGAGAGTCCCTTTAAAGCAATGATGGATGGAGACCATGGTATATTACAAACCCTAAGGATGAAAGGTATGCTCAACGGCAATTGAAAAAAATCTACACCTAACGTCATCAATAAGAATGGTTTACGACGAGAAGCAGCTCACAGCGTAGATAATCTATGAATCGGGTTTACTCTTCAAATGTAGCATCGATCCCTTCAAAATATTGATAAAATCCTGTAAATATCTGAACTCCGAGTCCAGGATCCTTCGATCCACATGCTGCTCGAATCGAATGCATGCTGAGCTGTCCCATCCCAGCATCGATCGCCCTGACGCCCATCGCAGAGCTGAGCATGGGTCCGATCGTCCCGCCTCCGCGTGAGTCGTTCCTGATTTGGAATACCTGAAGCGTGTGGCCGCTCTTTTCTGCGATACGTTGGAAGAGGGCGCCGGATACGGAATCGGTGGTCATGGAACCATGTGTGTCGAACGATACGACAATTCCGACGTTGAGGCGTGGCATGTGGTCTTCTAGGTATGCATCGATAAAGTTGTTATCAATTGCGTGGCTGACGTCCGCTGAGACAAGATAACTGTTAGCATAGGTCTGACCTAGAATTGACTGAAAAATAATTTGAACAATATTTGTAATTAGTCAGAAAATTAACCAACAGCGCTGACGGTCCCATCTTCAGAAGACGCTTCCAGGATGCGCTTGATACATCCATCTAAAAACCAATAAGTATATTTCATGAAACATAATTTATTTAACAAACCCATCAAGTTTCCCATGGCTCCTTGTCGAAGCTTGCTCCCAACTTCCTCGTTGTCAAAAAGACCGCACATACTGATGGTTCCGACTGTATCCGAGTCTTTGCTAGCTTCAATAAGAGCTTCCAAAGCGGCCCATGAACAGAGCTTGTCGTCGATCCTTGGAGCGTATAAAAATTCTTTTGATAGACCTCCGAAACGACCCGGTTCATACTGGTATAATTCGAGTTCCCAATCAACGATCGAGGAATCTGAGGAGGGAATTATAGTAATCATTTAAAGAGTATGTTTAGACGTACCGTCTCGGATTCCAAGCTGAGACGAGACGGCCTTAACGAGACGTGCCGGCTGTCCTGCAGCAAATGTCCCGACGGGCATCAATTGTGGGTCATCTTCAGAACTGTAAATCTGTGAGTGCCATAAATAATTCAAATAAAGCTGGGTTAACCTTTCGAGGCCAATTATAGGGATCATTTGTGTCTCTTTGTTGAAGGGACCGTTGGCGGGTGCACCAAAGTGCGGAGCCAAAGTCGAAACACGGGCAATTGGCCAATCCAAATTTACGAGTCTGCTTTCGATCTTCCCATCTGGGTTCTTAATAATAACTCGCCCTCCAACTCCCAAATCGCGATCCCACCAAGTAGAGTTTAATGATCCACCGTAAGGAGCAACACCAAGTTCTACGTAGCCTTGCTTGAACTGTTTCTTTGAAATTGGCTTTAGTTTTGCTGTTAGGGAGTCCACGTGACCAGCTATCATGGCTGATTAAATCGAATGCTGTCAGACAGAATTATTAAATAAAATATTATACACTTACCAACGCCATTTCCAGGTATATAGCTGGAAGGAATAGTGAAGGCAACAAGTGAAGAGCCGTTTCGGGTGATATAATATTTGCCCCCCACTTGTAGGGTCTCCGACCAATTCTCTTTCTCAAAAAGCTTAGTAAATCCGGCTTGATCCAATCTTTTCGAACAATAATCGATAGTATGGAAAACAGTTGGGTTATTGTTGATAAAGTCCAGGAAGGGTTTTGCATAGTCGTCTGGATTGATATCTTTGGCAGGGGTTGACTTTGTAGAGATCGAAGGCGTCATATGTTTAATAATATCCCTAAGATGTTGGAGACTATCCACCGGTTCTCCTTTAGACACGAAGTTGTCTAGTAGGGAATCAATCTTCTTTACCGCTTGTTCGATATCTGAGGGTAATGAAACCGACGGAATGGTATTTCAACTGCTCTTGGATCCTGGATATGTCCTTGTTGGTGGCTCAAGAGTGGGTAGAAGAAAACTAAGATAAAGAGAAGTTTGGGAGGGAAAGATACGTAACGGAAGCATTTCCCAGAATAGAGCGGTCTTGGTAGTGTTGCCGCTGGTTCGGTTCCATCTCGATTGAACCGGTAACCAAGTCAGTAAAAGACCGGACCGAGTGCACCGTTTAGGGAGTGATTACAGCGGTCTTCTGTTGACCGAGGACGGACCACGGACCGGTACTTAGTTGCTGTTTTATGTTTAAAGACCCCTCGAGGCAAGATCAACTGCGAGAGCGTCCAGAACAGCTCTTTCTCTTTAGCCACAGTGTTCAAATGGTGTAGCTAGGGCTTTATAATCTCCAAGAAGGTTCGTATAGTGACAAAGGCCACTCTTATGGAGTCATACATGCTAATCCAAGCAGGATTTTGTCATCTATGACGCCAGCGAGAGCCAAAGGCAGCAAAACGGCAACTGGAGGTTGATTGCATACCTTTTTTTTCTTCTATGCAAATATTCAGTCGGATCGACTTCAGCGAATGTCTTGCAAAAGCAGTGGGCCACAGTAATCAACATAGGACCCGTTTTATATTCATTTTGCCTTATCTCCAGTCTTTGCCCACATTTTTTGCTCCTCGAGGTTGGAGGTGGCAACATCCGAACATTTATTTCCATTTTTATGCACAATTTACAACTTAGGTAAGTTTCCCAAATCTATAAAGAGTGCTGGGACGTGAAAGAAGGTATGTTAGAGGGGTTGAGGGTCACTACTGGCTCCGATGAATATTAAATGCTTCTGCAGGTGTTATTTATACATCTTGGAAGGTAGCCTCCATAAAATTCTTCTGGGATACATTTTGATTGTCCATGGACATATTCCTGGATTTATCCAAAATTTACGCGACTTTTAAAAGGCACAGGATGACCGTAGAGGATGTTGAGGATGAGTGGCTTTTAAATCAGAGCGCCAGTCCTCGGTCCGCTCTGGTTTTTATAGCGTAGCGAGCCGCTAAAAATGGTCTCGGCTGAGGGTCGGCCAATGTCGGTTCGACTATTATTGGTTAGGCTCGGCTCTGCACGGTCAACCGAAGCCTATACTAGGTCTTAGCCCACGTGACATTAAATAGATAAGCAACCGGATCCGGGAATATTCATTACTTAAACAGTTCCATATCTTTGTTGCCCCCTACGATGCGTTCAGCACCCACCTCGATATCTTCGTCGCGAAGCTTTCTCCCTCCAATGCCGCTACCAGCCGACAAAGCTGCAGACTTCCAAAAAGCAGTCGATCTTCTAGCTGCTCAGGTCTCACTTGCAGGACACGCACACACCAACGCTGGAAGAGAGTTGGCTCGTATTCTTGAAGAAATGCACATTAAATACTTCCCAACTTCCAAATCAGCGAAAGACGTCGTTCCGGAACACTACACTCAACCATTTCTGGATTTTATCAACGAGAATCCGACCGTTTTCCATACCGTAGATTATTTCTCAAAGGAACTAGAGAAGGAAGGATTTGTGAAGTTAAGTGAACGGAAGATTTGGAACGACCAGTTAAAGGCTGGTGGCAAGTACTACATTACAAGAAACGGATCATCTCTTGTGGCCTTCAGTATCCCCCAAAGCTATAAACCAGGGAATGGCATTGGTATGTTCATTCCAATCTTATAATGAATAAAAGCTAAAAATATCCATTTGTTATAGCGATGATTGCTGGACATATCGATTCTTTAACAGCAAAGCTGAAGCCCATCTCCAAGAAGCCCGTTGTTGAAGGTTACGTTCAGCTTGGCGTCGCTCCATATTCTGGAGCATTGAACTCAACGTGGTGGGACCGGGATTTAGGAATTGCGGGTCGTGTTATTGTCAAGACAGCCCAGGGGAAAATCGAAACCAAACTTGTGAAGCTTGACTGGCCAATAGCCCGTGTTTCAACTTTAGCCCCTCATTTTGGCGCCCCGGCGAACGGTCCATTCAATCTGGAAACACAAATGACACCTGTCATTGGACTTGAAAGGTATATCATGCTTCATTCTCTTTTATTTATCCCTAAACGTCGCTTTAGTTCTGAAGACGATCAGGGCTCACTCCCAGCGGGAAGTTTTGCCGCCACCCAACCTGCTCGCCTGATTAAAGTTATTTCGTCTGAGCTAGGGATCACCGATTGTAGGATTTTAAATATACCCGCTCCAAGTTTTACTCATTCTCTGGTAGATTCTTCTATTCTCAATTGGGAACTTGAGTTATATGAATTCGCGCCTGGCAACGTCGGTGGCTTATCGAAGGAATTCATTTTTGCGCCTCGTCTCGATGATAAACTTTGCTCCTGGGCAGCGCTTCAAGGCCTAATCGAGGCAAGCAGAATTTCCCATGGCCGTGGAACTATCAGCATGTGTGCTCTCTATGATGACGAGGAAGTAGGAAGTAAACTCAGACAGGGGGCTGTCAGCAACTTAATGAGTGAGAAAATCCCTTTACATCCACTTTAGATCAATATTAACTCCATCTACTCAGGTGGTAGTATTGAGCGGATTATTGAGGCCTTTTCCAATGGCAAATCCGGACCGGTAATCACATATTCATTCTTCCAACTTGTAGAGAGCTCACATTTTTATAGTCAATATTGGGCCAAACTTATGCGAACAGTTTCCTCGTCTCTGCCGATGTCACCCATGCAGTGAACAATAACTTCATCGGCGTCTACCTTCCAGGACATATGCCTCGTCTCAATGTTGGTCTTACTGTCGCCTTTGATCCCAATGGGCATATGACGACCGACTCGATTTCACATACTCTACTAAAGCGTATCGCCGAGAAATGTGGTCATACTCTTCAAGTATTCCAGATTAGAAACGACAGTCGTAGTGGTGGAACCGTTGGACCGACGTTGAGTTCTGCCATGGGAGTCCGATCCATCGATGCTGGATTGGCCCAACTCAGTATGCATTCGATTCGTGCAGCATGTGGAGCCAAAGATCCTGGTTTAGGCGTGCAAATATTTACTGGGTTTTATCAGTACTTCGAGGAGATTGATGCGGAATTTGTAGAGTGAAATAGTGGATTCCTTTATTATTGTTTACACGGACAACTCCTTGATGGTAGAGGTCGTTAGTATCTATTATTCTAGAGAACCTAATTAATGATAATCATGATTGGGCGCCGGACGCTGGGAATCTTTCTCGGACCGCCTTGCTCTCGACCCACGTTGTCGTGTGGCGGTCAACTCGTACTAAAACCAACTCATACACCTTTTCAAGGAAGAGGTATCGCGGTTTCTACTTGTCTAGTAACACTTCACTCGTCTCTACAATATATCAGATACCTGCATTCGAGTGAGTTATTATTGCTCTCTTGTGGTTTTCAGTCAAATTAACTACCGTTCTCCTCTTGAGATGTCCTCGACAATGTCCTCGCTGTCTCCTATTCATTTTATTCTACCACCCGAAGTCATGGAGAAGATATTCATCGCTGCCCTGGTCAGCGACCTGGACAATTTATCCATACACTTTGATCCAGACTTTAGCCCATATCAACCCTATATGGTTCCCCGTATAAGTTCCACCACTGTACCTTTATTATTGCTGCGTGTTTGCAAGATCTGGCGCGAAATCGCACTAGGAACTCGTCCGTTATTTACCAAGATTTTTCTGTATGGCCGACTCAAAGTGGATCCTTGGAAAGTCATCCCAATGTGGCTAGACCGTTCTGGATCTCTTCCATTGGATGTTGTTATTCAACCAGAACTGTGGTCGCCTACCGGACCTCTTACAACTGCTAACGAAAGAGATAAAGTCCGAGCGCTTCTGGACTTGTTGTGCAACAATCTTCATCGTATCCGGACCTTGAGGATGGGTGAATTTGGCGGGTCTCTTCTTCCTTCATCCAACCCTGAACTTCAGCTTCAAACTCTCGAGGAATTAACCATAACTGATGCCGAACCTGCCGCGGACCCAGAGATATACGATCTATGTTCCATTTATGCACCAGAGCTGAGAACACTTCAAATTCTTCGAAGTCGTTTCGACCTCAGCTGGAATATGCATATTAACCAATTTTACCCAGGAGGGAATCTGCGAGTATTTCGCAACTCTTCATTCCCACAAACACTGGACGATTTAGGACACCTATTGGGATTCAATCCACTCCTTGAAATATGCAATGTAACGCAATGGGAAACGACTCAAGAGAGCTGGGAATATTTGGAAAATGCGAGAATTCATCTTCCTTGCCTTCGCCAACTTATACTCAGCACACCTTCCAATTCCGAAAATGCCTTCCAAGTGTTTTGCCGTTTTATAAACTGTCTGGATATCCCAGGACAACTGGAGGATTTGTTTTTGGGATACCCTCCTACTTCTACGTTGACAATGGACGGCTGGTACGACGACGAAGAAAATTCTAGATCCTCAGTGGCACGTTTAATCCGACGCAACTCGTACGTTTTAAAGTGTTTGTCTCTTGTAGGGACCCCGGATGTTCTTTTTCTTAATAGTCTCGCCTTAACATGTCTCCAGACGCTCACTCTTGCGAGCTCTCGGGGTCTCTTTTCAATGCCGGTTGCCCATCACTTCTTTCCTCAGCTTTCAATCCTTCACCTGTATGACCTCCAAATTGGAAAAGGTATGGGACACGGGCGGCATTTACTTAGATTTTTAATATCGAAGACGCATCCGGAGTCTACATACTCTGGAGAAAACGTCGCCTTGCAGGAAGTCATATTGGATCATTGTGAGGGAGTATGCCCAGAAGAACAGGAATGCATCAACGAGCTCTCCAAGCGCCGTGACCATGTCAGTTGGGATATCCAATGGCCGGTTAGTCTTGATCCAGATCCTGTACAACCTATAACCATGTCCATACACACAGAAGAAGCAGTATAGCGCACATGGACCTGTTGTTTCTTTCTTCCTCAAACCGGCTGATGTTTGACTGCGATGTGATTATAGTGGGAATGTCCAAGCAAAGTTGAACTTGGCAGAAGAATAGCTTCCCCATAATTTATTCTGATGGGCTGCCTTGAAAGTTAATTTGCCCTAAGTTGTACCTACCTGTATCTTCCCGAACATATCCGTAGATAAATTGGTTCGCCTAGATAGGAGTGACCTTTCATTTCAGTGAATCCATTGCCAGTGAGGGGAGGCTAAGTTGTAAATCTTAAATTGATTTTAAGTGCTGTGCATTATGTGAACCGGTTACTGTGATTCCCTTGTGAACCCTCTTACATAGGTTTGACTGTTGTCAAAATGGGCCATTTTGTTTTCGTAACCTGTACAACTTACTTCAGTTGACCTGCTCATAATGCACGGGACCCAATCATCTGGGTTAATACTGTCCATGGTTGAATTAGAGCTCATGATGGACCATTTAATGTTTCAAGAGGTATTGTCTGCTTAAGAAACAAGATAGGGTTATGTGGTGTATTACGGGGAATAGCCTCAAGAATATCTTACCAGTCATTTGTGATGCCCACAAAAAGACTACAATGAATATCTGAGCAGATAGGCTGGTGTATGAATGTATGAATACTAATAGAAGCAAATTGGAGGGATACTTCTCAGTCAGAGTGATGCTATTCAGAAAGTGGAGTGGATTGAGAGGATACAGGAGATACGATATTTCTTGTGCTTCTCTAGCAATCTGGTGTGATAAGACGAGAAGCTGTCCATGGTGCCTTAGGGAGGTGACTCAAATCACCACAGGAACAGAAAGAAGCACAAACCAGGAATAACTTTATAAAAGACAGTACTCTTTTGTTCATTGAGTTAAGTTGAGGACATCACAGAAATTATTGACAAATGGACAGCTTTTGAGGAGCTCAACCGTATTGTTGCAAAAATTGAAAACACTGGTTGAACCATTTCAGGAAATCAAGGAATCTATCAGGCTGTGTCAGGCATCTGTCAGGCCAAAATTAGGTCAAAATTGGGACTGGATCAGGACAGATGGGGGCTTTGATGTCCTGAAAAGGTTCATCAGGCAGTGAGAATAATTAAACATCTCAGGGGCATTACACACTGGTGGTTTCAGTTTATTAAGTACTGTGATATTTATTGGAATGTGTTAATCAATATTAGAAATCTTTTGGTCAAACTTTGGACTACAATTTTGAAATTTAAACCCCCCCAAAACAGTGGAAATGAATATTTATAATCCTGCTAACACATATTACAATACACATTCAAGTGTTTAATATCCTGTACAATAAATATTTAGACACT
>Ga0157379_10002245_pt1 | contig 16081 bp, 18 predicted proteins | sample S25metaG_FD_121802 | JGI IMG/M metagenome (GOLD analysis project Ga0157379, IMG submission 121802) | Switchgrass rhizosphere microbial communities from Kellogg Biological Station, Michigan, USA - S2-5 metaG | ecosystem: Host-associated > Plants > Roots > Rhizosphere > Soil | place: USA... | reverse complement strand
GCGTCGGCGGGAACGCGGTCGCCCTCGGAAAGGACGAGCAGGTCTCCTCGCACCACCTCACGACCGGGTATGCGCTGCCGGACCCCGTCGCGGATGACGAGCGCGCGAGGGCTGGAGAGGTCACGCAGTGCCTCGAGCGCCCGTTCGGTCTTCTGCTCTTGGTAGACGGTAATCACCGCCACCAGGACGACGAAGCCCAGCAGCACCACCGCCTCCCGGCGATCACCGAGAAGCAGATAGACGCCCCCGCACGCCAGTAGCAGCGCGAACATCGGCTCCCGGAGCACATCAGCGACGCTGGTCCGAAACGGGCGCCGCCGGCCCGCCGGAAGCTCGTTGAAACCGTCGCGCTGCAGCCGCTCGGTCACCTCCGTAGAGGTAAGGCCGCGCGGGGTGGATGAGGAGTCGACGCTCACGGAGGATCACGGGTCATTCGCACCAAGCCCTTCCTGGAGAAGTCCTACCCGATCTTCAAGGGCGCCTGCGAGGTCGGGCGCGACGTCTGGCGCGAACGGTGTGCTTGCGGCAACACCCACCCCGCGGCATGTTTGTGCCGATGAGGAGCGGCTTTCGCATGGTGATGCTCGGCTGCGCAGCGGTCGTCCTCGCCGCGCCATCGGTCCAGAGCCAGACCGCGGCCCCGTCGCTCGCCGATCTTCGCCTCCCAGACCAACACGGGAACGTACACACCCTCCCGCCCGAGACGACGACCGTTCTCTTCGCAGCGGACATGGCGGCGAAAAAGGTCGTCCAGGCACTCCTCGACGCCCGCGACGCCGACTACCTGCCCCACCACCAGGCCGTCTTCATCGCCGACATCCACGGCATGCCGCGGATCATCACGAAACTCTTCGCACTGCCGCGCATGCGGAAGTACGGTTATGAGGTCTTGCTCATCGAAGATGCGGATGTCGGCGCGCGCTTTCCGCGGCGCGATGGCGAGGTCACCGTGCTCGGCCTCCGCGACTTGCGACCGGTCACGGTCAACTACGTACGCGACGTCGAGGCTCTGACGCGCGCCGTGGAGGGCGGGCTCGCGAGCAGCGGCCGTTGACTTGGCGAGCCGGTCACGGCGATACCCTTCGGGAGCGAAGTGAATGACGGCATTGAAGATCATCGCGATCGCTGCCCTCGTCTACGTCGCGATCGTCATCGCGTTCGAGTCGTTGCTCGGAGTCCTGCAGCCCACTGCGGGGACGACACTCGTGATCACCACCTTCGACCAAGACGGAACTCCGCACGAGCGTGTCGTGTCGCGTCTCGAGAGCGATGGGCACCTCTACGTCGCCGCCAACCATTGGCCCCGAGCCTGGTACCACCGCGCGTTGCAGAACCCGGAGGTGCAGGCCACGGTTGACGGTGCGAAGCGCGCCTATCGGGCTGTCGCCGTCACAGGCGCGGAGCACGATCGCGTCGAGAGCGAGCACAAGCACGGCCTGGGCTTCCGGATCCTGACGGGCTTCCCGCCGAGATACTTCCTCCGTCTGGATCCGCGATGAGGTGAAGCATGACGCAAGATGACCGTCCCCTCGGCAACGTCGCCAATAGGATCCTCTTCGAGAACGAGCTCGTGCGCGTGTGGGAGATGAACCTGGCGCCGGGTGAGCGCTCCGACCGCCACCGCCACGATCTTCCCTACGTGCTCTGCGTGCTCGACGGCTCGCGAGTCGACGCGGAGATCGAAGGTGTCGGCCGGGTCGAGATCCCCGTGCAGCACGGCAGCGTATTCTTCGTGCCGCCCGGTGCGACGGAGACGGCGATCAACGCGACTGGTGAGGTGTTCCGCGAGATCCTGATCGAGCTGAAAGGAGCGGCAAGCGGCGACGCGACACTCGCGGTGGCGAACGTACCGGCGCCGATCTCGCGCGCCTGAGGGTCGTCATCTCGGCTGCCAGGCCAATCTCTCGCTCGGCCGCTCTTCAAAAGTGACCGCGATCTTGGCATGGTGTGACATGCGATCCGATCACCGTCCTTCCCTGCCCGCGGCGGCCGTCCTCGCTGCGGTGGTATTGATCTCGGCCGGCGGCTGCAGCCTTCTGGGCCTACGTCACGAAGAGCCGCCTGCCCCGGCGCCCTGTCCGCAGCCGACCGCGACCCCGGAACCCTATGTCCTGCTGCGACTGAACGAGCGCCGCGTCTACGTGGTGGAGAACGACGGCAGGCACCCGCCGGAGGGATATCCGGTGGCCATCGGGCAGCCGAAGTGGCCGACGCCGACGGGCCGCTTTCAGATCAACGAGATGATCGAGAATCCCGATTTTCTCGCGTTCGATTTCAACAATCCGAAGTCGCGCGACCGCGGACGCGTGCCGCCCGGCCCGAATAATCCGCTCGGCCTTCGCTGGATAGGGTTCGCGTCTGCGCACGGCTGGCAGGTCGGGTTTCACGGCACCGCGAAGACGTCGGTGCTCGGACAAGCCGTGAGCCACGGCTGTGTACGCATGGCGAATCCCGACGTCGTCGAAGTCTTCAACCGCGTCAAGATTGGAACGGTGGTGGTAGTCGAGGAGTAGCGCTTAGGGGTACACGATGACGGTGGTCCCCACCTTGACGCTCTCGTAGACCCGCAGCACATCGACGTTCCGCATGCGGATGCACCCCCCGCTGACGGCGCGACCGAGGAGCTCCGGGTGTGGTGTGCCGTGGATGCCTACTGTCCACCCGTCGCCGTGCGCGAACCCGATCCAGCGATCACCGAGAGGGTTCTCGGGCCCCGGGGGAATCCGCTTGAGGACGTGCCACCGATCGTTGGGGTCGATCTGATCGAAGTCCGGACGCTCGATCATCTCTTCGACGTGGAATCGTCCGATCGGCGTCTCGTGACCTGCGCGACCGATCGCGATCGGAAACGACTCGACTGGCGCCGAGGCGTCATCCCTCATCAGATCGAGACGCCGCTGCTTCAATCGGAGCACCAAGTACGTGGACGCCTGTTCGCTCGGTATGGCGGGTGCCGTCATCCGAGTCTCGGCACCGCGATTCGGCGTTGGCGGCCTGGGCCCGCAACCAATCAGTCCCGACGCAACGACGACACCCAGCAGGAGAGCGATGATGGGCGGCGAGGAACAGAAATCCTCGCCGCCCATCGAAAAGCAAGACCGGTCGTCGACTACATCAGCCACCGCGCCGCTGCGTCGGCGGCGGAGGCGGCGGAGCGGGACGAGGTGCCGGAGGCGGCGGAGGCGGCGGAGGCGGAGGCGGCGCTGCGACGACCTCCTCGGGCTGGAAGACGTACGTCAGGGCGAGCCCGCCCGACGCCCACTTCCGCTGCGAACCGTCGCCATTCGTCTTGGGATCGATGTAGGCGACGTCGTAACGACCGAAGACGCCGAGGGTGAGGTTCCGCGCGACCTCGAAGTCGAAGCCGGCGCCGAGGTTGTATCCGATGCCGTCGTCATCGAGCGGACGGGTCATGTCGCGATAGTAACCGCCCTGACCCGCGACGAAGGCATCGAAGCCGTCGCCCAGAAACGAAAGCTTGGGACCACCGGTGATGCTGAAGATGCTGCCGATGTCGTCCGAGTCGCCTGTGCCGGGCGGCTGGCAACACCCCTCTTCGGTACCGAAGAAGCTGAACTGTGGATTCGCGAGCAGTGACAGAGCAATGTTGTCGGTGAGATTGAAGCGATATCCACCGTCGAAACCGGTGGTCCCACCGACTCCCTCTACCGTGTGGCTGTACTTCTTCAAAGGTACCGCGACGCCGGCGTTGAAGCCCACCTCGGGACCATCGGCCCGTGCTGGCGCGATGGAAAGGCCCATCCCGAGCGCGAGACCTGCTACGATTGCTACCGTCCTCCTATGCATGAATCCTCCTTTACTCGTCATCAAGGGCGAAAACCCGAAGAGAATCAGCACCCGATACATCCTGCCTATAGCATCCCGATTGGCGCGATGTAATCAAGGCACCATTAGCGGCGTTTCCGAGCGCCTCCCGACCAGGCCAGCGAGTAGCGCTTTCACTCCGGGGAGTTGCAGGCCCCGAAGGCTCCCCTCTACGCCCCATCCGGGATCGTCGGCTCGACGAGTTGCGCGAGCTGCGACAGCGATTCTTGCCACCCGAGATAGCAGGACTCGACCGGTATCACGGAGGGGAGCCCCTCCTGGACGATCGCAAGCTCGGTGCCGCAGGAGACGGCCCGGAACGTGATCGTCACCTGCATTTCGCCCGGCAGATTGGGGTCATCGAACTTGTCCGTGTATCGGATGCGTTCATGGGGTGTGAGCTCGACGTACACACCGCGGAACGAATGACTCGTGCCGGTGCCGAAGTTCGTGAACGACATCCGGTAGCCGCCTCCGACCCGAGCGTCCATCTCGTGGACCTTGCCCGTGAAGCCGTGCGGAGGCAGCCATTTGGCCATCGCGTCGGGATCGACGAACGCACGATACAGGCGGTCGGTGGGTGCGCGCAGCACGCGGTGGAACCGGACGGTGTTGGTGGATTGTGACATGACGAAGCTCCTCTCGATTTGGATTCTCATTCCATAGACGAGCGAGCAACGGCCGAATCGACGTGCCGTCGGCTCGTTGCGGGCATGAGGCCGCGCTCGATAGACAACTCACGCAGCACCTGCGCCCTCGCGTCGGTCGATTGCCAGTTGTCAGGGCAAACGGCGGTCCGGACAATCGGGAGCATGACGCGCACCGTTTTTGGGGCGGCGATGTTGGCCGTCCTCCTGACCTCTTCTGCCCGAGCCGAGGTGCTCATCTATACCGGAACGATCCAGCACCTCGCGACCAGCGAGCTGCCGTCGGTGCAGAAGCGGAAAGCCTACGTCGTCTTCGACCAGTTTCAGAAGGAGTTCGCCGTCCTGAGCTGGGGGAAGGACATCATCGGCAAGCGCCACGACGTTCCGATCTCGACGTTTCTCGACTACCTCACGTTTCCGCGCAGCGACGGCATGGACGAGGACGGCTACGCGTTCGCCACGGCGCAGGCGACTCTCGGCACCCCGGGTGGCGGTGGCTACCGGGGCATCTTCATCCACGGTGCGCGTGTGCCGCTCGTCGTCTCCGTCACCGGTAACGTGAAGAACGTCCAACCACGCGCCAAGACCCTCACCGGCGTCATCGCCGGCTCCGCGGTGGGTCTCCTCGGTGCCTTGAGCAACTACGACGGGTTGACGCTGAAGTACGATGAAAAGCTCACGGTCGAGGCGAACGGTGGCAACTCGTCGGTCGACGTCGCCATGGCGCATCTCGTGGGCCTGGTCGAGGCGATGGGCTACGTGAGCAAGTAGCGCGCACCATTTTTACGGTGCAGGTTGCTGCAGCGCGTTGGCCGATTTCGCCCAGGGCCGCGCGACGACGCTTCTGCTGAGCGGATCCGCCAGCAGGCTCCCGGGAAGCACCCCGTCGCGCCAGGTCCTCCTCTATTGACACTTCCATTACGACTCGAATAGTTCACGTCGCAATGAACTCGTTCTCGCGCTCCCTGCCGATGACGCTCTACCGCACCCTCGACGCGGTGATGCCGGAGTTCCGCGCGATCTTCTCGGAGTTCGATCTCACGGAGCCGCAGTGGCGCGTGCTGCGCGTACTGTGGGAGCACGACGGTGCGTCGGTCGTAGATCTCGCCGGCGCGACGCTCATCACCGCGCCGAGCCTGGTCGGCGTGCTCGACCGCTTGCAACAGGCCGGGTTGATCGCGCGCCGGCCCGGGCAGACCGACCGCCGCCGTGTGCGGGTCTTTCTGCGCCCGCGCGGCCGTACGCTCGAGAGGCGCGTCCGGCCGATGGTCGAGGCCGCGTACACGCGTCTGCAGCGCGCGCTGACCCCGGCGGAGTGGCACGCGCTCTACGGCGCGCTCGACCGCTTGATCGACGTGCGCACGGCCGAGGCCGCGCACCAGGCCTCGCTCGGTGTGCGCAAGGCGGTTGCCGCACGCCGCACCGCCCTGCTCCGCCGCCTCGGCGGCGCGGCGTCGGCCAAGCGCACTGCCGCGAGTGCCGTGCGGAGGAAGCGGCCGTGAGCGCGCTCGATCGCCTCCGCGGCTCGATCACGCCGCTCCCGACTCCGTTCGCCGCCGACGGCGCGACGGTCGACGAGGTCGCGCTCCGGCGTCTCGTCGAGTTCCAGATCGCGGGCGGCTCGCACGGCGTCAGCTGCACCGGCACGACCGGCGAGCCGACTTCGCTGACGCTCGCCGAGCGCGAGGGCGTCATCCGCATCGTCGTCGAGACGGCCGCGGGCCGTGTCCCGGTGCTCGCCGGCACCGGCTCGAACAACACGGCCGAGTCGGTGGCGCTCACGCGCTACGCCGTCGAGATCGGCGCCGACGCCGTCCTCGTCGTCGCGCCATACCACGTGCGCCCGAGCCAAGACGGTCTGTTCGAGCACTTTCGCGCCGTCGCGTCCGCCGTCGACGTTCCCGTCATGCTCTACAACATCCCGGGGCGCGCCGGCGTGAACGTTGCTCCCGAGACCCAGCGACGCGTGCGCCAGGCCTGCCCCAACGTCTTCGGCGTGAAGGAGGCGAACGTCGACTTCGCGCAGGTCTCGCTCGACCTCGACGTCTGCGGCCGCGACTGGCGCGTGTTTTCCGGCATCGAGACGCTCTGCTTCCCGATGCTGGCATTGGGCGGCGCAGGCCACGTGAGCGCGACCGGCAACGTCGTGCCGCGCGAGGTGGCTGCACTCTACGACCTCGCCTCGGCCGGCCGTTGGGACGAGGCGCGCGATCTCCATTTCCGCCTTCTCGCGCTGAACGAGGTATTGTTCATCGAGACCAACCCGGGTCCGGTGAAGTTCCTGCTCGGCGAGATGGGACTCTGCCGACCGACGGTCCGATTGCCGCTCGCGCCGCCCGCGCCGGCCTCGGCAACGCGGATCTGCGAGGTCGCGCGCGCGTACGGGCTCCTCGCATGAGGCGCGCCCGCGTCATCCACGACGGTCGTGCGATCGACGTCGTCGTCGGCGACGACGAGCTGCGGGCAGCCGACGGCACGGCGCTCCACCCCGCCGCCGTTCGCTGGCTCCCTCCACGGACGCCGCTCGTCCTCGGCCTCGCCCTCAACTACGCCGACCACGCCGCCGAGCTCGACTTCAAGCAGCGGCCCGACCACCCGATCCTCTTCATCAAGAACCCGAGCTCGCTCGTCGGGCATCTCGCCGCGGTCGTGCGGCCCGCCGGGGTCGAGTACATGCACTACGAGGGTGAGCTCGGTGTCGTGATCGGGAGGCCCGCGCGCAGGGTCCGGCGCGGCGAGGCGCTCGACTACGTGAGCGGCTACACGGTCTGCAACGACGTCACGGTCCGTGATTTCGTCGAGAACTTCTACCGGCCGCCCGTCAAGGCCAAGGGCTTCGACACCTTCGGACCGATCGGCCCCTGGATCGTCGACGCGGCCGACGTCGCGCACCCCGAGGCGCTCGCCGTCCGCACCTGGGTGAACGGCGAGCTTCGCCAGAACGGCAACACCCGAGATCTACTATTCGACGTCCCGGCGCTCATCGAGTACGCGAGCGACTTCATGACCCTGCCGGTGGGGACCATCATCTCGACCGGCACGCCGCGCGGCATCTCCAACGTCGAGCCGGGCGACGTCATGGTCGTCGAGGTCGAAGGCGTCGGCCGGCTCGAGAACTCGGTCGTCGCGGAGGAGCGGTAGCCCGCGCCGGACGAAGCAGGGAGCCCACGCATGGACATGATCGGACATCGGATCGCCGGCGAGGTCGTCGCGAGCGCGGCGACGTTCACGGTCGAGAATCCCGCAACGGGCGAGCTGCTCGCCGAGGTCGCCGAGGCGAGCGCGGAGGACGTCGATCGCGCCGTGCGCGCGGCGTGCGCCGCGTTCGGCGCCTGGGGCCGTACGCCGGCTAGCGCGCGCGCCGCCGCCATGCGCCGGCTCGCCGACGTGATCGACGCGCACGTCGAGGAGATTGCGCGCCTCGAGACACGCGACACCGGCCTGCCGATCGCGCAGACGCTCAAGGCGACGATCCCGCGCGCCGCCGACAACTTCCGTTTCTTTGCGGAGGTCGCGACGCGCACCGAGGGGCACACCTACCCCGTCGACGACCAGTTCCTGAACTACACGCAGCGTCGTCCGGTCGGCGTCGCCGCGCTCATCACGCCGTGGAACCTGCCATTCATGCTCGCGACCTGGAAGCTCGCGCCCGCGATCGCGCTCGGCAACACGGCGGTGTTGAAACCCGCGGAGCTGGCGCCGCTCACCGCCGACCTGCTCGGGCGCCTGGTGCTCGAGGCCGGCATCCCGCCCGGCGTCGTGAACGTGGTGCACGGGCGCGGCGAGGTCGCCGGCGACGCGCTCGTCTGCCATCCGGACGTGAACGTCCTCTCCTTCACCGGCGAGACGACGACCGGGCGTACGATTCTCGGCCGCGGCGGCCCGACGCTGAAGCGCTTCTCGATGGAGCTCGGTGGCAAGTCGCCGGTGGTCGTCTTCGCCGATTGCGACATGGAGCGCGCGCTCGACGCCGCGCTCTTCGGCATCTTCTCGCTGAACGGCGAACGCTGCACCGCAGGCTCCCGCATCCTGGTCGAGGAGTCCTGCTATGCCGACTTCGCCGGACGCTTCGTGGCGCGCGCGCGGCGCCTCACGGTCGGCGACCCGTTCGCCGAGCAGACGCTGCTCGGCCCGCTCATCAGCGCCGAGCACCGCGAGAAGGTCGCGGGCTACGTCGAGCTCGGCGTGCGCGAGGGAGCCGTGCTGGCGACCGGAGGGGGCCGGCCCGCCGGCTTGCCGGCAGCACTCGCGCGCGGGCATTTCCTCGAGCCGACGGTGCTCGTCGGCGTCGACAACCACATGCGGATCGCCCAGGAGGAGATCTTCGGCCCGGTGGCCTGCGTGCTGCCGTTCCGCGACGAGGCCGAGGCGATCCGCCTTGCCAACGACGTGAGCTACGGGCTCGCTGCCTACGTCTGGGCCGGCGATGCGGGCCGCGCCCACCGCGTCGCGGGCGCGCTCGACGCGGGGATGGTCTTCATCAACAGCCAGAACGTCCGCGACCTCCGGACGCCCTTCGGCGGCATGAAAGCGTCGGGGATCGGCCGCGAGGGCGGCGAGTACAGCCTCGAGGTCTACACGGAGCTCAAGAACATCTGCGTGTCGTTCGGGCGCCACCCGATTCCGCACTGGGGCGCGTGATGGGCCGCCTCGTTCTCGCCGCGAAGATCACGCACGTGCCGTCGATCTGGCTTTCGGAGCAGCCGGGGCCGCAGCACGGCATCCGCCGGAACGCGATCGACGGGCTCGTCGAGCTCGGTCGGCGCGCGCGGGCGCGCGGCGCGGAGACCTTCGTCGTGCTCGACGTCCACTGGCAGGTGACGATCGGGTTCCACCTGAACGCCAAGGAGCGCCACGGCGGCGCGTACACGAGCCACGAGCTCCCGCATTTCATCGCCGACCTGCGCTACGACTACCCGGGCGATTCCGATCTCGCGCAGGCGATCGCCGCCGCCGCGGAAACCGCGGGCCTGAGCTGCCGCGCACATCGCGCCCCGGGGCTCGGACTCGAGTACGCAACGCTGATCCCGATGCACCACATGAATCACGACGCAGCCGTCCGCGTGCTGCCGGTCGCGGTGAACGTGAACGCCGGGATCAGCGAGTCCGCCCGCTTCGGCGCCGCGCTGCGGAGCGCCATCGACAAAAGCGACCGCGCCGTTGCCCTCCTCGCAAGCGGATCACTGTCGCACCAGTTTTGGCCGAACGACCGCGCCGAGGCCGGCCTCAACGCGGTCAGCAGTGCGTTCAACCGCGAGGTCGACCTGCGCGTGCTCGAGATGTGGCGCGATGGTCGGATCGCCGACTTCCTCGCGATGCTGCCGGACTACGCGCGGCACTGCTCGGGCGAGGCCGCGATGGGCGACACGGCGATGCTCTTCGGTGCGCTCGGCTGGGACCGCTACCACGGCCGCGGCGAGCTACTCGGTGAATACTTCGGCAGCTCGGGAACGGGGCAATGCAACGTCGACTTCTCGCTCGACGCGACACCGTAACGATCCACACACCACGGAGCTCATCATGGGAGTGCGAACCGGAGCCGAGTATCTCGAGGGATTGCGCGACGCGCGCGACGTCTGGCTCCGCGGCGAGCGCGTCCGCGACGTGACGACGCGCCCCGGCCTGGCGCGCGGCGCCGCGACCATGGCCGCGCTGCTCGATCGTCAGCACGACCCGGCCCTCCGCGATCGGCTCACCGTCGCGGGCGAGGATGGCGGTCGTTACGCGACCTCCTTCCTACGCCCGACCACGGCCCACCATCTCCAGCAGCGCGGCGTGGCAATGTACGACTGGGCGATCCAGAGCGGCGGCATGCTGGGCCGCACCGGCGACTATCTGAACTCCTCGCTCATGGCGTTCGCCGCGGCGGCGGACTTCTTCGCGGCGGTCCGCCCCGAGTTCGGCGACAACGTGCGGCGCTACTACCACCACGTGCGCGACCACGATCTCGTGCTCACGCACACGCTCGTAAACCCCCAGGTCAACCGACGACTCACCGCCGCGGGCGTCCCGAGCCCGGAGGTTGCGCTCCACACGGTCGAGCGCAACGCGCGGGGCATCGTCGTCCGCGGCGCCCGGCTGCTCGCGACGCTCGGGCCGCTCAGCGACGAGATCCTCGTATTCCCGTCGACGATCCTGAAGAACGACCCGTCGTCCGCCCCGTACGCGCTCGCATTCGCGCTCCCGACCGCGACTCCCGGGATGCGCTTCCTCTGCCGCGACAGCTACGACGAGGGCAAGTCCGGCTTCGACGCCCCCCTTTCGTCGCGTTTCGAGGAGATGGACGCGATCGTGCTCTTCGAGGACGTGCTCGTGCCGTGGGAGCGCGTGTTCCTGGTCGACGACATGCCGGCATGCAACGACGTCTTCGTCGCGACGAGCGCCGTGATCCATCTCATGCACCAGGTGGCGTGCAAGAATCTCGCGAAGGCGGAGTTCCTGGTCGGCCTTCTCTGCGCGATGACCCGGGCGAGCGAGCGCAACGAGCTGCCGCAGGTGCAAGGCATGGTGGCGGAGGCCATGTGGACGGCCGAGACGATGCGCGCGCTGCTCCGCACCGCCGAGGCCGAGGCGACACCCGACCGCTGGGGCACCATGACCCCGAGCCGGACGCCGCTCGACACCGCGAGGAATCTCTTCCCGCGACTCTACCCGCGGCTCGTCGAGCTCGTGCAACTCCTCGGCTCGAGCTCGCTCATGGCGACGCCGTGCGAAGCCGATTTCGCGAACGAGCTCGCGGAGGACGTGCAACGGTACCTGCAGCTCGCGCACGCGGACGCCCAGGATCGCGTCGCGCTCTTCCGTCTCGCCCAGGACGTCGCGGCGTCGGGCTTCGGCGCCCGCCAGGTGCTCTACGAGCGCTTCTTCTTCGGTCCGCCCGAGATGCTCGCCGCGAACTACTATCGGATGTACGAGAAGGACCCCCTCGTAGAGCGCGTGCAAGCCATGCTGGCGCGCGCACAAGGCAAGTGACCACCAGATGATCGCCCGGCTGCGCGTCGACCACCGCCTCCCCTGCGCTCCGATTCACGGGCATGCGGTGGTATCACGCACGCTCCCGTTGGCACTGCACGCCTTCACGACGGTGTAGCTCGGATAGCCGTTCACTTTCCCCTTCGGGATCGGCGTGACGGACCCGCCGACCGCGACGACCTCGCCGGCGGCATCGGTCGTGACGGTGCTCACAAAGCCGCCGTTGTACGAATTGGCGCGGAGCTTCCGTCGCCACCGCTTCCGGCCGTCCGCCGACGCCACCCTCTGGATCGCGAAGCTGTACCGGTAGCTCCCACCGAGGACGAGGTCCCCATCCGTAAGCGGGGTGACCCCGATGAAGAATGATCGGCGGTACCGGCGATCCCAGACCGGCAGACCGGACGCCGCCGAGAGCTTCACCAGGTGCGTGTCCTCATCGACGAGGCCGACCGCGTAGAGATTCCCGCTGCCGTCGAGCAGCAGGCGGACTGGCAACCCCGACGTCGACGACGCGCTCGGGTGATCGTACCGCCACACGACACCGCCCGTCGCACCGGAGAGCTTGATCACGCTGAACCCGTCGGCTCCGCTCGCGGCGATCAGGCAGCCGACGTAGACGTCACCGGAGGCGTCGACGGTGAGTGCGTTCGCGGAGTCGTAGTCGTTCGGAAGATCGCCATCGAGGACCGTACGCCAGAGCTCGCCGCCGGTCGCACCGTCGAGCTTCGCGACGACCGCGTCCTGCTGCTGCGGGGTCGTCTCCATGTCGCCGCTCACGATGACGTTGCCGGCGGGATCGAATTGTATCACCCCCGCCCGCGCCCTCGGGTTGCCGACGATATCGTGCTGCCAGAGCGGCGCGCCGGTCGCGCCGGCGAGCCGCACCGTGGTGAAGGTGTACGACGAGCGCGGGAAGGAGAAGGAGACGCCGAACACGCCGGAGACCACGACGTCGCCCCCCGAATGCACGGCGAGACCCCGGTACTCGTCGTTCGTCGAGCTCGCGGAGTCGAGCGTCCTCGTCCAGATCGGTACGCCCGAGGCGTCGAGCTTCACGATCTGCAGATCCAGGCCGGTACCCGCGTTGCGCGTATTCCCGGCGGCAATCACGTCGCCCGCGCCGTCGAGCGCCACGTCGCCAGCGAAGTCGTTATAGCTCCCGGGGATGTCTGGCGCGGAGCCGTCGAGCGTGTATCGCCACACGTCGGTTCCATCCAGCCCGCTCTGCCGGCGGAGGCTGAAGTCGTCCAAGTCCGCACCGTTCGACTGACCGCACGTGAGGACATCGCCATTCGGCATCGCGGCCGCCCCACTGCCGTAACCGAGTTCCGGCGTGACCACCCACGCCGTACCGTTCGACGGAACGGCCGCCGCCGCAAACAAGAGCAGTCCGGAGAGCGAGAGAACTCGAGCGAGATGGGTCATGAGATACCTCCTTCGCGGGCTCGGCGAGCGCACTCCTGCATACGGGACGGCACTTCCGTCTATCGCAGCATGAGGCAAGCCGGGTCAACGGAAATGTCGTGGCGGCGCGGTGCGTCGTCCGGCAGCCGGGCAACACTGCGAGCGAGATCCCCCTGCCTGGTAGTCGCTACCGACGTGGGAGGAACAGTAGTCCCGGAGGCTCAGAGATCTGCGACGCGACCGTCGGCGATCAAGCGCACGACATCGAGGGCAGCAATCACGCCGCGCACTGCGGTGCCCTCGGTCACCAGGACCCGATGCAGGTGGCGGTCGGTGAGGATACGCGAAACCTCTTTCACCGGCGTGTCGGGCGAAACGGTAACCGTGTCGACGACCATGATCTGCCGGACGGTGAGCGGCTCGATCGTGCGTGCGACCGTGCGCAGCAGCTCGACGGGATCCGGTGCCTCGGCGGGAGCGAACTCGGATTGCTCGACCGCCTCGAGGGCGACGCCAGCCAGCGAGCGATCGAGGCTCGCGGCGCGGACAATGTCGGAACGCGAGACGATGCCGACGAGCGTGCCGTCATCCACGACGGGCACCCCGCCGATCCGGTGCGAGATCAGGAAGTCGCCAAGGTCGGCGACCGGGAGATTGGACCTCACACTGAGCACGGCGGCCTGCATGATGTCGCGGGCGAGGAGAGTCATGCCCACCGCTTAGCAACCGACCGGCTCTTGCATCAACCGGCGACGGCGACAGCCGCCTCTTTGTCGCCGAATTGTTGCGGGAAATCGGGTGCCCCGCCTCCGATGGGTTCGCGCCCCCACAGGCGCGGAGCGGGAGACCTGTGTTTTTTCGTTGACAGCGCGGCTTCGTTGACCCTACGTCAAGTCAGGACGTCCACGTTTGTACAGGCCGGCGGCCGTGGCCGGTCAAGGAGGACCCATGGACGCGATACGCGTTTCGCTCCGAAAGAGTGCTGTGTGTGCCGCAATGTTCGCGCTGTGTGTGCTGATGGTGGGAGCCGTGCCCGCCGCGCGCGCGCAGGTGTGCGGTGACGGAGTCGTCGACCCGCCGGAGCAATGCGATCCGGGCGGCGATGATTCCGCGTGCCCGTTGATGTGCGCCGACGACTGCACCTGTGCGGTCTGCGGCGACAACGTCATCGCCCCCGGGTTCGAGGACTGCGACGGCACCGCCGACGCCGCCTGCCCGGGCCTGTGCCAGGGGATCAGCGACCCGTTTCCGTGTTCGTGCCCGGTCTGCGGCGACGGCGCCGTCAACGGCAACGAGCAGTGCGACGACAATGATGACCTCGCCTGTCCCGGGAACTGCGGGTCCACCTGCACATGCGCGGTGTGCGGCGACAACATCGCCGATGGCCCCAACGAGACCTGCGACGGCACAGACGACATCCTCTGCCCGGGTCTCTGCGGCGCGCCCGATGGTAGCCGCCCATGTTTTTGCCCGCTCACGCCGTACAAATGCGCCTACAAGAAGGCGCTCTGCGTCGGCAAAGGGGTCGAGTACCTGCTGAAGTGCCACCGCAACGCGGAGCACAAGGGTGTAGCCGTCGATCCGAACTGCATCCAAAAGGGCCACATTAAATTCGATGGCGGCGTCGACCCTGCGCACGGCTGCTTCGAGAAGCTCGAGACCGCGGCCGAGGGTACTTGCTTCACCAACGACGATACCACGTCGACCGAGAGCGACATCGACGACTTCGTGAACTCGATCGTAACCGCGGTCGATCCGTCCTACCCGACCCCGGTGCTCGACATTTGCTCGGCAGGAAAGAAACAGTGCGTCTACAAGCTGACGATCGCCGTGCTCAAGTGCATCGGCAAGGCGGAGAGGAAGAACATCCCAATCGACCCCGTGTGCATTCAAAAGGCGGAAGCGAAATTCAACACGGGGCCGTTCGGCTGTATGAGCAACCTCGCGACACACTTCGCCGGCTGCTCCACGAGCGACGCGTCGACGCTGCAGTCCGCGAGCGAAGGCTTCGCGCACGACATCGCGTGCCACCTCGACCCGACCGGCCCCGGTTGTCCGTAGGCGGCTGAGCCTCGACCGACGTCCGAGCGCCGATGCGCGCTCGGACGTCGGTCACCGCACACCGTCGAGCGCGTCGCGGGATCGAGGTACCGGGTCCGATCCACGACGCCGGACTACCACCCACCCCGGCGTAGCCACTCGTCGAGCATTCCGAGCCGGTCCCATCCCCAGAACGGCTCGCCGTCGACGAACATCCAGGGCGAGCCGAAGACGCCGCGCTCGATCGCCTGTTCGCTCATCGTCTTGGCCAGGGCTTTGATCTCGGAGGATTCGATCGCTGCCGTGAGCGCATGACGATCATGGCCCAGCCGCTCCGCCACCCCCAGTACGTCCTCGAGCCGGCCGGTGTCGAGCGCGTCGGCATAGCCGGCCGTGAACAACGCGTGGACCAGACCTCCAACCGCCGTGGGATCGTCCCGCTCGACCGCGTACACCGCGCGCATCGCCGCCAGCGCCACCGGCGGGTGATGCGGCGGCAGCTTGAACGGTACCCCGCGGAGGCGCGCGATGCGCCCCCAGTCGAGCATCGAGTAGTCCTTCTTGAGCGGCGTGCTGCTCAGCCCTTTGGCGCCGGTCAGCTTGAACGCGGTGCCCAGCATGAAGGGGCGCCAAGCGACAAGCCGGCCGTAGCGTCCCGCCAGATCCTCGATCTCGAGCGAGGCGAAATAGGCATAGGCCGAGCCGAAATCGAACCAGAACTCGATTTCTGCGCGCCCGCTCATGCGACTTTGCGGACCCCCATCACGTAGTCTCAGCTGACGGTGCCGCTGGGGTCAAGCAATAGGCGCCTGGACTCGTCCAGGCGCCTACTGCTCTCGAGGATTGGAACGAAGCTTGAGCGTTCTGCGCGATCAGCTCCCCGCGCACGCCGCCAGCTGGCCCGGATCGACTACCGCGGTCGGGAGGCTCGGCGGCGTCGCGAAGGTCGCCGTGCTGAAGTCGAAGAACTCGAGCATCGGATCGGCGGCCGCGTCGCGGTTGGTAAGCGACGGCAACCCGAACCGGGTCTCGACGAACCTCAGGATCGACGTGTGGTCGTGCACCACGTGCGATACGGAGCTTGCCTTCGAATACGGGGAGACGACGACGACGGGCACGCGAACGCCGTAGTGGTCGAACAACGCGTGCGGATCACCGGCGGCGTACCTCGGCAGGATACTGTCGGGAACCGG
>Ga0157379_10002243_pt1 | contig 16085 bp, 15 predicted proteins | sample S25metaG_FD_121802 | JGI IMG/M metagenome (GOLD analysis project Ga0157379, IMG submission 121802) | Switchgrass rhizosphere microbial communities from Kellogg Biological Station, Michigan, USA - S2-5 metaG | ecosystem: Host-associated > Plants > Roots > Rhizosphere > Soil | place: USA... | reverse complement strand
TCATCATCTTCTCCCTCATCGTCTTCCTACACACACAAACACGTCAGAATACATCCTGTATATTTGAACAAATACGCACAATATCATACTCATCACTCTCCTCATCTTCTTCCCCTACGACCTTCTTATCCGGTTCGGCTTCGGCTTTGGCCTTTGCTTGCGAAACCATCCTCACTCGATGTCGATGTCGCCCCAGACAATAAGTATAAGCAAATTATCCCTTCAACAACACCCGTCAACATCCACACAACCTAAATACCACAAGCAAAACTCACCTCAGCCCCCAAGGTTAACAAATAACGCGTCCAACCAGAGAGCACAAGCTCAATCAAGCAAACAAAGCGCGCTAACTCGTCTGACGTAATCTGTTCCTAAAGTGGAAGTATGGTGATCGGCGCCTTTCTAGCTCCCATCGCTGAGAAGAGGTTGGTCTGCACGTCAAGGGTTCCTCGGGCCGCTCGCTCCAGGTACGGGAAGGATCGATAGATAGATTCGGTGAAGGGACTGGTGAGGGCACCTGACGTCTGTTGATTGTGAACGTAATACCAAGGGTTGTTAATCGCTCTTGCTCTTGGCGTTCACGTCCAGAATTATAGCTTGTCTAAAGTTACAGTCGTACAGATTTACCAACCCAATATTCAAACTCTAGATACAATGTCCACCTCTGCCTCCAGCTTCTCCATCCAAACCCTCTTTGACGTCACAGGCTTCGTCGCAGTCGTAACAGGTGGTGGGACAGGCATCGGTCTCATGGTGTGCATCCCGTCCAACTTACAGTAATAAAGATCAACGATTCATTGTGTATGCAGATCGCGAAAGGCCTCGCCACCAACGGTGCCAAAGTATACATCACAGGCCGTCGCAAAGATGTCTTGGAAAATGTAGCCAAGATATTGAATGGCGATGAGAGTGTGAAGGGGGAGGTTATCCCGTATGTCCCCTCCTTCATATTCGATTTTGAGGAATAATCATCTTTTTGTGCTGTAGGGTTGAATGCGACGTAACCGATAAAGCCTCGATCCTGCACCTCGTTTCTGTAATCGAAAAGGCAGATGGGAAAGTACATGTGCTCGTTAACAAGTATGTACCCTCTTCCCCCCTTCCCCCTCACTAATACCCCCTCTCTCGCTCGCTCATAGCGCAGGCCAAGTCGGCCCCGTAACCCCCTTCTTCTCCTCTCCCAACCCCACCCCCTCCGACCCAAATCTCTCCACCCCCTCCTCCCTCGGCCTCGCCCTCTTCAACGCCCAATCCTTCGACGACTGGTCCACCCACTTTTCAATCAACGTTTCGTCTATATTCTTCGTCTCCACTGCATTCTGGGGGTTGTTAGTGAAGGGGACGGAGGATCTTAGGGACGGGAAAGGAATGAGGAGTTTCATGAGTTCCATTGTCAACGTGACGAGTATTAGTGGCGTTATGAAGCTGAGTCAGGATCATGTACGTTTCCATTTCTCATTCATTCACTCTCCTTTCCTTTCCTTCCTCTCTCGCTAACCACGCTTCATCCCCCCAGTTCGCCTACAACACCGCCAAAGCCGCCTCCACCCACCTCACAAAGCTCCTCGGCACCGAACTCTCCCTCAAAAACATCCCCATCCGCGTAAACAGCATCGCCCCAGGTGCATACGCCTCCCAAATGACGAATCGCCAAGGAGAGACTTGGTTAGATGGAGAGGTTGCTAATAGGATTAGTAAGGGTTTGAGAGGCGGATTGGCGGGTCGAGGAGGGACGTGAGTTACTTTTTTATTCTTCTTGCGATTTTTTTTGGAGAGTGTTGATTGGGTGTGTTTTTTTTTTCTAGGGAGGAGGAGATGGCAGCGACGGTGTTGTACATGGCTTCTCCGGCGGGATGTTTCTTGAATGGACAGGAGATTATTATTGATGGTGGGTTTTTGATGGTCAATCCCAGTACGCGGTAGGGGGTTGGATTAGTGAGGGGGGAGGGAATCGATGACTTGGATAGAGTGAATATGCGTTTTCGTATTTCGTACGTGTGTATGTTTGTGGGATTAAATAAATACGACATTATGTGGCCTTAAGGATACATCAGCCTGCAGAAGCTCATCCCGATTCAAGCCAGGGAATTCATCCACCTTTTGTTCATATTTGGCCTTGTTTACTTTTCTCAGGGCTATAAAACCTTAAACGTGGGGCGTCTCTTCTGAATTCCATCTCCGCTACTGCAACTTACCATGCATCCTCCTAGTGAATATCTACTCATTGAGCTCAAGACTTGCGGAAATGAATCCTCTATTGCTCTAGTATTGAGGAAGAGTGATGACAGCCGCTCCCTAAGGGTAAACGTCTCATAATACGCAACCCTTTATTCGTCGACCCATTCTTCCATCTTTCTCATTGATACATACTCAACAATGCTGTGATCGCGTTCATCTAAATTCCCCGCGTGCTGTACTTTACCTTCCATCTTTCATCCGCTGTCTGCTCTCGACCGAGCCATTTACCTCAGCCAGAGTGTTCCTATCCCCTCTTTATGACTTCTCTCGGAGTCAGAGTACAGTAGAGGATAGAACCGCATCTGAAGCACGGTAAATGTCTCGTAAAGTGCTATAATCCTGTTTTCTTTGTTTAAGGATCTTATATGCCCCGTTCACATAATACAGCTAGCTGTGGCACCGCGTTATCGCCCTCGTCTCATTTCCTTGTTATGACTTATCTGCTTATCCTTTCTCTCTCTCTTACCATTGACATTTACCTGAACTGGAGTTCTCGAGCTTATCGTCTCTTTGCGTCTGACCCAGGTCAGAACAAACGATATGATATGGGTCCATGCTCTGGTCTCAGGTAAGTATCTCCAAGTCGTAAAGAACCAGTATCGTTTTTCATTGCCACAGCCGGTCATCTCTCGTACAAAGTTCATGTGTTCATCGCGTTATAGCCGCTTCTCGTTTTCTTGCACAGTTGCTTACCATCTCTCTCCTGAGTGCTGCGTTACTAGTCGCGCATTGACCGCTACATTTACCCAGGCCAAAGCTGCGTTTCTATTCTCTTGACCATCTTTCATCTCATACGTTCAACGTTCAAGCAATTCGCCGTGTTACTACCGTCTCTTATTTTCTTACACAAGTTATATCTCACTTAATTGGTTGAAACCCGTACATAGACCGTGACGTTTACCTTAGCTGAGTCTTTCATCCTTTCCTCATTTCTTTCTAGAGTCAGAGCGAAGGATATAATAAACTACCACCGCCTGACATGCCTCGTAAAGTGCTATCGTCCTGTGCTTCTTTGTCCCGGTCTCTCTTTAAAACTTCACGCACCCCATTTCCTCTACTGCAGTACCACCGCTATCCCATCTCCTCGTACGGTTTACCTCTCGTCTCTCTGTTGGCTGGGCCCCACACTTCGACCGTGACATCTACCTGAGCCGGATCGCTTCTATCCTCTCTTGATGCCTTTCTGGAGTCCAAACTAAAGGATATATGCGACTCACTTCGTCAGGTAAATGCCTAGTGAAGAGGTAGCAGCTTGTTCTTTGTCCCGGTCTGCCTCACTCACCGCATTATCACCGCCATCTCAATTTCTTCATACAATTTGCCTCTGGTTTCTCCTCTGGGGGTCCCTCACATCCACAGTCACCTTTACCTTTACCTGAATATCCTTATCCTTTCTTTAAGCCTTTATCTCACAGTCTGAGAAGAGGATAGAGTGTTAGTCGTAGTGTAAGGGTAAATCGCCCGTTAACTGTTGCCACCCTCGTTTTCTGTCCCAGAATCTCACCTGTCTCTTGCACTAACGCCTCTCATTCGCTGCATCATCATACTATTATGATGTTTCTTTTCGCGCATTGGTTGCATCTCGTTGTCCAGCCATTCCCTCTATTATCAATGCTGGTTCCTCAGTTCCGTATTACTCATAAAAAGAAAGGTACTCCATCTTGAGTTTTAAGGTCTCAGATATGTAACTGTAAGGTAACTGGCTGAGCACTCTTTTGCAAAGAGGAGACTCCGATGGTATATCCTGCCCTTCCCAATCACAGTCTCCTTTCCTGGGCCTTCAGGGCATATTGTATGTGCCATTTACCTTTCGAGATTTGATTCACCTTTCCTCTGAAGCTCTCTTTTTGTAGAATTGCATTAGAGGATATTTTTTCCCAGATCTGGAGTGTAGTAAATGTCGGATCAGCTTAAGTGTTTCTATCCATAATTTATCTCTTGGGCCCCTCCATTCACCTCTGATTCTTTTTATTCCGTCATCAATGCCAGGGCTGGCAACGCATCTTGTCTCTTATAGAATCCAAGTACTTTCATGTCCTCCGACATTCTGGAGGGACTATGCAGATATAGGCCAAGCACTGTCCCAGTGAATATAATTGTGTTGAGCGACTCTTACGACCATCATTTCCTTTCTCCTTGCCATCCTTCCAGGCAGTCATGGCGCGCTGTGAGTACCATTCACCTGAGTCAGAGACGCCATTCTATCGTTGAGTATTGTTCTTCTCTCGAGGGCTATATTACAGACAGAAAGTTGTCCTCCTCTCTTCGAATATCCGGATAGTGTTACTGCACTGTATTCTTCTGTTTCCAGTTCGCCATCTCCCCCGTCATCTCTCGTTCTCTTGGGGCTCAGTCAAGGTACATATGTATATCCCGCTCCTGCGACCATCTAGATCTCAGCCTTCATTGCCTGTGATGTTGACCTGTGACTGTGTCCGAAATTACTTCTATCTTCTCTTACTCTTCTCACTGGCATTCTATTCCAAAGGTCCTCAAGCATTCAGGTGTCCGAAAATAGGAACCCCGAAGCATCATGTCACCAAGTTCTTTACCAAGAATGCCCACTGAAATTAATTGTAATATTCCTAACGAATTCTGTGACTTTCTGGAGAGAAAAGCGATTTATCACAGTACTTCCTAACGTGCAGTACGGGACAGTTACCGCGCCCCGTAGCCAGGCAAAGGTTGAGCAACCTAGGTGACTTCTGAATAATAGTATGCTTCTAGGAATTATTTAGTCGGTGAAGAGAATTATAGCTAATAAATTTCAAGCCTCCTCAAGCATTGAAGAGGGGGGTAACACACTGGAGTTGAATCTTCTGTATTCTTTTTTGCTGATCATTTTCATGGTCAAATTCGATAAAACTTGCCTATCACTCGTGAACACGGTGTAGGGTGTGGGAAAGGGGAACATGTTCTTACTTTTCTTTACATTATTATTACTCTGCGTTTCTCCTCGGACTTCGCTGAACTGAATCTAGGCCTGACTTGAAGCAACCTTGGCAAGCAGAGGGTAATTCACAAGATAATGGGCAGTCATTCGTCTGCATACGGTGCTTCGAAACCTCAAGATATTCTATAGAGTTGGTTAGGACTAAATCGGATGGTTTTCGTCACTAAAAAGCAGGCCACGAGTGTGCATAGGCCAGTAGTCATGTCGCGCCATTGGAGTAGATTATTTAATGGTCTGCATACTTCTATTATCAAAAGAGTCACAGCATATACTGTTTGGGGCCCATAACGGTGAATTTATAACCGCATTATTGTTCTCCGGTATTATAAAAATGGTCGTAACAATGTGTATCGCGACAGTGTGTTGCATTCAGCAATATGAGTGCCATCCTTCATGGATGTGCGTGAGGGTAACCCGGACCCTATTAGTCAAGTAAATGCCTGATGGTCTGACGGATTCGAAGGAACATTGAAAGAATATAACTCATCAAAGACAGCAGGGGTTCCAGGATCGCAGAAAGAAGATGGGCAGGGGTTAGGAACTAGGGTTAGGAAGAAGCTTTGCCCACGTTTAGCGAGGAAACTTGTCGGCGTTAATTACGTTGATGTTGGACACTTTCATGATTAGGGCTTTCGTTTCCGGTAGAGCATTTTACAGTGTGTGGATAACGCATAAGGTACAATAGGTTTAAAAATGGGTACAAAAATATTATTGACAGAGCTAATTTATATATCACTCATTACATACATCTGAATACAGAGCGTGGAACTGAATGCTTACCGCTGCCCTACCGTCGTCGGTTAACATATATTTCCTGATTGATCCCGGCGGCATTTCCTGCCAGTAATCGGCCCGTGCCCCGAGCACGTCCAATTTCTATTTCGCCTCTCGATTCTCTCGCACGATATAGCCCTTCCGCCCTATAAGTATATCACTGCGGAACATATGGGTGCTGTTATACAGCTGTCTTATGCCACTTTGCATCATGTGGTCTCCGCTGAACTTGGCCCTTTTTTGGACCCAAAGAGGTGAAATTACGAGAACTACCTCATTCATTGGGCTTCCAAAACGGACCTCTCCGGATGAGATTCTTTCTTGCCCCCTTTCCTCTGGGATTCGATCTTTTTCTCCGAGACCGCCTATGCTTCAGCTCAGGCCTTGGGATGGTTATCAATCAAGAGGAGCGTGCTGCATGGCCTCGTGAGGGTTCACATCGAGGGTAATACTGCAATGTCTGGTTTAGCGGGGCATGAATGAACAATAGCCCTGCTTTGTACATAAAGGTACCAAATCAGCCCAGCGGTGGCAAAACCGCTCCCATCCGCGAAGAGTAGTCGGCCTTACAGTTCCAAGCGCTCGTTGGCACCATATACGAAGAACAACCGAGCTATAGCTTGCAATCCGCCAATACTATCTAAGACCGAATATGAGGCTGACTCAAGCTAATCGGTACGTTTAATCAAGTCGACTTCGTATCGGAAGCTTGATCAGGCATCTCGGCATATTGGACCTCGCGGAACTGCTATGATTATCCTAGTACCGATTCAACGACAAGTTTTGTCAGCTGAACGGGTCCGAGAATATTCAAAAATGACCACAACTTCTTGCAACTGACTGAGTCACTCCGCCCCTGGCCCCACGGTGTGAACGACCTAGAACAACCGCCCCCAACGCCCTTCATGAAGAACGAAAGCTCGAACGAAACCCTTCAAACAGCCGAATCCGACGCTAGAATTTCTGTTCAAGACGCCAAGGAGACTTTTGCCGAATTGGAACGACAACTAACCCAGTTGTCATTGAAGAGGGACTCAATTTCTGATGACGACCCTGGGAAAGGTGATCGAGATGATGGTGAATTCAACCTACAGGACTATCTCCTCAGTCAGAATGCAGCACAGGATGAAGCAGGAATTACCAACCACCATAAACGCGTCGGTGTCAGCTGGGAAGCTCTCGAAGTAATAGTCACGAGCAGTACTGATAATAAGGTATGTCCCGGAGGATATGCATCCGTACATTTATTGATAAAGCTCCCTCAGAAATATGCTGAAACTTTTGGGAGTATGTAAACCCGATGTCCTATCCCGTTCTACGCTAGCTAACTGCTTTATGCTTAGGCGCAATTGCCGGATTTTTCCTGGGTCCCTTTATTTTTCTGTGGAACATGATTTCGAGATGGCGAGGCCATCATGAAGATCAATCGTTGGGCTCAACAATTCTCCATAAGTGTGTGTTTTGATACAACATCCAGAATATTTATTAACATCGGAGAAGAAATAATGGTGTTCTGAAGCCAGGAGAAATGTGTTTGGTTTTAGGCTGTCCTGGAGCTGGGTGTTCTACGTTCCTGAAGGCGATCGGTAATCAACGTTCTGAATATGCGTATGTTGGTGGGAGCGTCACCTATGCAGGGATAGATGCCGACGAAATGGCTAAACGATACAAGGGAGAGGTCGTCTATAATGAAGAAGGTGAGCTTGCGACTAGTTGGATAATTTAATATAATCATCCAAATTTCTCAGACGATGTACACATACCGACCTTGACCGTTGGTCAAACTCTCAATTTTGCCCTATCTACAAAAACACCCGGAACACGGCTTCCTGGTGTCACTGGAAAGGCATTCAACGAAACGCTCTTGAAGACTTTCTTACGCATGTTCAATATGCGACACACGGAGCACACCTTGGTGGGAGACGCGTTCGTTCGAGGAGTTAGCGGAGGAGAACGTAAACGAGTTAGTCTTGCTGAGATGATGGCAACGCGTGCACATGTTTCTTGCTGGGATAATTCAACTCGTGCGTATTCCACATATGCAAACACTGCATACTTACGGAATTGTATTTTCACAGGTGGCCTTGATGCCAGCACAGCCGTTTGTGTTTTATCCCCTATAATGTGAATAAATGTTGACTTGCTACAGTTGGACTATGTCAAAAGTCTTCGTGTCTTAACCGACGTTCTCCACCAAACGACATTCGTTTCTTTGTATCAAGCCAGCGAAAGTAACCCTCTTCGTGATCTTCTGAGTCGGTATACTAATTCCTTACCTCACTAGATATATACAGGCAGTTTGATAAAGTCATGATCATAGATAAAGGTCGTCAAATATATTTTGGGCCAATTTCCGAGGCGAGAAAATATTTCATTTCCTTGGGATATAAGGATTTGCCTCGACAGACGACTCCTGAATACTTGACCGGATGCAGTAAGTGACAATCATTATTTTAAGATGAATATAATTTAATTCACTCATCTAGCCGATCCCAATGAACGACAATTCGCACCTGGACAATCCGCCAAAACCGTGCCATCCACACCTCAGGCTCTCGAATCGGTCTGGAGAGAATCACACTTATTCAAGACTCTGGAAGCGTCTCGGAAAGACTATGAGCGAACCATGAGGCACGAGAAAACAGATCAGGAAGAATTTCGACGAGCCGTCCTTCAAGATAAGAAGAAAGGCGTTTCCAAGAAGAGTCCATATACTTTGGGATTCAAAGGGCAAGTGTGGGCATTAACCAAACGACAATTTCAGCTGCGCCTACAGGATCGGTTTCAGTTATGCACCTCGATGGCCACGTCAACTGTCAATTGATTTTATCTCCACCTGTCACTTCATATTATTAAGTTACAATTTTATTAGGGTCTCGCGATTGTGATGGGTGCCGCATTTTTTAATCTCCCGCCAACATCCCAAGGAGGTTTCACTCGTGGAGGGATCATTTTCATTAGTACGGGTGTCTCTCAAAAATGCCACTGTCACTTTGACTTAATCTATTCTTCGCAAGGCGTATTCTGTGTCGGTTGTCTCCAGGCATTTGGAGATGTGCGTATAAACTCAACATACCGTTCGATGATTAAGTTTATGAAAATTTTATTGCAGATGTTTTTGCAGATGACGGGCCGGCCAGGTAACGAGCGAAACGAGACTACTTCCCAATATCCTTGATCATATTTTATTTTACAGTCCTATACAAGCAAACCGCGTATGGATTCTATCGTCCATCGGCGATAGGTATTGCCAATCTCCTTGCAGACCTTCCCTTTTCAGCCACCCGGATTCTAATATTCAATGTCATCGTTTATTTTATGGCCGGACTTGCAAGGGATGCAGGGGCATTCCTTACCTTCCACGTTTTCATGTATTTGACCTTTCTTGCCATGCAGGTAAGTCCCGATATGTATGAATTCAGATCAGGGAACCAACGAACCATCAAACAGGGCTTCTTTAGACTCTTTGGCTCAGTTTGCGGGGATTCATCATTTGCACTCCGGTTAACTCTCCTCCTATCCTTTTCCATTTCGGAGCTGAGCTCGATTCTTCAGATGGGCTAATCTTTTCGTTCCCAATTTTATCACGTATGCGGGTACGCACTGCGTTTATCATACTCTCTCTATGTTGAGTTGAATATTTCATAAGGCTACTTTGCACCGCCTTCCAAGGTCTGCAGCTCTATCCAGTCTAGGATAGACTTGGGTTTCCTAATTTCTTCCACAGATGCAGCGCTGGTTATTTTGGATTTACTATATCAGTCCCATGAGCTATGGTGAGTTTATCTATCCCAGTTATTTTGTCCCTTATTCATTATGGATATCCAGGCTATGGTGCGCTGATGGAAAATGAGTTCTCAAGATTTGATGTGAGTTATTTGCGTCCAGATTCACATTTGGTGGGCTCACCAATACTATAGCTCCCTTGCGACGGGTCGTTCGTTGTTCCCCGAAACGGGGGGAATGTCACTAAATATCCGTGAGTATTTTCTTTAACTTTCCGTATATTTTCTCCGCGTTAAAGCTTTCACTTCAGAAATGATCTCGGTCCCAATCAAGTTTGTACTCTTTTTGGCGCAACACCTGGCTTGGCTGTTATCCCTGGAGTCGACTATATTCGTGCTGGATACGACTTAAATGTGGACAATATCTGGCGTATGCAGTTTATAGTGAGTCAGTTTCGATTATTTCTATTTCATCCTTTTGACCTTTAATTCAAGGCGCTTATTGGAATATTCTTGGTTCTGAATATCCTCCAATTTCTCGCATTGGAATATTATAGAGTAAGCACAACAGCTGTTTGCTGGATAATTGGCACACTAATTCAAAGAATCCAATAGCCAACTACCGGCAGCGCTGGTGCCCTCGAGTTTGTTCATGAAAACGCCGACACTCAGAAACGGAATGTGGCTCTTCGTGCAACCGAAATGAACATATCAGAGAAAGAAACCGATAATAAAAAACAGTATGTCGACTTAAGGCTTTGCATTTTCATTTCATCATGGTTCTGGCTTAGAAAACAAACATTCTCTGGGGCGGTCTTCACCTGGGAGAATCTTAGTTACCAAGTCCCTGTTCGCGGTGGGCAGAAAAAGCTGCTGCAGGACATATTTGGCTACGTTAAGCCTGGCTCTATGACCGCTTTAATGGGTGCCTCCGGAGCAGGTATGGTGATAAATGACCTGCTATAGAGAAGAGATTACCCATACGCCTTCAGGGAAAACGACCTGTCTGGACGTGTTGGCTCAGCGGAAGAATATTGGCATTGTCAAGGGCGACATTTTGATTGGTATGTTTCCCTGAAGCGATACTCCTCCTTATGATATTCTAAAGAAAACCAGGTGGTCGTACACTTCCACAGGACTTTGCCAGAGGAACCGCTTATGGTCAGTGTCCGCCTTAAGTCAAATTACATTTCTTGATGTATTTGTTATAGCCGAACAAATGGACGTTCATGAAGAGACTGCGACTGTCAGGGAAGCTATGCGTTTTTCTGCTCATTTACGACAACCGTATTCTGTTCCAGAATCAGAGAAGGATGATTACGTCGAAGAATTAATTGAACTTCTTGAGCTGAACGAGTTAGCCGATGTCCTCGTTAAAACTCTCGGTGTCGAAGGTATGTAGACGGTGTTTAGTTTCTGTATTACATTTCTTATTTGTCGCCCGCAGCTAGGAAACGTCTCACAATTGGAGTTGAACTCGCGGGAAAACCGGAACTTTTACTTTTCTTAGACGAGGTATGGCGGTGTATTATTTTATTGCGTAATAAAGTGTTTACATTTCATCAGCCAACGTCAGGTTTGGACGCTCAGAGTGCCTGGAATCTTGTCAGATTCTTAAGAAAGCTCGCGGATGCTGGGCAAGGTAAGAGCTGGGGATCAGAGCTGGTGTCAGAGACTTACTCAAAGCGATGCAGCCATTTTGTGCACAATTCACCAACCTTCTTCGCTACTTTTTGAGAGTTTTGGTGAGTAGACCTTTGAATATCTTCATTTCAGTTCGTCACGCTCCATGTTGTTGTTGTTCAGATCGCCTTCTTCTTTTACAAAGAGGAGAAATGATATATTTTGGCGACATAGGTAAGGATGCGTGCCTTCTAAGGGAGTACTTTGCTCGTCATGGAGCCATCTGCGCGCCGGACGCAAATCCAGCCGAATTGTATGTACCAACTGGATTTTCCAATCATTTAATTGCTCACTTTTTACAGTATACTAGAAGCCATTGGCGCAGGCATAACACCCAGAATCGGCTCTCGTGATTGGCATCATATCTGGTTAGAGAGTCCAGAATACGTGCGGGTAAAACACGAGATTGAAGTTCTCAAAACCGAAGCTATAACTGCACCAAACCCTGTCCATCGTGTAACACCGAAAACATGTTCGTCTCTTCTGCTTCCGTCTTGGCTTGCTTCGTTGAATTGCGATTACTACAGATGCTGCCCCGTTTTTCTATCAAGTCAAACAGGTCACAGCAAGAAGTATGGTGACGTTATGGCGATCTCCAGATTATATCTGGACACTTCTGGTGGTCCATGTTTTTATAGCATTGTTTACTTCGTTGTTGCTCCTGCAACTAGGGCACTCGATTCGGGATCTACAGTCGAGAGTATTCACCACGTAAGCAGAGATATTTCTTCTATCCATCATATATCCTAATATTCCGAAAGTTTCTTTGCCACCGTCATTCCGGCAGTGAGTGTGGATCCGTCTCAAGATAATATTACATTGACAAATTTCGCCACACCCTAGTTGGTTATGATGCTCAGTAAGTTTCTCTTGAACACATGCGTCTTACATTTCTAATATATTATGCACAGTCGAACCCAGATTTATTGATGCAAGACGTGAGTCGTTGAGTCGGATGCAGCAAACCTAACTAAATCTATTCTTCCCAAGAAATATTCATACGAGGTACTGTCCATCCAGATAGGCACCTATGTGTTTATTAACTTGACCCACTTCTCAGAGGCATCCAGTCGAATTTATTCACCTTATGTTTTTGCGATCAGCCAACTCATCTCCCAGACTCCTTATACCATCACCTGCGGAACGCTCTATTGGGTAAGTGCAGCTATTACTACTTTGGACTGGTTTCTTATAGTTTCATTAGGCACTCATGTATGTTCTTTACCCCTTTACCCCATCTCTTCTCTCGACTCAGTAACCCAGGGTTTGGCCCACTGGCTTTGGGCAAGGAAGCGAAGGAGCTAAAGGAAATGGATATCAACTTCTGATGTGCATCGTTCTGGAGCTATTCGGTGTATCTCTAGGACAGGTAAACGAAGGTTATTTTCAGCACCCGATAAATCTCTTACACCTCCTCTGATCAGCTCATCGCCTCGATTTCTCCCAGTGCCCAGGTTTGTTTGCGAAGGTTTTTGAAATGCAACACTTACTCATGGTTCAATAGGTTGCTGCCCTATACAATCCCTTTATCAACATGAGTACGTGCACTTTGATTACATATTGGCATATGCTGAGCTATCCTCTTAGTTCTTTCGAACTTCGCTGGGGTTACAATCCCATACCCTCAAATGGCGAAGTTCTGGAAAAGCTGGCTCTATCACCTTACACCGTGAGCCACTGTCATCTGATGTTTTACCCGTATATTTTGAAAGTAATTGTTCTCTTAGATATAAATATGCATTGGGGGGAATGCTGTCAACCGAGTTGCATGGGCTTAATATCATTTGCAAGCCTAACGAATTTGCCACATTTAACCCGCCAACAGGACAGACTTGTGAGACTTGGTATGGTCATAACCACCACTCGCTATATTCGACACTCATATTATATTGTTTATCAGGGCCGGAGACTTCGTGAACACGTTCGGTGGTTATTTGGATAATCCGAACGCCGCAGATGCTTGTCGATATTGCCAATATAGGGTGAGAGTTTTATTCTTCTGGTCTTTGGGGGGGTTTTGCTAACGTGTTTCAGGTCGGAGACGAGTTTTTCGAACCTCTAAACATTAAGTTTGACGAGAGATGGCGAAACATCCTAATTGTACTGATATACTTTGGTGAGGTTTGCTCCTATTCGTCGACATTCATTTATGTTAATTTCTCAAATTCATTAGGGGCAAATACCGTTTTGACCATCCTCGCTTCCCGCTTCCTACGATTTGCCAGGAGATAACCCTGTCCTGGAGATTTGACAGTTGGACGACGAGGAAAAATCGATGCAATATTCGATGAATAGCGCGATGGATGTCTTATCGTTTAAGTAGATTATATCAGAAGAATAAACGAAAGTGTATTTTCCCAAACTGCGGTGTAGCTATAGGATAAAAGACTAACGACGCGTGACGTCACGCGCTTCATTATCTCGAAAGACGTGGATCTAGATCCGGTCTCCTTTGGTCAGATATAATGGGCGTGATGAGATATCGGCACTCCTTCAGTGAGCAAGCGGAAGCGGCCATGGCGTGATGTGAGCAACTTTCATCTCCTCACCCTCATCTCTATTATTTCCTCTACGATACAGTATCTCGGGTTAAATATTTTCCACGAAAGATGAGACACACTTTACTAGAAGATGACTCAAAATACACAATCTATCCTTTTGTAGCGAACAACTGAAAGCAGAACGAGAGCGACGTAGTCTACACCCTTACTTTGACTCCGTTCACTTCGAAGGATACCAATCTTCTTCTCGATTTAGTCTTTCTTCATACTTATGGCAGACGTGCAGCCTGAGCCGGATAATGGAACCATATTTCAAACGTTCAGACCCGAGCCCTCAGTAGTCCCGAACAAAATCTAAATCTTCCACGGACAACTCCGGTTGTGATATGTTCTTCGAGGATCCTGACCTTACCCTGGGACATCGTATATGCGGTATGGATCTTTACTTCACCATTAATATGAAAGATTTTCTTACTTATATGTTGATCCATCTCTGTAGGCGACTCAGACCAGTTGGCGTTCTCTATCTAGCGTGAACTTGCACGACATTCCGAAAAGTTTTAATGTCTTCAGCATCAATTCCGATGTGGCGGGCTGCAAGAAATAATATTCTCCTTCTTGACTATTCCATCCGTCTCAGTGAACCTCAGCATGCCAGTATGTTGTTCGCCTTGGACGGTCAGGTAAGGCATGGTTTTCTGCTTGCCAATTATATTATTCAACTTCAAACTCAGGGGTATTTTACCCCAGATGTCTTGTCTGGAATGTTTTTGTCGGATATATAGCGGTCCTATGCACTAGCAAAGTGAAAAAGCGCCCGTGTCCACTTTCCTGATGTCGGTGAACTCGTGAGGCAAACGAATACGGTACATATAGCATGTAAACTACTTATGACTCGAATATATGCTGTGCAACCGAATATGAAACAAAAGGGTTTGTTACATAGCGTGGACGGAACTCATTGCATATGACATGCTCAACGCTCGTAAATCCAACATGGATCACCCCTCTCTGGCTCGAGTTTCAATTTTTTGGAGATTATTCACTGCGTTGGAAACTCGCTCGGGATTGGAGGAGATGAGGATGGAAGAAGCGTGGATCCTAGGGAGGCAGCTGCGACTGCGTAGCCTATGCCTATTTTGCCGCCAAAGATGACGATGCTAGCGATGCCATAAGGAAGTATGTTGGAGTGAGAAGACTATATCTATACAAATGTCGGCCTAGATTTATAGTCTAACATTTGTAAGTAGTGAAGGATTAAGTAAGTGTCCTTCGAAGGCTTATCAGGCTTAGACGGGGTCTCTGGGAGTCTATTGGGCATTCGTCCGCTCTATCAACAGGATATTGTTAATTGAGTAATATTCCCACTATTCATAATGTTTATCATTTCTTATAAATTTGTAAGTGCATGTAAAAGGTGTTTGGAAATAACGCTCCGGCTCGGGTAAGCAGTATCTCCGGGTTCCTCTCTTTTTCTAATGATCAGTGCGAGACATTGTTACATACTTAGGTGTCGGCACCAAATTCGCGAACACTCTGCAGGTTAACCCCGGCTAACCGTATATAAGTAGCCATCGATCATGACGACAAGATCATATAATATTCCATAACCATAATCACATCAAAGGCTCCAAATATCACATCCTATCAACCCACACGGCATCCAGCAGAATTACAAGGTCACCTCGCCTGGGCACTCCCTTTGTCTCTCCAACCTAGATAATATTCACCTCCTTATTAGGCAACAATGCCGTCCGAAAAATCTCATCGTTCGTCATCCCGCTGTCACTAGGCTCAGGGCTCGGGTTCTTCTTCACGTTCTCGTGAACTCCTTCGCCTTCTTCGATGGGTCCACAGGGGAAGCGATGGTCGCGGACTTCTTCATGCCATGCTAACACTCCATGGGTCTGAGCGCGCGGGAGACGAGAGAGAAGAATGGGGGAGGGGCGTCATCGGGCGTGAAGAAGGTATCGGCGAGGCGGATGGGTTGACGGGAGCTTCGCGTTGTTGTTCGGAACCATAGAAGGAGACGGCGCAGCTGGCGTTGTCTTCTTCTGGGTAGTAGGTACCGGTGGGGGCACTGGCGCAAACACCGGGATCTATAGGTCAGGAGATGTTAGACTGTGAATAGATAGGGATATGAAAGACAGTATACCTTCATCTATACCGTCCCATTCGCTGCCAGAGTCTGGAAAGTCGATTTCGTCGTCG
>Ga0157379_10002241_pt1 | contig 16090 bp, 12 predicted proteins | sample S25metaG_FD_121802 | JGI IMG/M metagenome (GOLD analysis project Ga0157379, IMG submission 121802) | Switchgrass rhizosphere microbial communities from Kellogg Biological Station, Michigan, USA - S2-5 metaG | ecosystem: Host-associated > Plants > Roots > Rhizosphere > Soil | place: USA... | reverse complement strand
TGCCGAGCATATCGTGGCGGCCGGGACGTCCGTGGGCTGGGATGCCAAGCTGCGCGCGTCGGCCGTCGGCGCGGAACTCAAGAAAGTGCGCAACATCAAACCCGCCTTCAAGAAGGGCCTATGGTTCGGCGTTGCCAACGCCGGCTGGGAAACAATCACGGCCGGCCATTCGCCGTGGACGCTGAGGAACCAAGCCGACTACGCAACCCTGAAAAAAGTGGAGGAATATACTTCACCACAGCGTGATTACGTCGAACGCACGCTGCCGCCGCGCGATCGCCTCGCCGAGGTTTACTTCGCCTCGACCCAGCACGATGAAGACCAGCCGGTGCATCTGCAGGTGGCCGATACGAATATCTGCATCACGCGCTGCGCCGTCGAGTACAAGAATCCGTGCACGCGTTTCTGCCCGGCCGGCGTCTACGAAATCGTCGAGGACGCCACGGCTAAACGCCTGCAGATCAACGCCGCGAACTGCGTGCACTGCAAGACCTGCGACATCAAGGACCCCTACCAGATCATCAACTGGGTGACGCCGGAGGGCGGGGCGGGACCGAATTATCAGAATTTGTGAGCACAAGGCGGGTTATGCGCGTCGGCGCAACCCGCCTTTTTGCGGTCGAGGCCGTTAATCGCGATCCCAGTGCCCAACCGCGAAGCGATAGCGCTGCCCTTCATGGGTCCAGGTTGCCGCGACCCAGTGATGGCCATGGCGCCCGCGGATGTAGTGGCCCTTGACCCACACGTGCTCATGGTGGCGATAGTCCCAGTAACCGGGCGCCCACACATAGCCCACGCGCGCTTCGGGAACTACTTCATAACGCGGTTCTGGGGGTGCGACTTCAACTTCCAGATAACCACGCGCCAGACTGAGCGTCGGCGTGCCAAGCGCCAATGCTATGCATAACGCTACGTTGCGGATTGACATGGTTTGTCTCCTCGTCGGTTACTCGTTCTTGGTTTCGTCGTCGGATTCCCAAGTCCCGTCCTGGAAGTACCAGTGCGTCCCGCGGTGTTCCCAGCGCGCCGCAACCCAGTGGTGATGCAGTCGCTCCGGGACGTACTGGCCATTGACCCAGACGTGCTGGCTGCCAGACCAGCCCCAATAACCGGGTACCCAGATGTGGCCGGATTTCGCCTCAGGCGTCGCTTCGGCACGCGGCGGCGGCGGCGCAGCATCCACTTCCACGTAAGTCGTATAACCCAGTTTCGGTAATGCACTTGCCGCGAGCCCCAGCGCAACCGCGAGCACCATGGTTTGTATCGACATGACAGACTCCTTGTAATCGCCGCGGATGTCGCTTGCGAAAAAAAATCCACGGCATTCCTGGTTGACCTAGCGACGTTACAAGTCACTGTGTGAATCCGCCCGAAATGCGCCAATCGCGTTCAGCAAGCGTTGTTCTAGGGATTTCGCTATGCTCGCCGCTTTCTGTGCGTAAGAATTTTCCATGCCAACGATTGCATTGGTGACGGCGCGCGCCGCGCGCGACCTCGATGACGATCTTCCGCCGCTGCACGACGCGCTGCGGCAAGCCGGTGCCGATGTCCGCATCGTCGAGTGGGACGATGCGGACGTCGACTGGTCGCACTTCGATCTGGCCTTGCTGCGCTCGACCTGGGATTACACCGAACGCGTGGTCAAATTTCTCGAATGGGCGAAGCGAGCGGCGACGCACACACGCCTACTCAACCCTCCGGACGTGGTGCGCTGGAACACCGACAAGCATTATCTGCGCGACCTGGCGCGCGCCGGCATAGCCACGGTACCGAGCGAGTTCATCGAACCCGGCGAGAATGCTGCAACAGGGCTCGACCAGTTCCTGCGCGGGCATGCCAGCGAAGAATTCGTCGTAAAGCCTGCGATCGGCGCGGGCTCGCGCGACGCACAACGCTATGCGCGCGCGCAGCGCGACGCAGCGCGGGCGCATGCACAGCGTTTGCTGGACGCGCAGCGCAGCGTGCTGCTGCAGCCGTATCTAGACAGCGTCGACGAGCACGGCGAAACCGCGCTGATCTATTTCGACGGCGTGTTCAGCCATGCGATCCGCAAGGGCCCGCTGCTCAAGCGCGACGAAGGTCCGACGCGCGCATTGTTTGCTGCCGAACACATTACGGCGCGTACGCCCGAGCCCGACGAATTGCGCCTGGCCGAGCAGACTCTATCCGCCATTCCGTTTGCCAAGCCGCTGACTTATGCCCGGGTGGACCTGATTCACGACGCCACGCATGCACCATGCGTGCTCGAGCTGGAATTGACCGAGCCGTCGCTGTTTTTCGCGCATGCGGCGGGCTCGGCGCAGCGCTTCGCCGCCGCCGTGCTGGCGCGGCTGGTCTAGGCGTTTACCTTCCTTTACGCCAGGCCTGTCAACGACGCCGATATTGCCACGTTGAGGCCATCATCCGGCGCATCCCGCGCCGTCTTGATTGGAGCAAAAAACAATGTCTCGCAGCATCCATTTTGCAGTGCTCACTGCTTTGTCCGCGCTGTCGGCCGGCGCATTGGCACAGTCTGCCGATTCCGCCCCGTCCTCGAAGTTCTTCGACCATATGCTGAAGAAATGGGATGCGAATGGCGACGGCCGGATTTCGCTCGACGAGTACATCGCCGCCGCGACGGCGCGCTATCAGCAGATAGATACCCAAAACAAGGGCGCGGTTACGGCCGATCAGATCGCCAATTCGCCGAACGCGGCCAAGCGCATGCAGCACCGCGCCGAAGGCCTGGTCAAGCATCTCGACGCTGCGAACAAAGGCTATGTCACTCAAGACGACTTCGTCGCCGCTGCCAAAAAACGTTTCGCCAAGCTCGACAAGAAAGGCGATGGCAAATTGACTGTCGACGAACTGAGCATGCAGCACGCCGACCAGGCGCCGTCCGGCAAGCGTGCGGAATTTGCGGAACGGCGTTTCGACAAGCTCGACGCGAACCGCGACGGTGTCGTCACGCTCAGCGAGTACACCGCGGCGGCAACAGCCAAGTTCAAGGAACTGGACACCGCCGGCACAGGCCGCATCACGCCGGACGAAATCGCGGCGTCGCCAAAGGCACACGAGCGCGCCGAACATGTGTCCAAACGCATCGTCAAGCGCCTGGACACGAATGGCGACAGCGTCGTCTCGCGCGAGGAATTTCTCGCCGCCGCGAAGCAGCGTTTCACCCGCATCGACAAGAATGGCGACGGCTTCATCGATGCCGGCGAAATCGGCCTGCGCCATTGGGCGCATGGCAAGCAGGCAGTCGACCGCCAATAGGGTACTCCATACGACTCCCCATTCCGGGCCGCGCAAGCGGCCCTTTTTTATGACCATGGATGGTCGGTATGCCGGAAATGCAGGAGCATTTTCCGGCGATGGCTAATCGACGGCCGGTATGCCGAAAATGCAGGAGCAATTTTCGGCATACGCCCCGCCCCGGCGCATGCGGTAGAATTCACGTCCTTTTTCGGGCGTCGGCGGTTCGGTCGACCAAACAGGGATTGGCTTAGATGAAGATTCTGGTCGCATACAAGCGCGTCGTCGATTTCAACGTGCGCGTGCAGGTCAAGCCGGATGGCTCCGGAGTCGTTACCGAGGGCGTGAAGCTCTCGGCGAACCCGTTCGACGACATCGCGCTCGAAGAGGCGCTGCGCCTGCGCGAGAAAGGCGTGGCAACCGAAGTGATCGTCGCCACGATCGGTCCGGCAGACGCGCAGGCGCATCTGCGCAACGGCCTGGCTATGGGCGCGAACCGGGCGATCCACGTCGTCACCCCAAACGCGATCCAGCCGCTGACCGCGGCGCGCACCCTGCTCAAGCTCGTCGAGAAGGAGCAGCCGCAAATCGTGATCCTCGGCAAGCAGGCGATCGACGACGATGCCAATCAAACCGGGCAGATGCTTGCCGCGTTGTGGAACCGCCCGCAGGCGACGTTCGCATCGAAAGTGGAAATCGGCAACGGCGTGGCCAAGGTTACGCGCGAAGTCGACGCGGGCCTGGAAACGATCGAGGTCGATTTACCTGCCGTGATCACTACCGACCTGCGCCTGAACGAGCCGCGCTTCATCAAGCTGCCGGACATCATGAAGGCCAAGTCCAAGCCTATGGAGACGATCGACTTCGCCAGCCCCGGCGTCGAATCCGGCGATCATTTGAAAACCACCGCATACGCGCCGCCGGCCAAACGCAGCAAAGGCGTAATGGTGAAAGATGCAGCCGAACTCGTTGCGGCGCTGAAGACAAAGGGGTTGCTGTAATGAGCAAAGTTCTCGTCATCGCCGAACATCTGAACGGCAAACTGAATTCCTCGACCGCGCGTTGCGTGACCTGCGCCCGCGACCTCAAACCGGATGCGATCGATGTGCTTGTGCTGGCCGATGCGCCGGATGCCATCGCCGCCGAAGCGGCGAAGATCGACGGCGTATCGAAAGTCTTCACTATGGCGAACGCCGCGAACACGCATGCACTCGCCGCGATTGCGGCGCCACAGATCGCCGCGGTCGCGAAGAACGGCTATACGCACGTATTCGCACCGTCAACGACGTTCGGCAAGGACGTCGCGCCGCGCGTGGCCGCGCTGCTCGGCGTGGCGCAAGTCTCCGACATAATGAAAGTGATCGACGCGCATACGTTCCAACGCCCGATCTATGCCGGCAACGCGATCATCACCGTGCAGGCGCCGGCCGATCAGACACTGGTCGCCACAGTGCGCACGGCCTCCTATGCGGCGGCCGCGAACGGCGCGAATACGGCGCCGATCGCGGCGCTCGATATCAGTGCTGAATTGCCGACGCACACACGGTTCGTCGAACTCGCGCAGGGCAAGTCCGACCGCCCCGACTTGCAGAGCGCCAGTCGCGTCGTCTCCGGCGGCCGCGGGGTGGGCTCGGCCGAGAATTTCGCGATCATCTTCAAGCTCGCCGACAAACTCGGCGCGGCGGTTGGCGCGTCGCGCGCGGCGGTCGACGCCGGCTACGTGCCGAGCGATCTGCAAGTCGGTCAGACCGGCAAGATCATCGCGCCGGAACTTTACATGGCAATCGGCATCTCCGGCGCAATCCAGCACCTGACCGGCATCAAGGACGCCGGCACGATCGTGGCGATCAACAAGGATGGCGAGGCGCCGATTTTCGAAGTTGCCGATTTTGGCCTCGTCGGCGATCTGTTCAAGCTCATTCCGGAGCTCGAACAGGCATTAAACTGACGCTCGCTGATTGCAAGTAGGGATACGGGATGGACATCGCCAAACCGCTCTGGGAACCGGGCAAGGAACGCGTCGAGCGCGCGAACATGAACCGGTTTACGCGCTTTGTGCGCGAACAGACCGGCAACGACGACATCCGCAGCTATGCGCCGCTCTACGACTTCTCGATCCGCCAGCCCGAGCGGTTCTGGCAATTGCTATGGGAATTCTGCGGCATTCGCGCAACCGGCGACTTCGACGAGGTACTCGTCGATGGCGACAAGATGCCGGGCGCGAAGTGGTTCCCGAATGTGCGCATGAACTTCGCGCAGAATCTGTTGCGCTTCAAGGACGATCGAGTCGCGCTGATCGCGCGCAACGAATGGGACCACCAGCGCGAATTCACCTACGCCGAACTGCACGAGGAAGTCGGCAAGCTCGCGCACGCGCTGCGCGCGAGCGGCGTGACGGCTGGCGATCGCGTGGCCGGTTTCCTGCCGAATATCCCGGAAACCGTGATCGCGATGCTCGCGACGGCGTCGATCGGCGCCGTGTGGTCGTCGTGCTCGCCGGATTTCGGTATCAGCGGCGTCGTCGACCGCTTCGGCCAGATCGCGCCGAAAGTCTTGTTCACGGCCGACACTTACGGCTATGGCGGCAAGAAATTCGATTGCCTGGAGAAAATCCGTGGCGTGCTGCCGCAGATCCCGAGCGTCGAAAAACTCGTGGTGATTCCATACAGCGGCGAAAGACTGCAGCTCGACGGCATCGCCAATGCTGTGGCGTGGCCGGACTTCGTCGGTAGCGAAAAACGCACGCTCGAATTCACGCCGACCGCGTTCGATCATCCACTCTACGTAATGTATTCCTCGGGGACGACCGGCGTACCGAAATGCATCGTGCACGGGGCTGGCGGCACATTGATCCAGCACCTGAAGGAACTCGTGCTGCATACGGACGTCAAGCGCGAGGACAAGATTTTCTACTACACCACCTGCGGCTGGATGATGTGGAACTGGCTCGTGTCGAGCCTCGCGGTCGGCGCGACCGTCGTGCTTTACGACGGCTCGCCGTTCCATCCGGACGGCAACGTGCTCTGGGATCTGGCCGACGAGGTCGGCGTCAGCGTATTCGGCACGAGCGCGAAATGGATCGCGGCAGTCGAGAAAGCCGGCATCAAGCCGCGCGAAACGCACAAGCTGCTGAACCTCAAGACCGTTCTTTCTACCGGCTCGCCACTCGCGGATGAAAGCTTCGAATACGTCTATCGCGACGTGAAGGAGCGTGTGATGCTGGCGTCGATTTCCGGCGGCACCGACATCATCTCGTGTTTCGCGCTCGGCAATCCGCTGCTGCCGGTGTATCGCGGCGAACTGCAATGCCGCGGTCTCGGCATGAAAGTGGAAATCCTCAGTGAGGCCGGTGAATCGGTGCACGAGGAAAAAGGCGAACTCGCCTGCACCGCACCGTTTCCATCCATGCCGATCTACTTCTGGAACGATCCGAATGGCGAAAAATATCGGAGCGCCTATTTCTCGAAGTTCCCCAACATCTGGTGCCACGGTGATCACGCGCTGTTGACCGAGCGCGATGGTGTGATCATCTACGGGCGTTCGGACGCGACCCTGAATCCCGGTGGCGTGCGTATCGGTACTGCGGAAATCTACCGCCAGGTAGAGCAATTGCCGGAAGTACTCGAGTCGATTGCCGTCGGCCAGGACTGGGACAACGACGTGCGTGTGATCCTGTTCGTGCGCCTGCGCGAAGGCGTGGCACTCGACGATGCCCTGCGCGACCGCATCAAGAAGCAGATCCGCGACAACACCACGCCGCGCCACGTGCCGGCAAAGATTCTGCAAGTCGCTGATATCCCACGCACGATCTCCGGCAAGATCACCGAACTCGCCGTGCGCGAAGTGATCCACGGAAGGCCGGTGAAAAATACTGATGCGCTGGCGAACCCGCAAGCGCTGCATATATTTGATGGTCTGCGCGATGAGCTGCGATCCTGATGATCATCACTAGGTCGACTGGGTCGTGACTTACCAGCAATCCCACAAAGTACTTGTCACCGGCGGTGCCGGCTTTCTTGGATCGCACCTTTGTGATCGTCTGATTGCGCGCGGCGATGATGTGTTATGCGTCGACAATTTCTACACTGGCGCCAAACATAATGTTGCGACACTGATGGGGCACAAGCATTTCGAGTTGATGCGCCATGATGTGACGTTCCCCCTGTACGTGGAAGTCGACCGCATCTTCAATCTCGCCTGCCCGGCGTCGCCGGTCCACTACCAGCATGATCCCGTGCAGACCACGAAGACCAGCGTGCACGGTGCGATTAACATGCTCGGCCTGGCCAAACGCCTGCGCGCGCGCATCCTGCAGGCATCCACCAGCGAAGTGTACGGTGATCCGGAAATTCATCCGCAACCTGAAGGATATTGGGGTCGCGTAAACCCGATCGGCATCCGTAGTTGCTACGACGAAGGCAAGCGCTGTGCAGAGACGCTGTTTTTCGACTACTGGCGCCAGCACAATCTCGAAATCAAAGTCGTGCGTATCTTCAATACCTACGGGCCGCGCATGCACCCGTACGATGGGCGGGTAGTCAGCAATTTCATCGTGCAGGCTCTGCAAGGCAAAGATTTGACGATCTACGGCGACGGCCAGCAGACGCGTAGTTTTTGTTACGTCGACGATCTGGTAGAGGCCATGCTTATGACTATGGCGACACCTGCGGATTTCATCGGCCCTGTCAATATCGGCAACCCAAAAGAATTCACGATGATCGAACTGGCCGAAAAGGTGCTGCGCCTCACGGGCTCTAAGTCGAAGTTGATGCGCCAGCCGCTTCCGCAGGACGATCCGAAACAGCGGCAGCCGGACATAGCGCTCGCTCGTTCCGTGCTCGGCTGGACGCCGAAGGTTGAACTCGACGACGGCCTCAGGGAGACGATCGCTTATTTCAGAAGGCTCCTCACCACATGAAACTGTCGGTTGTCATCCCTTGCTACAATGAAGAGAAGACGATTCGCAGCATCGTCGACGCTGTGCGCAAGTCCCCTTACGCGTCGAAGGAGATCATCATCGTTGACGACTGCTCGAGCGATGATACGCGCGAGATTCTGAAAAACGAGATTGCGCCGCTCGTCGACCAGATCCTCTATCACGAAGTCAATCAGGGCAAAGGCGCAGCTCTGCGCACGGGCATAAAGGCGGCAACCGGCGACATCGTTCTCATCCAGGATGCGGACCTTGAATACGATCCGAATGAATACCCGCTTCTCGTAGAACCAATTGCCCAGGGCAAGGCCGACGTCGTCTTCGGCTCGCGTTTCATGGGCGGACAACCTCATCGTGTGCTCTATTACTGGCATAGCGTCGGCAACAAAATGTTGACGACACTGTCGAACATGTTTACCAATCTCAACCTCACCGACATGGAGACCTGTTACAAAGTGTTCCGCCGCGAAATCATCCAGGGCATCACGATCGAGGAAGATCGCTTCGGCTTCGAGCCCGAGATTACCGCGAAAGTGGCGAAGACTCGTTGCCGCATCTACGAGGTCGGCATTTCCTATTACGGCCGCACCTATATCGAAGGCAAGAAAATCGGCTGGAAGGACGGCTTCCGGGCGCTGTACTGCATCATAAAATACAATCTGTTTCGCAGCGCCGAGCAGTCGCCGGCACGATGAGAATCCTCAGGTATTTCCTCGTTGGCGGAGTCAGCGCCGCAGCCGACATCGCGATTTTCTCCTGCGGCGTATACCTGTTGCACGTTCCCTATCTGCTGTGCGGCGTCGCCGGCTTCACCGTCGCCACGGCGATCAACTATTTCCTCAGCGTGCGCTTCGTCTTCGCATCGGGAGCGCGTTTCGGAAAATTGGCCGAATTGGCCTTGGTTTTTTTTGTCAGCGCCATCGGTCTGTCGTTCAACCAGCTCACGTTGTTTCTGATGATCGGCAAGCTCGGCGTCGAGGCGATTCTGGCCAAATTTACGGCCACGGCGGTGGTGTTCTTCTGGAACTACTTTGTACGCGCCTACTTCGTGTTCCTGCCGGCGGAGAGGCCTCCGGGCAATTGACCGTTGACGGAAGGCTCGCGACGAGTTTGTCGAGCGCGGCGAGCAACAACAGAAGTTCGGAATACGTTGAGCACAAGCGTTAAGTGAACCGCCATTTTTATCGCCCCCGCTGCCGCACTGCAGCGGCACGGTTTCTTCAAACTAGCGATTAAGGTTCAAGAATGGAATTGAACGTCGGCCTTGCAATCTACCACCGGATACGCGAGATCGGGCGCCAAGCACGGTCAAGCGGTCTCCTCGTGTACCTCGCAATCGCGCTCGCGATGATGGCCGCGCTGGCGCTGTACTACATCATCAGGCACAAAGCATTTGCTTTTGTGGACATCGGGTCGGATCTTTTTTTCCAGTTCTATCCGCTACAGGTCGCCGAAGCGCGCGAATTGCGTCAGTTACATGATTTGACCTGGTCGTTCGAAATCGGACTTGGCGCTTATATCGGCAGCGACTTCGACCCCATTCAGCAGCTCGCCGTATTCTTTCCGGAGTCCTGGCAACTCGCCATTCGCTTACCGATCTATTTCCTCAAGCTACTGATTGGTGGCGCATTTTTCCTTGCGTATCTGCGCAGGATCGGTTTCAAGCCGATGCTATCGGTCATCGGTGCGCTGGGTTATACCTTTTCATCATATTCAATGGTGAATGGCCAATGGGATCCAAACGCCACTGTCTCCGTGCAGTTGGCGGCTTATCTGTTTTTTCTTGAGGCGTATTTGCGGGGCGCCACGCGCTGGACCGCTGTAGCGGCAGGTTTTACCGTCGGGCTCGGCCAGGCTTTCGACATCTACACCTTTTCATTGCTCACACTGCTATACGTTCTGGCCCGAACAATCCTGCTCGCGGCAATTGCAGATCGCGCGCATTGGCAAACCCTCGCCCGCTATGCGGTCTGGGCGGCTTTGGGATTTCTGCTGACTGCGCCGATACAGTTTCCCAACTTGCATTATCTGTTCGATAGTCCGCGGGTTTCAGGCAATTACTCCATCTTGAGTTCGCTGCTCGCAAACCTTCTGCAGATAAACGACCGCGCTACGCTGGGCGCCGAAGTCGCCGGCCTGTTCGGGAAAGATTTGCTCGGGACAGCGGATGCCTATCGTGGCTGGGCAAACTACTTTGAAGGCCCGGGGTTCTATGTCGGCATGTTGCTGCTGCTGTGCATTCCACAATTGCTCGCACCTGCCAGCACGCGGCGCGAAAAATATCTTTGCGCAACCGGGCTGGTGTTGCTTACCGCCTACATGCTGTGGCCGGCGATGCGCTTCCTGGTCTACGGTTTCGGCCATGTCGTGTTTCGCGTTTCAACGTTGTGGGTTTCTACGGCCCTGGTCGTGCTGGGACTGATGGGCCTGCGCCGCGCGTTGAAAAGCGGTCCATGGCGTCCAGGGCTTGTGATCGGCGCTTGTGCAATTTTCGCAATCTTGACGATCATCGCTGCGAGTCTGCCGCAAGTTGTCAATGCGGCTCAGATCCTGCGCGTCGTCGGATTTACACTGACCTACGTTGCGATGCTTTGGGTGTTTTCAGCGGCGCGGCACTGGCGCGCGCTTGCCGCAAGCATCCTCGTGCCGATTTTTGCCTGCGAACTCCTGCTGTTCTCGGCGCCAGCCATGCTGGACCGCATGCCGGTAAACAGCGATGGCAACAGCCAGCAGGGCAGCTACAACGATGGTACGTTTGAAGCGTTGGCGCAGATCAGAGCGCTCGAAAGCGACCAGCCGTTCTATCGCGTCGAAAAAACGTACAACTCCGTTTTTCTTTGCGACGCGCTCGTGCAGAAGTATTCGGGCATCAAGTCCTATTTCTTTCATGGCAGCTCGATCAGCCGATTCGTGGATCGGGTCGGGATCGAACGCATCATGCCCGGAAGTCCCAACTACATCGGGTCCGGCGTGAACAGGCCCGCTGTGCTTGATCTGGTCGGCGTCAAGTACCTGCTGACCCGTGGGCGCAGTCTCGATGGCGCGCCGGGGTTGGAGCACACTATCGATGTCGGGGGAATCAGCATATACAGAAATCTGGACGATCTGGGCTTTGCGCACCTGCACTCCGCGCTGCTCAGCGAGAGTGACGCGGACAAGATGCCAGTGGAGCAACGCGACGAAGCGATGCGCACGGGCGTGGTCGTCGCCAATCCAGGTTCGCTGCGTGGAGAGCTGGAAGAGTTGGATGTGCGGGCGCCTGCTGGTAACGTAATCGCGACCTATTCTGCCGTTAGGCGCGTGAGCGATATCGACTTGTCAGGAGACATCAGCACGCCCAAAAGCGCTGTACTACTGATTTCGATGCCGTTCGACCGCGGTTGGGTCGCACGCCTGGACGATGCAGTGGTTCCGACCTTCGAAGCAGACTATGGGCTGACCGGGTTGCTCGTACCACCCGGACTGCACGGATTGCGGCTGAGCTACCGTCCGCCGGGACGCGAGCTCGGGAACTGGCTGGCTCTGGCATCGCTTGGACTTCTGCTCTACCCGAGCATCACCCGTAAACTGCGCGCCACCCGACCTTCCGCCAATCCCGCCTGATATGTCTCCAGATCGAGCCGGAATTCCGCAATTCCTCGACGCGCTAACCAGGCGTGTGCGTCGCCTGATGTCCAGTCAACGCAATGCGCCCGCGACTGACGAGGGACTCTCGGGTTTCGACGCTGCCAGCTACCTCGCAGCAAACCCTGATGTTGCGGCGGCGGTAAAAAGTGGGCAGTTCGCATCGGCCAGTCAGCACTATGCTCTGTTCGGACGCTATGAAAATCGAAAACTCGGCCCAGCGAATCAGCAAGCTGCGCCGCCCAATTTGACGGCCACGAAGGCGTCGAAACTGGCGGCAATCGAGCCGCTATTGCGCCAAGACCTGCCGTCAATCCGCACGCAAAGCTTGTTCGATTTCCTCAGCGAGGACTTGCGCACCGCTTTCGACATCATTGATACCGCCGCGGTCAGCAGCAACGAATACGACGGGCACGTGCTCGACCTGATCTCGCGTCACGCGAACGGATGGGTACTCGACTGTGGCGCCGGCAAACGTTCCACGTACTACCCGAATGTCGTGAATTTCGAGATCGTCGCTTATGACTCGACCGACGTACGCGGGGTCGGCGAAGTCTTGCCCTTTGTGGACAATGCGTTCGATGCCGCGATTTCGATTGCCGTGCTGGAGCACGTCAAGGATCCGTTTCGGTGTGCCTCAGAGCTGACGCGCGTCCTGAAACCCGGCGGAGAACTGATCTGTTGCGTGCCGTTTCTGCAGCCGTACCATGGCTACCCGCATCACTACTACAACATGACGCATCAGGGATTGCGCAATCTGTTCGCGCAACACGTTCACGTGGATCGCATCGAGGTCTATGCCAGCGTATTGCCCATATGGTCGCTGGCATGGATCGTCAGTAGTTGGGCGGACGGCCTCGATGGCAAGACACGCAAGGACTTTCTGAACATGCGGCTGGAGGATTTTCTGCAGCCCCCCGTGAGTTTTCTGAGTGCCCCGTTCGTTACCGAGTTGCCGGCGGCGAAGAATCTGGAACTCGCGTCGGCATGCGTGCTGTTCGGGCGCAAGATGTAGCCTCGCGGCTCAGCGTGGCGACCGGGCACCGGGCCAGTCAAATCAAGTATCATCGCGCTTTGAACAGTTGCTTCAACGAGTGCAGCGGAAATGTCCAGCGATGACCGCGAGCTGAAGTCGCGCCGCGACGCGGGGCAAGATACCCGCATGGCAGAGACCACCGAACGCCTGTCGATCCCGCCCGCCGCGCCCAAAACAAACACCGACGCGATCCTCGTCCTCGGCATGCATCGCTCTGGGACTTCAGCAGTTGCACGCGTGCTCAATCTGATGGGTGCCTATGTCGGCGAGGACGCCGACCTCATGCCGGCGCACGAGCGGGATAACCCGACCGGATATTGGGAGCGGCGCGAGTTGGTCATCGCGCACGATGATTTCCTGCTGGGCACGGGCCATGCCTGGGACCGCGTGGCGGACTTCGATGCGCAAAAGCTTGACGCCGATGCAGTAGCCTCGTTGCAGGCGCGCGTGCGCAAAGTGGCCCTCAACCAGGCTAGTCACGGCACACCTTGGCTGATAAAAGACCCACGCCTGTGCCTGCTGCTGCCGATTTGGCTAGGCGCCGCCCCCGATGCAGCCTGTGTAGTAGCCGTGCGCGATCCGCGCGAGATCGCGGCATCGATGCGCGAAAGCCACCGCGGCGTGTATACATCGCATTTCCTGCTGGCGCTGTGGGAGAAATACCTGCGCACAGCGTTGATGGCGCTGCAGGGCAAGCGTGTCCTGTTTGTTTCGTATGCGCAACTACTCGCCAACCCCGAAGCGCAGAGCGAACGCATGCGCAAGGGGCTGGAGGCGCTCGGATTGAAGAGTCTGCACGCACCATCGAACGCAGACCTGCGGACGTTTCTCGACACCCAACTGCGGCGCAGCAAGCCGAAAGCACATATGGAGCTCTCGGCACCGCAGCGCCAGTTGTTCGATTGGCTCGATACGCAGTGCAATGCGCCAGGACCCATTACGGCAGATGGCTTGCCCACAGCTGTGGCGCCCGACTCAGTGCTGCGCGAATTCGAGCGCATGCTGGACGACAACGCGGCGCGCAGCCGCGCAGCTGCGTTGGGCGAGAGTGCGCAACGGCTCGCCGAGTTGCGGACGGCGATTGCGGATCAACACGCCCGCTTGCTTGACCAAATCACTGCAGCCCATGCCGAATCCGCGAGCCTGCGCGAGCAAATCGGTCTGACTGCCGTGCATGTCTCGAATCTGGAACATCAGATATCGAATCTGGAGCAGCACGACAGCGCAGTGACCCTGGAATCTGTCACGCGTCAGGCGCGGATCGACGAACTCGCCGGTCAGATGCAGAGTCAAGACGCGCAACATCGCACCGCGTTCGAGCAGCTGCAGGCCGAGCATCAGCTGACGCAGCAGCACGCCAGCGCGCTTGATCGGCGTGTCGCGGCGCTGCGCGGTTCGCTGTCATGGAAAATCACCGCACCGCTGCGAGGAATCGCCGACCTGTTTTCCCTGCGCCTGTCCTGGAACATCGAGCGCAGCCTGTATCGAGCCTACTATGCAATGCCGGGCCTGAGTGCTGCACGCAAGCGCGCCTTCATCGAGTGGCTGCATCGCCGTGTCGGCTGGCTGACGCGCAATACGCTGTCGCACAAGATGCACACGCAGGCGTGGCAGCTCAGGGAGCAACGCCAGGACGCCACGCCGCTCGGATTGCAACGCCTGGATCAGCAGCGCGCGGATGTGGCGCTGGCAGCGTTGCGCAATCCGCCGCTGATCTCGCTCGTCATGCCGGTCTACAACGTCGAGCGCCAATGGCTGATCGCCGCCGTGGACTCGGTCTGCCGCCAGTTTTACCCGCATTGGGAGTTGTGCATCGCCGACGACGCTTCCACCCGTGCAGAAACACGCCAGGCGCTCGACGAATTGGCTGCGCGCTGCGACCAGCGCATCAAGATACGCCGTGTGAAACAAAACACCGGCATTGCTGGCGCCTCCAACGCCGCGCTCGAGTTGGCCAGCGGCGACTATGTCGGCCTGCTCGACAATGACGACGAACTCAGCCGTGACGCGCTGATCGAGATGGCTCAGCGCATTGTCGCCGACGACCCCGACCTGCTGTATTCGGACGAAGACAAGCTCGATGCGGATGGTCGTCATGTGGAGCCGCACTTCAAACCTGACTTCAGTCCCGACTATTTTTTCACCAACAATTACGTCTGCCACTTCAGCGTCGTGCGCCGCGAGTTGCTGCAGCAGATCGGCGGATTCCGCACGGGTTTCGACGGCGCCCAGGACTTCGATCTGCTGCTGCGCATCACCGAGCGTACTGACAAGATCGTGCACATCCCGAAAGTGCTCTACCACTGGCGCAAGATCGCTGGCTCCACATCGGCAGATGCAGCGGCGAAGCCGCATACCACCGACGCCGGTCGTCGCGCGCTAGCCGAATCGCTGCAGCGGCGCGGGATCGATGCGCGCGTGGATCCGGGTCCGTTCCCCAATACGTTCAATGTACGGCGCCCAGTCCGCGGCGAACCGCGGGTCAGCATCATCATCCCATTCCGGGACCAGCCCGAACTGTTGAGGGTCTGCATCAACTCGATCCTGGACAAGTCGAGTTACCGCAACTTCGAGATTGTCGGCGTAGACAACCAAAGCTGCGATCCACGACTGCCGGGACTGATGCGCGAGCTGCAGCGTCGTGATCGACGCGTCCGTTTCCTGGGTTACGACGCGCCTTTCAACTACTCGGCCCTCAACAATTTCGCCGTGAAACAGACTGACGGCGAACACCTGCTGCTGCTCAACAACGACACCGAAGTCGTGACCGCCGACTGGATCGAATGCTTGCTCGAACACTCGCAGCGGCCGGAAGTCGGGGCCGTTGGCGCCAAGCTGATGTATCCCGACGGCACTCTGCAGCATGCGGGGGTCGTTGTCGGCCTCGGTGGCGTCGCCGGGCATCCACATCTGTTCCTGCCCGCGGAACATCCGGGCTATTTTGCTCGCGCACAACTCGTGCAGAACCTCAGCGCGGTGACTTTCGCGTGCGCGATGACGCGTCGCGACGTGTTCGAACAGCTCGGCGGGTTGAACGAACGCGATCTTGCTGTCGCGTTCAACGATGTCGACTATTGCCTGCGCGCGCGTGAGGCCGGATACCTGCTCGTCTATACGCCGAATGCCGTCCTGTACCACCACGAATCCAAATCCCGTGGGTATGAGGATAATCCGGACAAGCAAAAACGCTTCAACGCGGAAACGGACTACATCCAGCAGCGGCACGCAGTAGCGCTAAAGCGCGGCGACCCGTACTACAACCC
>Ga0157379_10002240_pt1 | contig 16092 bp, 16 predicted proteins | sample S25metaG_FD_121802 | JGI IMG/M metagenome (GOLD analysis project Ga0157379, IMG submission 121802) | Switchgrass rhizosphere microbial communities from Kellogg Biological Station, Michigan, USA - S2-5 metaG | ecosystem: Host-associated > Plants > Roots > Rhizosphere > Soil | place: USA... | reverse complement strand
GGCGCTGGCCGCGCAGCAGCTGCGCCGCCATGCGGCGGGCGAGCCGCTGGTCAACGTCGTCGCCGCGGGGTACTGACATCGCCACCGGCGCGCAGCTCCTGGTCCAGGGCCTCCAGGACGCGGGCGTGCGCGTCGTCTTCGGCCTGCCGGGCGTCCACAACCTCGCCGCGTGGGAGGCGCTGCGCGCGTCGCCGATCCGGCTGATCGGCGTCCGCCACGAGCAGACCGCGGTGTACGCCGCCGACGGCCATGCGCGCGCGACGGGCGAGATCGGCGTCGCGCTCGTGACGACCGGGCCAGGCGCCGCCAACACGCTCGGCGCGACCGGCGAGGCCTGGGCCTCCCGCTCCCCGGTGGTGGTCATCGCCACCGACATCCCCGCCGCGCTCAGGCGCGACGGGGTCGTGGGCGGCGCGCTGCACGAGCCCGCCGACCAGCGCGCCATGTTCGCGCCGGTGACCAAGGACACCATCCGGCTCGACCGCCCGGAGGCGCTCGGTGAGATCGGCGCGGCCTGCGCCCGTGCGCTCGCCGCGCCCCGCCGACCGGTGTTCGTCGAGATCCCCACGGACGCCCTGAGCGCGGACGCGGGCGGTGGACACGCCAGCCGGATCGGCTCGCTGACCGCTCCGCGCGCCGCGCTCGATCTCGGGGAGGCGCCGCGACGGCTCGCCGCCGCGCACCGCCCGCTCGTCTGGGCCGGCGGGGGCGCGCTGGACGCGGGCGACGCCGTCGTCGCGCTGGCCGAGCGCCTCGGCGCGCCCATCTTCACCACCTACTCGGCGCGCGGCCTGGGCGGCGACCATCCCCTGAGCGTGGGCCTGCCCCCGCACGTCGCACAGGCCGGCGAGCTGTGGGACGCCGCCGACCTCCTCGTCGCCGTCGGCTCGGACCTCGACGGCATGAACACCATGAACTGGCGGCTGCGCGCGCCGCCGATCGTGGCCGTCGGCATCGACCCGGCCGACGCCACCAAGAACTACCCGGCGGCCGCAGTCGTCGCCGCCGACGCCCATGCCGGCGCCACCGCGCTGGCCGCGGCCCTGCCGGACGCCCGGGCGCCGTGGGCCGACCTGCCGGCGCTGCGCGACCGGGCGCGCACGGCGGTGCGGGCCGAGCACCCGGCCGAGCTCGCGTTCCTGGACGCCTTCGCGGCCGCGGTGCCCCGCGACGCGATCGTCGTGGCCGACATGTGCATCCCCGGCTACTGGCTCGCGGCGCTGCACGCGCCCGCCGCGCCACGCCGCTTCCAGTACCCGATGGGCTGGGGCACGCTGGGCTACGCGCTCCCGGCGGCGCTCGGCGCCGCGGCCGCCGCGCCAGGCCGGCCCGTGGTCGCCGTCTGCGGCGACGGCGGGATCCTGTTCGCCGTCGGTGAGCTCGCCGCGCTCCGTCAAGAGGACCTGCCGGTCACGATCGTCGTCTTCGACGACGGCGGCTACGGCATGCTGCGTTTCGACCAGCGCCGGGCCGGCGTGGAGCCCTACGGCGTCGATCTCGCGACGCCCGACTTCGCCGCCCTGGGTCAGGCCTTCGCCCTCCGCAGCGAGGCGGTCGACGGCCTCGGCGGCGCCTTTGCGCAGCGGCTCGCCGACCACGTCGCCGACCCCGAGCCGACGCTGCTGCACGTCCGGCTGAGCGCGGCGCTCACGCCTCCGCCGACCGTGTCGCCCCGCTGGCGGCTCGGCCCGGAGATCGCGCCCGCGTGGCGCGCCGCCGTCACGAACCCGGGCTGAGCGCGACCGGCGCGACGCGCGTGAGCAGCGTGCGCGCCGCGGCGATCACCAGCCCGCGGTCGTACGTCGTGGCGAAGCTGAAGCGGCGCTCGCGGTCGGGGCCCGCGTCACCGAGGTCGCGGCCGACGAGCGCCCCCGCGAAGTGCGGGCCGAGCACCACGACGCTCCACTCGCCGGCCAGCGGGTCGGCGGGATCGATCCGCGCGCCGCGCACGCCGTGGGCTGGCTCGGGCGCGAGCTCGACCCCGAAGGCGGCCACGAGGCTGGCCGAGCGCGCGAGCGTCTCGTAGCGGCGGGCTGTCGCGCGGGTGAAGCGGTCGGCGTGCTGGAAGGCCGCGAGGATCACGGCCCCCTCGCCGATGCGCACGGCCTGCTCCTCGAGGTGGTGGCTCATCGGCAGCAGCAACGCCTTGGCCGCCTCGCCCGGCGTCACGGTCGCGGTCACCGCCTCGAACGGCGTGCGGCCGGCGGGCGCGGCGGGGGAGACGTGGCGGGTGACCGGGCGGCCGCCCGCGCCGAGGTCGGCGGGCAGCGGCGCGGGCCGCCCCCAGCGGAAGCCCTGGCCCAGCGAGGCGCCGAGCGTCCGCGCGATCGCGGCGTGCGCGTCGGTCTCGACCCCCTCGGCCAGGACGCACGCGTTCGTGCGCTCGCGCTCGGCCGCGACCGCGCCGACGATCGCGGCCTGATCCGTCGACGGGCGGTCCTGCACGAGGCGCAGGTCGAGCTTGACGACGTCGGGCTCGACGAGCGGCAGCAGCGCCAGCGAGCGCACGTCGGCGCCGAGGTCGTCGATCGCGACGCCGTGCCCGGCGCCCCGCAGCGCGCCGACGGCCAGCGCGAGCTCGGCCGGCCGGTCGGTCACCGCGCGCTCGGTCACCTCGAAGACGAGGTCGAGGTCGGCGGTCGCCCGCTCCCAGACCGCCGCGAGGTGCGCGGGGCACGGCGCGTCGAGGGCGATGGGCTCGATGTTGAGGAACAACGACACGGTCCGGCCCAGGCCGGCCTGCAGCGCCCCGCTGACCGCTGCGATGCGGCACGCCCAGTCGAGCTCGACCGTGCGGCCGGCGGCGTCGGCGACGGCGAACAGTCGGTCGGGCCGGTGCAGCGCCGAGCCCTCGGGCCCGCGGGCCAGGGCCTCGAAGCCGACGAGCGCGCCCGAGTCGAGGTCGACGATCGGCTGGTAGACCGAGCCGATGCGCCCCTCGGCGAGGATCCGGTGCAGCTCGCCGGCGAACGCCTCGGGCGCGAACGCGTCGTCGGGCGTGAGCAGCGCGTCGCCCGTGCGCGGACGGTGCACGCGCAGCGCGTCCTTGCCGCTGCGCTTCGCGTCCTCCAGCCCGAGGTCCGCATAGGTCACCAGGTCGCTCGCCGATGTCGTGCCGTGCTGGAACAGGCCGACGCCGATGCTGGCGCGGATGTCGAGGCGCAGGTCGCCGACGATGTGCGGCTCGGCACGCATGGCCTTCAGGATGCGTGCGGCCAGCTCCTTGGCCACCCGCTCGGAGCCGCCGGCAGGCAGGTCCTTCAACAACAGCGCGAACTCGTCGCCGCTCTCGCGCGCGAGCACGTCCTGGGGCCGGACGACCGAGCGCAGCCGGTCGGAGGTCACGCGCAGCAGCGCATCGCCGGCCTGGTGGCCCCAGCGCTCGTTGACCCGGCGGAAGTCGTCGAGGTCGATGCGCAGGAGCGCGAGCTCGGTCTCGTGCACGCGCGCGCGGTGCAGCGCCGAGCGCAGCTCGTCGTGCAGGGCCGCGCGGTTGGCCAGGCCGGTGAGCTGGTCGTAGTAGGCGAGCTCGTGCAGCCGGGCGTTGGCCTGCATCTGGTCGGTCACGTCGCGCTGGACCCCGAGCCAGCGCACGACCGTCCCCTGCGCGTCGGTCTCGGGCGCGATCGATACCTCGTTCCAGAAGGGCGTGCCGTCCGCGCGGTAGTTCAGCAGCGTCGCAGTCGCCTCGCGCCCGGCGGCGATCGCCTCCCGCAGGACGGCGACCGCGCGCGGGTCGGTGTCCGAGCCGCGCAGCAGCCGCAGGTTGCGGCCGGTCACCTCGGCCGCGCCGTAGCCGGTGAGCAGCTCGAAGCCCGGCGAGACGTACGTGACGGGATGGTCGGCCGCCGTCGCATCGACGACCACGATCCCCACCACGCCGTCCGGATCGGAGACGGGACGGTCCATGACAGGCCTGATGTCTACCCGTCGCGGCGGAAGGTCAGGTCCGACCCGGAGGGCGGGGCATCGATCGAGCGCAACGAGGCCGCAACAGCGGAGCCGGACATGGGTCGCACGCTACAGAGCCGCCGCCACGATCCGACCACTGTCTATACGCAGACAGATCGGGGTCAAGGCCCCGGGCCGGATCTCCGATTTCCGGAGGGAACCGGTTCTCCACCGCACCTCATGAAGCTCACCAAGATCCTTCCCGTCGCCGCGATGCTCGGCGCCCTCATGGCCCTTGCGCCCAGCGCGCAGGGCGCCGCACCCGGTGTGAACATCGCCGGGGCGCCCACCGCCGACCGCGTCGCCGAAGCGATCAGCACCGGCGCCAAGACGGTCCGCATCTTCGCGCTCTGGAAGGACTTCGAGCCCAACGCGCGCGGCCAGTACCCGTCCGCCGACGTCAACCTGACCAACCTCTCGAACACGTTCGACGACGCGATCCGCAAGCTCAACGCCGCGGGCGCCAAGCCGATGTTCGTGGTCACCGAGGCGCCGTCGTGGGCCAACGGGTCGGCCGACGTCAACATCCCGCCGAGCAACCCCGCCGACTTCGGCGACTTCCTCAAGCGCTTCTCCGCCCACAACCGGTCGGTCGGCTCCGTGGCGGGCTACGAGGTGTGGAACGAGCCCGACGAGAACCAGTTCTGGCACCCCGCGCCCGACGCGACCCAGTACACGGCGCTGCTGAAGGCCGCCTACAGCGGCATCAAGGCCGGCGACCCGGCCGCGACCGTCGTCGCCGGCCCCATGACGGGCAACGACTACCAGTGGCTCCAGAACCTCTACACCGCGGGCGCGAAGGGCAGCTTCGACGTCGTGGGCGTGCACACCGACACGGCGTGCCTCGACCGCGGCCCCGACGAGTTCTACCGCGAGGACGGCAAGCTGGCCCGCTTCACGTTCCTGGGCTACCGGACCGTCCACGACGTCATAAGCGCCAACGGCGACGGCGACAAGCCGATCTGGATGAGCGAGCTCGGCTGGTCGTCGACCAACGGCGGGCCGACCTCCTGCACCCGCGGCCAGTGGGCCGGTCAGAAGCCGTCGGGGGTCAGCGACGCCAACCAGGCGACATTCCTGACCAAGGCCTACAGCTGCCTGGCCAACGACCCGTACGTGACGCAGGCGCTGTGGTTCACGATGCGTGACACGACGGGCGAGAGCGTCGACGAGCTCAACCACTATGGCCTGGTCCGGCCCGACGGGTCGGCCAAGCCGGCGCTGGCGGCCTTCAAGGCCGTCGTCGCCGCCAACGGCGGATTGGCCGGGCCGTGCGGAGACTTCGACGCACCGACCCTGCGCGTGATCAAGCCCACGCCGAATCAGCAGTTCGTCGACAAGCTCGATCTGTCGGCCGCCGCGACCGACGCGGGCACCGGCCTGGCGCGCATCACGTTCACCTACGACGGTGGCCAGCAGATCCGCAACTTCACCGACGCGCTGACGAACGATCAGCCGGTCGGCCTCGCGCCCTGGCAGAACTCGGGCAAGCTCGCCCTCGGCCCGCACACGATCGAGGTCACTGCGCTCGATGCCAACGGCAACACCTCGACGCAGACCGTGCAGGTCGTCAAGGTGAAGACCCTGGCCGCGACCCTGACGCCGACCTTCAGGCTCAAGACCAAGAAGGTCAGGTGCAAGAAGCGCGTGTGCTCGATCTCGGGCTCGCTGTCGCGCGCGGCGGCGGCCGCGGCCGGCGTGACGCCGTCGATCGGCGGCAAGGTCGCCGTGGAGTGGCAGTTCCGCAACAAGAAGGGCAAGTGGCGCAAGCTCGTGGGCGGCCTGAAGCCCGCGAGCAAGCCCTTCGCCTTCAAGGCGAAGCTCAAGATGACGGGCAAGTGGCGCGTGCGGGTCGTCTACCAGGGCCAGGCGCCCTGGAAGAAGGTCAGCTCGAAGTACCTGACGTTCACCGTCGCGTAGGAGCCACGGGCGGCGATACTGGACGGCGATGCCGTCGTCGCACGTCGTCGTGGTCGGCGCGGGCGTCCTGGGCGCCGCGCTGGCCGACCGCCTCGCTCGGTCGGGGCACGACGTCGCGCTCGTCGAGCAGATCGCGCCCGGGCACGTGCGCTCGGGCAGCGGCGACGAGTCGCGGCTCATCCGCGCCGGCCACGGGACGGATCTGCTGCACACCCGGATGTCGCGCCGCGCGCTCGAGCTGTGGCGCGAGCTCGACCCCGGTCTGGTCGCCCAGGCCGGCGTCGCCTGGCTCGCGCACCGCGAGGACGGCTGGGAGCGCGACACGGAGCGGACGCTGCGCGCCGAGGGCGTCCCGTGCGAGCGCGTCGACGCCGCGACGCTGTTCCCGAGCGTCCGCACGGACGGCCTCGCGTTCACGCTGCTCGAGCCCGAGGCCGGCATCCTGCACGCGCGCCGCGCCGTCCAGGCGCTCGCGGCCCGCGCCGTCGCCGCCGGCGCGCGGCTGGTGCGCGCCGTCGCCCGCCCGGACGGCGAGCGCGCCGTCCTGGACGACGGCACGACGCTCGAGGCCGACCACGTCGTCTGGGCCTGCGGCGCCTGGCTGCCCGCGCTGTTCGGCGACGTCGTGAACCTGCGCATCACCCAGCAGGACGTCTTCTACTTCGGTGCGCCGGGTCCGTGGGCGACGCCCGGGGTGCCGGGCTGGGTCGACTACGACGCGGCGGTCTACGGCCTGGGCGACCTCGACGGGCGGGGGGTGAAGGTCGCGCCCGACGTGGAGGGGCCGCCGTTCGACGCCGATCGGGGCGAGCGCCGCGTCGCGCCCGAGCACGAGCGCCTCGCGCGCACCTACCTCGCCCACCGCTTCCCCGCCTTGGCCGGCGCCCCGCTCGTCGGCGCCCGCGTCTGCCAGTACGAGCTGACGGCCGACAGCCGGTTCATCGCCGCGGCCCACCCGGCCCACGGCGGCCGCGTCTGGCTGCTCGGCGGCGGCTCGGGCCACGCCTTCAAGCACGGCCCCGCGTTGGCCGAGCGCCTCGAGGCGTGGATGACCGGGGCGGAGGAGCCGGAGCCGTGCTTCGGCCTGGGCCCGCGGCACCCCGACGTGACGCTGCGCACCGCGGGGCAAGATCCACCCAACCTAAAGGAACCTAAAGGGGTCTGACCCCTTTATTTAGACGCGGCTGAATCGCCGCGGTGTTGGGTGGAAATCTGGCGGAATGTTCGATTGCCGTGCGCGGGATGTGGGGTAAGACTCCGCTCGAACATGCTCACCGAAGAGCACCTGCGGTCCGAGGGGCGCCCGCGTTGTCGCTGAACCCGATCGGCTGTCCCGGCCGCGTCAGCCGCGCCGGCGCCATCCGTCCCGGCCGCACCGGCGAGGTGCTCGTCGAGGTCGGCGGCGGCAGCCAGGCCTTCCTGGCCCGCGACGCCGACGACGGCGCGATCGGTCCCGGCGAGGAGATCGTCGTGGTGGAGGTCGTCGGGCCCCGCACGGTGCTCGTCACGCGGCTGTACGACCCCTCGAACCCCAAGGAGAACCCCACATGACCCCCGTGCTCGTCGCCGTCATCGCACTGGCGGCGTTCGTCCTGCTGACCGCCGTCGGCTTCAAGGTGTTGTGGAAGGTCCCGGCCGCCGACCAGGCGCTCATCGTCACCGGCCTGGGGGCCTCCGGCGCGTCGAGCGCCGGCCGCACGTTCAAGATCGTCACCGGCGGCGGCGCCATGGTCATCCCCGCCCTGCAGCGCGCCCAGTACCTCTCGCTGCAGGCCGACAAGGCGCTGCTCGAGGTCGAGGGCGTGGACTCCCAGAAGATCCCGGTCGGCGTGCGCGGCGTCGCGCTGTTCAAGGTCGGCGACGACGCGCAGAGCATCACGAACGCGACGACGCGCTTCCTGCACGACCAGGACATCGAGGGCGGGCGCGTGAGCTCGCAGATGCACGACATGGTCAAGGAGGTCTTCCACGGCCACCTGCGCTCGATCATCGGCGGCCTCACCGTCGAGGACCTCATCGCCAACCGCAACGAGCTGGCCCAGCAGACCCGGGACGCCTCGGCCGACGAGATGCAGAAGCTCGGCCTGACCATCGACTCGCTGCAGATCCAGGAGATCGTCGACCCGACGGGCTACATCCGCGCGCTGGGTGAGCCGCGCGCGGCCGAGGTGCAGAAGCAGGCGCGCATCGCGCAGGCCCAGGCCGACCGCGAGGCGACCGAGCGCGAGCAGGAGGCCGCCGCCCTGAAGGCCGCCGCCCAGCGCGAGACGGCGATCAAGCTCGCGCAGTTCCAGGCCGAGCAGGACCGCGCGACCGCGACGAGCGCGCAGGCCGGCCCGCTGGCCGACGCCGAGGCGCGCAAGCAGGTCGTGGTCACCGAGACCGCGGTCGCCGACCTCGAGGCCCAGCGTGAGGAGAAGCGCCTGGAGACGACGGTGCGCAAGCCCGCCGACGCCGAGGCCTACCGCCGGCGTGTGGAGGCCGAGGGCCAGCGCGAGGCGCGCATCGCGCTGGCGGAGGCGTCCAAGCGCGAGACCGAACTGAGCGCCGAGGCCAACGCGCGCAAGGTCGAGCTGACCGCCGCGGCCGACGCCAAGCGCGTCGAGCTCACCGCCGCCGCGTCGGCCAAGCAGCTGCGGGAGGTCGGCCTGGCCGAGGCGCAGGCCACCGAGGCGCGCGGCGCCGCGGAGGGCAGCGCGGTGCGGGCACGCGGCCTCGCCGAGGCCGAGGCGATCGCCAAGCGCTCCGAGGCGCTCGAGCGCCAGTCCGACGCGGTCATCGGTCAGCAGATCGCCGAGCAGCTGCCGGAGATCGTGCGCGCCGCCGCCGAGGCGTTCTCGAAGGTCGACAACCTCACCATCCTCAACGGCGCCCAGGGGATCGGCGAGATCATGAACCAGGTCATCGGGCAGGCCGGCCCGGCGCTCAAGCTGGCGCGCGAGAGCCTCGGTCAGCATGCCGGAACGGTGAACGGCCGGTCGCCGGAACTTGGCGCCGACCGGCCGGAGGCGTAGCGTGGGCGCCGCACGGTCACTGTCCGAACATCGGGAGGTTCGTCATGCTGAACCGTCGTAGCGTCGCCGAGACCTTCGGGACATTCGTGTTGGTCTTCGGCGGGGTGGGGACCGCCGTCATCGCCGGGAAGGCCGTCGGCAACCTCGGGGTGGCGTTCGCCTTCGGCCTGTCGCTGCTGGCCATGGCCTACGCCATCGGGCCGATCTCCGGGTGTCACATCAACCCCGCGGTGACGCTCGGCCTGCTGTCGTCCAAGCGCATCTCGACCGAGGAGGCGATCCGGTACTGGATCGCCCAGGTCATCGGTGCCATCCTCGCCGCGCTGCTGTTGATGATCGTCATCAAGGCGCGGGTCGGGCCCTACGACCTCAGCGACAACGGCTTCGGCGCCAACGGCTACGGCAAGCACTCACCGGACGGCTTCCCGGTCGGGGCGGCGCTGATCATCGAGATCGTCCTGACGGCGCTGCTCATCTTCACGGTGCTGTCGGCCACCGACCGGATCGCGAACGTCGCGTTCGCCGGCATCCCGATCGGCCTCGTGCTCACGCTGATCCACCTCGTGGGCATCCCGGTCGACAACCTCAGCGTCAACCCGGCGCGCTCGATCGGCCCGGCGATCTTCGTCGGCGGGTGGGCGCTCGGTCAGCTGTGGCTGTTCATCGTGGCGCCGCTGATCGGCGCACTGCTGGGATCGGCCCTGCACATGTACCTGTTCGCGCCGGGCGAGCGGGTCGAGCCGGAGGCCTCGGCGGTGGCGGCCGAGCCGGGCATCGCGTAGCCCGATCGGTCATGTTTCGGACAACGGGCTCAAGTCTGCCGCTCCACGGCCGATGAGACCGTAGAGCGCAGGGCACGGACGCCCCCGAACGGACTCCGCGCCTTGTCGGCACGAACGCCTTTGCAGTCCTGCGGCCCCTGCACCCCTCCCGGTGCAGGGGCCGTGGGCGTTCTCAGGCACCATGTGCGCGCATGACCGCCGGCCTGCGCCACGCCATCCCCGCCCTACCGGTCCGAGACGTGCGGGCGGCCGCCGAGCACTACCGCGAGCGCTTCGGCTTCACGGCGCCGCACGTGACCGACGACTTCGCGGTGCTCGTGCGCGACGACGTCGCGCTGCATCTGTGGGGTGCGATCGACGAGGGCTGGCGCCGGCGCGCCGACCTCGCCGCCCGGCCCATCCACTCGGGGGCCGAGTCGTTCCTGGCCGGCACCGCGAGCTGCCGCATCGAAGTCGAGGACATCGACGGCCTGTTCGCCGAGCTCGCGGCCGCCGGCGTCCTGCACCCGACGGCGGGCGCAGCACCCACCGACACCGACTTCGGCACCCGCGAGTTCCCCGCGCTCGATCTCGACGGCAACCTGGTGTCGTTCTTCCGCTGGGTGCGGTAGCAGTCGGCGCTACGCGGCGGCGCGGCAGTCCATGACCGTGGCCAGCAGCTCGAGCGAGCGCAGGCGCCCGTCGCGCGTGTCGGCCTGGTGCACGGTCATCAGCTCGTCGGCGCCGGTCTGTTCGCGGAGGTCCTCGAGGTAGGCGCCGACGGCGTCGGCGGTGCCCGCAGCGGTGTAGTGCATCATCTGCTCGATCTGCCCGGCCTGCGGCGAGGCGATGATCGCCTCGATGTCGTCCTCGGTCAGCGCGCGCCCGGGGCGGCTGAAGAGCGAGCGGGCGAGCATGCGCTTGCGGGCGGCGAGCTGCCGCGCGGCCTCGGCGTCGTCGTCGGCGGCCAGGACGTTGGCGCTGACGATCAGGTGCGGCGCGTCGAGCTGCGCGGAGGGCTGGAAGCTCTCGCGGTAGGTCGCGATGGCCTCGTGGAGCATCGTGGGCGCGAAGTGCGAGGCGAACGCGAACGGCACGCCGAGCATCCCCGCGAACCGGGCGCCGAAGAGCGAGGACCCCAACAGGTACAGCGGGACGTGCGTCCCGCGCCCGGGCTGGGCGTTGACGCCGGGCACGCGCGACTCGTCGCCGAGGTAGGCCTGCAGCTCGAGCACGTCCTGCGGGAAGCTCTCGGCCGACTCGGGGCCGCGGCGCAGCGCGCGGAGCGTCATCTGGTCGGTCCCCGGCGCGCGGCCGAGGCCGAGGTCGATGCGGTCCGGGTGCAGCTCGGCCAGCATGCCGAACTGCTCGGCGATGACCAACGGCGCATGGTTGGGCAGCATCACGCCGCCGGAGCCCAGCCGGATCCGCTCGGTGTGCGCCGCCACATGCGCGATCAGGACCGCCGGGGCGGACGAGGCGATCGTCGTGAAGTTGTGGTGCTCGGCGTACCAGACGCGCGTGTAGCCCAGTGCCTCGGCGCGCTGCGCGAACGTGACGGTGGCGCGCAGCGCCTCGGCGACGGGCTCGTCCTCGCCCACCGCGGCGAGGTCGAGGAGGGAGATCGGGACCGTGAGGGGCACACGGGAGACGATAGGCGGCGCGGTGCGCCGCCCGGCTCAGGCCCCCGGCGGGCGATAGTCGACCGACCGCTTGGCGGCCGCGTCGACCTCCTCGGGCTCGAGGAGTACGACGGTTCGGATGGCGGCCCCGCCGGCCGCGTTGACCCCGAGGGCGACGGCGGCGGCGCTCTCGTTGTCGGGCAGCTCGACGATCGTGTAGACGTCGTGCTCGCCGAAGGCGAAGTAGAAGCACTCCAGGCGACCTCCGACGCTCTCCGCGACCTTCGCGACGGCGTCGCGCCTGGTGCTGCCTCCGGCGCTCTGAACGCCCTTCACGCCCTCGAGCGTGTAGGACGCCTCGATCAGGTACTTGGGCATCGGCCCTCCTGACAATGGTGGTGGGGCGACGTTCTCACTCGCGCCCGCGGGAGGCAAGGCCTCAAGATGGCGTCCGTGACCGCGCGCGCCTACGAGCGCCTGGCGGATGCGGTCGACGACGTGTGCTCACCTTCGCCCGCGCGGCGTGACCGTGGCGCCCGGCGTGAACTCCTGCGCGCCCAGCACGCCGAGGAGGGCCAGCCGCTCGGCGTCCTCGGAGCCCGGGCGCGCGGTGAGCACGAGCAGCCGCTCGGTGAGGTTCTCGGCCGTCAGGATCTGGCAGTCCAGGCGCAGCTCGCCGACGAGCGGGTGGAGGAAGCGCGCGAGCGTCGAGAACCGGCGGACCACCTCGTGCTCGCAGCGCCGGCCGGGCGCTGCGATCAGGTGGAGACGATCTCGGCGGTGCGCTCCTCCGGCCGTCCCTCGAACCCGCCGTCCACCGGCATCGCCGCCATCAGCACGTCGGACACGAACGCGTCGGCGCTCGCCTTGTCGTCCCACACGACGGAGATCAGGAAGCCGCCGTCGCTCGGGCCCGCGTAGTGCTCGAGCTGCCCGGCGGGCAGGCCGCCGTCGGGATGGACCACCGCGATGGTGGCCCGGTACTGCTCCTCGGTGCCGCCGGGCCAGAAGTGGGTCATGAGGTAGGTCATGAGGGGGTCCTCTCGGGATGGGACCGGCGTCTCCCGCGGCCGACGGTACTCCGGTCGGTGTTCGGAAGGGGACATTTTTCGGGACCGTACGGTCCGGGCGCCCGCCTAGAGTTCGCGGACGATGCGCCTCATCGTCGCCCGCTGCGAGGTCCGCTACTCCGGCCGCCTGGACGCCCTCCTGCCCGAGGCGCTGCGGTTGTTGATGATCAAGTCCGACGGGTCGGTCATGGTCCACGCCGACACCGGCGGGTACAAGCCGCAGAACTGGATGACGCCGCCGACCGTCGTCGAGCTCGAGGGCGAGCCGCTGACGCACATCGTCGTGCGCAAGCGCGCCGGCGCCACGGAGGACCGGCTCGACATCGCCATCAGCGAGGTCGTCTCGGATGTCACGCACGACATGGGCGAGGCCGCCGCGCTCGAGAAGGACGGCGTCGAGGCGCACCTGCAGGAGCTGCTGGCCGAGCAGCCGCACCACTGCGGCGAGGGCTTCCGGCTCGTGCGGCGCGAATGGCCGACCGACATCGGGCCCGTCGACCTCATGTGCCGCGACGAGGACGACGGCTGGATCGCGGTCGAGATCAAGCGCGTGGCGACGATCGAGGCCGTCGAGCAGCTCACGCGCTATCTCGAGCGCCTCCGCGGGGACCCGGCGATGGCCGACGTACGCGGGGTGCTGGCCGCCCAGCAGATCAAGCCGCAGGCCCGCGTGCTGGCCGAGTCGCGCGGGATGCGCTGCGTCGAGGTCGACCTCGCCGTGCTGCGCGGCGAGCGCGAGCCCGACCTGACGCTCTTCGTCACCTGAGGCCGAGGGCCGTCACGCCGGCCACCAGCGCGCAGGCGAGCACGGCGAGCGCGACCGCCCTGCGCACCCGCCGCCGGCGCCGCGCCTGTGCGACCGCGCGCGCGACGACCCGGACGAGGTCGGGCCGGTCGTCCCACGCGCCCACGCGCTCACAGCCCGGGCGGGAACGGGGTGCGGTCGATCGTCGGGAACGAGCCGGGCGTCCCGTAGCCGACGACGACGTGCTCGTGGGCCTGCAGGACGTGCGCGACCGGGTCGGCGACACGCCGGCCGTCGACGTAGACGCGCAGGCGGCGCGCGCCCTGCGGCCCGTAGCTCCCGAGCGTCGTGTCGGTGAACCGCACGCCCCAGATCCGGAAGACCTCGCCGAGCGTGAACGGGTACGGGCGCACGCTCTCGACATGGACGATCCCGCTCGCGTCGTGGGTGTGCAGCGGTGCGAGGAAGCGGCCGCCCGGGTCGATCCCCAGCTGCGAGGGCACCGGGACGGGGCGGCCGTCGAGCCAGATCCGCAGGTAGAGGTGGATGTGGAAGCCGGCGTCGCTGGTCGGGGGCAGGCCGAGGGCGTCCAGCCGCTGGGCGAGGTGGGCGTACTCCGGCGCCCAGGGGGCGGGCCCGGCCTGGACACCGGCGCCCGCATCGGGTGCGGCATGCGCGTCGTGGCCCGACCCGATGCGCGCGAGCAGGACGACGGCGGCGGCCAGCACGACCGCGAGGATCACCGTCAGAGCCACCCGGGGGCGGCCGGCCCCGGCGGTCATGGCCGTCCCTCCGGTGGGTCGGCCGGGAGTGTGACCGTCGGGCGCGCGCTCCTGGCGAGCACCACGAGCGCCAGCCCGGCGAGGACCTCCGACGCCCACGCGGCGACGCCGCGCGCGGCGTAGCCCAGCACCCACGGGCTCACCGCCAGCCACAGCCCCGCCGCAGCGAGCACACCGGCGGCCGCGGCGAACGCGTCGACGAGCAGGGCGATCGGGCCGAAGGCCATGGCGAACGCGATGTGCCCGGCGACCGCGGCATGGCTGGCGCTGTAGCCGAGCACCCACGGCGCCAGCGTGGAGAGGGCGACGAGCGTGGCCGCCCCGGTCGGCAGGATCGGCCGGCGGGTCATCGCGTCGCCTCCGCGGTCGTGTGGCGGAAGGCGCCGTACAGCAGCGCCAGCGCCGGGAGCAGGAGCACCGCGCCCGCGCCCAGGGCGATCGCGACCGCGCGCAGCTCGGGCGCCGGCGCGGCGGCGCTCGTCACCGTGACGCCCGGGCCCGCCAGACGCGGGTACTGCGCGAGCGCCCACCCCCACATGACGGCCGCGACCGCGACGACCAGCGCGCCGCGGGCGAGGCGATCGCGGCGCCATCCCAGCGCTGCGATCGCCCACGCCAGGCCGCCCCCGCCGGCGATCAGCGCCGGCAGCCCGTCCCCCGTCAGGTCGTCGAAGAACGGCGACGCGAAGAGCCGCGCGGCGGCGAGCCCGAGCGCCGCGAGCACGGCGGTCGCATCGGCGGATCGCCGGGCCAGGGCCCGGAAGTCGCCGGCCAGCGCCGCCTCACCCGCCCGCGCCGCCTCGACGGTCATGAAGGTCGCGGCCAGCGCGCTGCACATCGCGACCGCGAGCAGCGCCGTCACCAGTTGGAACGGTCCCGCCCAGAGCGCGGCGCCGTGCCCGCCGCGGGCCAGGCCGCCGGCGGTGGCGCCGAAGACCGCCGGGGTCGTCAGGCTGGCCAGCCCGAACGCGAGCCCGATCGGCCGGCGGGCACGCTCGGCGCCCGCCAGGTGTCCGGAGCAGGCCAGCGCCGCGCCGCGCACGACCAGGCCGACGAGCACGAGCGCCCCGGGCAGCAGCAGCGCGGTGCCCAGCGCGGCGAACGCCGCGGGGAACAGCGTCAGCAGCCCGGTCAGGAAGAAGATGAGCCACACGTGGTTGGCCTCCCAGACCGGGCCCATGGCGCCGGCGATCGCGCGCCGCCGGCGGCCGCCGGCCAGGCCCGGCCCGGCGACGAGGTGCAGGACGCCCGCGCCGAAGTCGGCTCCTCCCAGTACCGCGTACACGGTGAGGCCGCCGAACAGCACGGCGAGCAGGACCGTCGCGAGGGTCATGCCGCTACCGCCACGTGCGCCGGGCCCTGCAGGCTCGCGGGGGCACCGGTCGCCATGCGCCGCAGCAGCCAGATGGTCAATCCGGCCAACACGATGTACAACACCGTGAAGCCCGCGAAGAGCGCGCCGAGGCCCGCCGCCGGCGTGACCGCGGCGGAGGTGCGCACCACGCCGTAGATGACCCACGGCTGGCGCCCGAGCTCCGTGACCATCCATCCGAGCTCGTTGGCCAGGAAGGCCAGCGGCCCGCTCGCGGCGAGCGCGAGCAGCGTGAGGCGGTCGGTCGGCCGGGGTCGGCCGCGGCGGCGCAGCCAGTACCACAACGACAACGCGATCAGGAACGTCCCGATACCCGCCATCCCGAGGAACGAGAGCCGCACGGGCAGCGCCAGCGGGGTGCGGTCTGCCTTCGGGAACGACGCCAGGCCGCGCACGGTCGCGTGCGGGTCGTCGTAGGCCAGGAGGCTGAGGACGTCGGGCACCTTGACGTTCAGGACGGAGTGGTCGCCGCCGGGCACGGGGAACCCGCCGAGGTTGAAGCCCGCGCCGTGCTCGGTCGGGAACTGGCCCTCGAAGGCGGCGAGCTTGGCCGGCTGGTTCTGGGCGACCGTCCGGCCCAGGAGATCGCCGACGCCGAGCTGGATCGGCGCGAGCAGCGCCGCGACGGACATGCCGAGCGCCAGGCCGCGGCGGTGGTAGGCGTCACGGCGCCCGCGCAGCAGGCCGAGCGCGTACACCGAGGCGACGCCGAACGCGGTGGCCAGCAGCGCGCCGACGATCATGTGCGCGGTCTCGGTCGGCCACGCCGGGTTGAACATGGCCTTGAGCGGATCGATGTGCGTGATGTCACCGTGGTCGATCCGGAAGCCGCGCGGCACGTTCATCCAGGCGTTG
>Ga0157379_10002239_pt1 | contig 16100 bp, 13 predicted proteins | sample S25metaG_FD_121802 | JGI IMG/M metagenome (GOLD analysis project Ga0157379, IMG submission 121802) | Switchgrass rhizosphere microbial communities from Kellogg Biological Station, Michigan, USA - S2-5 metaG | ecosystem: Host-associated > Plants > Roots > Rhizosphere > Soil | place: USA... | reverse complement strand
GCGCGTAGCGGTACAGGCACTCGCGGATGTCCTCCTTGGCCTGGAGGACCTCCAGCCGCGCCTCGAGCGCCTCGAGCCGGGCGGCGAGGTCGACGGACGCGCTCACTTGATCGCCAGCGGGTTGGAGGGCGAGCCCACGCCGTTGCTGATCTTCAGCGGCGACGAGCAGAACAGGAACTCGTACACGCCGTCGGCGGCGCAGTCGGCGGCCAGCTCACCCAGGTTGAGGTTCTCGCCGAGCATCACCCCCATGTCGCGCAGCAGGATGCAGTGCAGCGGCACGCGGCCCTCGCTCTCAGGCCCGGGGACGACCTCGACCGCCCAGTTGTCGGCGGCGACGACCGCGACGTCGCGCTCGTGCAGCCACTCGGCGCACTCGGCGGTGATGCCCGGCTCGCTGGCGCGGTGCGTGTCGAGGTCGCCGTCACGGACGAACTGCTCGTACCAGCCCGTGCGCGTCAGGACGATGTCCCCGGCGCCGACGGTCACGCCCTGGCGCTCGCACGCGGCGTCGAGCTCGTCCGGCCCGACGGCCTGGCCGCCCTCGAGCGATTCGACGCCGTGCAGGCGCGCAAGGTCGAGCAGCACGCCGCGGCCGACGATGCCGCTGGCGGCGGCGTTCTCGATGCCCAGTCGCGTCGCACCATGATGCGCGCTGACGACGCTGCGCGGCGTGTTGTTGTAGAGGATGCCGTCGTAGCCGGTGTGCGACAGCGCGTCCCAGTGCGAGGCCGCGTGCGTGGGCATGATGAGCCAGTCGTCGGCCACGTCGGTCCCGGCGCCCAGGTCGAGGTCACCCGGCACGTGCGACATCAGGTGCACCGGGTTGATGCGCTGCATCGCGTTGGGCATGACCTGCAGCCCGTGGAAGTGCTCGATGGGGATCCCGAGGCTGAACACCGCGCCGCGGCGCACGAGCCCCGCGGCGGCGGCGATGTGCTCCGGGGTGATGAGGTTCAGCGCGCCACGCTGGTCGTCCTCGCCCCATCGGCCCCAGTTGCTCAGGCGCTGTCCCGACTCCTTGAACGCAGGCATTCCCCCAGCTCTCTCCTCGTTGGTGGTACGGCGTGCCTCAGGCCGGGCAGCCCTCGGCGATCCAGTCGCGGAAGCGCTGGATCTGCTCCTCGGACCATGGCCCGTCGCACGGCATCGTGCGGTCGGCGAGGCGCTCGAGGATGTCCTCCGCGTTGTCGCGGACGTCGTCGTAGCTCCAGAGGTCGAACCAGTACTTCATGTCGGCCCGGTCGTCCTCGCGGAACAGCGGCTTGATGTCGGCGGCGAAGCTCGTCACGCCGCCACCACCGCGGCCTGCAGGATCCGTGCGGCGGCGATCTCGCCGACCACGTGGCAGGTCAGGTTGGGGTTGTTGGTGACGTGGAGCGGGAAGACGCTCGCGTCGGCGACCCGCAGACCCTCGACGCCCAGCACCCGCAGGTCGGGGTCGACCACCTTGCCGATGGCACAGCCGCCCGCCGGATGCGTCCCGGTCCGGACGCTGCCCATCATGCGGGCGCGGCGGTCGGTCCCGGCGGCGAGGTCACGCGCGTGCGCCGCGCGCATCGTCTGCGTCCCCAGCAGGCGCTCGCCGGCCTCCAGGATGCCGTCGAACACGCCGCCGTCGATCGCCGCCTGGAAGCCGTGGTGGACGACCGGCAGCGCCGTCGGGTCGGGGCTGGCGACGGTCACCGCACCGCCCTCGGGGCCCGCGACCGTCGCGAGGCAGAACCCGATGAGGATCTGCGACCGCTCCTGGTCGTAGGACATCGGGATGCCCCACCAGCCGTCGCCGCGCGCGACGGCGGCCAGCTGCGGCCACCCCATCAGCGCGTACTCCGGGTCGATGTCGAGCAACAGTGGCAGGCTCGGGTGGTCCATCAGCTCGCGCCCGACGGGCAGGTCGGCGACCGGGTCGAGCCCCAGCGCGCGGACGTCCGCCGCGGGGCCGATGCCCGAGCGCAGGAGGATCGGCGCACTGCCGTAGGCGCCGGCGCTCAGCACCACCTCGCCGGCGTGGACGACCTGCGGCTGTCGGGCGGCGTCGAGGTAGCGGACGCCGGTGACCCGGCCGTCGGTGAGCTCGACGCGGTCGACCAGCGCGTCGGCGCGCAGGGTGAAGTTCGGACGGCGGCGCGCGGCGCGGATGTAGGTGTTGAGGCTGCCCATCCGCGTCTCGTTGTGGCGGCTGCGCGGCCAGGGCCCGACGACGTCGTCCCACGCGTCGGGGGCGTTGAGGTCGTCGTGCCAGCGGAAGCCGAGCTCCAGCCACGCCTCGGTCAGCAGCTCCTGGACCGGCAGCCAGCGCTCACGCGGGTAGATCGACACGCGCAGCAGCTCCTCGACGCGCTCGAAGACCGGGAGCAGCGCCTCGAAGCTCCAGCCCTCGGCACCGGCGGCGACCCAGCGCTCGTAGTCCTCCGGCCGGCCGCGCACCGCGACCGAGCCGTTGATCATCGACGTGCCGCCGACCATCCGGGCGCGGGCCAGCGGCAGCGTCTGCCCGTTGGCCAGCGTCTCGGAACGCAGGCCCCAGTCGTAGGCCGGCACGGGCGCGCCGGTGCCCGAGCCGCGCTCGCCGAGGATCGCGCCGCCGCTCATGAACGACGGCGGCACGAGCTCCTCGTCGGGGAAGTCCGGGCCGGCCTCGAGCAGCAGCAAGCGGCAGCCTTCGTCCTCGCTCAGCCGCGCGGCGACCGCGCCGCCCGACGATCCGCTGCCGACGACGACGACGTCGAACGTGTCGCTCATGCTGCTCCCTCCTCCCTGGCCTCGGGCCGGAACGCCGCCTCTGGGACGGCGAAGTGATCGACGAGGCCCGCGATCAGGTGCCGGCCGCCGTCGTGCTCGAGCTGCTCGATGCTCCAGCCGCCCGACCGCTCGAGCGTGGCCGGCACGGGCTCGTCGAAGAGGCCGACGACGTCGCCGCTGACCAGGAAGACCCGGCCGTTGACCGACCGGCAGGTGTCCGTGCACAGCCAGGCCACGAACGCGCCGACCTGCGACGCGCTGGCCGGGCCGGCCGACATCAGCGGCGTGATCTCGCCCACGCTGTAGTTGCCGAGCGCGGCGCGGACGTCGCGCCAGGCGCCGAGCGAGGCGGCCGATTGCGCCGCCATCGCGGTGCCGGCCGCGCGTGGGCGGATGGCGTTGCAGCGGATCCCGAAGGGGCCGAGCTCGCGCGCGACGCTGCGGGTGAGGCCGACGATGGCCTCCTTGGACGTCGCGTAGGCCAGCTGCCCGGGGATGCCGAGGCCGGCCGACGAGCTCGTGTTGACGATGATGCCGTGGCCCTGGGCCTTGAAGATCGGCGTGGCGTACCGGATGGTCCCGTAGACGCCGTTGATGTTGACGCGGATCACGTCGTCCCACTCGGCGTCGGAGAAGTCCTCGAGACGGCCGACGCGGTAGGCGCCCGCGTTGTTGACGACGATGTCCAGGCCGCCGAACGACGTGGTCGCCGCCTCGATCAGCGTGCGGCAGCCCTCGAAGGTCCCGATGTCCGCGGCACAGCCGACGGCCTCGCCGCCCGCCTCGCGGATGGCGGCCGCGACGGTCTCGGCGAGGTCCTCGTCACCGGGCCGTGGCGGACGGTCGTTGACGACCACGCGGGCGCCCTCGGCAGCCAGCGCCTCGGCCTCGCCGCGTCCGATCCCGTTGCCCGCGCCGGTCACCACGGCGACGCGTCCGGCCAGCCGATCCCCGGCGGCGGTCAACGCGGGCACGGGGGATCGGCGAGGGGGCACGTCATGCGTTCGAGCGTATCCACCGGGCGCGATTGCTAGCAAGCCGCCGGCTCCGTAGCCTTCCGCCATGGCATTCGATCATCACTCGGAGGAGTACGCGAAGCATTGGGCGGAGCAGACCGCCGAGATGCGCGCGCAGTGCCCGGTGGCCCACAGCGACGCGCACGGCGGCTACTGGGTGGTGACCGGCTACGAGGAGGCGCTCGCGGTCGCGCTCGACACCGACACCTTCAGCCAGGGCCGGGTCGACGGCGAGAGCAGCTACTTCGTCCCGTCGACGCCCTACGCGCTGATCCCGCTCGAGCTCGATCCGCCCCTGCAGACCCAGATGCGGCGGATCCTCAACCCGATCTTCACCGACCGCATGGCGAACGAGTGGGTCTCCTACGTGACAGACGTGGCCGACGTCCACATCGACGCGTTCATCGAGCGTGGCGAGGCCGATCTGCAGGTCGAGCTGGCGCGCCGCGTCACGGCGATCGTGAACCTCGCGCTCGTCGGGATCACCGGCCTCGAGGACGTCGACGCGTTCATCGACGCCCCCGGCATCATGGTCCGCGCCGAGCGCGGCTCGCCCGAGTTCCAGGCGGCCTTCGAGCTCACCCAGCGCGTCGAGAAGCGGATGAAGGCCGAGTTGCTCAAGCGCCGCGCCGAGCCCCGCGCCGACGTGCTGAGCGTCGTGGCGGCGATGCAGTTCGACGACGAGCGCGCGGACGACGACCTGCTCCTGCGCCTCGTGAACACGATCGTGGCCGGCGGCAACTCCACGACGACGTCGCTCATCGCCTTCTCGCTGCAGTGGCTGTCCGAGCACCCCGACGCGCGGGCCGAGCTCGCGGCGGACCCCGAGCGGCTCGAGGTCGCGCTCGAGGAGTTCCTGCGGCTCTCGTCGCCCGCGCTGGTCGGCGGCCGCCGCGCGACCGCGGACGTCGAGGTGGCCGGCCAGGCGATCCAGGCGGGCGACATGCTCCTCGTCAGCTGGGCGGGGGCCAACCGCGACCCCGCGGTCTACCCGGACCCCGACGAGGCGCACTTCGACCGCGACAACAGCCGGCACTTCGCCTTCGGCTGGGGCCGGCACCGCTGCCTCGGGCGCTCGTTCGCCCGGATGATGGCCCTCACGGTGCTCCGCCGCGTGCTGGAGCGCCTGCCGGACTACCACGTCGACGTCGACCGGATCGAGCGCTACCCGCGGGTCCCGGTCGTCAACGGCGTCCTGACCCTGCCGGCGACGTTCACGCCGGGCAAGCCGATCGGCGCGGAGATGCCGAGCGAGACGCCCCCGCTGCCGGACAAGGTCGCCCTGTAGGGCGCCGTGGCGCCGCGCCCGCGGCGCCCGGTGCGCCGCGCGTGTGGCGGTGCGGGGCAGGATCCGAGATCACCGAGGAGACGGAAGGTGGCGGGCGCCCGGGCGCCCGCGGCCTTCCGCGAGCGCCCGCTGGGCGGGTGTGACCGTTGAGTCCGGATCAGCCGGACCAGACGGGCCCACCCCTCGCGGTGTCGCGCTGTAGCGGGCCCGTCGTGCGCCGTGGCGTCCGGTGCGCGGCGCGCGTCGTGGTGCGGGACGCGATCCGGGATCACCGAGGAGACGGAAGGTGGCGAGCGCCCCGGGCGCCCGCGGTCGTCCGCGAGCGCCCGCGAGCTGGTGTGACCGTTGAGTCCGGACCAGCAGGACCAGACGGGCCCACCAGCGCCGCCGGCGTGGGGTGTGACCGTTGAGTCCGGACCAGCCGGACCAGACGGGCCCACCCGTGCCGCCTGGCGTGGGGTGTGACCGTCCAGCGTCCTGACCGTTCGCCGAACGGGCACACGACGCCCGCACCCCCCGGGACCGCACTCGCCCACGGACGCCCGCAAGCGGCGGCGGCGCCCCGACACTCGCAGGCTTTCCGTCAGCCCACGCGCCGTCCTAGCCGCACGTCGATGCGGTCGATCGCCGGGTTCTGGGCGCCACCCGAGCGGACGATCGGCCCGACGAGCTCGAGGTCCGGGTAGCGCGACAGCAACGTGCGCAGGACGACGTTGAGCTCGAGCCGCGCGAGCGCCTGGCCCAGGCAGTAGTGCGGGCCGTGCCCGAGCGCGAGGTGCTGCCGAGCGTTGGGACGACCGACGTCGAGGGCCTCGGGATCGTCGAAGACCGCGGGATCGCGGTTCGCCCCGCCGACGAGGACGATGATCGTCTGATCCGGCGCGATGCGCACGCCGCGCAGCTCGGTCTCGGCCAACGGGATCCGCGTCGTCCACAGGCCCGGGGCGACGTAGCGCAGCAGCTCCTCGACCGCCGTCGGCAGCAGGCTCGGGTCGGCCACGAGCCGGTCCCACTGGTCGCGGTGCTCGAGCAGCGCGACGAGCGAGCCCTGGAGCAGGCCGCGCGTCGACTCGACGCCGCCGAGGTTCATCTCCACGAAGATGCCCAGCAGCCGCATCGCACCGAAGCCCTCGGCCCCGGCGCGGATCGCCGCGAACAGCTCGGTCTCCTCGCGGCCGTGGCGCTCGTGGTCCTCGATCAGCCCATCGAGGTAGGCCTGGAACCGCTGCCCGGCCGCGTAGGCCTCGTCGAGATGGTCGACGTTGTGCAGGTTCTTGGCAATCGGGCCGACCCACTCGGCCAGGCGCGGGCAGTCCTCGCGCGGCACGCCGAGCAGGAACGCGATGACCCACGACGGCAGCCGGCGCATCCACGGCGCGAGATCGACGACCTCGTCACCTTCGATCTCGGCGAGGACCTCGTCGAAGTACGCCTGCGTGACGTCCTCGAACTGCGCCACGCGCGTCGGCGTGAACAGCCGGTGCAGTGCGCGGCGGCGCCGGTCGTGCTCCTCGCCGTCGGAGTGGAACGTGAGCATGCGCTCGAGCTCGACGATCTGCTCGAACGCCTCGCGGTGATCGGCGTCCACCGACGCACCGAGGCGCTGGACGCGCCCCGCGTGGTCGGCCATGAACTCGTTGCTGAAGCGCCGCCGGTCGGTCAGCACGCGCTTGCAGTCCTCGTGCTCCGAGACGAACACGAGATCGCCGTGCACGTGCACCGGCGAGCCCTCCCGCAGGCGCGCCAGGAACGGGAAGACGTCCTGGATCGCGTCGGGCTCGGAGGCCCAGAAGCGCGTGAGCTCGTCGTCCAGCGACGTGACGGCGGCGCCCATCAGGCTGCCGCCCCCTGGCGCATCCCGCTCCACGGCGCCGCCAGCCCGCCGGCCCGAGCGGCCTCGACGTCGTCGTCGTGGAGCCGCGCGCGGACGGCCTCGGGATCGCGCCCGTACAGGCGCAGGCAGTTCTCGCCCAGCACCTTGCGGCGGATCTCGTCGGTCATGACCGGATAGCCCTTCTCCTGCACCAGATCGTCGGGCATCTCGAAGGAGGCGAACAGCTCGATCGGCGGGCGCGGGTGAATCAGGTTGATGCCGCTGGCGAACAGGATCCGGTCCGGGCCGGCGCCGGCCAGCAGCGCACCGAAGGCCTCGGCGAACGCGCGCGGATCGGTCATGGCGAACGACGACGTGGTCTCGATCGTCGCGTAGACGTTCGGGTGCTGGGCCAGCAGGCGGTTGGCCTCGTCGATGAACGCCACGCCCGCGTGGACGATCTGAAACGTCATGTTCGGGAACTCGGCCGGGCCCTCGTGGAAGTCGGCGAGCGTGAACGGCTCGTTCGGCGCGCTGGGCGGGAACGCCGCGGCACCCTTGTGCACGGCAACGTTGCGGATGCCCAGGTCGTAGGCGGCGGTCAGCAGCGCCTTGGAGAAGTCGTCGCCCAGGCGCCAGCCGCGCGACTCGCCGTCGTAGAGGTAGGTCGGATACAGCTTCAGCCCGTCGGGCTGGAGATCGGCGACCTGCTGCTCGAGCTGGGCGATCGCGATGTCCGGGTCCAGCGAGTCGATGGCCGCCATGACCATGTAGCGGTCGGGCCGCAGGTCGTGGAGCGCCTTCGACGTCTCGGGCGAGCACATCGGCCCGTGCTGGAAGCCGAGGTTGGGCAGCGTGTGGATCACCGCCATGTCCGTCGGGCTCTCGCGGAAGATCGCGTGGTCGAGCGCCTCGATCGGGAAGTCAATGTAGAACTCCTCCCGGCTGAGGGCGTACTCCTCGCGGCCGGGACCGGTGAACGCGACGTGGGTCCGGTGGGTCAGGTCCACGAGCTCCTCGCCGCCCGGCTGGATGTTCTCGGGGCTCAGGTTATAGGGGTGGACGACGGCGTCGACCACGAGCATGTCGTTGATCATTCGCGGCGCAGTCTCCAGGCTCGCGGCGCCCGCAGTCAACCGCCACGACGGCCGTCAGGCATGATGCGCCGATGAACGTCGGGGTCTGGTTTGATCTTCGCAACCCTCCACGGTGGCGCCGGCCGCCGGCCGAGCTCTACGCGGCGACGTTGGAGCAGTGCGAGGAGGCCGAGGCCCTGGGCCTGCACTCGATCTGGGTCTCCGAGCACCACGGGTTCGAGGACGACTATCTCCCCCAGCCGCTCACGTTCGCGGCCGCGATCGCCGCCCGGACCAAGCGCGTGCGCATCGGGACCGCCGCCCTGCTCGCGCCGCTGTACCTCCACGCCGCGCTGGCCGAGCAGACGGCGCTGGTGGACATCATCAGCGGCGGGCGTCTGGACCTCGGCCTCGGCGCCGGCTACCGCGCGCCGGAGTTCGCCCTCTTCGGCCGGGACATGAAGGGCCGCTTCGCCGCGCTGGACGCCTGTCCGGACCGGCTGCGCGAGCTGTGGGGCAGCGGGGCCGTGACGCCCGTCCCGATCCAGGAGCCGCTGCCGATCTGGATCGGCCTGCAGACGCCGAAGGGCGCGCGGCGCGTCGGCCTGGCCGGCGAACGCTTCCTCAGCGGCAACCCGACGCTGTGGCCGGCTTACCGCGACGCGCTGGCCGAGGCCGGCCACCCGCCCGAGCGCGGGGTGATGACGGGCGCGATCGTCGGCTTCGTCAGCGAGGACCCAGAGGCCGATTGGGTGGGGATCAAGCATCACCTGGCCTGGCAGTGGGACACCTACCGCCGCTACACGGTCGAGGGCACCGACCAGCCGGTTCCGCCCCCGGTCGATCCCGACGAGCTCCGCGGCCAGGGCATGGCCGCGCGCTCGGGCGACGGCTTCTTCATCGGCACCCCCGAGGAGTGGCGCGACGCGCTCCGCGCGCGCTACGACGGCATCCCGATGGAGACGGTGTTCTTCGTGGGGTCGATCGCCTCGCTGCCCGACGACGTGGTCGCCCGTCAGCTCGCCGCGATCACGCGCCTCGCCGGCCTTGTGCGCGATGAGCCCCTCGACTAGGTTCGCCCCCGGTCAATCGCGAAGAGGAGGCGGTCGTGGCGAAGGATGCTGAGACGGTGGTCGGCGACTTCTTTCAGGCGCTGGGGACGACGCTCGAGGAGAACGTCGCGGCGTACGAGCGCTACGCGGCGCCGGGGCTGGTCTGGGACACGGGCAGCCGCGTGCTGCACTCGCGCGACGAGGCGATCGCGCACCTGCGCGCCATCCCGGGCGAGTACGGCGTCGAGGCCTTCCGGGCCAATGTCCTCAACATCGCCGCGGCCGGCAACGTGGTGCTCACCGAACGCCTCGACGACCTGCTGCGCCCGGACGGCTCGGTCATCCTGAGCTGCAAGGTCATGGGCACGTTCGAGGTCGATGGCGACCAGATCGTCGCCTGGCGCGACTACTACGACACCGCGGCCCTCGCGCGCCAGTTCGCCGAGGCCGGCGCGCCGCTGGCGTCCTGAGCGGCGATCAGGACACTAGAGTCCGTCTCGTTCACGACCCGGACGAGGAGGAGCGCCGCCATGGGCGCAGGAGCAGTGGAGACCCGTGACAAGCTGACCGACCCGCGCGTCGAGGCGGCGCTGGAGCGCTCGCTCGCCGCCGGCGAGATCGGCCTGCAGGTGGCCGCCTACCTCAACGGCGAGCCGCTCATCGACACCTGGGGCGGCGTCACCGAGCCCGACGGCGACACGCCGGTCACGCCCGCGACGTTGTTCAACATCTTCTCGGTGACCAAGGGGCTGGCGGTCACCGGGCTGCACCTGCAGGCCGAGCGCGGCCTCATCGACTACGACGCGCCGGTGGTGCAGTACTGGCCGGAGTTCGGCGCGCACGGCAAGGACAAGGCGACCGTCCGCGACGTCATCACGCACCGCGCCGGCGTGCCGCAGATGCCCGCCGACATCACGCCCGAGCGCCTGGGCGACTGGGACTGGATCGTCGAGCGGTTGGCCGACACCGAGCCGATCGTCGAGCCGGGCACGCAGAACACCTATCACTCGTACACGTTCGGCTGGCTGGTCGGCGAGCTCATCCGCCGCACCGATCCGCAGGGCCGTCCGGTCGGCGACTTCCTGCGCCAGGAGGTCTGCGCGCCGCTGGGCGCGGACGAGCTGTACGTCGGCCTGCCCGCCTCCGAGGAGCACCGCGTCGCGCCGCTGGTCTACCCGGTGCGCCCGACCCCGCCGCCGGACGACAGCAAGCGCTGGCTGGCCGCGCCCAAGCAGGTGAACTTCATCCCGGAGATCTACAACCGCAGCGACGTCCGCGCGGCGACGATCCTCGGCGCCGGCGGCATCTCCGACGCGCGGTCGGTCGCGCGGCTGTTCGCGATGATCGCCGGGCGCGGCCAGCTCGACGGCGTCCGGCTGCTGTCCGAGGAGCGGGTGCTCTCCTTCCTGGAGCCCCGCCCCGACCACGAGGGCGCCGACTACATCTTCGGCGGCGTGATGCTCGTCGGGATGGGCGGGATCATGACCGACCCGCGCGGCGTCGTCCGCAAGTACGAGGGCGAGCGCACGCTGTGCTCCGTGGGCGCCGGCAGCTCGATCGGCTGGGCCGACGTCGACACCGGGCTGTCGTTCGCGATGACCCACAACCGGATGATCGTCAACCCGGTCATGGCGGCCACGCAGCAGGCCGACGTCCCGGACCCGCCGTTCGCCGAGCTGGGCGACGTGCTGCGCGAGATCGCGCGCGAGCGCGCCTGAGCCCCGGCACTTGCATGAGCCATGGCCCGGCGCATAGCGTCAAGCCGTGAAGCTCGGGATCACGTTGGGCCACCACGGCGAGACGGCGCGCGACGTCGCGCAGCTCGCCGCCGAGGTCGAGGCCGCCGGCCTCGACCTGGTGGGGATGAGCGACTCCCAGTCGATCTTCCGCGACACCTACTGCACGATGACCGCCGCGGCGCTGAGCACGAGCTCGATCCTCATCGGGCCGACGACCACGAACGTCACGACCCGCCACCCGGTGGTGACGGCGGCCGCGATGGCGACCGTCGACGAGGCCGCCCACGGCCGCGCCTACCTGACGATCGGCACGGGCGCGAGCTCGACGGCGAACCTCGGGCAGAAGAAAGCGACGCCCAAGGAGCTGCGCGAGGGCGTCAGGGCGATCCGCGACGCGTACGACACGTCGCTGGCGATCGCCGCCGGCGCCGAGCCCGGCCACACCGTGACCCTCTCGTTCGCCACCCGCAAGGTCGACACGATCGTCTCCTGCTCGACCCGTGGACCCCTGGCCCAGCGCGTCGCGGCCGAGGAGGGCGACGGCGCGCTGCTCATCGGCGACCTCGACCTCGCCACGGTCGCGGCGACGATCGCGCAGATCCGGGCCTGGCGCGACGCGAGCCCGCGCGCCGGCGAGCCGTTCCGGATCTGGCTCTACGGGCCCGGCTGGGTCTCCGACAACCTGCGCGAGGGCCAGGACGCCGTCGGCGGCGTCGTCTCGGCGATCGCCTCCGGCATCCTGCGCGCCGACGATCCCCGGCATGGCATCCCCGACGAGTTGCGCGACAACTACCGCGAGTTCTGCGAGCGGTACTCGTTCGCCCGCCACGGTGACCCGGGCAGCGACCACGTCGAGCTGATGCGCGAGCTCGGCGTCGCCGACCACCTCTTCGGCCGGCTGGCGCTCGTCGGCACGGCCGCCGAGGTGCAGGAGCGACTGCGGGGCTACGCGAGCCTCGGCATCGAGGCGGTGGTCCTCACCGGCTCGGTGCCCGACAAGCGCGTGCTCATCGAGCGGCTGGCCACCGTCGCGCGACGACCGGGTAGGACGTGAAGCCGCGCACGCCGAGGAACACCTGCGAGCGCTGCGGCTCGCCGACCCGCTCGATCGACGCGAAGCGGTCGAGGAACCGGTTGAGCGTCACCTTGGCCTCGAGCCGCGCCAGGGCCTGGCCGACGCAGGAGTGCGTGCCGCGCCCGAAGGCGAGGTGCCGCGCCGCGCCGCGGCGGTCGGGGTCGAACGTGTCGCCGTCCTCGAAGCGGCGCTCGTCGCGGTTGGCCGCGCCGAACATCGGCACGAGCGTCGCGCCCTCCGGGATCTCGACGCCGTCGATCTCGGTGCCGGAGGTCATGACCCGGCGCGGCATCCACTGCACCGGGCTCTCCACGCGCAGCGTCTCCTCGATCGTCGCGTCGACCAGCGCCCGGTCCTCGCGCAGGCGCGCCCACAGCTCGGGCCGGTCGATGAGGTGGTCGACCATGTTGACGATCAGGTGCGCCGTGGTCTCGTTGCCGGCGAGGATGTTCTGCCAGATGACCGCGAGGACCTCCTCGTCGGTCAGCCGCTCGGGCTGCTCGGCCTGGGCGCCGACGAGGTGGGAGATCATGTCGTCACCCGGCGCCTCACGACGCTGGTGCATCAGGTCCAGGAAGTAGGCGCTGAACGCCGCGCTCGCCGGGCCGTGGATCGCCGGGTCGGGCGACAGGTAGTCGCGGGTCCAGCCGCGGAACTCCGGCCAGTCCTTGGACGGGACGCCGTACATCGCGCCGATCACGCTGGCGGGCAGTGGCCCTGCGTAGTCGGCGTACAGGTCGAAGGCGACCCCGTCCTGCACGCCGTCGAGCAATTCCGCGGCGATTGCGTCGACGCGCGGGGTGAACTCGGCGATCGCGCGCGGCGTGAAGGACAGCGCGATCAGGTCGCGCAGCCAGTCGTGGTACTCGCCGTCGTCGTGGACGATGGCGGTCCGCCGGATCTCGCCCGCGTCGACCCCGGCGCGCCGCGCGGCGACGAGCGCCCCGAGCCGGTGCGCCCGCGACGAGAACCGATCCGGGTCGCCGATGATCCCGACGACGTCGTCATACCGGCTCACGCAGTACGCACCCGACAGCGGGTCCTGGTACACGGGGCACCGCTCGCGCAGCTCCGCGTACGTCGGATACGGATCGTCGGGATTGGTCGCGAAGAACTCGGGGTCCGGCGCAATCTCGGTCACGGCGTCAGCTCGTCAAGACGTTCAGCGGCAGGAAGCCGCGCAGCGCCAGCCCGGCGAAGGCCGGCGGGTCAGCCTCGGGGTCCAGGCGCAGCGTCGGGTACGTCGCGAGCATCTTGCGCAGCGTCACGAACATCTCCGTCCGCGCCAGGCCCTGACCGGGGCAGGCCGTCGGGCCGGCGAAGAACGTCATGTGATCGCGGGGGTTCTTCTGCTCGAGGTCGACCGCGTGCGGGCACGCGTAGTGGCCGGCGTCGTGGTTGGCGGCCGCCAGCAGCGGGACGACGACGTCGCCGGCCTTGATCGTCACGCCGGCGATCTCGACGTCCTCGAGCGCGACGCGGGTGCGCCAGTGCAGCGGCGGCAGCACGCGCAGCGCCTGGTCGACGAAGTTGTACAACCTGGCATCGTCGGCGGTGCGGACGTCCTGCATCAGCGCGTCGTCGTTGAGCAGGAGGTAGAAGGCGTTGGACAGCGCGAGCGTCGTCGTGTGCGAGCCGCCGAGGAACAGCGAGGACAGCTGGATGTAGACGTCCTCGATGTTCCAACCGTCGAGCATCTCCGGCCCGTCGTGCCAGAGCTGGCTGATGAGGTCGTCGCCGGTGCCGTCGCGGCGCTCCTGCAGGAACGGGTCGAGGATCTGGCGCAGCCGTGCGTGGGCGGCCTTGGCCACCTCGAGGTGCTCGCGGTCCTCGAGGCCGCGCAGGTTGTAGAAGCCGAAGACCTCGGCGATGGCGCGCGCGCCCTCGTCCATCCAGGCGCGGTCGCGCCACGGGAGGTCCAGCGCCGACGCGATGACCCGCGGCGGGATGAGGTGCAGCAGCTCGGACGTGAGCTCGACCCGCTCGCGGCCGGCGATGTCGCCCAACAGCTCGTCGACGACCGGCTCGACGATGACGTCGCGCATGTGCGCGGTCTTCGTCGGCGTGAACGAGCGGATCATCCAGCTGTGGACGCGGCGGTGCTCCTCGCCCTCCAGCGCCTTGATGCTGCGCCGCCCGGCCGACATCTCGCCGAAGTCGCTGTTCGGGTCGAAGTCCGTGTGGCGGAAGACGTTCTTGTCCAGCCGGCCGACCTCGCGGCACGCGTCGTAGGACGTCGCCAGCCAGGCGTTCATCCCGCTGTCCCAGATGACCTCACCCTCGGCCTGCAGTCGCTCGAAGAAGTCGAACGGCAGCCGGTCCTGGACCGACCGCAGACCGTCGTTTGTCGCGGTGCTGCTCACGGTGCTCTCCTCTGTCGCCTCGGGGCAGACTGTAGTCGTTGCGAACGCGCGCGTCACCGCGTCGTCGGATTATGGTCTGCCCGGATGGCCCCCGACCCGATCGCGCTGGAGATCCATCGCCAGGCGCTGCAGAACATCGTCAACGAGATGGGCCTGACGCTCGTGCGGACCTCGGGGTCGCCGGTCGTGAACTACTCCATGGACTTCTCGACGTGCCTGCTGGAACCCGACGGGCAGCAGATCGGGCTTGTCGCCTACATGCTCAAGCACTCGGCGTCGTCGTGGCTGGGCACCCGTGCGCTGGTGCAGCAGCTGCGCGCGCAGGGCCGGGCGCCCGAGCCCGGAGAGGGCTGGCTGGTCAACGACCCGTACGAGGGCGGGGCGATGCACCAGGGCGATGTTGCCGTGATCATGCCCCAGTTCTTCGCGGGCGAGCACGTCGGCTGGGCCTTCACCGTCCTGCACGTGCTCGACATCGGCGGCTCGGGCCTGTCGGGCTTCAACCCCGCCGCGCGGACGGTGTTCGACGAGGGCCTGCGCTTCCCGATGCTGCGCATGATCCGCGACGGCCGGCTCGAGGACGACTGGGAGCGCTACATCGCCGGCAGCGTCCGCGTGCCCGGCCCGGTGCTCAACGACATCCGCGGCATGATCGCGTCCAACCAGCTCGCCGAGGCCAAGCTCGCCGAGCTGCTCGAGCGCGTCGGGGTCGACACGCATCGCGAGTACTGCGAGCACAACGCGGCGCTGACCGAGCGGGTCCTGCGCGGCCGCATCGGCCGCATCCCGGACGGGATCTACCACAGCGTCGACTGGAGCGAGTTCGACGGCCACGACGGGCCCGACCGGCTGCTCGAGGTGCGCCTCGAGCTCGAGGTCGCCGGCGACGAGCTCCGGTTCCGCTTCTCCGGGCCCCCGCAGGTCGACTCCTACATGAACTCCGGCGTGGGCGCGATGCACGGCGCGACCATGACCGCGGTGATGACGACGCTCGGCTACGGCGACCTGCCGTTCAACGCCGGGATGTGGCGGCCGCTGACGCTCGACCTCGGGCCGCGCGGCACGCTCATCAACGCGATCGCGCCCGCGCCGGTGAGCGCCACCCACGCCGAGACCGGGCTCATCGCGATCAAGCTCGTCAAGGAGACGCTCTCGCAGGCGCTCGCGCTCAGCGACGACCCGGAGCTGCGCGCCCGCTGCGCCGGCCAGGCGCAGGACGGCGCCGGGAGCATCGGCGTGAGCGGCATCAACCAGCACGGCACGACGAGCGTCGTCTACTACCTCGACCCGTCGGTCGGGCAGGGCGGCGGGGCGCAGACCATCATGGACGGCCAGGACAGCTACGGCTCGACGATCATGGTCGGGTGCGGGATGGCCGATGTCGAGGCCCACGAGGCCGACGATCCCGTGCTCTTCCTCTGGCGCCGGATCCTGCCCAACAGCGGCGGGCCGGGCCAGTGGCGCGGCGGCCAGGGCGTCGATCAGGCGTTCTGCCTCCTCTACGCCGACGAGCTGCGTGGGTGGGCGCGCACCCAGTGCGCCGAGACGCCGCCGCGCGGCTTCGGCGGCGGCCTCCCCGGCAGCGCGTCGCGCGTCGTGCCGCTGCGCGACACGAACGTGCTCGAGCTGCTGGACGCGGGCGTGCACCCGCACGACGGCCGGCTGCGCGCCAGCGCCGAGACGATCCGCAACAAGCAGGTCCCCTTCGCGCTGCGCCGCGGCGACGTCATCCGGTTCGTCCCGGGTGGCGGCGGCGGGCTCGGCGATCCGCTGCTGCGCGATCCCGACCTCGTGGCCGCCGACGTGGGCGCCGGCTTCGTGACCCCGGGGAACGCGCGCGCCACCTACGGCGTGGTGCTCGACGGCGCCGGCGGCGCCGACGCCGCCGCGACCGCACAGGCGCGCGCCGCGCTGCGCCGCGAGCGCCTCGGCG
>Ga0157379_10002238_pt1 | contig 16103 bp, 23 predicted proteins | sample S25metaG_FD_121802 | JGI IMG/M metagenome (GOLD analysis project Ga0157379, IMG submission 121802) | Switchgrass rhizosphere microbial communities from Kellogg Biological Station, Michigan, USA - S2-5 metaG | ecosystem: Host-associated > Plants > Roots > Rhizosphere > Soil | place: USA... | reverse complement strand
CATGCCCTTCTCAGATAGCGGCCAATCAGTCCCTTCGCCCCGTCAGCCCCCGAATGCCATGAATAGCCCCCCCATATCTGCGACGAACCCTCAAACGGCGTTCGTGAAAATCAAGATCTTCCATCGGAGGACGGACGACTTGATCGCTATTCGCGTGAGTCCACGTGTGACGCACAATCAACTCATGGAGAAGGTCCGTGAACGATTGGGGGACGATGTGCAGATGGTTAGTTACCGAAGTAGCGTCACCGGGTCGTTTTCGGGTTTGGAGGATGATTATGAGTTGAGGGATTGGCTGGACCATGCGGAGAAGCATGTGCTCTACGCATCTTAGGCTAACTTTTTTTGGTGCTATCTCCTCGCCCTCTTTTCGTTCTTCTGTAGCACCACTAGTGTTTTTTTAGGACTGTATGGGTCCCTCTTATGTCGTGTTTTGGTTTTTCCGGCTCTCGCCTCTCTCTATCTCTCTCATTATGCCCCCTGTACTACTCACTTCAGATCATTTTCTGTTCTAATTCCTCTCTCTGTCACTTCCTCCTTTTTGACTTCGTTCTCTCTTAATTTTATCTCCCTGGCATTGGACCGGCATTTGGTAACCTTTCTTCCGTATTCCATTTGTAAATATGCAAAGGCTACTACAGAGCATTACATGTTACCAAAGAACATCATGAGACACGCGTAACTTAGACCAAGGAAAAAAGGGAGAAAATGCCATATTGGCATGACATGAAATATTGGACATATAGACATATCGGAGATCGCTGAGAGATCGAGAGAGCAGACAACAAGATGATGGAGATGATAATGGTAGGGGGGCGGGTGATATAGGGTAATTGCGGGCAGATGCATGAGAGATATAAAAAGAGGGAATAGGAAATATCCGAACATATATACTACGGGTTGGTATGCGTGTCTCCAGATAAGGATATATCTAAGAGACGTAAGAGAGATGGAAATGGAACCGAGAAAAGAAAGAAAAAAAGAAATAAGTAATCAAAAAGAGACAGATGATCGAGAGCAAAATTAATGATGAAATGATCTGATGAGATATTGGACACAGGCATCGCATGCCACACAGTGACTAGCAAGGGGAACGAGAGCATGGGATAATACAGACAGGGGAGAAAGACATCCGATTGTCATGTTGAGCAGCAGGTGCTACGGCTGGCTTCTTTCTGACGAACTGCCTCTTCCTCCGCCACTGCACCCCATGTAGGCGTCGCAGGGTCCTTGAGAAATATACTGTCACGATGTTGCCATTCGGTCTCGCGAATATCAGATCGCTTGGCTATAATGGCGGATATGAGGGAATCGAATAGGTGCTCCACGCCTGAGCAGAGGAGAAATTTAGGAAAGTCTCGTAAGTTGAACAATACGCAACGTACCTCGGTCGTCCTTCGCCGACACCTCAAACAACTTCATGCCCCTCTCTAGGCCCCATGAGGTGTCGTTATCTTCCTCTTCCTCCTCTTCAGGGAATTTAGTTTCCTCATGAGATCGTCGGAAACCGGTCGGGCGTCCGTTGAGGTGTGGCGAAAAAGCCGCTGGGGGTGGCTGTTTTGTGTCTGGCAAGGATACCAGAGTAGACGGGGCCGGGGTAGGCCCGCTAATTGTAGAGGTCCGCTCACGTCCGAAAAGGTTGGTTCGCGCACCACCTGTGTTGGCACGCCGTAACTGGGACACTCGGGAGAACGACTCCGGCGGGTTCGATGGCAGTGGTGGGGAGGATGGAGATTTGATAAAGGATGACGCAAATGGGACGGAGCGTGAGGAAGTCAGGGAGGTGAAACGTGGTCGGATGTAGGAGAATGTGGAGGAGTGTTCAGGCTCTACCGGTGGAGGGGGTGTTTGGGTGCGGAGTGGGGGGAACCAGGTGTAGAGGGATAGTCGTGCGCGGTCTTCTGTTACTTGTCTATTTTGCCAAAGATCCCCTTTAGAACCGACGATGTATATAATAAGATCATTGGCGGCGTTCTTCTTTAATTCTGGAGATAATAGTGTCAATTAAGACTGAGACACGGTGAAGTCGACGAGCTAAGCACCTTCTAACCAGCCTTTAACGTCTTCAAACGTGGCTGCGTTCGTGATATCATATAGGAGAAGGGCGGCGTGGGCGCCACGATAATACATTGGAGCCTGGAGCGGGCAAGTCAGCACGATTCAGACAGATGCCAAACAAGGGTGGAGACGCACCATACTTCTGAACCTCTCCTGTCCAGCAGTATCCCATAGTTGCAGCCTCACCTAAGAGGGAAAGATCTCTCAGAATTAAGGCATAAACGAAGTCATACGGGCAAAGTTACCTTGTAACCATCCACAAACACCTTCTTCGTAACAAAAAGAGCACCGGTAGTCGATAAAGTCGTCACAGGATCGAACGTATTGCGGGTATATCGCTGAAGCAGACTTGTCTTGCCGACGCCTTCGAATAATGTATCAGCTTCGACATTTCATGAAAGGGCCAGCAAATTGAACGCGTCAAAAGACGACCGAAACGCACCTGTGTTCCCCATAAGAACGACTTTGCAGTCGAGGGAACGGCTTTCTGCGTGAGCCGCATAGTGGCCCGCTGCTTCATACGACATGAAAGTTTAAAGATTCCTGTAGCCAAGTCTTCACAACGGGGGCATAATGCAAGGAAACTGAACAGTATAGGGGTTGTCACGTGAGTCACGCTAACTGAACGGTTCCCCTATAGATATATTTGGCAGTATCGGACTTTGCTTGCCAAAAGTAGACTAAATAGCAAATAGAAAAGAAGATGTTTTATGGCGTATGTATCATAATAACCATGGTTTTTTCACATGAGGCGATCATAGTCATAGATATGAGTACGGTATCTACTCGGATGAGGTCGCAGGGAACTCGAATACGACGTCCTTGCCGGTCAGACGACGGTATACCGACGAGAAGGTGTCGAGCTTGTACTCCAATGATGTGGCGTCCTTGGTGTCAAGGAAGCTACGAAGGACCGAAATTAAGTGACTGAATTGAGTCTAAAATGTCAAACAAAAAGCTTACACTCTCAAGAGTTTCGATCCGTCAGTTGCGACGCGCGTCCTCTTGCCGGTGATTTCAGTAGGGAAAACAAGGTCCTCAAGAATACGCTCGTGGACGTTAGTTAAAGTGCGACTGCGTGGCCTCTTTTGCTTGACACGGGATGTCCGGGTGGGCTTCTTCAACATACGGCGCTGAGCAATGAAAACGACCTGACGGTCAGAGAACTTCTTTTCCAATTCACGGGTGAGCCTGTAAAATCGTAAGTTCAACATTCAAATAAATAGCGATCATTTCGACGCACCTGGCTTGGACCTTGCGGAAAGCCTTCTGCTGGGGAACAGGGACAAAGATAACAATCGCCTTCTTTCCACCCTTAACATCAACCTCCCGTGCAGCGGAAATCTGGAGGGGGCGCAATTCCGACTTCAACTCGGGAACATTGTTCTCCAAGTCAACCAAAGCCTGGGCAACAGCAGTCTCAATCTCATCTGGGGGGCCGGCCGGGGCATTCGCAGTGCGATGAATTTTGTTTTGGACGGACATCTTGACGGTTAGCCTACAAGTAAGAAAGGGGGTCGTCAGTTACATCTGGATTCTAACGGCCAAATCCATCCCAAATCCCCCAACAAACTCCTCCGGTTCGAACGTATAGCATTCTTCAACCCCTCCTCTATCCTTCACCGATAGCAATGGGGTGGTACTCACCGGGCTTCGTCGTTTTGAGGGCCTCTAACGAGCTTGAGGGCAGTCTTGCGGAATCTGAGTTGTAACTCGGCGGGATCTGCCGAACTTTTCCGGGCGCTTGTCGCGATTTGTTAAACAAAATAGGTTCAAAATATTCATTTCGTCCAATATCAATTCTGGGCATCCACTATAAAATAAAGATTATAATTAAGAATTTAAAAGGATTTATTGAGACCTTTAACTCTATGCCACGACTGAGATAGGAGTGAAGCGTCGTCGTTATTAGAATATCTCTTCGCAACTACATACTGTCCTTGGTCAACTCAAACTCTGACTGAATTGATGATTGAGGCCAAAATATTGTATTTACAAGGCACAATTATCACGGTGAAAGGAGGGGGAGGTTGTTGGAAATTAGCAGCAATGCAATGATTGGCCTTAGCAATCGCTTCGACAATAAGTCAGAATTATCATCCACAATTATTCAACACGCTGCGTTCCTTTGAATCTGTGTCGACGTTGAAGGGAGATGGCTGGCAGACCGCGATTGTCCCACGCGGCTTTCGCTTGGAAGAAGGGATTAGATAAGCCTCCATCTGCACTCAAGTGCCCTTGAACTCTCGCCACAAGGCTGTCTCGCCTTATGGCTGGTTCTACGAAATCTACTTCTCAATTCTCTACAGTTATCGCAACTGTAAGAGGGTTTGTGAAGGAATGGAGCGAAGAAGGCGAGGAGAAATGGCAAGCCCGTCTGGTTCATATCACTCCTTCATATGCTCAAGGAATTATCTAGCTTGGATTTTCTGAAGCCCCATCTTTCCGATGTCGCAAAGTACGATTCAAACTCGCCTAATACCCTGGCTGCTGGTTTCCACAGTCTCATTCAATCTACTCTCCAACTCTTCGTCGATGTGCCACTTCCGATCCCAAAAGTGGTTTCGTTTCTCCAACGCTTACTGGAGACTCTACCTTCCTCTTCTGATCCGATGTCTACTTCCCATCCTCGTCCCAAGATAATGATTGGTGAACTTCTCGTGGATGTGTACTGGTCTGTGGAGACCCAGCTGGATGAAAGACTGGTGGCAATTAAATCCGAAGAAAAGACACCCGCTAAGGAAGATAAAACGGATGAGCAACCACCATCAGGCGGGTTATAATATGATCTGTTCCGATAAATTAACTAATTGGATCTCCCTTGGCAGAGCTTAAAGTCCTCGCGGAAGCTGCAAAGGAGACATTGTATGAATTCTTACGCCAGTTGCTTGTAAGTTAATCAAGTTCTTACCAGTTATATCGCAATATCTGAATATTCTTTCGTAGCGCAAGCGTATCATCGAACCCGGGATCTGCAGAGAAAGGCTGGACGTACCAGCTCTCGCCGCTGCCGGACTCGTCGCCGACGAAAAGAACACGAGTAGGAGAGAAATCCGCCAGAGAACTGGTCTTTTGTGAGTGAATAGCTACCCTTTGATACAATGTTGAAACTCACGGTGTAATTAGCTACAAGCAAAATAAGTTCAATTTGCTTCGTGAACAGTCTGAAGGATATACCAAGCTTTCGACGGAATTAATGCAAAGTATGGGTCCTCCTCACCTTTCGGCGACTGCGCTCCCATCCGAGGGCCAACCAGTCATTGACAGTCGTGCTCGAGCTGCGTGGAACAAAGTTATTGGCCTCATCGGATACTTCGACTTGGACCCAAGCCGAGCCCTGGATATCATCCTCGACGTCATGTCCACCCATGTCACTTTGCACTACTCATTCTTCCTCTCTCTGTTACGGGTCTCAACATGGCACCGTGTTCAAGAGCATGCGCCTCCACCTGCTCCGAAGATGGAGGTGGACGAACCCCAGTCGAGCCCCTACAAGGGAAAGTCGTTGGATGAAATCTTGCAGGCTGCGGAAGGTCCACACGGCCTGAAGCCTAAGAATCCTGAGAAACCTCAAGTTTGCGCGGAGGTTCTAGGGTTCAAATTTGTCTACTATCAGGTCCGTGAATCTTTCCAAGAGCACCAGTTTCGAAGAACCTCAATATTGGGATCATTTAGAGTCCTGACACGGAGGAAACTACACCTCAAGGGTTATACATGACCGCGGCGCTTCTTATTAGGGAAGGCATAATCACTCTTGAGGATTTATACCCCCATGTAAGTATGTTCAATCTCCGTAAACAATATGGTACTTAGAATCATTTCTAGCTTTCGCCCACGGATGAAGAAATGGATAAGGTATATCATAAGCAGTATAATGAGAGCATATCAGACCGCATCGCTGCCGCAAAGATGAATGCTCTGGCTATTGCTGCTCCACTCAGCGATGATACAGTACCAACCTCCGTCTCAAGTGCCAAACCAGCTGCCCCCGAACCAGAGCAGCAAGAGAAGAAGCAGAAAGATATTCCGAATCAGAAACTAGGGCTGTTAACAGCTCTTCTCTCTGTTGGTGCGTTACGTCCCAGCGTCGCCATTCTCACCAAGTTCCCATGGATGACCGCTGCATATTCTGAATTGACGGACCTCTATTTGAGGATTCTCCGAGTTTCGATGCAGCCCTTATATGAAACTGCTTGCCACACCAATACGGACCTTGTCAGCAGTAACACAAAGCCACGAGCACGATTTGGATCGAACGGAGCTGTACAACCACCACAACGGAAACATATTTTGACTATTTGTGCTCCGACACCCCCTAGCACTGTCACTTCGGAATTTGTATTTTTTTATCCGACATGGGACGCATTTATTCCGCGCTGCACGCAACATTCTGATATTGCTGACGTTCTTGTGCCTTTGTTGACGTATCTCAGCACACAAATCTCGAGAGATATGGCCTTTGTGACCAAGCTCTGCAGGATTGGACGACTTCAGCTGACGGCTGAGGTAAGTTGTCTTCGAACATTGAGTCTACAATTTCTCATTAAATGAATTCAGAATGTTCCCGAGGACGTGAAGGCGCTATGGATAAAGATCTCTCGTGAATTCCTCCTCCCAGCCATATCTCTACAGCGTGCCAACGCTGTCTGCTCCGTAGAAGTTTGGATCGGTGTCTTACGGAATCTGGACGTCGAAACCCGATGGGCTCTTTACGGTGAATGGAAAGATAGCCTCTACAAGAGACACGCTGAAATGCGTGTGGTTGCCGTCGAGATGGACCGAGAAGTCAAGGGTGTTCTCCGCCGACTATCCTCAAAGAACGTTTCCCAGATGGCTCGTACAATTGCGAAACTGGCGTATTCAAACCCTTGCATTGTTTTCCCTAATATCGTCCGACAGGTGGAGTCGTATGAGAATATGGCGGCTACTATGATTGATTCGTTCCGCTTTATCTTGCATATGGGTTTCGATGTGTTATCGTATATTTTATTGGAGGCTTTTGCGGATAATTCAAAGCAACGGGTGAAGAACGATGGGACGAATGCCTCGTTATGGTTACAGAGTGAGTTTCTATCCTTAATCCTTATATGAGTATCCCTTACAACTATTGCAAAGGTCTTTCCAGCTTTGCCGGCTCAGTACACAAGAAATACGTGTATATGGATGCAGAGCATATCCTTCGATATGTTGCTCATCGGCTCCACAACAACCAGACCGCCGAACTCATCGTTCTTCAAGAGCTGATATACCGTATGACGGGCATCAAGCCAATCTCCATTGCGACTGAAGCACAGATCGTCGCCATGAGTGGTGGACCCACATTACGTGTGGAAGCACTCGCTTCAGATGAGCGTGGTGCATTGGAGGAACGCGCTGTGACGAACGGCAAAGCCCGTGAACGACTCATCAATTCCTTGCGGTCCTCAGGGCTTATGCTTCCGTTACTTGTCCTTATTGCCCGGCACCGACAGACCTGCGTTTTCACCAGTTCGGAGGATCACTTGAAGTCTCTGGCTAATACGTATGATACTGTAAGTTGTGAAGTCTTATTATCTGTGCTTCCTAGCTAATATCGCCTAGGTCCAAGGTTATCTATTACAATACATTGAGCTCCTTTCGTCCCTGCTCACACCGGAAGGATACGCATCGCTTTTGCCTTCTGTCTATGAGCTATGTTCTACCTACTCTTTGGACCTTCCAACGACTATGGAAATTTGCCGACCCAAATTCCATGCGTCGATATTTGTGAGTAACAATAAATTAATGACTGTAACAAATCCTTGACTTTGTCTCAGGCGTACATATTGGCACTACAAGATAAAGGGGATGTTCCCAAGTTGGCTGATACGACCGAGGCTGAGAAGAGATTGAAAGCCAAGATACTGCAACAGAAGAAGGCGTTGGACCAATCACCTGCTGTGGCCAACACTGAGCTTCCTCGAGAGGAGAGTCCTGCGTCTGGTGCAGTGACCCAACTGCCGTCTACGCCTGCCGAGGTTCGTAAACCTTTCAACCCGATTTATAACTTTCGTTCATCCTTACCTACAGAATGAATCGCCTTGGTTGCCAATGTTGGAAGGTGTAATTACAGATGTTAAACGAATCCTTCCTCCAAGGGCTACCCAGACACTTGGGTGAGTGCGAATCAGAGTTACAATGATCATGTTTTTTCATGCTTCACAGATCCGGTTTCTTTGTCACATTCTGGCAGATGTCCCTCTACGACATAAACCCTCCCATGCTTCGCTATGAGCAAGAAAACTCCCGACTCCGACTTCTCAGCAAGCAAGCGAATGACAATATTGTTGCAGGTCGGGATGTTACTATCAACAAAGCCCGACGAGAAAAGATCAACAGTACACTTGATGCGCTCTCGAAGGAGATGCGGGAGCATATCATAACAAGAGAGTTTACCATCAAGCGTTTACAGCGGGAGAAATCACACTGGTTTGCATCTGTTGGAGGTGACCGAGCGGAAATTGCAACACAGGTTGTTCAGCAATGTCTTCAGCCACGCGCATTGATGTCGCCTATGGATGCCGATTACTGCACTCAGATGTTGAAAACGTTACATTCGTTAGGTCCACCGGGTTTCTCGACACTCATGGTTTATGACAAGGCATTTAGAATCCTTATTGTACTCTTATGGATTCTTATATACCTTACAGCTTCTCGGGGACGGAGTTTCGGCCGTTGTCTTCTCTTCCACAGCAAACGAAGCTCGTAGTTATGGTAAGAGTTCATGCACCTTGACCAAGAACACCCATTGAGATTCTTCTCTTTAGGACGTTTCCTACACGGTATCTTGCGCGATCTGATGCCATGGCATAAAGAAGAATCCAAGTACATCCAAGGGAACAAGGACAAGAACAGATGGCTATCGGGATTCACCCGAGGTCGACGTGAAAAGAAGGTGGTCAACCAAGAAGATATCTATGAGTGGGAGAAATTCAAGGGGCTCTTGAGAAAGTGGCATATGAAATTATCTGGAGTATGTGATAATTAGTCGCTCGAGACATCATACTTACTACTTGGATAGAACCTTTCGGCTTGCTTGATGTCAAAGGAATACATGCACATCCATAACGCCATCCTCATCCTACAGGAGATTCTTCCCGTTTTCCCAATTAGGAGTGTTAATTCAGCCAGCGGTACCGCCATTGCAGATGCCATGGCCATCTGTCTTAACACTGAAACCCGTGGTGATTTGAAGATTCTTGCAAGTTCTTACAATGCCAGATTCCAAAAGGCCAAATCTATCTGGGAAGCTGCGCCTGTTCCTCAGCCCAAGGTGCGCATTATGTGAAAAAATGTATCATTATGCTAATAAGATGTGTAGGGGACGCCATCGAAGGGTGCAGATGATAGAATGCAGGTGGATACGCCTCCGGCCCCTTCTCCCCCTGTAAATGGAGATTCCAAGGCTGCAAAAGAAGAGGGCAAACCCTCAATTATAGGTCCAGCTTCTGACAATCAGACCCCGTCATCAATAAAGCTGGCAGTCGAAAGGTGAGCCATCGTGATAGGAGCATTGCCTAATTGTTAACCATACAGTTCTCGTAGTATCCCTCGTCCCGAAGTCGTTAAACGGGTTCGTCCGGATGCGAGAAGCCAAGCATCCACTCCTCAACCTCCCGAAGCCAACGGTACACCCGATAAGAAGGATTCCACTGCCGGTCCATCTAGAGACTCTGAGGCCAAGGGCATTCCACCAAAGCCTCAAACACAGGAAGCCGTGCCTACTGGCCCAACTGGTGGAGCACCTCCCACTGCTCCGGCAAGAAGAGATGATCGGGACAGACCACCAGCTCTACGCCCCGAGGCAAGCCTTCCAGCGAAAGGCACATCTCTGAGGAAGGAGCCGCCTCAATCTCCCCGTAGTCACCGTATGGCAGAGGAAACTTCTCGACAACCCATTCAGAGCGAGATGCCGCCTCCTGCAGCACCCAGCTCTACTCCATTGGCTCAAGAATTGCGTGCTAAGCAAAGCCTTGCTCCTTCTCGTGGCGATGACCGTGGCGATAGCAGGCGCGGCGACATTCGCCCACCATCTCAACCATCCTCACGTCCTCCCTCGCGTCCTCCATCTAGGGGTTCAGGAGGGAATGCTCCTACCCCTCCACCAGGTCGTCGCCGAAGCGCATCACCTCCACCTCGTAGAGAGGCTTTCGATGGTCGTCAGGATCGTCCTACAGACAACGACAGAGACCGAGGCCCAAGTCGTGGATTGGCACCGAGGCCGGATCGTCCTCCACGTCTCGGTTTTGATGCTGAAAAGACTGATCGTAGTCCAAGGGATCTTCACCGTCCAAGAGATATTGACCGTGACAGGGAGAGGGACCGTGAGCGGGACAGAGAACGCGATAGAGGCGACCGCGACAGGGAGAGGGACCGCGACAATAAGGACCGCGACAAGGACCGCGAAAGAGATCGCGAAAGAGAAAGAGAAAGAGCTGAGCGTGAACGTCATGACCGTGGTGACCGTCATCGTCGGGACAGGGAACCACCAGCACCCCCTCGTGATGCACCATCTCACCCAAGGAGGGACACTCGTCCAGATGAAATTCCTACGGGTCCAGCTGATTCCTCACGTAACCGTACAGGCTCTGACGGTACTCCCGAGGGTAGTCTAGGAAAAAGGCACCGGAGTGCAGAAGATGAGGTGAATCGCAACATCTCAGTAGCTTCCATCCTTCTCTAACATTCTATATCTTTAGGCCGAAAGGGTTTCTAAGCGGAGCCTTAGGCACAAGGATCCCCCCCGCGATGAACGAAGCTCACGACACAAAAGCGACCGTGACCGTCCTAGGGAATCTGACCGCAGACGTCGAGATCGAGATGGTGATAACAACTCACAGGGCGAAACTCGAGCAGAAGGACAAGACCGCCAGGAGCGTCAGGAAGCCCCAGAACGGGTATGTGCGTTATTACGTTCCATTTTTCGGTTCTTACACTATCCACAGATTCCAGATTCTCGTCTCCCAGAGCCTCCGGCTGCCAAGCACCCACCACCCTCCGCTCCCAGAGCCATGGCCGATCCTCCCGCAAGAGGATCCAGGTCAGACCTCCCTCCAAACAGAAACACAGATTCTCGTGGTGGTGGACGCTGGGGTCGCGATGGACCACCGCCCCCTCCTTCATCTCATCCTAGTAGTGGAGGTTTGAGCAGCCGTCTTGAAGGTAGTTCCTCCCATCCCGCGAACGGACTTCGTAGTCGATTAGATGAGCCACCACGTCAGAGTGGTCCACCTCCGCGCCATGATTCGTCTTTTGGAGACAGGGACAGAGGCCCACCTTTCACTCGAGAGGATGTTCGGGATATCCCCAGGAAGCGCACCTTCTCAGGTATGTTTATTTCCGAAATGATTATTGATGCATTGCTGAATCATTATTTAGATCGTGGCCGGGAGAAAGAAGAGATGGGTCCAGATTCCCATCAAGCACCTAAACGTCCTCGTATCAATCGTACTTCTCGGTATGCTCTAGATGATGCAATGCAAAAGACCATAGAGTCGAACAAAGACAAAGGAGGAGGAAGATCAGGAAGGAAAGACTAAAGATGTTTCCATAATGTATTAGTAGATACCTCATCATTTCACCCAACGTCCACATCATATTTTGAATATTTCATTCCTCCTTTATGCATTCCTGTTATAATGTCATCAATTTGTCTGTCTTTCCGTGTAGGACTGTGAGGTTCACGGGTTGAGGGGTCCACAATTTTTGTTTTGTGTAGGCGGTGAATCACTCTGTGGCTTACATGATGGCTGGTCGTCCATTTCCCTGTTTTCTGAGGTATGTATATAATAAAGGAAAAGTCGGGAGACCGAGATAATTAACATGCCTCACCTGAATGAAGTGAAAAGATTCTTTGGGTTATTTTATACGGCCTACCCGTATAAGAAAAAATAAAATAGGAATTACACAAGTGCATCAAACGCGGGACATTTAATAACTAAATTAAAGCGAATGCTGGTGCCGTGAACGCCCCCACTGCCTCGCCAGATCGCCTTGAATAATAAACAGATAAACTCTATATAGCCATACCCATATGATGTCAGTTTATAGAGGGATTTAACGTTTAACGTTTAACATTCAAATGGGACAGCTCGAAAGCCCCGTTCTCATTTATACAAGAGAATAGAGATTTGGTACACTCCAATGTCCCAAAGCCCTTACTGGAAGGAGAAATCCCCTCCCTACCCCCATCTCCCGCACGCCTAGTCCACCAATTCGACGCATTGGCGTGAAGCCCGTATTGAATGACTTTTCGACACCCCTTATCCAGCCACAATCCAAGTAACCAGGAAGCTCCCGAATTTGGTGAAGGATGTGAACTCTGCTTCCAAGTAAACTTTTGCCTTATTTTGCGTGGGTGCTGATGCTGAAAAAAACTAACAGACTAACTGTCAAACAGGGCTATTTGCACATCCGAAACACTGATCTAGGGGAAGTTCCAGCTACTGAACTTCAAGAGTCGGTCTCATGAAAGGAATCTATAAACGCGACTTCATTGCCAAAGTAACATGTACAAAGTTATGTCCAGCAAAAATTTCTGATTGGTTAGATGAGAAAGGAGATATGTGGGTTTTAGGTAAGGGTGAAAGTGCTATCTTGAGCACCTCTGAAAATCGATTTTGAAGGATTTCTCCCATACCCTCTATCCTGCTAATGAACTTAAAAAATTGTAGTTTTCATCGATTGGTAGATACTGCAACGTAAGTGACTTATTTCATTAACGTCTTGCCAAAATATCCTTCTCCCTTATGCTGTAAGAACAGTATGGCCATTTCTGTCCCACCAGTCGAAGCCTGATACAAAATGTGATATTGAGTCTGGTGGATGGTATGTTGAATTACAGCGTCCGATATAGACCAGACATGATAAAAAGAAAATAAATCAAACAAAAGATCCTTGATAATACATAGCGAAGAATCAACTCGAGTTGAACGAGTTAAAAACCTCGGTTGAGCGAGGATGGTCCCAAAGATAGATAGATGGATATATTATTTCTTGATAAGGGTGAGGAATTCCTCTCTCGTTTTCTGTTGGGATCGGAAGCATCCCAACATTGTCGAAGTCACTGTCGTTGCACCAGGTTTTTGAACACCACGCATGGTCATGCACATGTGGCTAAGAGTGTGTTAGTGAAGATCTCATTGGAAACATATGTCCTTTTTCACATACGTTGCCTCCATAACTACTGCAACACCCCGAGGCTTGATAGCCTCCTCCACGGTCAAGGCTATTTGCCTTGTCAAACGTTCTTGCACCTGGAGTCGTCTGCTATATGTCTCGGCGATGCGGGCAAGCTTTGAAAGACCGAGGACGAGGCCATTTGGAATATAACCAATGTGAACCTGTTACACACTATTAGTTTCTCAGAAAGACAGAAAATGTTTCTACGCCCTTACTTTTCCGGTAAATGGCACTAAATGATGTTCGCATAGACTTGAAATCTCAATATCCTTCACAATGACTAGTTCATCGTGGTCTTCAGCAAAAACAGCATCATTGATGACATCTAAACAAAGGGTCAGCGAACAAGGTCCAAAGAGAAGACATGGCAATATACCAGCCAAACGCTCTTCATACCCTCTAGTCATCCATAGTAAGGCTTGAGCATACCGCTCAGGAGTACGCAAAAGGCCTTCCCGATCTGGATCCTCCCCAATACCTTCGAGTATTGTGCGCACAGCAGCAGCAAGTTTCGCCTCTCGAGCCCGGCGTTCAGCAGGGGTAGAATATAAGCGTGAAACGGTGGATTTTGCTGCATACATCTGAGTATGATCCCGCCACACCAAGAAGACAACTTCGACTCACCTGGCCATCCTAGACCATTGACATCTGGTATCGCCGAGGGCGTTGAGACCTGGTTCAGCGGGGTACTTCCCCCAGAAGGCGGTCGAAAACCGTAGCCATCGCGGATGAGAGGTTGTGAATTGTGAGGCCGTTGCTGAAGTTCCTCCCGAATAGCGCCGCGAGTCTCCTCGATGGTAGCTTCTCTCCGCTCCTGTGGACGAGATGCAGGTCCCTTTGCGGTCGCCCCGCGATCCTTGAGCTTGTTGAGCCCCAATTCGAGGGCTTCAGCATGAGAGGGCATTGTATCAGAACCACTGGAATTTTTTTGCTATTACGTGATCGTGGGGTGACCCCAAGTGGAAGCTATGAGATCTTATACCCACCTGATATGAGGGGTATCGCCCCTGTCTGTTGATAATTCGCGCTGAGGGGAAGCCATTTGGAGAGCGGGTGATTTGCGCCGAAAAAGAAAGTTTTTATAAGAAGTATACAAAGAACAGCCACCACAATCTCCGGAAACGACTTTTATAAGTTCAACCGGAGCTATGTATATTCGAAAGATCGACCTGAAATAATCCAGAAAAATAAAAAATAAAACATCAAGTATGTAGTACAATTTGTTTGCCTTGAATAACATTAGTTGAGATGAGTTCATGCTACACCAGGTCGTTGGATCAAGGAATGATAATAATACAAGCACCATTAAATCGCTTAAATCCGTGAGCTATTATCCGCAAAGGAAAGAACACCCTTTCTGAGGTGCGCATCTAACACACTAGCGTCCCCAGGGTCATGATCACCAAAGGCAGCAAGTAGGATACCAGCATCCCTGATGCCTGGAACTAGAGATGGGACATTCGACTGCAGAGAATTTTCAGTAAAGAAATGCATAGAAAATTAGTAAAGCATCTCACCAATATGAAGGAGTTTACTAGGACTCCAAGAAGGTTATTATTCTTTGCAAACTCGACCGCCGTCGCAACACTTTGGGATCGATTATCCATCCTGTCAACTCTAAAAGAGCACGGTGCCCCTGATGGCCATTTCCAGATGCCGCAATCAGTAGCAAAGAACACCGGGTCTATATAACGATGGTCAGAAAGAGATCAAATTGGTTAAGATGTAACTCTTACAGTTCGGTTGCTTCCAGTTCAAGGCAGCACAGACATCCGGGGAGAATGAGGAGAAGACTAATTTCCGACGTTTTCCAGTCTTGCGGGCCTCGTCTGGACTGCTCAAGGCGCTGTATACGCTGGAGAGAACCGAATCCACGAATGCGTTCAGGTCATGGCAGCGATTGAGTTGGAAGAGGTTGCAAAGGGCTGGCGAGGCATAGGCGAGTTCAAGGCTGATACCAAGTTCACTTGGGAGCATCTGGAGCAAATCGCTGAGAGGAATTAGGCAGGTGTCCAGCAGAGCCGCCCATTCGGCGGCAGACATCAGTCTCCTCTGCGTCATATCCAACATAAGCTTCCTCTCCTTCCCAATTCGTAGCAGTTGCTCCAATGTCAAATCCGCAACCCCAGGCTCAACACCCAGACTCAAAGGCACAGTCCATCTGGAAAAAACGACAGGTTGCATATCCTTCGTGACTTGAATAACCGCATGGACGGCATTTCCGGAAAGAGATGATAGGACTACACCTGCAGAATCAGCGCTGAAAGGTGGAGAATGCACGGAAGGAGATGTGTTTGTCGAGCCGATTCCACGCGCACCCAGTCGAACTTGGGGGATTTGCTTCCCTGTAGAGGACCCAGATATTGACTTCCAGTAGGTCTCGACGGCACCAGCGATCTCCAATGTAACATGTCGAAAAGGTTTGATAATAGATACTTCATATGCAACCTACATGGCGCGTCAGTCAGCTCATCTCGCCAAAAGATGCAAGAAAAAAGAACCCACATGACCAATAACATGAAGTCGATAATCTAAAAGAGGAAGGGTATACGCAGATCGCAGCGAAATGTCCTCAAACGAGGCAGGTAAAGAAACTGCCCTTCCGACAGCCTTCGATCCAAGACTAGGGTATATTGAAAATTCAAGAGATAGCGCTTCGGAGCTTTGCATCTGGAATGCGAAGACATAGGGCGATTTAGACTTTATAGGAAAAGACACGGCGTGATGTGCACATGACTTGTCCGGGAGGGAAGCAACGACGAGTTTCAATGAGGGTGCGCCGTGTGGATATTCCATCGCTGTTGTCCCGATGAGGCGGTGAATTAATTGTACGGCGACGTTGGGGT
>Ga0157379_10002235_pt1 | contig 16113 bp, 16 predicted proteins | sample S25metaG_FD_121802 | JGI IMG/M metagenome (GOLD analysis project Ga0157379, IMG submission 121802) | Switchgrass rhizosphere microbial communities from Kellogg Biological Station, Michigan, USA - S2-5 metaG | ecosystem: Host-associated > Plants > Roots > Rhizosphere > Soil | place: USA... | reverse complement strand
GTTTTCGCGTGTGGTGGCTATGGGAAAGGATGTCTAATTTCTCATTTCACGTTAAAATGCACTTCTAAAAACCCGGAGAGAGTAGATGAAATCCAGTATATATACCTCGGGAACACATAAATACCCAATGTTGTTCTACAGTGCCTTTGTTGGCGCAGCTGCCAGCCATTCAGAATGCCGCGAAACCAATTCTCGTACAATCTCCACTTCGATTTCAGTTTGACCCTCTTTGAGATGGATCCATGTCTCGTTAAATCCAGTGGGGCTTATCTTGGAGGGGGAGATGAAAACGACCTCGAACTTACGGCGATGGAGCTCGTTTCCAATGACTAGGTGATGGCCGTAGCGTTCGAGGGCTTGATGGGATTTGGGAATAAGCAATGATTGATCTGTTTCCAGCTAAGAAGACCATAAGCTAATCAGGAATAATTTTATTATTAGAGAATCACTTGCCTTAAAGCTGACAATATAGGCTTCCGGAGTCCATTCGCTAACCAACGGACGCAAAATCTTAGGGACTTGGTCCATTTCTATCTGCAGAGATCCCTTCGTTGACTGGATTTTATGTTCCGACTACAATTGAGAGGTCGGGTGAGTCAAGATCATACAGCGAATAAAAGAAAAAAGACTCACCATTTTCTGTGTCGGTAAGAAGAAATCGCTAACAGCAGCGGCCAGATAATACAGCGCCGACCTCTTCGCCCGATCCAGTTCCTTGGAAAGTGCCCGAAGAAGATACAGATATTCATTAATCGTCACGAAACTGAGGGTGTGCAACGTCCCCTTCGCATGCACATCCTTGTATGCCCGGAGAACCTCAACAAGATGAGGTCTTTGCGCCGGCAACACCGTGATTTTCGCCGGCTCCCCATTCGACCCATCCGTTCCATCTTCAAACCCTAAGAAATCCAAGAATGGATTCGTCGAATGCGAATAATGTCGACTGAAAGGCTGTAAGCTGAATTGTCTGTGCATAAATATGACAGCGTATCCATGGGATAAGAAATATTCCGCAGATGTGGCGCCGCGAGTTCCTGTACACAAGACCATTAATATTTCGTTATGCATGCACGGATCGATGCAGATCATACCAGCACTGAAATTGTCCAAAAAGCGGACACTAATCCAAACTTGTTCATTATAGGAATTACATGGTGAAAGAATAATTTCTCACACGTTTAATTCCAGCGGCACGGTCGTGCCACCGCTCTAAAAGAGAGATGCAGTCGTAAGATTGACTCGATATAAACCCCCAAAGAAGCCATTAGAGGCGCACCGTAACAAGTACGATCTTTCGTCCATCTTTCAAATGCCTATCTATAAATTCTCGGACACCAGAAACGAGTTGTTCAAGATTGGCGGGAGGAGGTTGCGTCGCAAAGTAGGATTCGGCTGAAAAACTCGACATAGTGTAAGTGACGTGCAGTTTGAATTTGCTTCCGCGATTGAGTCTGGGCGTTAAAATTCCGGGTGCCGAACGAAGTCATGTTTATTTTTGTATTGGAGACTGGAGAAAGTTACAAGTGACTAAAGAAAGAAGAAAATATATATTAGTAATGGTATTAACAAGGATCAAGCCTTTGCGCGTGCTTGCGCCGCCAAAGCCGCATTCATGCCCATCCAGGACTTCTCGACCAGTCCCAATAGCTTGTTCATATCTGAACTCCAGTCATTCATAACCTCCTCTGCGCTTCGTTTCTGGACAAAGTTGACAATGCCGGCGGGTCGGTCGATGCGAGCCCAGATACTTCCGGATGTGACTAGACGCGACAGAGTTTCCTCTGTTTGTTGGGTTGTGAGGTCCAATAATGTCTGTAGTCTGGCTAGGCGAATACGAGTGTAATAGAAGGCTACGACTCGGACGTTCTAAGAGAGTATCAATCACAAGAATCTCAAGAGATGTAAGGTAAAACGTGCGTGTTCGATCACTCGGGTATGAAGATCTTCCCATTGCTTCTCTCCTCCAGGGCCGAAAACGGTGGTTGCTCGTAGAGTTGCACCATAAATATTTTCAATACCTGGCCACCGCATAAGTTCGCGGGTTACGAAGCATTTAACGAGGTTGCTGTAGAACGGTTAGCGATCTATGGATCATAATATGACAGATTGGACTCACTAATGAAGTTCAAGCTTCGTCAAAGCTGGATCGTTGAATAAATGGTGCAACATATCGGACTGTTCATTATCATGGGGAGCGAGAAGAATATAGTAGACGATATATTCGAGAGCCTAATACGATCTGATCAGTATATTCAAGTTCATTAAGCAGGAAATCCTGACTAACCTGGCGGCCCTTGCCGGCTTCATCCTCTTTTATCGAAGTCGTCTCCCAGATCGTGTGGGGGTGTTTCGCCACATCAAGGTATGATAATTGATGTAGGGAATATTGAATCATAAGATCATAGTACTTCAGTTTGAGATCCTATAACGGAATCGTTAAACTATAAAGAAGAAACCACATCAATGCTTATACACACCTCGTTCTCCTTCTCTTTCAAGAAAGTCTCGTTTACTTTCCTACCACCAACTCGAACCTTCACCCACTCGGCCTCACCATCAACAAGCCCAGCACCAGCACCATCTTCAGGTCGACTTTCCTTCGCTTTCCTCGCCTCCTCATCCTTGTTCTTCGCTACATTCACCAACAATCTCATCTGCTCAAGCAGAAACTCGGTCTTCTCTCTCCGCTCCATCGACGAGTATGTTTCGACCTGTAATTCAGATAGCATGTCTGAGGCAGTTTGCAGAGATTCAGATCGTAGTGCTGGTGTTTGTGAAGGTGCATTTGCGATGGACTCGTGGTAGTGTGCCAGAAAGAGGGTGACGCGTGCACGAGGGGTTTCGAGGAAAATCTAGTGACGGGGGAATATTGTGAGAAATCTCTCAAGATATGAAATGATGATATCCTTACCTTCCCTTCAGTGACATCTCGTAGTGCATGAATTGCCGATAGCCAAGTCTCCCTGCCTTCCTTTTCACGAATCTCGTCCAACCAAGTCATGACTAATTCCACCATCGCCTGAACCACCGCCTTCAATTGGCCATGCTTCTTGGACAACAGAATCAAGTTAGATGTTAATAGCTTATAATTGCGGGCTTCGTGTGTAAGCGTGAGGAGCTTTTCAGCAAGACGGGTAGTTGACTTCAAGTCAGAGGCCTGCGGCGGACTTCGATCAACAAACAACAAGGAATTAGATGTTATTCCCTTACATTTCGAGTTTGTTTCTCAAGAGTAAGAAGTTTTTCAATAGCTTGGTCGAGTTGACCTGTCTATAGGACGTGTTAGGAACTTTTCGAACACCACTTGTTCAATAGCATACCTTGGCCAGCTCCGTAACTTCTGGGAGTAAAGCATCGACTTCTGGGGTGTAATCGCGTTCCTGCTTCTTGGGTTCAGATGACATTGTTGAAGAGTAAAGTGTGTGGAGGGAACAGGAGAACAACACGGGGTGACGCGTTCTCGTGACAGAACGTCACTTGTCACACGGAAATTGTCATTTCCATTTTTGAGCCTGGTGAAGTTTTATATCATTAAATTTCTGAGAATATATTTTAAGGCACTTTTTAAGTAGTCGTGGTTTCTTACCCAATAATCCGCACATGTTTCCGACGAACACAGTCACTGTCCGAATTTCCTGAAAGAATGTATGAAGAGTAACTAGTATTTATCCTCCGAGAGAATCGAGAGAGAAAGAAATAGGAAGTCTAAAAATATTTTATGCGTCTTCTTCATATCTAGAGCAGGCTGTTTTTTCAATTTCTGTCTAGGTTGTCGCATGAATCCCCAAGTAGTTCCGTAGATGACTCCTCCCTTGTGTACCAAACCTGGTCTCCCTTACGGCCATGTCTTCCGTCTCTATTTCCTTTCTCTCGCTGATATCTTCCTAGTTATTAGTCCATGACGTCCCTGAATCTTAAGCTGTACACATAGACAAATAGACTTCATATTGACCGGACCCCTTTACGTATATGACCCGTCATCTTCCCCTATATGGCGTATGAGCTTTTCGCTAGATAATTTTCCTTTACCGGGAGCTGTATTGGAACAGGGGCATCTCGACATAGCCAGGAGTAAAAGTGGACTGAAAAGGGATTAGGGACTTCAGCTCTTGGGCGACGTGACCATGACGAGTAATGTCAATATTCATGGCCATCTGTCAGTCGACCCTATTCGTTGGGTAAGTCAAAGGGTGGCCATCTTTCACACTGCTGCCATTTTTGGTTCAAAGTTCTTATTTTTATATTTTTATCTCAAAAACCATACAATTTGTACTAGTCTAAAAAATACAATAACGTTCAATGCTACAGCTCTATGTGAATAATTAAGTCTTTGGTTCTGAATCTGGAATCGCTGCTGGCTCTTCTGTCCATGCCGACCATTGCAAAAAGAAAGTTCCCAAACGGACCTTGTCCGTCCGACGTACTTTAGTGCCAATAATTCCCCACGGAGTCGCCCAAATAGGATAAACCATTGTCTTATCTTCGATGCTCCCCTCGCCTGTCTCCCGATTAATTGTTCCTTGCATCTCCCAGGCTTTAACGCCCTCCGGTGTGGACTGTTCAATAGCAGCGGTAAAGAGGGTTTCGTCTTTCTTCAGAAATGGGATATTCTTCTTCACCGAAAGCAATCCATGGCTCTCATCACTTGGCTTCGGTTTTGTGGTAATAATGAAAGTTTCGTCGCCATTTTTCGTTGAGGCATAAACGCCTTGCAACCTCTGAGGAGATTCAAATCTGTGGACAGCGCGCCCTACGCCTGGAAGCAGACGTTCCCATTTTGAAGCCATGGATGAATTTGTAGACTCGTAGTCCTCGGATCGAATAGGTATCCAGCTTGGGTTATCCGGATGCAAAAAGGATCCAGCGGCGTACATAAAACATGCCCGGGCCTGGTTGTGGAAGTTATCCTTGCTCTTTTCGTCGAAGTCGACGCGTGATATGAATTTACTGAGTTCTACTTCGAGAAGGTCTTTGTCCTCTTCGAGAAAGACAGGTCGAGCTATAATTAAAAAGGGTCAGATTTTTTTTTGGAACAAAGAGAAGGAGAGAAAATTACAATTAATAAATGCAGCAAGAATAAAGAACTTTTGATAGTGTGCTTTCCAACCAACTGCAGGTATCTTGTCGACAAATCGAATAAACGACATGTCCTTTGAGGCAGCTAATTTGACGAGTTCAGGGAAATTATTCTGATCTGATTTTCTGTAAGTCTAGATTAAGCAGAAAATAAATAAATAAATAACATACCATGTTCTAGGGCACATTCAACCAATATTCTCAATAATCTTTTAGCCTGTGGTAGTTCTTTCTCTTCTTTCTTCTGCTGCCGTTTTGCCTTCTCCTTCAGGAGTTCCTCGTCTTTAGATGTTGGCCGCGCCATGCATCGTTCATGGAGCTTCAAAATAGAACGTCTTTGACTCGCCACTCTTGTCGCGTGCACCCCCAAGAGTCCCTCCTTCTTCCCTAGTTTGTGGAATAGTGTTTCGACATCCCACCCATTAACTTCGAAGTAACTTTTAAAACATGCCTCCGAGCACGCAAGACGCTTCGATACCATCAAGAGATTGATACTCTCATAAGTATCCAGATATGCCGCCAGACTGTGGTGGCCTGATCGTGTTGTCAATACCACGAGGGCTTGTAGACCATTATGCCCAGCGTTTGGTTCTATGTCGATGGATGGTAGCTGACCATGGAATTCTTGGGTAGATATCGAAGACCGACTGGAGGCGCGTGATGGTGTCGTGGGTGTAATGGGTGTAGTGGGTTGCGACCCAACGATCGAGTTCGACCTTGAACGGGATTTCGACCTTGTCCACCGTGGCGAAACCGTCAGAAAGATGGAATGTAGACGACCGCGGTCCTTGCTTTCAGTTAGATCTTCATTCAAGTCCGCATCCGCCATGGTAGTAGGTTTGAAAAGTGTGGTAATGGGGATGATGATGGAAGGAGGAGCCAAACGTATGGTAGTGACGCCGGAACCCCAATTACAGTGGGAATTTATCGACATGAATAGTGTGTTGTGATAGTGGCCTCTAACAAAACAATGAATCCATGGGCTTTTAACCTATCTCCACCCAAGCTATGCCTCTGTTCATCGTTCTTTCACGTCCGACTCGCACAAGGCCTGGCACCGCGTGTGGAAGCTAATTGTGCCATGCTTCAACTTACTACAGATCCCACGGTTCTCCTAGAACCCCGCACCAGTCAGGATGGCTATGCTAAGTAAGACTGTGCCCATTGCAATGCTGTCCACCGCCGTACCGTGACTATTTATAGCTTGTCTGGTACCGCGCTTCACAGCCATCCACCGGGTTTCAGCAATGCCTTTACTCTAACCGGGTTCAAACGTGGCCTTATTCGAACAGTTGTTAGAATGTACATAAATTAATGTGTGAAATCGGTAAATATTGTAATAAATTGATGGGAGTACCCAGCATGCTTGCCTCATTGGCACAACAGTTGTGATTATTACTCAGACAGTATTCCATGCAGAACCGGGCATTGGCTCACAGTTTGGCAAATCTCTCAAGAGTACCTCTAATAGTCAGTGAATCCACCATCTCCTGAACATTCCCCATTATTATTTATTTTGTCCTCGAGACTTACCAGGTCTTCGGAGCCGATTCCTCTATAAGAATGAGCCGAGTCTCGAGCATTCTCCCCGTATCTAGACAGGATATTGCGACGAGCAGCGGCCCCCGTCCTATGGGAATATGCCGACGAATGCGGTGGAGCCTCTGGAACCTTGACTGCGTCCAACTTTGCCTGGAAATCGTTATATTCTGACCAGATACGTGGAAAGGAACGTTCTGTATCAAATCACACTGCGTGTAATACACGACGGAGACCCTTTGCAGGGTGACTGCGAGCGATTTTGAAGAGTACTGTAGCTATGAGAAGATTACCGATTGCTGCTCTTTGGCACTGAGAAGTTCTTGCATAAAATTCTGAATTAATCGAATACAGAATTTCCAGAAACCGTAATTTATATTCAGTAGATCGATGTACACGAAGACAGACCGAGCTTGAATCCACATAGTTTGACCAAGAGGCCCTTGGACAAGGGTCTCGCGAGTGATTTTCAAGAGAATAGGACGAGAGTGGTGATCGCCCTTTTCCATTTTCTTGAATAGCTTGAATGAGGTATTATGCCTGAATTGCGGAACAAGGAGTTGTTATTGATGAATAGCTTAGTGAGGCAAGACGGAAGACTGCATCCCTACGTACTTCCAGTTCATATAGAGTTCTCGGAATGCCCGAAGTGAAGTTGGCTACTATTTTCTGGTGAGATTCAAGAGGCAAAGGGTCCAGAGCCGTGTATTAAGAAGCTTCAGCAGTGCATTCTGTGGAAGAACATCTGCCAGAGGCACGAGGATCGATGAAGGAATGGTGTTGTCCATTAGATACCCTTGATTAGAAGGATGATTAGAAGGATATAATTACTTCAATCGGGAGAGAGGCGATGACATAGCATTGCAATTTATACAGAACTCTTTGACTCGATCTTAACCAACACTGAGGGGGTCATGGGCAAATCATATAAGGGACGTTGCAGCGTCCCCGTCTAACAAGTAGAAGTGAAAGGAACAAGTAGAGCAGCAAACGAAGGAAGACTTAGCGGTCTCGGAAGCCCTTCTCCAGCGACTGAGTCGAAGCATAAGGTGGTGATAGTTTCCATGTTAGACTCACCTATGAATGGGAGCACAGCATATAAAATAAGCGAAAGAAAATCCTTTTACCTCATATTCATAATTTTTTTCAAGTAAATCCTTTTGCCAGTGGATGGGATCCGAGAAGACAGATCGCTTGGACAAAACATATTTTCATTTCAGCGCAGCGTCTATCCATCAAGTCAGTGGGCACTTGGCGAGCGATATTTGGTCGCCGTTTTGTACAGCGAACGACTACATCGATAACCTGGATGTTTACTTGATTCCCTTCCAAAATTGTGAATGAAGAGCTAGTCTTATCTTCTTTGTTTTGACTCACTGGCACTGATGCGGCGTCACGGTCATAAGTTTTCAAACCGAGAAATTGGCTGATGTGATTGCTGACTCACTCCGTGGACCCTACCCCCGAAGCTTATGAAGCCAATACATCGCGTCGGTTGAAATACCTCAATTCGAGTTCACTCCCGGCAACTGACTCATAGGACTACGTTTCCTATGCGACATCTCCTTGCTTTCGCAGAAATGGACGGGATGATCATAATTTGCTGCGCTTTTTGACAACCACAGATATATGCCACCGTCGCGTCGCCCTATCCAACCCTCAGACTCCAGTTCAGTAATAAATCTCAGATTCTGGGAATTTCCAACGAGAGAAGCTGTCTTTTCACCGTAACGGCATTCTTGGTGTCCACCCATTGGGTGATTATATCACCAGCCACAGCTTCACAATATTTTTTTTTCTGATTCTATCTTCGCAGCATATGCTTCTTGGAGCTAGCTTCGCTTTTGATTTGGATGCAGACATAGACCTTGCTTTTACTGGAGGTTTATGAGCGTCATCTCAGTGCCCCCGAAAATCTCCCCTCACTGCCACCAGTACTCTCCCCCATTTGGCCTTCGCTTCTTCAACGGCATAGATGAATTTTATTATTAAAATCACAGCGGGATCACCTGAGCTTTGAGCTTAATCTGGCATGGAAAACAGCACCCCTGAACAAACTGTGGACCTTGCTCCGTTCAGGTTGTCAGTGCTCCGTGACTCTGCGGCTTCACCGCCCCCCGCTAGTCTCGTATGGCATTGTTCTACGCGCAAAGGTACCCGCCGGCTCGATGCAGTTCAGGACGAAGTATGTCCTCATTTTTTCAAAGGACATTTTACCGTCAATAATAGAAACAATGCGAGTACCAATAAGTAACTAAGTCTTTTTGAGCTTAGGGATCCTGATGGCCGTGCCCGAATATCGTTCATCATCACCACGCTCATCCATGAAAATATATCCGAAGTCTAGGGACATTCTGGGAAACTCCAGGAGGCTGGAAAGTACAGCTTTGATTTAAGTACTATCTTAGTCTACACGTTGTATCTTTCATATGTTAGTTTCGCAGCACTTTCGAAGTAACCCAGAAGCAAGAAGGGAAATATGTCACTTTTCTGGTGATATTTTTATTTCGAATACTAGGGAAAGAAGCTTGTCGCTTCCCCGAATTTGAGTATGAGCCGGTAAATATGTGTAGAAGAATCGGACACAGTTTGAGTCATTAAGGGGGAAGCCGTCAACAAAAATAAAACATTTATGTTGGCATACGATATATATTGATAGTAATTATATGTTCACTAATCACGGGAGAATTTTATCCCCGTGTCACTTGCACTATCAAGAAGAAAGCTCATCATTCATTTCGGGCCAATTTTTCTTTCTTTTTCGTTACTCAGCACCAGAGAAAAAAATCGTTATCCAGCGAATTGTCCGCCAGATCTAATCGTTAGGTCATTATGTCATTAAATGTCGTTAGTCATCGCGTGCGCATCGGGGTCGTAATACGTCCTTCCTTTCCCAATCCGGATGCCAGAGTCTGAAAGTCAAGAGGAGAATCATTATGTCGAAGTTGTAATGCAGTGAATCGCTCTACTCACTGTTTCGGATTACTCATCTTCTGGTTCCTGGGGGAATGATTACTTCGAGATTTGTTACGACGGACACCTTGTATGGCTTTACTTGTTCGGATAGATGTTTTCGATACTCCTTTGCAAACTCTTCGGAAACATCGCCTTTCCAGATGACATAAAATTTCTGTAGAGTCCCTTTTCGACTCTTCGCTATGTTGACGAAATGGCTTCGCTTTACTGGAGTCGGCGGGCCGCGCCGTCCAGATTCCCTTCTGGAACTAAGCCATATATATTCAAGCTCCTCAAGAATTGGACACACTTCTGGTCCCTTTTTGCCGAGTAACTGAAGCAGTTTCGTCACCGTGGGCTGGTCTTGGATACTGATTTCTCGTACGCTCTCTACTTGCCTCAGTAGCAGAGCTTGACAGTCGAACCATGGTTGTAACTGTCCAGCCGATCCTGTCTCCGTAAAACCTGGACTAGAAAAGGTGACACGGGTGACCGAGGCAAAGGCATCCCGCAAACCATGCAAAGAGTGATCGAGCAATGCGGCGTCCGCGTCTTCGCAGCAGATATGTATTGCATGCGCAGATGGAGAGCCGTGAAATTCCCATGCAGTACGCCCACCCGATAGACCATCACGATCACAACCAAACTCCTCTGTAATATCATCGGACGCATGAATGCAAAATGAAGCGTTCAACCTATCTCTGAAACGCCGGCGAAAACACATTTTAACCTTCGAAAACGAGCTGAATTCCAGAAAGCCGATTCTTGAGTCAGAAATTATTTGCTGGTCGGTGGTCATTTTATTGGTCCCCAATGCCAATCTTCGGAGCTTGGGAACATTCAAATAATCGAGTAGCCGGATAATATTTCCTCCGACCAAAAGCAAGTCAGAAAGGTTTGGCATATTCCTTCGTCTGCCAACTGAACCCCCCTCCGTGACAGAAGGGATATCAAATCGCTGTTCTTGCAGAATCTTCAAATGAAAGGTGTCTGCTACATGTAATGACTCCATGAAATCCAATAGCATCTTGAAGGAATTTTCTACTGAAGTCGAAAAATATGGATTGATTCGAACTTCCTTCAGTGTGGCGCATATACGAGGAGTAAAGGCAGGCCAATGAAACAAGTAGCCATCATAGCTTGAAGTTGCGAAATGTAATATACGCAACGTAGCATCTTCAAAAATTGAAGCGTTCTCGGGCCAGCGTGCCACCTGCCCTGGTTCATTGAGGTCATGTAACATGATCTCGAGATTTTGAAGCGCAGGAGTGAATTTTCCCAATAAATCCTTCAGAACTGGCCATTCGGTCTTTGATGGGGAGATTCGCAAAGAACGGATATGTGGAAACTTCAGACAGATGGCTTTAAGAAGGCCAGGACTAATTGAGGGGTCTCGGAGCCATCCAATGGCATCGACGTCCAATTTGGCACCCTTGGAGCGTAAAAGTACTTCTCGTATAAAGTCATCTCCATGCTTAAAACACCTCGAAACATGTATGAATGTCCAAAACTTCGATTGGTCCAATATCAGAAATCGCCAGCGGCGGCAGACCCATGTGAGATAGAGATATTGGCCCATGTCGCATTTCTTACGATAAGCCTCCGGATACCATCTGACATGATGATCTTGAGTCTTATGGTTTGAACTATTTCCTGCGTATAGGAAAATCATCGAGAGAACTTCATTGGGTAAACGACGGATAGCTGCATGTCGGTTGCGGAATTGGTTCAATTTCTGCATGGCCGCCTGGTAATCAAGGGTGGTTTCTATCAATCTGTCCAACGCAGGAACCATTTGTGGGCTTGGGTTAGACATTTCAAAACTTAGTATGTCAAATTAGTGTTGAGAAATCTGGTTGCGCTCACTTCATTGTTGTCCCTTCCGTCAATGCCCTTACACCATTCGAAAAGTCAGCCAAAGATACCAGTGTTCTTATAAAAATCAGAGATATACGGTCCATGATATTTGAATATAGTTAAGGAGATACTGTGATGAGAGTGAAAGGTTGTGGTTTGGGAAGAACAGGAAGTGGCGTGAAAGAGCCATCTTCGGAGTTTAAGTAGAAGTTTGTGATCGCCTAGAGGCCAAGGTCATTGTAATCGGGACAATAGCTCAAGATAAAGAACGAAGACAAAGGGGGGAAGGAAGGAAGTCGATTGGTGGTGAAAGATCGTTGCAAATTTGGTTGTCTGAGATACAAATATGTCACCAATTTTAGTCCATTGATCATTTAACTTACGAAACGACAAGAACAGGAATACATGCAAAGCGAGAATTCTTGTTCAATATCTTCTCCAGATAGAAGAAGACTGTGGAAACGCAGTAGAGTTAATGTTCAATTCGTTGGATGATACTGTATCCTTTGACTCGGACAAGGCGTCTCATCTTGTCACAGTCACCCGCATCCTTTTTCCGTTCCAGGCTTTGTCAGCATTCGCCATGGCCTCACTCAAAATTCTAGTTATAGGCAGTGGTGGTCGTGAGCATGCATTAGCATGGAGGCTCGCCCTGTCTGATCTAGTAGAACGTGTCTTCATCGCTCCTGGCAACGGTGGAACTCAGTTTGGTTCAAAATGCGTCAATATCCAGATTGCGGGTGATGACTTCGGAAAGCTCGTTAGCTTTGCGCAGGAGAGCGATGTAAGATCACACAGCTATAATTAATTTTATGCTGGGTTTGGATTTATTATGTTTTTAGATCAATTTGGTCATTCCTGGGCCCGAACAACCACTGGTAGACGGCATAGAGGCTGTATTCCGCAGAGGTGTGAACTATGTCGAGTTATTTATCTTTACTTTTCTAATAATTTTGCCAGTGGGAATACCTGTCTTTGGTCCCACCGCTGAAGCTGCAAGAATGGAAGGCTCGAAGGCGTTTTCCAAAGAATTCATGGCCCGTCATTCGATCCCCACTGCCAGTTTTAAAGTATTCACCAAAGACCAATATGAAGAGGCTTGCACTTATGTTCGAAATTGCTCACATCGGGTCGTATTAAAGGCCAGTGGATTGGCTGCTGGGAAGGGTGTCTTGATCCCTGAGGTCACTGCAGAAGCATTGGAGGCTTTGAAGCAGATCTTGGTAGATCAGGTATTTGGAAATGCTGGTGAGCTAAACAATCGTAATTCGGTATCATATACTGATCACCCAAAGAAGGTGATGAGGTTGTGGTCGAAGAGTATATGGAGGGTCCCGAACTTTCCGTCCTCGCTTTCTCAGATGGCTACACGATCATCCCACTACCTGCTGCCCAGGACCACAAGCGAATTGGGGAGGGAGATACTGGTCTGAATACTGGTGGTATGGGTGCATATGCTCCTGCTCCAGTTGCTACACCAGCTGTCATGGATAAAATCATGAAGGAATCTCTCCAACCTACTATTAACGGAATGAGAAAAGAAGGTATGTACGGCCTCTTAGTTCATTGAATTGAACTAAATTAGCAATAGGATACCCTTTTGTTGGTATCTTATTTACTGGCTTCATGCTCACCAGCTCTGGACCCAAAGTTTTGGAATACAACGTCCGATTTGGTGATCCAGAGACAGAAGCCCTGATGCTTCTATTGGACCCAAAGACCGATCTTGCTGCCGTTATGCTTGTAAGTCTTTCGAAACCATAATCTTATTTAAAATTACCTTCCATTCTGGTAGGCTGCAGCAGAACATCGCCTAGATTCAGTCGATATTGCTATTCGTCCAGGCTTTGCTGTGTCTGTCGTTTTAGCCTCCCGAGGATATCCAGGAAGCTACGCCAAAGGCAAACCCATCTCTTTTGGGACTGACACCGTAGGTACGATGCCAAACACACACGTCAAACGATAGGCACTAACTTCTGGTGGTAGACACCGTGGTTTTCCATGCTGGCACATCACAAGCTGGCAATGGTGTGGTCACTGCTGGAGGGCGTGTCATTGCTGTCGCAGCCTATGCACCCACAATCCAAGATGCTCTGAATCGTGCCTATAGTCGGATTGACAACATTCACTTTGACGGCATGACATATCGAAGAGATATCGCTCACCGGTATGCGGACATAGCTTGCGAACTATTTTGGTCTGACCATTGTCTAGCGCTCTTTCTGCTCAAAAGACAGAATCAAGTGGCCTGACATATGCTAAAGCTGGAGTATCGGTGGATGCGGGGAACCAATTAGTCGAAGCGATTAAACCTCTCGTCAAGGCTACAAGACGATCAGGGTCCGAAGGAGTGATTGGTGGCTTTGGTGGTGTCTTCGATCTCAAAGCAACGGGATACAAAGATCCTGTCCTTGTCAGCGGTACAGATGGAGTCGGCACGAAGCTTCGAGTTGCGTTTGAGGTTGGTGTACATGATACAGTTGGTATGCAACTTTAAAAAATTCCAAAGAGATATTTCCTAAACTGACTTTCTATCTGGAGGTGTCGATCTTGTGGCTATGTCGGTCAACGACTTGATTGTACAGGGTGCCGAACCGCTATATTTCCTCGACTATTATGGATGCAGCAAGCTGGAAATCCCTGTCGCAACTGATGTCATCCGAGGTATTGCTAAAGGATGCAAAGAGTCGGGATGTGCACTCATTGGAGGGGAAACCGCTGAAATGCCGGGGATGTACAGGGAAGGTATGTTCTTTATTAACCCGACGAAGGCCGACCTGATTTACCTAATACTTCAGGGGAGTACGACCTTGCAGGATTCGCGGTAGGAGCAGTCGAACGCTCCGAAATCCTTCCCCGCATATCCACCATCAAATCTGGAGATGTCCTCATTGGCCTTCCATCATCCGGCGTACACTCAAATGGGTTCTCCCTAATCCGCCGAGTCGTCGAACGCTCGGGCCTTTCCTATTCTTCCCCGTGTCCTTGGAATAAGGAGACGACCCTCGGCGCTGCACTTTTGACGCCAACAAAGTTATATATCCGTTCACTACTCCCTGTCCTCCGTGGTGCCGAAACGAAGGAACGCGTCAAAGCGCTAGCACATATCACCGGTGGAGGATTTGTCGACAACGTTCCCCGTGTATTGCCTTCAGGTTTTGCGGCATCGATCGATGTTAGGACATGGAAGTTACCCGCCGTATTCAACTGGATTATGCAGGTTGGGAACGTTGCTCCCAAAGAAATGTGTAGGACGTTTAACTGTGGATTTGGAATGGTCTTGATCGTTGCAAAGGAAGACGAGTCTGCCGTTCTTCAAGCATTGGCTGCTGCAGGAGAAGAAGGTGCAAAAACGATTGGTTCGATTAAAGAAGGAGAGGGTGTTGAAATGCTAGCCTTAGAAAGCTGGGCATGACGGAATAATTCAAATAACATGTTTTAAATAGCATTAGAGATTTTCTTCGTCTATGTAGAGTAGTCTGGGTGTGTTCCTGTAAAACAGACATGCAATTGGAAAGATTGGAAATCATGTAAAGCTGAATTTTGAAATCACATGACAGCTCTCAGGCAGGGTAGATTTTAGCGCATTGTGATCAGAAGTTGTTTCAGACACAGATGATAAAAGATGATAAATTTCGTATCCAAGGAATATTCTACTGATCATGGATGCACAGCCGCTAATGACCATTCGGGGAGTGGCAGGATCACCTGAGTAGACGCCCAAGACCTAACAGGGCTGTTAGCCGAACAATTTCAGGTCGCAACCCTTCCCTCAAGCCGCCATCATCCACTTATCTCTGGAAGTCTTCCCTAATTGAACTCACGACTTGAAGTCGCCTTCCACATCGTTCTCTCCATTGCCTGGCGCATTCACATTTTTCTTACTATTTTTGTGGTTAGATATCACCGTGAGTCGTATATTCACTTCGCAACGCACTTTGTACTTATTCCCATGACCTAGAACGTATCAACACCTCCATATTTTCTCCATATCACTCCTTTATGCCTCTTAAAACGGTCCCGCGTCGTCCCCCACCAAGTCCCTTGCGTCTTCATACGGGACCTACTCCTCCAAGGAACGTACCAAAGCACAATCTACCCTCCCTTCCTCGTCCGACATTCTACCCGGCCAAAGCGGGCTTCACAGACCTCCCGGTCGGTAATTGGGGACTAGGATTGCTTAATCTTTCCGTGGAAGACTTGGCCTTACCTCCCACCCCGACGACGCGCCGCAGCATCGAGTCGATCCGCTCGTCGTCGTCCTTGTCGTCGTCACCCAAGAGTCAGCGGGTCCTTGGTCCTTGGGAGAGATCACGAAATCTTTCGGAGACATCATTGGATATCGATAGCCTTATCAGGGCACCAAAGCGAGCTGCAGTTTCCGTGAATGCAACTTGGTGAAAAATCGTTGGAATACCGTGATGGATGGTGCTGGGGAAATATGTGACCAAGTGATTGTACCGAGGTTCGAATATCTTAAGCCACTTGTAATTTTAGTATCTTCGTCTTCTACCGTAAATTCAATTTGCAAAGATTTTGCACGGTAAATTATGTAGAGGGATTTTTCAATCCAGTCAGAAAGAACGTAGTCATCCGATTTAGCAGATATTCCCTGATTGATTGTTTTATAAATTCTACTGGTTTTGGGGAGTAGGTACACTGATCCATTGTTTACTACATGTAATG
>Ga0157379_10002234_pt1 | contig 16113 bp, 16 predicted proteins | sample S25metaG_FD_121802 | JGI IMG/M metagenome (GOLD analysis project Ga0157379, IMG submission 121802) | Switchgrass rhizosphere microbial communities from Kellogg Biological Station, Michigan, USA - S2-5 metaG | ecosystem: Host-associated > Plants > Roots > Rhizosphere > Soil | place: USA... | reverse complement strand
GGCTGGATCCGCCGTGGCTGCGAACATTTACGACTTCACTCTGCCCTCGATCGACGGCAAACCCATGCCGCTGGCGGAATTCAAAGGCAAAGTGGTGTTGGTGGTCAACGTCGCCAGCCGCTGTGGCTATACTCCGCAGTACAGCGCACTGCAGTCTTTGTATGAGAAGTATAAGGATCAGGGTTTTGTGATCGTCGGCTTCCCGGCCAACAACTTTGGCGCGCAGGAACCCGGCACCAACGAGGAAATCAAAACCTTTTGTTCCCGAAAGTACAACGTGACATTTCCGATGTATAGCAAGGTGTCTGTTAAGGGGGACGACCAGACGCCGCTTTACCGGTACCTCACCAAGCAAACCGGCCCGTCCATTGCGGGCGATATCAAGTGGAATTTCACGAAATTTCTGGTTGACCGCAACGGTACCGTGGTCGAGCGCTTCGAATCGGCGGTCACTCCCGATTCGAAAGAAGTTGTCTCTGCCGTCGAAAAGCAGTTGGCCAACAAATAGTCAACGACTGTCCGCCGATTGCGATCGGAATTTCGCATTTCGCATGCCGAATGCCGCTTTGTCTACGTAAATTCATATCAAATTTTTCTATTCCTCCAACAACTAGAATGCATCTCGGGGCTAAGTCCCAATATAACTTAGGGATACGTTTGGCCCGCGTATTGCTACCAGAGACTGCACCGGGGGTGACCAATGCCACAGGAGGTCTCTATCTCCTACCAAGCGGTCAAGAGCAAAGTCTATAAGCTGGTTGACGCGATGGTCGAAGGCGACAAGAACCCAGTAGAGGTTCAAGAGTCCATTCGGCGCTGGTGGAAGCTGATCCATCCTTCCGATCGCGCTGTAGCCCAGAAATATCTCCTGATGGTGCTGGAGAAATCGAATTCAACCTTGGGAGCCATCGTGCTCGGCCTCCCAGATTCCCAGGAAATCAAACCCGTCCGGAGTCTGGACGTAGAACGCATTCCCGCTCGGACCGACCGAACTGCAATCAGCAGCCTGGTCTAAAACATCCATAGAAGCTGAAAGGCCCGGGCGTAACGACGGGCCTTTTATTTTGTAGCCCCACTCACCCTTGTCATCCTCACTTTGCACTCGCTTACGGTGGTGATGACAAGAGGGGTTAGATGTCGTAATAAAGCGCAAACTCATACGGATGCGGCCTCAACCTCACCGCATCCACTTCTTTGGTCCGCTTGTATTCGACATATGTACGCAACAACTCCTCCGTAAACACATCGCCCTTCAACAGAAATGCGTGGTCCCGCTCCAAAGCGTCAAGCGCATCCTCCAGCGAGCCCGGCATGGACGGCACTTTGGCCAACTCTTCTGGCCCCAGGTCATATATGTCTTTGTCCAACGGCTGCCCCGGATCCATCTTGTTTTCTATTCCATCGAGGCCGGCCATCATCATCGCCGCAAACGCCATGTAGGGATTGCAACTCGGATCGGGCGGCCGAAACTCCACCCGTTTGGCCTTGGGCGATGCCGAGTACATTGGAATACGGCACGCCGCCGAACGGTTCCGCCGCGAGTACGCCAGATTTACGGGCGCCTCGAACCCCGGCACCAGGCGCTTATAAGAATTGGTGGTCGGCGCGATGATCGCCGCCAGGGCCGGACCGTGCTTGATCAGTCCTCCGATATACCATAGGGCAACCTGCGAGATTCCCGCATAGCCATCGCCGGCAAAGAGCGGCTTGCCGCCCTTCCACAGCGATTGATGAGTGTGCATGCCGCTGCCGTTGTCCCCGTAGATCGGCTTGGGCATGAACGTCACGGTCTTGCCATACTGGTTGGCCACATTCTTGACGATGTACTTGTACAGCATCATGTGGTCCGCCGAGCGCACCAGCGAATCGAACTTGAGGTCAATTTCAGTCTGTCCCCCGGTCGCCACTTCATGATGGTGGCACTCCACCTCCAGGTCGCAATTCTGCATGGTCATGACCATCTCAGTGCGCAGGTCCTGGTAGTGGTCGGTGGGAGGCACAGGGAAATAACCTTCTTTGTAGCGTGGACGGTATCCCTGATTGTTCTCCACCCGCCCCGAATTCCATCGCCCTTCTTCCGCGTCGATAAAGTAAAAGCCGTGCTGCTCGCGCTGCTCAAAGCGAACATTGTCGAAGATAAAAAACTCGGCTTCGGCTCCGAAATAGGCAGTGTCGGCCAATCCGGTCGAACTCAAATACATCTCCGCTTTCTTCGCGATGTAGCGCGGATCGCGGTCATAGCGCTGCTTGGTGACCGGGTCCACCACGTCACACACCATTAGCAATGTCGGCACTTCAGTAAAAGGATCGAGAATGAAACTGTTCGCGTCCGGTATCAAAAGCATGTCGCTCTCGTGAATCGCCGCCCAGCCCCGAATGGACGAACCGTCCATGCCATACCCTTCGTCGAACGAAGCCTCGCTCAACTGGTCAATGGGATAGGAAACATGGTGCTGCAGTCCCGGCAAATCGGTGAAGCGAAGATCTAACATCTTTACCCCGTTTTTCTTCACAAACTCCAGAACGGTTTTCGGGTCAGCCATGGATCGTTCCTTTCGGATCTCGTTCCTGAACTATTGACGCGGCTTAAGCAGCACCAGATTTTAAGGGACGCGTTGTAAGGGCCGTGTTTTAAGGGAAGAGAGCGTGCCTGCTACAATCGCGCATTGTGTTAGCCGCCCGTAACTTTATCCGTGAGCAGGCTGTGCAAGGAAATATATTGTTTTTATGGCCGGGATAACGAAGCTTTATGCCCGGTAGGGTTTAGATTCAGACAGTTAGGCACGTGAACAGCAATTGGCCATTATCAACCAGCTGCAACGCCGTCGAGATCCTTACCGACGACACGGGAGCGCCTTGGCGAAATGCCAATTGCTAATTGCTAGTTGCTAGCTTCCGACGCCTGGCGCATGCAACTCCAATGGACTTCGAACAGCTAGAAACGTTCCTCCAGGTCGCGCGCCACAGCTCTTTCTCCCGCGCCGCGGAGAAGCGCTTCCGCACCCAGCCGGCCATCTCATCTCAGATCCGGGCGCTGGAGGAAGAAGTCGGCGCCAAACTGCTCGACCGCTCCGGCGGAAAAGTATCAATCACCGCTTCCGGCAAGCTGTTTCAGAAATATGCCGAAGAGATTCTTGAGGCCCGCAAAGCCGTCCTGACTGCAATCGCCGAAACCGAGCGCGTGCCTCGCGGCGAGATCATCGTGGGTGCCAATGAAGGCACCTGCCTGCACATACTCCCTGAAGTCTTTGCCGAGTTCAAGAAACAGTATCCGGACGTGGCCGTCAACATCACCCGCGCCGATTATGGCAAGATTCTCGACTCGGTCATAGACAACTCGGTGGACTTCGGCTTCATGTCCATGCCGGTCAGCGACGCTCGACTCACGGTCGTTCTGATCCATCGGGATGAGCTCGTGGTCATCGCGCCTCCGCAACACCCGCTGGCGAAATTGAAATCTGCCCCAATTTGCGAGGTGGCGAAATTCCCCCTGGTCATGCCCAAAACCGGACACACCCGCGACGCTCTGGAGCAACTCTTCCACGAGAACAAACTCAAGCCGCAATACGCCATGGAACTCGATTCCAGCGAGCTACTGAAACGCTTCATCGCCGCCGACGTGGGCGTAGGCTTCATCGCTCGTTCCAACGTGCAGGAAGACGTGCAAGCGAAAGTGCTGGTCGCCATCCCCATGGCGGAGACCCCAATTCGCCGCGACCTCGCCCTGGTTTTCCGCAAAGACAAGGCGCTCAGCCGCGCCGCCCTGGCCTTCATCGACACCACGGTAAAGATAAAAAAAGTCGATCCGGTAGCCGTAGCAACCCGCTAGCCCACCATTGAGCCCCACGAACCACATTGGCCCGGACGTCCTCGGCCGGGTGGGCGAGCAACGCTCGCCAGAGGTTTTAGCCTTGTATTAGCCACAAGACCGGGCGGAGCTTCGCTCCGCCGGGCGGGTGATGGCACCCGCCCCTTACGTGTTCCGTGGTGGATCTTGGGTTAAAATCCTCGCAGTGAAACGAATCCTTCTGCCCTTTCTGCTGGCGTGCGCTTCCCTGCTCGCTGCCCAGACCCGCAAGCCGCCGAGACCCGCCGCCCCATCAGCCTCCAAGTTAATCTCCATCCGAGCTACGGGCTCGACGCGCTATACCCCGGCCCAGATCGCCGCCGCCACCGGCTTGCGACTCGGCCAGGTCGTCACCGACGATGACTTCAAAGAAGTGAGCCGCCACTTGGGAGAAACCGGCGCTTTCAACAACGTTGCCTACACCTTCCAATTCAATCCCGAAGGCATAAGGCTGGATTTGCAGGTGACCGACAGCGAGCCCTTCGTCCCCGTCCGCTTTGAGAACTTCGTCTGGCTCTCTGATAAGGAGTTGTACGAAAAGCTCAGCGCCCGCGAGCCCCTTTTCCAGGGACAGCTCCCCGTCAGCGGCAACCTCGCCGACCAGGTCTCTGAAGACTTGCAGGGCCTTGCCATCGAGCACAACCTGCACGGCCGCGTTGACTATCTCCGTGCCGGACCGCAAGACGGTCCCATGGAAGCATTTGAGTTCAGCATCACCGGCCAGCCCATCGTCGTTCGCAGCATCGACTTCAGCGGCGCCGGTCCCGCTGAGCTGCCTTTGCTCGAGGTCGCAGCCCGCCGGCTCCTCCGCCAGGACTACTTGCACAGCCGCCTCATACTTCAGGCGGACAAGAATTTTCTTCCCGTCTTTCTGGAACACGGCTACCTCAAAGCTAGGGTCGGTGAACCCAAGCCCAAGGTGGTAGAAGAGACGCCCGAGGAAACCTCGGTGAATGTCACCTTTGCCATCACTCCCGGCCTCCAGTACAAAGCTGGCGAGGTTCAGCTCTCCGGATACACCAACATCTTTCCGGTCGAAAAACTGCGGGGGCTCATCCATCTGCAACCCGGTCAAACCGCGAACGCAATACAGGTCAACCAGGATGTCGAAGCCCTCAAGAAACTTTACGGAACCCGCGGCTACATGGGAGTTCAAATCCACCCTGCCCCTGAAACCAACGATGCCGACGCCACGGTCAAGTACGTCTTCGAGTTCAAGGAGGGCAGCATCTACAAGATGGGAGACCTCGAAGTTCGCGGCCTGGACAGCAAAGCTAGCGAGCGCATCGGGGCTGATTGGAAGCTGCTTCCCGGCCAGACCTATAATTCCGATTACCCCGGGCAGTTCTTGGCCTCCATTGCCGGAACCTACCCGGCTGACCAATGGAAGATCACGCTCCACGAGACTCCCGAAGACCAAGACAAGGTCGTGGACGTCTCACTGCGCTTCGATCCCATCCGGTGAATCTTATGTTTTCCAGGCACAAAAAGAGCGTCGTTCAAGTTTGTGGCATCTAAGTGAACGAAGCCGACAACCCACATCCAAGGAGGAAAAGTTCTGATGAGTTCCGCTCCCTCGAAATTCGCCATTGCTCTCGCGGCTGCCTTACTGGGCGCAACGCTGACCCTGTCTTCCGCCCTCGCGTCCAATAAGCCCCAGACCCTCACCGGCAAAGTCAGCGATGCCATGTGCGGCGCCAATCACATGATGAGCGGCGAGGCGTCCGAATGCACGCGGGCATGTATCCGCAAGGGTTCAAAGTACGCTCTGGTCGTGGGCGACAAGGTGTACACCCTGCAGACCAGCGACAAGACCGCTCTGGACCAGCTCGACAAACTGGCTGATCGGCAGGCCAAAGTGACCGGCGAGGTGGACGGCGATTCCATTACCGTGAATTCCGTAGCAGCCCAGTAGGGCGCGGTTGCGCCGGAAGTGTTCACTTCGACACCTGAGGGTATTTTTTTTCTAAATTACCCTGATTTTCATATTGTCCCCGCAACCGCCTATGTTATGTTTTAGCGAATTTACCCGAGGCGACACTGGAGGAAACTCGAATTGTCTAAAGACATGGTCCCCAAAAGGATTTTCTTCACCAAGGGGGTCGGGAAACATCGCGAACGTCTAACTTCGTTTGAGCTGGCATTGCGGGACGCCGGCATCGCCGCCCAGAATCTGGTTCGAGTCTCCTCGATTTTTCCGCCACAATGCAAGCTCGTGCCGCGTTCCACGGGGCTGAAGTACCTCAGTCCGGGCGAGGTGGTCTTTTCCGTCGTGGCCGAAAATTCCACCCACGAGCCCCACCGCCTGCTGGCATCCAGTATTGGTGTGGCCATCCCCGCCGACCGCAATACCTACGGCTACCTCAGCGAGCACCACTCCTTCGGAGAAACCGAGGACTCAGCGGGCGATTACGCTGAAGAACTCGCCGCCGAGATGCTGGCCACCACCCTCAACGTCGAATTCGACCCCGATCGCTCCTGGGACGAGAAAAAAGAAATCTATCGCATCTCGAACAAAATCGTCCGCACGGCGAATGTGACCCAGTCCGCCGTAGGCGACAAGCGCGGCCTGTGGACAACAGTCATCGCCTCCGCAGTCCTCATCTTCGACTAAGAAGTTCGACTAGGAAATAAAAGCGGCCCATCGTGAGAAACGAATGGGCCGTCGTCTTTGCTAGCGCCGGCTTCCCGCCGGCTGTCGCGGGGCGTCCCGCCCGCGCAGGTATTACTTCCGAGCCCCCGCCTTCTCTTTCTTCATCTTCTGACCCTGCCCGTTCTTCCCCAGCCGCTCCAGCACCGCAGCCACGATTAGCGGCAACCCCACCGTAGCATCCACAAACACCTCACCAAACTTCCCACCCTCCGCCGGCGGCACAAACTTCCCCCACGAAATCGCTTCGCTATAGGGACTGCCCGACAACCCGCCCCAATAAACCGGCTCGGGACAAATTCGCAAACCATAGTGATAACGCTTCAGCGGAACGTTTTCACCCATGCGCCGATGCCGCAACTCAATGAAGGGGCCGAATTGCTGCGACCAGTTGCGCGGCACCCCTCCGCCGATCGTAAAGATTCCTAGCCGTTTCTGCCGCAACAGCGTGGAAGCAAAGTGTTCCAAATCCTCGAACGGGTCAAAGCGGAGCTTGTGCCTTCCCGCCGATTCCCGCATGCGATTGGAGAGCGCCACATCCAGCCCAAGTTCGGAGTCAGTAAAGGCGGGTACGAAGACCGGCACGCCTTTTTCAAATGCCGACTTCAGAATTCCGCGTTGTCCCTTGGCATTACGCGCCAGATACTCTCCGATGGCGTGATTGAGCTTGTACGAGCAAAGTATTTCGCTTGGGTCCCATTGCTCCAGCACCTCACCCATCACCCTTTCCACGTCGTCCAGATTGGTCTCCGGCTCCAACGTGTCGTAAACCCGGTTGTAGCCCTGCTCGTAAAGTTCCTCGTCGGAGACTTCCGGGTTGTAGCGGAAGTGCGCCCGCCCCGTCGCCTCCACCAGTCCATGCGCCATCAGCGCACCTGTCGAGACGATCGCATTCACAATGCCTCGATCAATCAATTCCGCGATTACCAGGCCTTGCTTGGCTACAGTCATCGCCCCCGCCAGGGTCATTACTACGAAACAGTCCTTGTCGCGGGCCATGGCTTCCAGCACGTCGGCTGCTTCACCCACCTGCCGCCCGGTGAACGCCGTTTTGGACATCGCGCGCACCAGATCATCAATCGACTTCACTCGGGTCAGGTCAAGCGGTTCTAGCGGAACCAGGCGGTCTTCAATCGGATCATGTAAGTGGCGCTCCAGTCCGGCGCCGTCATGGTTGTCGTGTTTCAAAATTACACCCCCAAGTTATGCTGCACTACTCTACTAGAACCCCGCAAACTATTACCACTGACATCGGAGAACTGAAAACCGAGAACTGAAAATCAGGAACTGATATTCTATTTTTTTCTTCAGGTCAATCTCTCAGGAGGAGCCGTTTGCCACCTCAGAAATTCAACGTCGGGCTCATACAGATGTCCACCACGTCCGACCCCGACAGGAATTTGCAACACGCCATAGACAAAATCCACCAGGCCTCGGCCCGCAGTGCGCACATCGTCTGTCTGCCCGAGCTCTTTCAGACCCAATATTTCTGCCAACGGGAAGATTCGAATCTGTTCGACCTGGCCCAACCCATTCCCAGCCCGGTGACGAACCGTCTGGCCGCACTGGCGAAACAGCTTCGAATCGTCCTGATTGCTTCCGTCTTCGAGAAGCGCGCACCCGGCGTGTACCACAACACCGCCATCCTCTTCGATATTGACGGTTCTCTGCGCGGCCTTTATCGCAAGATGCACATCCCCGACGACCCGCTGTACTACGAAAAGTATTACTTCACGCCCGGAGATCTCGGATACCGCGCCTTCGACACCGGCGTCGGCCGCGTGGGTACGCTGGTCTGCTGGGACCAGTGGTATCCCGAAGGCGCGCGGCTGACTGCGCTCCAAGGGGCACAGATCCTGTTCTATCCCACGGCCATCGGATGGCATCCGTCCGAGAAAGCCGAATTCGGCCACTCCCAGCACGACGCCTGGCGAACCATTCAGCGCGCCCACGCCATCGCCAACGGCATCTACGTAGCGGTCGTCAATCGGGTGGGACACGAGACCGGAGACATCCGCGGCAACGCTGCGCCAGGAGATGGCTTGGAGTTCTGGGGCGCATCGTTCCTCAGCGATCCTTTCGGCCGCGTCATCGCCGAAGCATCGCACGACAAAGAGGAAGTGTTAGTAGCCGAAATCGACCTGCGCACGGTCGAAGAAGTTCGCCGCAACTGGCCCTTCCTGCGCGACCGCCGTATCGACAGCTACGCCCCAATCACCAACAGGCTGACCGATTGAACAAATGGCGGCCCACCACGAACCATGTGCGGACGAGTCTCAGACCCGTCCAGGGCGAGCAACGCTCGCCTAGCCTTTATTTTTGTTCCGCCCTATGAAGCCCACCGCCCCGAATCCCCGCTACCGCATGCCCGCCGAATGGGAGCCCCACGCTTCCACCTGGCTGGCCTGGCCTCACTACCGCGGCGACTGGCCCAGAAAATTCGAGCCCATCCCGTGGGTCTACGCCGAAATCATCCGGAATCTCGGCCGACATGAGCGCATCGACCTGATCGTCAGCAATTCCGTTTCCGAAAAGCGAGCTCGCAAAGTTCTCGCCAAAGCCAACACTCTGAGTGAAAACATTGCTTTCCACCGCTGGCCCACGGACCGCGTCTGGACCCGCGACTCCGGCTGTACTTTCGTCGCCGCCTTTCCTGCTCGGTCATCGGGAGCGAAGTCGAGAGACCTTGTGTTGTCTCCGAAGCTTGCCGCCATCACATGGCGCTTCAACGCCTGGGCAAAATATTCAAACTACCGGCACGATGAAAAAATCGGCAGCCGCATGGCCAAGACTGCGAAGGCCCAGGAAATCCGCCCCGTTCACGGTAAATTCCGCGTAGTACTCGAAGGCGGCTCCATCGATGTCAACGGACAAGGCACTCTGCTCACCACCGAAGAATGCCTGCTCAGCAAAACGCAGCAACGCAATCCGTCCATGTCCCGCGAGGATTACGAAAAACTGTTCTCAGAGTATTTGGGAATCAAGAACGTGGTCTGGCTGAACTCTGGCGTCGCCGGCGACGATACTCACGGACACGTTGACGACATCACCCGCTTCGTCGCCCCCGACACCGTCGTCACCGCCGTCGAGTCGGATCCCAATGACGCCAACTACGAGCCGCTGCGGGAAAACATCCGCCGCCTGCGCGCTGCCACCGACCAAAACGGCAAGCCGCTGGCCATTATCGAACTTCCCATGCCTGGCCGTGTCGTCTTCGAAGGCCGACGCCTCCCCGCCAGCTACGCCAATTTCTACATCGCCAACGGCATCGTCCTAGTGCCGGTTTTCAACGACCCCAATGACCGCATCGCCCTTGACATCCTGGCCGACCTCTTCCCCGATCGTGAGATCGTAGGCATCTATTCTGGAGATTTAATCTGGGGCTTCGGAGCGATGCACTGCATGACGCAGCAGCAGCCGTGGGGCTAGTCGTCAGCGGTCTGCAAAAACAAAGGCTTCCGACCGATAACTGGGAACTAACAACTAAATGCTGATCTTCCTGATGACTGAGGGACCGACGACGGACGACTATCTCTTGTACTGCGTCGGTTGCGGACCCTTCTCCAGCATCTCGCGGTTCCAGATGGCCCCCTCGCGCGTGTAACTGGCGAGCTCAAAATCCTGGGTCAGCTCCAACGCGTCGGTAGGACAGGCGTCCTCGCAGAGACCGCAAAACATGCAGCGGCTCAAATCGTAAGTAAAATTGGTGAGTTCCTTGCGGCGGGTTTTCTCGTTGCGCTCGCTCGAGACCACGATCAGGTTCTCCGGACACGCCAGCGCGCACAAGTCGCAGGCGATGCACATGGTCTCGTCAGTATCGGGATTCACATTTAGCCGCGGCGCTCCACGGTAGCGCTCCGCTACCTGCGGCCGTTGCAGCGGATACTGCTCGGTATAAATCTCTTTTGGATCCTGGTAAAGGAACGTAACCTTCAATCCCTGAAGCAGGTCCACCATGAAGATCTTGCGCAGCAGACTCGGTATCCCCATATCGCAGTAAGCATACCACTAACCCTGAATGCGAAAGAAGCACCCTTCCCGCCCAGCTGTGGTGTCTAAACCGGTAGTAGGACTGGCTTCAACGGGTTCCTCTGTTTTGGGAGACTGGGGGGCAAGAATATAACAAGCACAAGTGGGGTGGGACCTCATTTCCGTTAACCATCCTCTTGCTTGGGAAACAAAGTTTCTCATGCTCTTTTTGCTCGTTGTGCTCGCCATGTGGTTGGTGAAATCGGGAAAATTGACGCGACAGGTTTGGTGGCCGTCGACAAGCGAGTTTGCTCCCCCGGAACGCGAATATTGCGGGCGACAAAGTAGACTTGCTAGCCGCCTCGAGTCTAGTAAACAGGATGCCAAACAACGCTGGCGTCTCTCCCCAGTGCATTCGACAGGCGGATTGCACATTTCTGTAATCGCTGGGAAATGTGTTCAACCGGAGTTGCCTCTTTGAAGAGACTAGCGCGGTTGACACTTCTGCTGACGGTTTTTGTGTTCGTGTCCCTGATGGCGAACCTTCTGGCAAAGGTTGGTGAAGCGAACATTGTCGGAGCCGGATTTCTAGTCGGGAGCATCGCCGAATCGTTAGCGCCGTTCGCACTGGGTACTCTTGTTTGTGCGCTACGCACCTGCTGCTTTTTCGAAGGAGTACTGCAACGCCGAAGGGCATCAGGGAGCCATTTTTTGGGCAAGAGCGAAAAATCAAGCACTCTCAGAATGAGGTCGGAGATCTGCCCCCTTGCAATCCTTTAGTATGGAAGTGACCACCTTTCCAAAAGGCTCGTGCCCGATAACCAAAATCTCGACGCCGCGCTGACCTATCACAACGCCACCAAGCACTCCTACGTCAGCGTCCGCTCCAACCAACATTCCCTGGACTTTAGCAACCAACCTATCCCCTTCAAGATCTACCCGACACTCAATCCGTCGCCTCTGCCCGCCGAAGTCCGCCAGACCGGAGTCGCAGCCCTTTCCGCCATTTCCGAAATCGTTCCCCCACAAACCGCGGCCGCCCCGGATCTCGAGGCAATCGCCCAACTCCTCTACCTCTCGGCCGGCATCACCCGGCACAGAAAATATCCGGGAGGCGAAATCTACTTTCGCGCCGCTGCCTGCACGGGAGCACTGTACGAGATCGAGCTCTACCTGGTCTGCGGGGACCTCGCCAACCTCGAAGCCGGCATCTATCACTTTGCCGCCGCCGAATTCGGCCTGCGCAAGCTTCGCGCCGGAGACTATCGCAGCGTCCTGATCGAAGCCACGGCCTGCGAGCCCGCCGTCGCTCACGCCCCACTGACCATCGTCTGCACCGCCACCTACTGGCGCAACGCCTGGAAGTATCAGGACCGCACCTACCGCCACTTCGGCTGGGACAATGGCACACTCCTCGCCAACCTCCTGTCCGTCGGCACTGCCTTGGGTCTGCCAGCCAAAGTAGTATGCGGGTTCGTTGACGATACTGTGAATCGGCTTCTAGACATCGATCCTCAGCGCGAAGTGAGTTTTTCCCTGGTGCCGCTCGGCTATTCCCCACAGCTCCCCGCCCATGCGCCCGCGCCCATCTCTCCCCTCGGACTCGAAACCGTCCCACTCTCTCGCCGCGAGATGGACTATCCCCTCATGCGCGAAATGCATGCAGCCTCTTCGCTGCACTCGCCGGAGGAGGTGGCAAAGTGGCGGGGCGGAACTCCGCTCACTTTTCCGCCTCCTACTGGACCGGTCATCCGCCTCCAACCTTTGTCTGACCAGGAAATACCTCGCGACCCGATCGAGCAGGTCATCCTGCGGCGCGGCTCCAGCCGCAAGTTTGCCCGTACCCCGATTACTCTCGCGCAGCTCTCCACCATGCTCGATCGCGCCACTCGCGGCGTGCCCGCCGATTTTCTTGATCCTGTGGGATCACAACTCAACCACGTCTACCTGATCATCCACGCCGTCGAGGGCTTCGAACCCGGATCCTACGTCTTTCACCGTAACCGCGGATCGCTCGAGTGTCTGAAGCAGGGAGATTTCCGCTCCCAGGCCGGATACCTCGGATTGCAGCAAGCCCTGCCCGCCGATGCCGCAGTCGCTGTCTTTTTCCTGGCTGACCTGCGCCCTATCCTGCAACGCTATGGCAATCGGGGATATCGCGCGGTGCAACTCGAAGCCGGCATCTTAGGTGGCAAGCTCTATCTCACAGCCTATGCACAACGCCTGGGCGCCACCGGCCTGACGTTCTTTGACGACGATGTAACCGCCTTTTTCTCCCCTCACGCCGAAGGCAAGAGTGCCATTTTCCTGGTCGCGCTGGGCCATAGCGCCAGATCCACACCGCAGCCTTGAGCCGGATCACGACCCTCACTTCCCTGCGCCCATCCAACCCTTTCGGTATACTAGAAGGGTATGCAAGTCCTTCAGAACATCGCGGCGATCGCCAAAGGCATGAGCATCACCTTCCGGGAGATGTTCCAGCCCACGGTTGTGGAGAACTATCCCGACGGGCCCGGTCCCCTGAAGGGCGCCATGTTCCAGGAGCGCTATCGCGGTGTGCACGTGCTGCAGCGCGACGAAAACGGCCTCGAAAAATGCGTGGCATGTTTTCTGTGCGCCGCCTCGTGCCCCTCGAATTGCATCTATATCGAGGCTGCCGAGAACACTGCGGAGAACCGGGTCAGTGGGGCCGAGCGTTATGCCAAGGTCTATAACATCGACTACAACCGATGCATCTTCTGTGGCTACTGCGTCGAAGCCTGTCCCACCGACGCTATTACTCATGGACACGGCTTCGAAATCGCCAGTTTTAATGCCAGCAACCTGGTCTACCGCAAGGAGCAAATGCTGGCCCCCATGCCAGCCCATATGGGAGCGGGCGCGATATTCAATCGAGACGAAGTTGCGGCCGGGGCACCTTCGTTACCTGTACAGGGGAGCTAGGGTTCAATAGATTCTGTCACAGGATCCGTTTGTGCATGCGGAAAATTGGCCCTCGGTCGTTGGCCATTCGACGACGCGTTCGCGGTGAACACCAGGAGCAATTTCTTGTGGGATGTCGACCACCGACTAACCACCAACGACTGCTGCCTGACTCCTTACCAACCTTAAAAGATCGCGTCGTCATATACGACGGCGTCATGGGGACGATCATCCAGTCCCGCAAACCAGTGTGGACGTTTTCTGCGGCAAGCTAGTTTTGTCTGCCAAAGTCACCGCGCAAAATACAACACCATCAACTCTTCATCCACATATTCGTCACCGATCTTCAAAGCCCGCCGCTCGCACCCATAAATCTCAAACCCCAATGATTCATACAAGGTCTTGGCTCCCACATTCTCCCGGCTCACCGCGAGCGCAACCTGTTCCATGCCGGGCAAAAGCTGCACCAACCCGATCAACTCCCCCAACAAGGCCCGGCCGACGCCTTTCCCCCGGCACTCCTCGGAAACGTACACGCCCCAGATCCCGCCCCGATGACGGATCTTTTCGCCCCGTCGCCGAAAGAATCCAGCCATCCCAATTAACTGACGGTCAATGAACGCGCCAAGAACAAAATTGTCTTCGGAGCTCCCCAGGTGTTTTCTTATGGATTCCAACGGCATAGCGTGGTGTTCGGCAACGGAATCTGTGAAGGCCAGCGGCTCCCGCTCCAGAGCTTCGAGGCGAACCTGGCGGTAAGCCTCTGCATCGAGTTCGGTTAGGCGGCGTATTTCCATGGTCAGTCGTCAGTACAATCAGTTCCCTGTTCTCAGTTCGTCACGATTATACTGGCGAGCCTGCGACAAACTGTCGTGCCCAACCTGCATCTCAAAGTCCTATGATTCGCAAACTACAATCTGGAAAATACCGACTCTACTCGCGCAAGAAAAATCCCAAGACCGGCCGTCGCCGGAACCTGGGGACATTTTCCACCCGGGCGGCTGCCGCAAAGCATGAACGCGAGGTCCAGTACTTCAAGAAGGGGTGATTAACGCGGCTACTGATCCAGTTGTTGCTTCATCCACTCCAGCACGGTGGGCACCAGGGCGTCATGGAACTTGCCGTTCACCGTAAACCCATGTCCCATGCCGTCGATCTCGAGGTACCGGGCGTGCCCGGGATGTGTTTGATTCACAATTTCAGCGATGGCCTGACTGTCAGCCCGGCTCATGATGTCATCAGCACCGCCGCGGATGACCAGCACCGGAGCGCTCATTTTCTGCCAGGCCTCGCCCAGATTCAACGCTTGTAGTTGCTGGTAAAACGCAGCCGGACGTCCGTATTGTCCGTCAGGAGTGTCGTACCAGAATTGCTTCCACTCGGGATGCTGAGCGATGACCTGCCCCGGAGTCATGCCCTTGGTGAGATATAGGTTGTAGAAATCGGCAAGGACTTTTACCGTAGCGTTCACTTCGGCGGGAGACTTGTGCTCTCCTGTCAATCGCCGCCGTTCCAGCTCCAGCATGTGTTCGTACCAGGTGCGCCCCCATGAACCCGCGGAGACGAAGCCGCGCACCGGATGCTTTTGCGCCGCCAGCGGCGAGAACCCACCGCCATTGCTGAGCCCAACGACAAAGACGCGCTCGCGATCCATGAAGTTATATTTTCCCAACGACTCGAATGCAGCCTGCCACCCTTCCATCTCGCTGTTGAAGTCTGCCTTGGAGCAATCCCCCTGGCTCTCGCCCACGCCGGGCTTGTCCATCCGCACCGTGGCGTATCCCGATTCGTCAATAAGGCGCCGCATGAATATGCCAAACCCGTCGCGTGTATTGGCATCCGGATATTCCATCGTGTCGCAACTAAGCCACCCTACAAAAAATATGACCGGGACCCTGCCCGCAACCGTCGTGGGACGAGTAACAAAGGTGCGCAACTTCTGCCCACTATGATTTGTCACCCAGTCGTACGTCACCTCGACGTTCTGGAATTGTTCACGCTGCGCCACGAGGGGCAGCACAAGCAGAATCAGGAAGCAGGCGATTCGCGGCAGGTACATGGCGAGAACCTCGCCAGATTTAGACGAAGTCAGAAGAAAGAAGTTACTCGAGGAAGAAACTGGCGGAGAGGGAGGGATTTGAACCCCCGATACCCGTTAAGGTATGTCCGCTTTCGAGGCGGATCGTTTCAACCACTCACGCACCTCTCCGGAACTAGGCGTCAGTCATCAGTCGTCAGAAAATTCGTCGGTCGCCGACGACTGAGGACCGACGACTGACGATTTCTCTTCCCGCCTGCGGCGGAAGAAAGCTTGCACCATCTCCGCACACCGCCCCGCCAGAACGCCGCTTCGGATTTCCATCCGGTGGTTCAGACTGGGGTGGTTCAGAACCCGCATCATCGAACGGACCGCACCTGCCTTGGGGTCATCGGCGCCATAAACCAGGCGCTTCAGCCGGGCGTGAACCAGCGCGCCGGCGCACATGGCGCATGGCTCAATTGTAGCAAACAGTTCGCAGCCTTCCAGGCGGTAGTTGCCGATCGTGGCACCCGCCTCACGCAGCGCAATGATCTCGGCGTGTGCCGTCGGGTCAGAGTCGCTGAGATTGCGGTTGCTGCCGCGACCGATGATCTTGCCATCACAAACCACAACGGCACCCACCGGAACTTCCCTGGCTTCGAGGGCACGCTGGGCCTCTCGTAGAGCCTCCTGCATAAACAATTC
>Ga0157379_10002233_pt1 | contig 16113 bp, 12 predicted proteins | sample S25metaG_FD_121802 | JGI IMG/M metagenome (GOLD analysis project Ga0157379, IMG submission 121802) | Switchgrass rhizosphere microbial communities from Kellogg Biological Station, Michigan, USA - S2-5 metaG | ecosystem: Host-associated > Plants > Roots > Rhizosphere > Soil | place: USA... | reverse complement strand
TGGATGGGACTGCTGCGGCAGCACAACTCCTGAAGACCATTCAGGCGACCGGCGAGCGCTATGGTGCCGGGCACATCGTCGACGTGCTGTGCGGGGCCAAGACCGAGAAGATCAATGCGGTTCAGCACAACAAACTCACGAGCTTCGGCGCCGGCGCGGCGCGAAAGAAGGAAGAATGGCGAGCGCTTGTCCGACAACTCGTAGCTGGTGGTTTCGTGTCGCAGGATGTCGCCGGCTATGGCGGACTAAGCGTAAGCGAAGCGGGCGCTGCGCTACTGCGCGGCGAACGGGCGTTTCAGTATCGTCCCGACATGGCGCGCCGCGGCTCACGCAAGGAACGCCCGACCGGCATCGAGCCGGCATTCACAGCGGAACAGGCTGCGTTGATCGCGCGGTTGAAAAAACTTCGTTTGGAAATCGCGGGTCGGCGGCACCTTCCGGCCTATCTGATCTTCTCGGACCGCACCCTCCTGGAAATGGTGCGGCAAGCGCCGAAAGACCTGCGCTCGCTTGCGATGGTCAATGGCGTCGGCGCGACCAAGTTGCGCGACTTCGGGCAGCTGTTCTTGGATGCCATCAATGCACGCCCCGCACAGACGAGCTTGGTGGACGCTCAAGATTGAATCTGCTTGTCCTTCGGAACTTGCGACTGCGCCGCAGCGATCGCGTCATAGGTTTCACGGATGACGCGGGCGGCGATTGGATCCTTGGTTATGTTTTGCCAATAGGCTGACAGTTTCGGAAGATCGCTCTGCGGGCTCGGCCGGCCGAACAGTTTCGGCGCCCATTCGAATGCCAGCATGAGCTGCGGTGCCAAGGCGCCATCGGCCTGTGTCAGCGAAGTGCCCACGGCATAGCCTTCGGTGCCGATATAGTGCTCGATATACTCCAGCGACTTCTTCACCTCGCCGAGTGCCGAATCGATTTTGTCGGCCTCCCACTTCTTGCGCGGCAAGCCCGATGCGGTGAACAGGGGCACCATGGCCATCACCAAATAAAAGTCGCACAGCCGTGCGATCAAGCGCACCTGCGCCCGCGCCCATGGATCGGTGGGACGCAGTGTCGGCGTCGGGAACGCGTCTTCTAGATATTCACAAATGACCTCCGATTCCGGCAGCGTTCGGCCATCGTCGAGTTCCAGTGTTGGCACGCGACCCAACGGGTTGATCTTCAGATAGTCGCCCTTGCCCCTGCGATCGTGGATGCCAGTTGGTTCGATGAAGGCAACGTCGATGCCCTTGGCATAGACGAGCAGGCGCACCCGCGTCGGGAATGGCGACAAGAAAGTCTGGTGCAGCCTCATCGTGTTCCCCGTCAAGCGCGCTGCGCGATCAAAGCACAAGCAGCCCCGGCCGTCGCCCATCAAACGTAACCCTGCCTATCACGCGAAAGGTTCGGAGCCCGGCGTGCAGACTTCAAGGCGGAGATGATCCTTGGGCACGCCGAATCGCTTGAATCTCGTTTTCGAGGGCACCGAGAAAACGTGAGCGGTCCTTCGCGGAGAATTCCGAATTGTAGGTTTGTCGGCCGGTCGCTTCGCGCAGATGCCGTTGCAGGTCACGCATCCCCAGTGCCATGCCGATGCCGTCCGGCGTGAATGGCTTTCCCGTATGTCCCAGCACTCTGGCGCCGCTTTTCAAGCATCGCGACGCCAGCGGGATGTCAGCCGTGACGACGATATCCCACGAGGCGGCGTTTTCGGCAATCCAATCGTCGGCGGCATCGGCGCCTTGCGCCACTGTAACGTGATGAACCAGCGGATTGCGGCTCGGACGCAGGCCGCCATTGCTGACGATATGGACGACCAGGCCGTGCCGTTCGGCAACGCGCTCGACCTCGGCCTTGACCGGGCAAGCGTCGCCGTCCACGAAGACCTCAAGCATCGTTTTGACTCATCGCTGTCCCGTCTCGTTCATGTATGCTGACGTGGTGCGGAGGATTTGGTGGCGCTCAGACCCGACATGGATTTCATCTCCAACTTCAACACCCTGTGGGCCGTTTTTCTGGGTGCGCTGCTCGCCACGCTTGGCGGCTTTGCGGCGACACAGATGGAATGGATTTTGGAACGCAAGCGCCGTGAGCGCAACGCAGCGATTTTCTTCGGTGAACTGCTCACCACGATGAATATTATCCTGACCATTGCGGACGAAACCCGCGCCGTCGGCGATCCCTATGGCCCCATCACACTGCGCATGCTGCGCTCCGCTGTGAAAGAGGCCGACATCTACAATCGTAACCGTGAATCGTTGTTCGACCTGCGAGATGCGGAGTTGCGGGCGCGCATCCACACGCTGGTGCTGCGCATCGTGATGCCGGCCGACGGCGTATTCGACACCACCGCTGAAATTGGTCAGGTGCAAGCCCTGCTCAAATCGCCGGGACTCACTTTGGATGATCGCGCTGAACTGGACGAAAGGCTCGACCGACTTCGCGAGAGCCGCATCGCCAGTTTCGACACGCTCGTGGAAAGCTCGACCCAACTCAAAAACGTCGTCAGGATGCTCGAACCGATCGCCAAATATTCCTATGAGAACCTCGACAAGGTGGTGCGAAATACCTGAAAGGCCTCAGGCCGCACGTCGATTGCCGCGAAAATTCGAACGGCGTTTGGGGTTCTTGTAGTTGCGCTCCTGCGGCCGGGGCGATCGGCGCTCCTCGTTCGCGTGGGCGGGAGCAAGGCTGCCAGCGGGCAGATCATGCGCCACGACGGCGATCTGTCGTCTTACCAGCCGTTCGATGTCGCGCAGAAACGCCCGCTCAGATGGGTCGCAGAACGAAATGGCGATGCCCGCCAAGCCGGCTCGTGCCGTGCGGCCGATGCGATGGACGTAGCTCTCAGGTTCGTTGGGAAGTTCGAAGTTGATGACATGGCTGATGTCGTCGATGTCGACACCGCGCGCCGCGATGTCGGTGGCCACCAGCACGCGTACATCGCCGGACTTGAAGTTGGCGAGCGCCCGCTGGCGCGCGTTCTGCGACTTGTTGCCGTGAATAGCGTCGGCTGAGAATCCTGCCTTTTCGAGATGTTCCGACACGCGGTTGGCGATGTGCTTGGTGCGCGTGAAGACGATAACCCGCTTGAGACTTTCATCGCGCAACAGGTGGGAGAGCAACGCCCGCTTGTCCTTCTGGGCGATGTGGATCACGCGTTGGTCAATCTTGTCGGCGGTCTTGGTCGGCGGCGACACTTCGATGCGCTCGGGCTGGTGCAGCATGTCGCCGACCAGCTTGACGACATCGTCAGGCATGGTGGCCGAAAACAACATGGACTGCCGTTTTCGGGGCAGCATGGCGACGATGCGGCGCACATCTTTGATAAAGCCCATGTCGAGCATGCGGTCGGCTTCATCGACGATCAGCGCGCTGACGCCGTCCAGGCGGACATGCTGCTGCTTGACGAGATCGAGCAGGCGCCCCGGCGTCGCGACAAGGATATCGACGCCCTGCCGCATTGCTGCAACTTGTGGATTCTGGTTGACGCCGCCAAGAATCACGGCATGGCGCAGATTGAGGTGGCGGCCATACGTCTTGAGGCTGACACTGATCTGTACAGCGAGTTCGCGGGTCGGTGCCAGAATGAGGGCGCGCGTGCCGCGGTGTTCGGCGCGCTGCGGATTGGCGGCGAGATGCTGCAGCAACGGCAAGCCGAAGGCAGCTGTCTTACCCGTTCCGGTCTGGGCAATGCCCAGTAGATCACGCCCCGCCAGCAGTGCCGGGATGGCGCGCACCTGGATCGGAGTCGGTGTGGTGTAATTCTCGGCGGCGAGCGCGCGCAACAGCGGCTCGGAAAGTCCGAGAGATGCAAATGTTGAATTCGTCACAAAATATTCCTTACCGCGCAAACGGCCTTGGGCACGCGCGCAACGGCTTGTTGCCGTCTTCCACGCACAACTGGAGCTAACGGGAGTTTCACTGGAGCCTGCGGTGGGAACGTCCGGTTTGCCGGCGCGCCGCGTGCGACCGCGAGGTGATGGGGCAGCCTATAGGCGGGACCTTAATGAAAAGTCAAGCAGTGCAACGTGGATCGTGCCCTGATGTTGCCGAGGTACCCGCGGCTACCTAAAAGCATGACATGATCGATTTGACCGGCGTGCGTTTCAAGAAACGTGTTTGCAATGATGTGAGCTTGCATGTGGCTGAGGCGGGGCCGGAAAGCGGGCCACTGGTCATTTTGCTGCACGGCTTTCCGGAATTCTGGTTTGGCTGGCGCTATCAGGTCGCTTCACTTGTCGCCGCGGGCTATCACGTCGTGATGCCCGACCAACGCGGCTACAATCTCAGTGACAAACCCCAGGGCATCGCCAACTACGACGTCGACAAACTTGCCGATGATGTTATGGCGTTGGCGGCGCACTACACCGACAGGCCGTTCCGTCTCGTCGGACATGACTGGGGCGCGGTCGCTGCCTGGTGGACGGCAACGCGCTTTCCGGAAAAGTTGCGCTGCTTGTGCGTCCTCAACTGTCCGCATCCGGCCGTGTGGCGCGACGCCATGGACAACGATCCGGTGCAGCGCAAGGCGAGCCGCTATGTACGGGTGCTGTCACTGCCCTGGCTGCCTGAACTTCTCATGCGCCGCAAGAATTTCGCCGCGTTGGTCGCGGCTCTGCGCCAATCGCACGCGCCGCTGCCGGAAGCGGCCGCCAACCGATATCGCGATGCATGGGGGCAGCCGGGCGCGCTCACCGCAATGATCAACTGGTATCGCGCCATCCTGCACCGGCATTTTGGGCCGATTGAACCTGGCAGTATGGCAGTGCCGGTCCATATCATCTGGGGTCAAAACGATCCCTACGCCCTGCCCGCGCTCGCTGTGGCCAGCAAGGCATTGTGCGCCAACGTGGCGCTGACCTTTCTACCGCGAGCCACGCACTGGGTCGCGCATGACGAGCCGGAACGGGTCAATGCGCTCCTGCTCGAGGCGCTAAAGGATTGAGAGCGTGCGACGTTTCCTTCGCAGGATCGACTCTCGTTGCACCGTTTGAAAGTCGCTCACCATCCGATGAAAAAAGTGCGATCGGCACTAAGTCTGCGGCCGTTGTGCAGGATTCGTTTCGGGGAGCCTAGACGGCTCGTTCACTCTTCCCCGTTGCGGATTCACCCTAGTTTTGCGCATGATGTCTGGGACGCGCCCGACCGTGCCGGACGTGCGGGCGTGCGACTGGGCGCATCCGGCGGGCAGAAGCATTCGTCTCATGGCTGGTATGGAAAATGGCGGCTCGCGGTCTCTTTCGCAGGCGTCTGTAAAAGGCACGGTCAAGTGGTTCAACGCGACCAAGGGTTACGGCTTCATCACACTTGAAAGCGGTGGCGATGCCTTCTGTCACGCGTCCGCGTTGCAGGCGGCCGGACATGCTGAACTTCCGCAAGGCGCGACCATCGTATGCGATCTTCAAGACTCGCCGCGCGGCTTGCAGGTCGTAGCCGTTCACAGTGTCGACACCAGTACCGCCGACACCAGCGCACCGCGCGGACCGCGCCGTGATTTTGGAGATGGGCGCAGGGGCGGAGGCCGGTTCGGCGGCGGCGACCGCTTCGGCGGTGGCGGCGATCGCTTCGGCGGCGGCGACCGTTTCGGTGGCGATCGTTTCGACAGCGGTGATCGCTTCAGCGGCGGCGACCGCTTCAGCAGCGCGCGCGATGCCGGGCCGAGCGGCCCGATGGTCGAGGGCAAGGTCAAGTTCTTCAACGACCAGAAGGGCTTTGGCTTTGTGATGCCCGATAGCGGCAGTGGTGACGTGTACATCCACGCCAGCGCCCTGCGGCGCTCGGGCGTGCAGGTCTTGGAGCCGGAACAGCGTATTCGCTATTCCACGCGCCAGGGCCAAAAGGGCGTCGAGGTTGACCGCGTTGAAGTCATTTAAGCCCCTATAAAGAATACTTTTTTCACTAGTTCCCAAGGTTGCCCCTGCTGCAACCCCCTGTCGCACGATTAAACCACTGCAAAAGCTTGAAATTTACACCGCCAAACCTATATAGCGTCGATCTATATCGGACCTATATAGACAGTCGGGGCTGGGTCATGGACGTTCGCACGATTTGCTTGGGAATCCTGACCCGCGGTGATGCCACGGGTTATGAGATCAAAAAGCTGTTCGAAGATGATGGCTATCAGCACTTTGTCGAGGCCAGCTTTGGCTCGATCTATCCCGCGCTCAACCGGCTGACCGAAGAAGGCTATGTCTCGGTCCGCGAGGAAAGCCAGGAAAAGCGTCCCGATCGCAAAGTCTATTCCATCACGCCGGCTGGCAAGTCTGCCTTCATCGCGTCGCTACTAAAGCCACTGCCTGAAGACCGCCATCGCTCGCCGTTCGTCTTCGCGATGCTGTTCGCAGATCTTCTGCCCGAGAGCCGTGTCGGCAGCATGCTGGATGCCTACATCGGACAAGTTGAACAGAAACTGGCTCATCTAAACGAACATAGTGGCAATGCCAAATCGACAGGTGAGCAGTTCGTCAGCGGCTTTGGACGCGCCGTCTATGTCGCCATTTTGGATTTCTTGCGCACCCACCGTGCCGAAGTCGAGCACGAGCGGGCGGCGCAGGCTGCCGAGTAGCAGCGTTGAGTTTTGGGAGTTGAATTTTTGATGTTTAGGCAGATCGCATCGATTGTGAACCGCATGTACCAGAGCTACATGCCGGGCTTCTGGCTGCGCCTGAAGCCCCGCTATCAGTGGGCCGGTGGGATTGCGATTCTGGTTATGCTGTATGTCGCAACCGGGCTGTTCCAGCCGCATGCGGCGCCCAAGGATGTCGACGAAATCACGTCGCCAACTGTTCCGCGGGTCAGCGTAGCGGTTCTTGAGGCTGCCGAGCGCGACGCAACAGTAACGATCCGCGGCAAGACTCAGGCACGCAACGAGGTCGATGTCCGCGCTGAAGTCGAAGGTGTGGTGCAGGCGATCCACTTCGATAAGGGCGACCAAGTCCGCAAAGGCGATACGCTGTGCGAAATCAAGCTCAACGACCGTGGCGCGAAGGTACAGCAGGCGCAGGCCTTGGTCGCACAAACCCAGAAAGAACTCGAAGTTGCGCGCGACTTGTTCAAGGAGGGCTTCCGCTCCAAGACTCAGCTCGCCCAGTCCGAAGCCGCCGCCGCCCAAGCGCGCGCCGGGCTGGCGACGATGCGGATCGCGCTCGGCAATACGCGGATCAAGGCGCCATTCGACGGCTTCGTCGACGACCGTTATGTGAACGTCGGCGACTATATGCGTCCGGGCGACAAGTGCGAGCTGGTGATCGCGCCAGAGCCGTTCCTGGCCATCGGTACGGTCTCCGAGCAGGAGGTAGGGCAGGTCTCGCTCGGCGACCCGGCGACCGTGAAGCTGGTCTCGGGTGAGACGGTCAGCGGCAAGGTCAGCTTCGTCGCCGATCGCGCCGACCAGATGACGCGCGCATTTCGCGTCGAGGTTGAGATCCCCAATCCCAGCGGCAAGCTGCGCGATGGCGTCAGCGCCGAAATCCACATCGCGGTCAAGCGAGTGAAAGCGCAGCACATCTCGCCTGGTATCATGGTGTTGAGCGACAACGGCACCGTCGGTGTGCGTGTGATCGACAACGGCGTGGTCGCATTCAAGCCGGTTCGCGTGCTGAGCGATGATCCGGCCGGGGCCTGGGTCACCGGACTCCCGGATCACGTGAAGGTCATCACCGTCGGACAGGAATTCGTGAACGACGGTCAGCGGGTCGAGCCGGTCGCCGAAAAGAACGGAAAGTCGTCATGACCAGAATAGTAGAATGGGCAGTCGCCAATACCCGCGTCGTTCTTGCGATGGTCGTCGTCGTGATCGTCGCGGGCATCATGGCGTTCAACAAGATTCCGAAGGAAGCCCAGCCCGACATCCCAATTCCGGTAATTGCGGTGCAGGTGACCTATCCCGGCATCAGCCCCGAGGATAGCGAGCGCCTCTTGGTCAAGCCGTTGGAATCGGCGCTGCGCAACGTCGAGGGCATCAAGACGTTGACGGCGCGAGCCTATTCCGGCGTGGCGGTCGTGATCCTCGAATTTGACGTCAACTTCAACAAGCAGAAGGCGTTGGATGACGTACGTGCGCAGGTCGACGAGGCGCGCTCGCTGCTGCCGGCCCTTGCCAACCCGCCGACGGTGCAGGAAGCCAACATCGCACTGCAGCCGGTGATCTCGATCGCGTTGTGGGGCGACGTGCCGGAGCGCACGCTGCTGCGCCTCGCCAAGGAATTAAAGGAGGAGATCAAGCTGATCCCGAGCGTGCTCGACGTCGACATCGGCGGCGAGCGCAAAGAGATGCTCGAGATCGTCATCGATCCTTCCAAGCTCGAGACCTATGGTATCACCCAGCAGGAACTGTTCGCCGCGGTCTCGAACAACAACCGCCTGATCGCAGCCGGACTGATCGACACCGGTCACGGTAGCTTCGCCGTCAAGGTACCGGGCGTGATCGAGAACGCGTCCGACTTGCTGAACCTGCCTATTCGTTCGACCGCAAACGCGACGATAACGCTTTCCAACGTTGCACAGGTTCGGCGCACCTTCCAGGACCCGACGACTTATTCGCGAGTCAATGGCAAGCCAACGCTGACGCTGAACGTCTCCAAGCGCATCGGTTCGAACATCATCCTCAACAACCAGAAGATCCGCGACGTCGTCGAGAAGGCGGCAAAGACCTGGCCTTCCGGGGTGCAGGTCACCTACCTGTTCGACGAGTCGACCCAAATCCACAATCAGCTCAACTCGCTCACGGATTCAATCATCCTTGCCATAGTTCTGGTGATGATCATCGTGGTGGCGGCACTTGGCCTGCGTTCTGGCCTGCTTGTCGGCATCTCGATTCCGACCTCGTTCCTGATGGCGTTTATGCTGCTGAACGGCGTCGGCTATACGCTCAACTTCATGATCATGTTCGCGTTGCTGCTCGCGGTGGGCATCCTGGTGGATGGCGCAATCATCGTCGTCGAGTATGCCGACCGGAAAATGACCGAAGGCCACAAGCCGAAGCAGGCATTCGCGGAAGCGGCACTGCGGATGTTCTGGCCGGTGGTGAGCGCGACCGCGACGATGATCGGCGCTTTCCTGCCAATGCTGATGTGGCCGGGCGTGGCCGGCAAGTTCATGAGCTACTTCCCGATCACGCTGATCGTCATTCTGTCGGCGGCGGTGATCGTGGCGCTGGTCTTCATGCCTGTGCTCGGTGGCATGTTCGGCAAGCCGCCGCCGCACGATCCTGAGCACGAGCGCGCGATCGAGGCATCGGAAACCGGCGACTGGCGGGAAATTCCGGGCATCACCGGCTGGTACGCGCATCTTTCCGAGCGGCTGACGCGCTACCCCGGTCGGGTTTTACTCGGCGCGTTCGGCATCGTATTTTCGGTGATCACTCTGTTCACCGTTTTCAATCACGGTGTGATCTTCTTCGCCGACGAGGACGTGGATTTCACGCAGGTCTTCGTCCAAGCGCGAGGCAACCTGTCAGCGGGCGAGAAGCGCGACATCGTCATGCGCATCGCCAATCTCGCTCAGACCGTTCCGGGGATTCGTGCGATCTCGGCAATCTCTGGCGGGCAAAGATCAGGCGGCCTGAACAGCCAAGGCGGCGTACCGGTCGACAATATTGGCCTCATCAACATCGAGATGAAGAACTACCGCGAGCGCAAGCCCGGCAAGTGGATCGAAGAACAGATTCGGCTCAAGACCGCGAACATCCCAGGCGTCCATGTCGAAGTGCGCGAGCCACAAAACGGGCCGCCGACCGGAAAGGACGTGATGATCGACGTCAGTTCGGACAATTATGTCGAGCTCGCGCAGGTTACGGCCGCGATCCGAGCCCGTATGGACAAGATGAGCGAGCTACGCGACGTCGAGGACACGCGGCCGCTGCCCGGCATCGAATGGGACCTCGACATCAACCGAGAGGTGGCCAGCCGCTTCGGCGCCAACGCGCAGTCGATCGGCACCGCCGTGCAGCTTGTCACCAATGGCATCCTGGTCGGCAAGTACCGACCAGACGACAGCCAAGACGAGGTCGATATCCGCGTGCGCTATCCTTCCGACGCGCGCGGCATCCACGCGCTCGACAATTTGCGCGTGACGGCAGCGGACGGATCGATGGTGCCGATCAGCACCTTCGTCACGCTCCGCCCGGCGCAGCAGCTCAACTCGATCGAGCGTGTCGACGGTCACCGGGTCTATCACGTCCGCGCCAACGTAAAGCCGGGCATCAACGCCAATGCCGAAATCGGCCTGATCCGCAAGTGGATCGAGACGCAAAGCTTCCCGTCCGGTGTGCATGTCGCGTTCAAGGGCGGCAGCGAGCAGCAGGAAGAGTCGCAGGCCTTCCTTGGGGTCGCGGCATTGCTGGCATTATTCTTGATCGCCATCGTGCTGCTGGCGCTGTTCAACAGCTTCTACCACGCCTTCCTCATCCTGGTGGCCGTGGTTCTTGCGATGATCGGCGCCCTGCTCGGCATGGTCGTGATGGGCCAGCCTTTCTCCACTATCATGACTGGCACCGGCATGCTGGCGCTTGCGGGCATCGTTGTAAACCACAACATCGTTTTGATCGACACATTCCACCGACTGCGCGATGGCGGCATGGATCCGATCGAGGCAGTAATCCGCTCCTCGGCTCAGCGACTCAGGCCCGTGTTCCTGACGACGATCACGGCCATCGGCGGCCTGCTGCCGATGATGTTCGCGATCGAGATCAACTTCGCCACCCGCGAGGTGACGATCGGCACGCCGAATGGGATGATGTGGGTGGCACTCTCCACCGCGATCGTGTTCGGACTGGCGTTCTCGAAGATGATCACGCTCGGCCTGGTGCCGGCGATGCTTGCCATGCCTTATCGCTGGCGCGAGCGCGACGTCAGCGTTGGCGCCGCAGCGTGGCGCGGCCTTGCCGCGCCGGTGCGCGCCGTTCGGCGCTGGCGTGGCGGACGCGGGGCCGAGCCGGAGGCGCAGCCCGCGGAGTAATCAGCTGGCGGCGACCGGCGTGGCGCGCGCGAGACCGGGCACCACCTCGGGATCGTTCTCGACCGCCTTGAGCTTCTCGAGTGCCTCGGCCGCTTGCTTCTGCTTGTTCCACATCGATGCGTAGTGCCCGCCGCGGTTGACGAGCTCCTGGTGGCGGCCGCGCTCGACGATTTCGCCATGATCAAGGACCAGGATCTCATCGGCGTCCACCACGGTGGAGAGCCTATGGGCAATGACGAGCGACGTGCGATTGCGTGACACTTCGGCCAGCGCACCTTGGATTTCGCGCTCGGTGTGGGTGTCGAGTGCGGACGTCGCTTCGTCGAGCAGCAGGATCGGCGGATTCTTCAAAATCGTGCGCGCGATGGCGACGCGTTGCTTTTCGCCGCCCGACAGTTTGAGGCCGCGTTCGCCCACCATCGCGTCGTAGCCGAGCGGCAGCTCTTTGATGAACTTGTCGATCTGGGCGTGGCGCGCCGCTTCCTTGATCTGCGCCTCGGTCGCGCCTATGCGGCCATACGCAATGTTGTACTTGACCGTGTCGTTGAAGAGGACGGTGTCCTGCGGCACGATACCGATCACGTGACGCAGGCTCGCCTGCGTGACGTCGCGGATGTCCTGGCCATCGATTGTCACGCTGCCCGACTTGATGTCATAGAAACGATAGAGGATGCGCGAAATCGTCGACTTGCCGGCCCCGGAAGGTCCGACCACGGCGACCGTCTTGCCCGCCGGCACGACGAAGCTGATGCCCTTGAGCACCGTCCGCGCCGGTTCATAGGCAAAGACGACATTCTCAAAACGAATCTCGCCGCCGGTGACCTGCAACTCCGGTGCGCCAGGCTTGTCCTTCACTTCGATGGGTTGATGCAGCAGGCGAAACATCGCCTCCATATCGACCAGGGCCTGCGTGATTTCGCGATAAACCGTACCGAGCAGGTTCAGCGGCTGATACAGCTGGATCAGGATGGCATTGGCCGCTACCAGGGTGCCGACCGTGATGCGCCCCGCCTTGATGTCATAGGCCGCGAGCGCCATGACGCAGCCCAGGCCAATCGCCATGATGAAGGCCTGACCGGTATTCAGCACAGAGAGCGAAATCTGTGCCTGGATCGAGGCGCGCGAATATTTCTCCATCGAAACGCCGAAGCGTCGCGTCTCGTGTCCTTCGTTGTTGAAATACTTGACCGTCTCATAGTTTAACAGGCTGTCGACCGCCTTGGTGTTGGCATCCTGGTCGCTCTGGTTCATGTCGCGGCGGAACTGGATGCGCCAGCGCGTGATCGCGAAGGTGAACCAGACATAGGCGACGACCATGGCGAGCGTCGAAACCGCGACCCAGGCGCCGTTCCGCTGCAAGAGAATCGCGCTGTAGAAAACGAGCAGCAGGATCGTCGGAAAGATGCTGAACAGCGCGAAGGACAACATCGTGTCGATGCCCTTGGTGCCGCGCTCGATGACCCGCGACAGGCCGCCCGTCTTGCGCTCGAGATGGAAGCGCAGCGACAGCGTATGGACATGGGCGAATGTCGACACGGCGACTTCGCGCATGGCGTGATACTGCACCTTGGCAAAGATACCGTCGCGCAGCTGAGCCAGCGCCTGCATCAGGATACGCGAAACAATATAGGCGGCGATCAGCGCCATCACCGAACCGATCGCGATCTCGGCGGGCGTCTTGGCCAGCCGATCTATCGCGTAGCCGTAATAGAGTGGCGAGTAGCTTGTGGCCGCGGTCGCGGCCAGCAGAAATACCACCGAACCCATCACGCGCAGGCGCAACTCCGGTTGGTTCTTCGGCCACAGATAAGGCAGCAGCATCCACAGTGGACGAAACGACGGCGCACCGTCACCTTCCTCGACAAGCGCTCGCGACATCCTAGTGACCCATATTGCCGCCGCCGAAGGCGAGAAAGCCCGCGATGAGCGCGAGCAAGGCGACGGCGGCTATGATGACGAGCGTACGCGGCACGGCTAACCTCTCATTTATAGAATCTGTTTAGAAACTGGCACGCGAGCACGCAACCCCGGATCCGACATGGATAACAGCAAGCCAGCAATTTGCGTGTTTTGCGGCTCCTCGCATGGGGCAAGACCGGCATACGCCAAGGCTGCCAGCGAGCTTGGTAAACTGATCGGCGCCAGGGGCTTTTCGCTGGTTTTCGGCGGCGGAAATGTTGGCCTGATGGGCGAAGTCGCCCGCGCCGCCCACGCGGCCGGTGCGTCGGTTCTCGGCGTGTTGCCGTCATTCCTGCAAAATCTGGAACAGCCGCTGAAGGCGGCCGAGGAGATCATCATCGTGCCGGATATGCAGCAGCGCAAAGCCATAATGCTTGCAAGATCGGACGCGTTCATCGCCTTGCCGGGCGGTCTGGGCACCTTTGACGAGATTTTTGAAGTTCTCTCCACGGCACAGCTGCAGGTCCACAAGAAACCCTTCGCGCTGGTCGACAGCGAAGGCTATTTCTCGTCCTTCGCGCCGCTGCTCGCCAATATCGTCCGCGAAGGCTTTGCCATCCGCGCCATCGAAAACTTCTACACCATCGTGCCGACGCCGCAGGCGGCGCTTGATTTCGTGAGCGCATCGCTACGCCAGCCGCCGCGACCATGAACCAAGCCGGCCTTCCAGGCTGACCAGCACGAGTGCAGCCCAGACGCAGCCGAACGTCACGAGGTTCGTCGCCGTGAAACGTTCACCCAGAATGAGTGTCGCCACCAGCAAGGTGAGGGTTGGAGAGAAATACTGCAGAAAGCCCAACGTGGTCAGGCGCACGCGCCGCGCGCCGGCGGCGAAGAGAACGAGCGGCACAGCGGTCAGGGGGCCGGTGCCGATCAGCAATGCGTTGCGTGCCACAGTCGGCGCCGGAAACGCGGCGCTGCCCTGGAGTGCCCAGAAGACCAGCACCGGTACGGTGAGCGGCAAGAGCAAAGAGGTTTCGATCGTCAGACCGTCCATGGCATCGACCGGCGTCAACTTGCGCACATAGCCGTAGAATCCGAAGGTGAGCGCAAGCGCCGGCGCGATCCAGGGAATGCCGCCGAGAGCCAGCGCCTGCACCGCCACGGCTGCCGTTGCCAACGCGATCGCCACCAATCGGAGCCGCGAGACCTTCTCGCCCAACACGATCACGCCAAGCGCGATTGAAACCAGCGGCGTCAGGTAGTAGCCGAGACTCGCCTCGACCAGCCGGTGCGTGCTGACGCAATAGACGTAGATCGTCCAGTTGACCGAAATCAGCATGCTGCTGGCGGCCAGCGCGGCCATGACACGCGCCGTGCCCAGGACCGAGATGAAGCGCGAAACCCGGCCGCGCACCGCAGTGACGAGCAATCCCACCAGCGAGCACCACACGATGCGGTGCATGGTGATCTCGACCGGCGACACATCGGCGAGATGCTGCCAATAGAGCGGCACGATGCCCCACACCGCATACGCACCGCCGGCATAGAGAATGCCGCGTGTTTCATCGTGAGTTTCCGCGGCCATGGTCATGTGGAGGGCAAGTCACAATCCAGGTTTGAGATCGTTCGAGCCCGCCTCGCATCCTGCGACAAGCTCAGGATGAGGGTTTCGATTTGGCCCTCATCCTGAGCTTGTCGAAGGATGAGGGCCGGCACGGCGCTATCCGGAGCGGACACTAGACGATCATCCACCGATTGCACCGCCCCGCACTTGCACATCCGCTATGCGCGTGCGCCATCGCGATAGAGTTTGTAGCAGATGGAGTCGGTCAGTGCCTCGAACGAGGCATCAACGAGATTGGGCGACACGCCGACCGTCGACCAGCGGTTGCCCTTGCCGTCGGCACTCTCCACCATAACGCGGGTAACGGCCTCCGTGCCGCTCGTGAGGATACGCACCTTGTAATCCACCAGCCGCAGGTCGGAGAGAAACGACGAATATTTGCCGAGATCCTTGCGCAACGCCGCATCGAGCGCATTGACCGGGCCGTTACCTTCGCCGGCCGTGTGCAACGTTTCGCCGCCAACCTTCAAGCGCACGGTGGCTTCGGAGACCGTCACCAGATCGCCCAGCGCGTTGTGGCGGCGTTCGACGATGACGCGAAAGCTTTCGACTGCAAAATAGTCCGGCACCTGTCCGAGGGCGCGCCGTGCCAACAGCTCGAACGAAGCCTCCGCACCATCATATGCGTAGCCGAGAAATTCGCGCTGCTTCACGTCTTCCAGCAGGCGCGAAATGCGTCCATCGGTGGCATCGAGATCGATGCCGACTTCGCTGAGGCGCGCCAGTAGGTTCGAGCGGCCGGCCTGGTCAGACACCAGGATCTTGCGGGTATTGCCGACCGTTTGCGGTGGAACATGCTCGTAGGTTCTGGGATCCTTCGCGACCGCCGACGAATGCAGGCCGCCCTTGTGCGCGAAAGCCGAGGGTCCAACATAAGCGGCGTGCCGGTTGGGCGCGCGATTGAGAATCTCATCCAGTAGCCGCGACACCGACGTCAGGCGCGCCAGCTGCTCGAGGCCGACCTTGGTTTCGAACTGCGACGCGAACGGCTCCTTCAGCAGCAAATTTGGCAGCAGCGCGCACAGATTGGCGTTGCCGCAGCGCTCTCCCAGGCCATTGAGCGTGCCTTGCACTTGGCGCGCGCCGCCGCGCAGTGCCGCGAGGCTCACCGCCACCGCCTGCTCCGTGTCGTTATGGGCATGGATGCCGAGTGCCACAGCAGGCAGCTTCGCCTTCACGTCCGACACGATGCGGTACACGTCCTCCGGCATCGTGCCGCCATTGGTATCGCACAGCACCAGCCAGCTGGCGCCGGCATCCTTCGCGGCCTTGATGCAGGCGAGCGCGTAGTCGGGATTGGCCTTGTAGCCATCGAAGAAGTGTTCGGCATCGAACAGGGCTTCGCGTTTCCGGGCGGCCACGGCGGCAATCGATTCTGCGATGTTGTCGACGTTTTCGTGGCGCGGAATTTCGAGGGCGACATCGACATGGAAGTCCCAGGTCTTGCCGACCAGGCACGCCGCGTCGGCCTTGGCGTCGAGGATCGCCGACAGGCCAGGGTCGTTGGCGGCGCTGCGGCCGGCGCGCTTGGTCATGCCGAACGCGGTGAAGCGCGCCTGCTTGAGCGGCGGGCGTTCGGAGAAGAACGCCGTGTCGGTCGGGTTCGCGCCCGGCCAGCCGCCTTCGATGTAGTCCACACC
>Ga0157379_10002228_pt1 | contig 16141 bp, 10 predicted proteins | sample S25metaG_FD_121802 | JGI IMG/M metagenome (GOLD analysis project Ga0157379, IMG submission 121802) | Switchgrass rhizosphere microbial communities from Kellogg Biological Station, Michigan, USA - S2-5 metaG | ecosystem: Host-associated > Plants > Roots > Rhizosphere > Soil | place: USA... | reverse complement strand
CAGCGCCGTCACCGCCGCCTTCATCGAGATCGCGACCAGGCCCGGCGACTGGCCGAGCGACGTGCACACGAGCCCGTCCTTGGCGCGCTCGGCGCAGAGCTTGCGAAAGCCGTTCTCGGCCTCGCCGGCGACGGGGATCATCTTGTGCTTGGCGTCGATCAGCGCGCGCACCGCGCCGGTCGAGCCGCCCTGGACGAACATGCCGTCGAAGCTCTTGTGCACCGCGACCGCGTCGGCGACGACCTTCTGCGCGGTGCCGTCGTCCCAGTTGCCGACCACCTCGACGACCTCGAACTTGTTGCCGGGCGCCTCGACCGCCTTGCGGAAGCCCAGATGGCGGTCGCGGTCGACCGAGTTGCCGGGCAGGCCCCGCACCTCGAGGAGCTTCCCGCTCTTGCTCGGGATGTTCTTGACGACCCACTCGCCCGACTTCACTCCCATCGCGAGCTGGTCCTCGTTGACCATCATCACCTCGTCGCTGTCGAGCACGTTGTCGAACGGCACCAGCACGACGCCGGCGGCGTTGGCACGCTTGATGACCGGTGCGAACGCGGTCGGGTTGACGGCGATCGTGACGATCGCGTCGTAGCCCGAGTTGATGAAGTTGTCGATCGCCGCGACCTGCGCCGCGACGTCGGTGCCGGTCGAGACGATCTTGAACTCCTTCAGCTGCGACTTCATCTCGGGCGTCGCTGCGTAGGCCTTCGCCATCTTGATCATCTGGATCCGCCAGGTGTTGCCGACGAAGCCGTTGGCGAGCGCGACGCGGTACGGCCCCTTCTTCGCCGGCCACTGGAAGTACTTGGTCGAGTCGGACCAGGGCTTGAAGCAGGCGGGGTTCTCCCCGGGGCCCTTGACGACCGCGGGCGGCGCGGCGAGTGCCAGGTGCGCGCCGCACGCGGCGGCGACGGCGACGGTGATGCGGGTGAGTGCAGGCATTCGGGTCTCCTCGTTGTTGTGGATGAACCCGAGCCGCGTGGCGCGGGCCACTGTCACGCCGGTGTGCACGATCGGGGCGTGCCTGGCACGGCGCCCCGGCGTGAGGGCGTCGCTTCGGAGGCGATGCTAGCCGAGGTTCGAGCTTTGGCGCGCGCGAAGCGTTCGCGAGACGGTCAGCGCTTCCGCGAGCTCGTCGCAGGTCGCGCCGCGGCCTGCGACGCGGCGAAGGCGGCGAGGTCGCCCGGCTTGCGCAGCATCTTGTCCACCTCGGCAGCGTGCATCTCCTCGGCCATGATCATTCCGCGCGCGAACTCCTCGAGGGCGACCGACGTTCCCGCGACGAGATCGAGCAACTCCCGGTACAGGGCGAGTGCCTGGCTCTCCGTCTCGAGCGATTCGCGCAGCATCGCGCCGATGTCCGTTTGATGGCTGTCGAGCAGGGGGCCGATGCCGAGCGACGGGTATTCGCCAAGGGTGGCGATCCATTCGCCGATCTGCTGCGCGTGCAGCAGCGACTCGTCGGCCTGGCCGCGCAGCCAGGAGACGATCGGGATGCGCCCGAAGCCGAACACGAGGAAGGAGTAGTGCGTATAACGCACGACGCCGGCGAGCTCGGACTCGAGAAGGCGGTTCAGCACGTCGATGACCTTGGGCTTGTCGATGGACGCCATGTCGGACCTCCGGAATCGATGGGTCGAACGAGGATGGCACTGTTCTAGCGCCGTCGGCGTCGGACGGCAATCGGCGCCTGCGCCTGCCGCCGTGCTCGACCGCCCGCAGCTGATCGACATCGTCATCGGCGGCAGGACGCCTGCGCTCGGCGCCAACGGGCTCCCGCTTGGCGGTCGTCACGGGCCTATGATGCTTTGGCGAGGGCCGAGCGCCCTTGCGAACTCAAACATCAGGAGGCAGAGATGGCCAAGAAGGAAGCTGAAGCGGGCGTCTACCGCGTCACCGAGATCATCGGCACGAGCGCGACGTCGTGGGAAGACGCAGCGAGAAAAGCCGTCGAGACCGCCGCCGCGTCGCTCCGCGACCTGCGCATCGCGGAAGTCAGCAAGCTCGACGTCAAGATCGAAGGCGGCAAGGTCGTCGCGTTCCGGGCCAAGGTTTCGCTGTCGTTCAAGTACGAGGGCTGAGCGCCGCGGTGCGGCCGGGCCAGCGCTTCGCCAAGCCACGCCGGCGAACGGCCTGGTCCTGGTCGCGCGCGCTCGCGCGCTGGCGCCCGTGGGCGAGAAGCTCGACGGCCCCGGCGCGCCGCCGGCGGCCGACGGCCGACGAGCACCCGAGGAGACCACGCCCATGCCCTTGACGACCGATGCGAAGGGTGTCTACCCGATCGCACCGACTCCGTTCTTCGACGACGGCAGGATCGACACGGCGTCGATCGACCGCCTGGTCGACTTCTACCAGTCCTGCGGCTGCACGGGCATCACCGTGCTCGGCCAGCTCGGCGAGGCACCCAAGCTCACGCACGTCGAATCGGTCGGGATCGTCGCGCAGGTGGTGCGGCGTGCGCGCGCGCTGCCGGTCGTGGTCGGCGTGTCGGCGCCCGGGTTCGCGGCGATGCGCGAGCTGTCGCGCGACGCGATGGACCGCGGCGCGGCGGGCGTGATGATCGCGCCGCCGAACACGCTGCGGACCGACGATCAGGTCGCCGGCTACTACCGCCAGGCGGCCGAGGCCATCGGAGCCGACGTGCCGTTCGTCCTGCAGGACTATCCGCTGACGTTCTCGGTCCAGATCACGCCTGCGGTCGTCCGCAGGATCGTGAGCGAGAACCCGTCATGCGTGATGCTCAAGCACGAGGACTGGCCGGGGCTCGAGAAGATCTCGACGCTGCGCGAGTTCGAGCGCGACGGATCGATGCGCCACATCGCCATCCTGTGCGGGAACGGCGGCCTGTTTCTCGACCTCGAGATGGGCCGCGGCGCCGACGGCGCCAACACCGGCTACTGCTTTCCCGACATGCTGTGCGACGTCGTCCGGCTGTCGAGCGAAGGCCGCCGACAGGAAGCGCACGACCTGTTCGACGCGCACCTGCCGCTCGTTCGCTACGAGCAGCAACCCGGCGCCGGGCTGGCGGCGCGAAAGTACGTGCTGATGCGACGCGGCCTGCTGACGTCGATGGCGCAGCGCAAGCCCGCCGCGCCGCTTTCGGCGCGCGCGCGCGAGGAGGTCGATCTCCTGCTCGAGCGACTGGCCCGCCACGACCCGAGGGCGCGCCTGCGCACCTAGCTACTGGTGCGGGTCTGCGATCACCCGGTGCAGCACCCACTCGCCAGGCACACCCTTCAGCACCTGCGCGCCACGGGGCTCAAAGCCGAGCCCGGCGCCTGCGGTGAGGTCCTTCACCGTTCCCGACACGAGCACCTCGCCGGCGCCGGCAAGGCCCATCACGCGCGCGCCGATGTGGACGGCGATGCCTGTCACCTTGTCGCCGCTCGGCTCGATCTCGCCGGTGTGCAACCCGGCGCGGATCTCGACGCCGAGCGCGGCAGCCTCGCGCACGAGCGCAACGGCGCACTGCACGGCGCGCGCCGGGCTGTCGAAGGTGACGAAGACGCCGTCACCGGCGGTGTCGACGAGGCGGCCACGATGCGCCGCGATCGTCGCCTGCGCCATCGCGACGAAGCGCTGCAGCAACTCCTGCCACGCCCGATCGCCGATGCGCGCGGCGTGCTCGGTCGAGCCGACGATGTCGGCGAACAGGACCGTTGCGAGCTGTCGCTCCGGCGCGGCCGGTGGTCGGTGCCGGCCCGGCCGCCGCGACGCGCGCGCCGTCCAGCGCTCATGCAGTTCGGCGACGAACTCTTCGGCGCCGGCGAAGACGCGCGTCCGCACGCTCACCTGCTGCAGGAACGCCATCAGCCGCCGGTCGCTGGCGCTGTGGCCGTCGGCCAGCACTTCGCCGACGTCGCGCGGATCGGAAAGACGCCGCCGCTTGGCGATGCGCAGGAACAGGCGCGCGAGCCAGTTGGTGAAGTTGCCGCCGATCAGCAGCAGGTGGCTGTGCTCGAGCTCGTGAAAGAGCTTCTCGGGCGCGAGGTGCTCGCTCTGCAGGCCGCAGATGAACTCGAGCAGGTCCTCGTCGGACAGCACGTAGGTCGGCGACGCCGAGACGCGGCCGAGCAGGTGGTAGACGACCGGCCGCGCGAAGCGCTCGCGCTCGCTCGGCAGGTCGTTGACGCGGTTCGGCGCGTACGCCACCACCTCGGTCTTCGCTTCGCCGCCGAAGCGCTCGGCGTCGATCGCCTGCTGCAGCAGCGGATCGAAGGTCGTGCTCACGTAGAGATCGAAGTCGGTGATCTGGGCGAGCTGGGCGAGCGCGCGTGGCGGTGCGAATTCGGTGTCGCGCAGCACGGCGCGCAGCCGTGCGTACGCCTCTTCGCGACGGCCGCGCGCCGAGAGGAACCAGCAGACGACGTCGTTCAGCGTGCACGGCTCGGGCAGCCGCCCGGTGTCGACGCCGAGCCGTACCGCGAGCTTCTCGGCGAGCCAGTCGTAGAGCAGCCGCGGCCCGCTCGCGGTCTCGACCCGCAGCAGCTCGGGACCGACGATCGGCACGACGCGCCGCTCCTCGATGTAGTCGAGCAGGTCGTTCCAGGCGTCGTCGTCGAGGGTCGCCGCGTTCGCCGGCTGCAGCACGGCGCTCATGACGAAAGCAGGCTCGGGGGCATCGCGGGCGAGTGTCGGCGAAGACCCCGGGGCGGTCAAACCGCGACGCGACCGGCGGCTTCGTGGCGCGGCGGGGCTGTGTGATGATCCGCGCCCATGACCGAGCTCGCCGTCGATCCGCAGCAGCCGTGGCTCGGCCTGCACTCGTTCAGCGAGTCGACGCGCGCGTATTTCTTCGGTCGCGAGGAGGAGATCGCCGATCTCGCGCGACGCGTACAGCGAAAGCTCCTCACCGTGCTGTTCGGCCAGAGCGGCCTCGGCAAGACCTCGATCCTGCGCGCCGGCCTCGTTCCGCGGCTGCGGCCCGCCGGCTACTGCCCGGTCTACGTGCGGCTCGACTACGGCCGCGAGTCGCCTTCGCCGGCGGAGCAGATCAAGCAGGCGGTGTTCCGCGAGACACTCGCCTCGGGGACGTGGACGCAGGCCGGCGCCGCGGTCGAGAATGAGTCGCTCTGGGAGTTCCTGCACCACCGCGACGACTGGCTGAAGGACGCTGCGGGCCGCACGCTCACGCCGCTTCTCATCTTCGACCAGTTCGAGGAGATCTTCACGCTCGCGCAAGGCAACGACTTCGGTCGCGCGCGCGCCGCCGAGTTCGTCCAGCAGCTCGCCGACCTCGCCGAGAACCGACCGCCGCGCGCGCTCGAGGATCGCCTCGAGAACGACGACACGATCGTCGAGCGCTTCGACTTCGCGCGCAGCGACTACCGGATCCTGATCGCGCTGCGCGAGGACTATCTCGCGCACCTCGAGTCGCTGAAGGCGGCGATGCCGAGCATCACGCAGAACCGCATGCGGCTCGCGCGCATGACCGGCGCGCAGGCGCTGGATGCGGTCACGAAGCCGGGCGGCGCGCTCGTCACGCAGGAGGTCGCCGAGGCGATCGTCCGCTTCGTTGCCGGCGGCGCCGAGCTGCGCAACGCGGAGGTCGAGCCGTCGCTGCTGAGTCTCATCTGCCGCGAGCTCAACGCGGCACGCATCGCGCAGGGAAGGAGCGAGATCTCGGCCGACCTGCTCGCCGGCTCGCACGCGACCATCCTGGCCGAGTTCTACGAGCGCGCGCTCGCCGACCAGCCGCCCGGGGTGCACCGCTTCATCGAGGATCAGCTCCTCACCGAGTCTGGGTTCCGCGAGAACATCGCGCAGGAGCGCGTCGTGAAGGCGTTCGCTGACGCCGGCGCCGCGCCCGATGCCTTGGCGAAGCTCGTCGACCGGCGCCTCCTTCGCGTCGAGGAGCGCCTCGACGTCCGCCGCGTCGAGCTCACGCACGACGTGCTGTGCGGCGTCGTCGCTGCGGCGCGGCAGGCGCGCCAGGAGCGCGAGGCGCGCGAAGCCGCCGAGAGCGCGCTCGCCGGACAGCGTGCACGCGAGGCGGCGACGCGGCGCGCGCTCGTGCGCGCGCGCCAGGTCGCCGCCGTCTGCGTCCTGCTCGCGATCGGCGCTGCCGCGGCGGCGGCGTTCGGCATCTACGGCATGCACGAGGCGCAGAAGACACGCGCGATCGCCGAGGCGGCGCGCGGCGAGTCGGAGCGGCTGATCGTCTATCTGCTCGACGACTTCTACCGCGAGCTCGAGCCGGTCGGCAGGCTGGAGATCGTCGGCGAGCTGGCGCGGCGCGCGCTCGCCTACTACGACGGCCTGCCCGCCGAGCTCCGCGGCGACGACACGCGGCGCAACCAGGCGCTCGCCCAGGCTCGCTACGGCGCGGTGCTGCGCAACCAGGGGAAGCGCGACGAAGCGGCCAAGGTGCTCGCCGCGGCGATCGCCACGCTCGATGCGCTGCGCACGCGCGGCGATCGCAGCGAGCCGACGTCGGTGGGGCTCGCGTTGGCGCTCGGTGCGCATGCGCGCCTCATCACCGACAGCCAGCGCGCCGAGTCGATGGTGCCGGCGCGGCGCGCGGTCGAGATCCTGAAGGAAGCCGCCGCGGCGCCCGACGCCAGCCCGGCGGTGCGGCGCGCGCAGGCCGCGGCGCTGACCCAGCTCGGCTTCATCGAGCAGCGCACTGCGCGCAACGAGGAAGCGCTCGTGACCCTGCGTGCCGCGCTCGACGCTTACCGCTCGATCGACGGCCTGCGCGCCGACAACGACGCAGCCGCCAACTTCGCGATCACCTCGGCGTGGCTGATGGACGCACTGTCGGCGCTCGGCCGCGCCGACGAGGCGCTGCGCGTCGGCGAAGCCGCGCGCGGCGTCGCGACCACGGTGCTCGATCGCCAGCCGACGCACATGATCGCGCTGCGCAGCCGTGCCCTCGTCGCGTCCAACAACACCGTCGCCTACGGCGAGCTGCTGCAGCAGGGACGCCGCGCCGAGGCGGCCGATGCGGCGGCAGCAGACTGGATGACGCTGTCGCGCATCGACCCCAGCAACGTGATCACGGTCGGCAACCTCGGCGTCGCGCGCATGAACGGCGGCGGTGCGCTGTGGGACCTCGGCCGGCCGCGCGACGCGGCGGAGAAGTTCGTGCAGAACGCCGACATGGAGGCCGCGGTCGCTGCGAAGTGGCAGGTCGCGCAGGCCAACCTCGCGTACCAGACGTTCCTCGCTGCGAGCGCCAACGCCGAACGCGGCGATCTCGCGCTCGCCGATCGGCAGTGGGCCGACGCCGTGCCGAGAATCGAGGCGTGGGCGAACTCCTTTCCGCCGGACTCGTGGGGACGTCGCTTCTGGCTACGCACGTTGCCGGTCGTGCGGGTCGAGTACGCCGTCGCGCGCGGCGACGCCGCCGGTGCCCGCAAGAGCGCCAGAGGCGTGCGCGAGGCGCTCCTGCAGGTCGATCCGGGAACCGCCGATCCCGGCAGGCGCCAGGACTGGGCGTCGATGCAGCGGCGCCTGCATGCGGGCATGCTGCGCGTCGAGATCGAGGCCAACGATCTCGCCGCCGCCGAGCGGCACGTCCGCTGGCTCGCCGAGGCACGGCGCGACCGCTCGGTGATCAACATGGAGGCGCGCCGCGAGGAGGCCAACGACCGCGCGCTCTCGGCGCTCGTTCTCGCCCGCGCCGGCCACGTCGACGAAGCGCGCACGCTCGCCGGCCAGGCGCTGACGTTCCAGCGCGGACTGCACGCGCTCGGCACCGACGACCAGATGCACAAGGTCGATCTCGTGCTCGCCCTCGTCGCATCGGCGTGGGCCGATCCGGCGACGGCGAAGGCCGCGCTCGGCGAGGCGCGGGCCGTGCTCGCAACGCTGCCTCCCGAGGTGCGCGCGCTGCGCAGTTGTCGTTGGGTCGAGGCTCAGGTCGCCGACGCCGTCCGCGCCGCGCACTGATGGCGCGATCGCGCAAAACGCGAGCGGCGGCGGCCTCGCGGGCGCGGGATCCACGCGGCCGTCGGGCCGTGGTCGGCGCCTGCACGGCGTGCGGCGGCGGCGCGCCGCCGCCGCTCAAGCATTCATGACCGCGACCGCGCGAACGTTGAGGTAGGCCTCGAGGGCCTCCGGGCCGCCTTCCGAGCCGTAGCCCGAGTCCTTGACGCCGCCGAACGGCATCTCCGCGCTCGGCATCGCCGGCATGTTGATCCAGAGCATCCCGAGCTCGAGGCGGCGGGTGAGGAGATCGGCGTTGCGCAGCGAGCGCGTGAAGGCATAGCCGGCCAACCCGTACGGCAGCCGGTTCGCCTCCGTGATCGCATCGTCGAGCGTCTCGAACGTGCGGATCGCCGCGATCGGTCCGAATGGCTCGTCGTTGAAGACCTTCGCCTCGCGCGGGACGTCGGCGAGCACGGTCGGCTTCCAGAAGTTGCCCGAGTCGCCGATCCGCTCGCCGCCGGCGAGCATCGTGGCGCCGCGCTCGACCGCATCGCGGGTGAACGCCGACATCGCGGTCAGGCGGCGCGGGTTCGCGAGCGGCCCCATCTGCGTGCCTTCGGCCAGACCGTCGCCCACCGTCAGCTTCTGCGCGTGTGCAGCCATCGCGGCGGCGAACTCGGCGGCGATGCTCTTGTGCACGAGAAATCGCGTCGGCGAGATGCAGACCTGCCCGGCGTTGCGGAACTTGGCGGCGCCTGCGGTCTTGACGGCGAGCGCCACGTCCGCGTCCTCGGCGACGATGACGGGCGCATGGCCGCCGAGCTCCATCGTGACGCGCTTCATGTGCTGCCCGGCCAGCGCGGCGAGCTGCTTGCCCACCGGCGTCGAGCCCGTGAACGTGATCTTGCGGATCACCGGATGCGGGATCAGATAGCCCGAGATCTCCGCCGGGTCGCCGTAGACGAGTCCGAGCACTCCGGGCGGCAGCCCCGCATCGGCGAACGCGCGGATCAGCGCGGCAGGCGCTCCGGGCGTCTCCTCGGGCGCCTTCACGAGCATCGAGCAACCGGCGGCAAGCGCTGCTCCGACCTTGCGCACGACCTGGTTGATCGGGAAGTTCCACGGCGTGAAGGCAGCCACGGGCCCGACCGGATCCTTGAGCACCATCTGCCGGATCGCCAGGTTGCCGCGCGACGGCACGATCCGCCCGTAGACGCGAAAGCCTTCCTCCGCGAACCATTCGATGATGTCGGCGGCCGCCTTGGCCTCGCCTTCGGCCTCCGCCAGCGGCTTGCCCTGCTCCTGGGTCAGGACGCGCGCGATCTCGCCGGCACGCGCTCGCATCAAGCCTGCCGCGCCGCGCATGATCTTGCTGCGCGCCGCCGGAGCCATCTCGCGCCACGTCTCGAAGCCCTTCTGCGCTGCGGCGAGGGCGGCGTCGAGGTCGGCGCGGCCGGCATGGGCGACGCGGCCGATCTCCTTTCCGTTGGCGGGATTCAGGACGGCCAGCGTGCGGCCGTCGGCTGCATCCAGCCATTCGCCGGCGATGAAAAGCCGTGTATCGGGGTAACCCATGGCGCTTGCTCCGTCTCTGGTGGTCGATCTGCGAAGGCAGTTCCGCGAATGATAGGAACCGCGACCCTGCATGCTACGTGTCCGTGCGGCTGCCGGTGACGCGGCCAGCTGGAAACGACGCGACCGGCGCGGCTTGTCCGCTTCGACGGCTCCGGATCGTTCATGTCGGCATGGAACCGCGCTCCGGCTGCACGGCCTGCGGCCGCCTCGCTGCGCACCGCGGCCCCGGCGCACGGCGCGGCGGATGGCCGCGGACGATCGTGCGTCGCTGCTGTTCGAGCGCATTCGCCCACCCGCGCTTCTGGTACGCTCCATCGGCGCCGGCGCGAGGTCGTGCGCCGGGCGCCGAGCAGATGCGCTTTCACCGCGGCCCTTCGGAAGATCCGCGACGCAGGCAGCGGGCCGATCCGCGCATGTCGGACGTTCTCGCGATGTGCACCTCCGAGGTCCTCGACTAGCCGGGCGGCGAGCGCACGCCCATGGACCAGAGCAACTTCCGGCTGCCGCAGCAGCAGTGGGCGCTGCTTCGGTCGCTGCTCGACGAGGCGCTCGCGTTGTCGCCGGCGCAGCGCGCTGCCTGGCTCGCGGCGATGCCGCCCGAGCACGCGACGCTGGTGCCACGCCTGCGCGCGCTGCTGGCGCATGCCGAGGCAGGAATCGCACCTCAGAACCTGGTGGAGACGCTGCCGAAGGTCGAGACGCGGGACTTCGCGCAGCCGGCGCCGGCGTCGGACCGCGGCGGCGAGCTGGTCGGTCCCTACCGGCTGCTGCGTCAGCTCGGCGAAGGCGGCATGGCGTCGGTGTGGCTCGCCGAACGCGTCGACTGGCCCGAACATCGCCGCGTCGCCTTGAAGCTGCCGCACGGCGCATGGCGACGTGCCGGGCTGGTCGAACGGTTCGCGCGTGAGCGCTCGATCCTCGCGACGCTCGAGCATCCGCACATCGCCCGCTTGTACGACGCCGGCGCGACGCCTGCCGGACAGCCCTACCTGGCGCTCGAGTATGTCGACGGCGAGCGCATCGACCATTGGTGCGACTCGCACGCTTGCGGCATCTCCGATCGCCTCGCGCTCTTCATTCAGGTGTGCGAAGCCGTCGCGCACGCGCACGCGAAGCTGATCGTCCACCGCGACATCAAGCCGAGCAACGTGCTCGTCGACGCCGGCGGACAGGTGCACCTGCTGGACTTCGGCATCGCCAAGCTGCTGGAGGGCGACTCGGCAGCCGAGACCGAACTGACGCGCGAGTCCGGCCGTGCCCTCACCCCTGAATACGCCGCGCCCGAGCAGATCGAGGGCGAGGCCGTCGGCACCGCGACCGACACGTACTCGATGGGCGTGCTGCTGTACGAGCTGCTGGCAGGGCGACATCCCTACGTGAATGGAGAAGCGACGCTCGCCGCGCGGGCGCGCGCCGCGCTCGTCGCCGATCCGGTGCGGCCGAGCGACGCGACCGTCGATCCGGCGCGCAGGCGCGCGCTGCGTGGCGACCTCGACACGATCGTGCTCAAGGCGCTCAAGAAGCGCCCGGCCGAGCGCTATGCCAGCGCCGATGCGCTCGCCGCGGACGTGCGCCGCCACCTGGCGCACGAACCCGTGCTCGCGCGGCCGGACAGCAAGGCGTACCGACTGCGCAAGCTCCTTCGCCGCCACCGGGTCGCGTTCGGCGGCGGAGCTGCAGTGGCCTTCGCCTTGCTGGCTGGCGCTTCCGTTGCGCTGTGGCAGGCCCGCGAGGCGCGGTTGCAGCGCGATGCGGCGCTGCTCGCCAAGGCGCAGGCCGAGCACTCCGAGCGCGTGGCGACGGCGGAAAGCGAGCTCTCCGGCTTCCTGTTGATGGAGATGGCAGCGGGCAGCGACGAGCTCCCCGGGCACCTCGAGCGAGCGCGCCGGATGTTCGATGCCCAGTACCGCAACGACCCCGCGCTGCGCGGACGGCTGCTGCTTCATCTCGGCGGGCTCTTCAACGGTCGCGGCGACGTCGTCCGCGCACAGGCACTCTGGGCCGAGGCCGAACCGCTGCTGCGCGAGCAAGGCGAGTGGGCGGCGCTCGCCGAGCTGCGGTGCTTTCGTGCGCGCGACCTCGCCCGTGGCGGCGACGTCCAGCAGGCGCGCGCCACGATCGCGGAGGCGCTGCAGTGGCTCGACCGGGCGGACCCGGCAACGGCCGCGCCGACGCGTCGCGACTGCCTCGCGAGCGAGGGCGTCGTCGAGCGCACGGCGGGCAACGCGGCGCGCGCCGTCGCGCTGCTCGAGGCTGCGGTGGCCGCGGAGGAACAGGCCGGGCGCTCCGAGCAAGGAACGTTCGTCGAGCTGCTGAACGTGATGGCGCGAACCTACTACGACGCCGCGCGCTACCGCGACGCGCTGCGGACGGCGCGCCGCGCATCGGAGCTGGTCGCGCGGCTCGGGCTCGATCACACGGGCCACGAAGCGACCGCGCGCGTGATGCAGGCGCTCGCCCTGCGCGAAGGCGGGCGGCCGCTCGAGGCGTTGCGGCTGCAGGCGCCGGCTGCCGGCGCGGCCGCGCGCGTCTCCGAGCGCATTCAGTATGCCAACACGCTGCTGCAGCTCGGGCGCTACGAAGGTCTCACGGCGACGCTCGACGAGTTGCTCTCCGCCAGCAGTGGACTCAACCCGGCGGCCCAGCGCGAAGCGCGGTTGCTGCAGGTCCGCGTCCTCGTCGAGCTCGGTCGCCTGCCGGAAGCAGCGACGGCACTCGCCGATGTCGGAGCGCGATTCGCGCCGCTGCGCAAGGCCAGGCACTTCTCGGTCCACCGCTTCCTGCTCGAGCAGGCGCGCTGGGCGCTGGCGACCGGTGACCTCGCGGGCGCGCAGGCTGCGGTCGACGAAGCCGGCGCAGTTGTTCAGGCCGCCGGGCAGGCCGATGGCGCGTCGTGGCATCGGATCCATGAAGTGCAGGCCCGGGTCGACCTCGCGAACGGTCGCGCGACCGATGCGCTCAAGGTCAGCGAGGACGCGCTCGAGTGGGCACAGCGCGTGGCGATCGATCCGAACGCAAGCCTGCAGATTGCCGACGACCGTCTGCTGCGCGCGCAGGCCGAGCGCCTGCTCGGCCAGACCGACCTTGCGCACGCCGACGCGGTGCTCGCCGAGCGCCACGCCCGGGCCGCTGGCGGCGACGACCATCCGCTGGCTCGACTGGCGCACGCGGAGTCGTTGCGCTGAGCGGCGGCGAGGGCCGACGCCCGTTCGGCGTCGGGCGATCATTTCAGCGCCTCGGCGAGGAACAGCTGTGCCTGCTGCCAATCGCGCCGCACGGTCCGGTCGGTCACGTCGAGAGCGGCGGCGATCTCGAGGTCGTTCAGGCCGGCGAAGAAGCGCATCTCCACGACCTGTGCCATGCGCGGGTCGACCTGCTCGAGCTCCTCGAGCGCCTCATGGACGCGCAGGATGTGCTCCTCGGCGGCCAGCGCATCCTCGAGCAGGTCGGTGCGCAGCGTGATGCGGGCGAGACCGCCGCCACGGCGGTCCTGGCCGCGCTGGCGAACGAGGTCGACGATGACCGACCGCATGACCCTGCTCGCGTAGGCGAGGAACCGCGAACGATCGGGGAAGGCGACGTCGCCGCGCTGCGCGAGGCGGATGAACGATTCGTGCACCAGCGCCGTGGTGTCGAGCACGACGTCGCGCCCGCCCCGGCGCAGGCGGGCACGTGCGAGCTGGCGCAACTCGGCGTAGCTCGCCGCGAACCATTGCTCCAGATCGGCCGGCCGGCCCTCGCGTGATGGCATGCACCCGGCGCCTGGCGCAGCGCGCGCCGGCGCCAGTCGAGCGTAGCAGAGGCGCGAGCTCCTCGCACTCGTGCGACGCGGCGTCGCTGCGCTGTGCGCTCGCCCGGACGGCAGCCGGATGTCCGGGTTGACACCTCGACCGTCGTTCAAGAGGGTGCCAAGACTTCCGGCGCGCAGCCGATCCAGGGGAGCTCACCATGACGCTGAGGCATTTCGCATATTCGACGTGTTTGCAGGCATCGCTGCTGAGTGCGGCCGTGATCGTGCTCTCGGCGCCGGCGAACGTCCGCGCCGACCCGGTGCCTGCGGGCCTGTTCGTCACACCGCCCACGTTCTCCGTGTCGGTCAAGGAGAACCTGCTGCCCGGAGGCAACGTGTTCAGCGATGGCGAGGTCGTCGACACCGGGCAACCCGACGCGTCGACGAGCGTGGCACGCCTGCACCGGACCGAACGCAGCTCGAATTTCTCCGGCCGCTCGAAGCAGATCGACCAGGGCTTCGCGTCGGCGCAGGCCGACAGGTCCGGCAACGGCGGCGTCGGCGTCACCAACTGGCTGGCCATCACCCCGGGCGTCGACGTCACTTCGCAGCTCGCGGCGACGGTGCTCTGGACGCAGACCTTCAGCAACACCGGCACCGCCGACATCACGCTGTCGGGGGACGTGCACGTGCCGTCGATGGAGATCGGCCTGATCGGCGTGCCGCCGAACCGCAGCGCTCCGAGCAACACCGAGACCGCCCTCGCGCAAGTGGAGCTCGCCGTCTCGATCAACCGCGCCGACGGCACGCTCGAGCACGGCGGCGACTTCACGTTCGGAATGAAGATCAGCGAGAAGCAGTTCCCGCTCGGAACCGGCCCCAACGTCACGACCTTCAGCAACTTCGCCATCGTCGATCCGTTCAGCTCCGGCAAGCTGCCGATCAATCCGTTCCTGACGCTCCAGGACAACGGAGACGACTCCGTTCCCAAGATCACGATCGACGACCTCTCGTTCAGCCAGCGGCTCGGCACGCTGCATCCGGGCGACATCCTGAGCTACGTCTACACGCTGACCGCCGAGGGAACGACGCACGGCGCCGAGCAGGGTTTTCTCGCCTTCGTCGGCGATCCCTTCGAGCTCGCGGCGAGCGGCGGCGGTTTCGAAGTCACGGCGGTTGCCGCGGCCGTGCCGGAGCCGGCGAACTGGCTGCTGAGCGTGCTCGGCCTGGTGCTGATCTCCGGGAGACGGTGGCGAGCGCTCCGAATCGCGCGCGGGCAATGACGCCGTCCTTGGCAGCAGCGGCGACCGTGACTCGCGCCCCGCGCGATGGCGGTTGCCGACGTCGCAAAGCGCGGTCGGGATGCGCGCGCCGTCAGGCGGGCGCCGCGGCCGCCATCGACTCGCGGTCGGAAGCGTCGATGACCACGCGGTCGCGGCCATGCAGCTTGGCCTCGTAGAGCGCGGCATCCGCGCGCATCAGCAGGAGCGACGACTCCTCCGTCGGCTCGCGCCATTGGGCGATGCCGATGCTGACCGACAGGAGCAGCGTCGCGCCCTCCACCGTGGGCGCGCTGGTGACCAGTGCCGTCCGCAGACGTTCGGCGACGGGCAGGGCGGTGGCGACCGTGGCACCCGGCATCAGCACCAGGAACTCCTCGCCGCCGAAGCGGCTGACGGCGTCGACCTCGCGCAATTCGCCCTTGAGCGACGCGGCGGCGTGCCTCAGCGCGAGATCGCCGGCCGCATGGCCATGGCGATCGTTGATGGTCTTGAAGTGGTCCAGGTCGAGCATGAGGACGGTGAACGGCTCGCCGGTGCGACGGCTGCGCTGCATCTGGCCGAGCAGCGCCTCTTCGATCGCGCGGCGGTTGAGCAGGCCGGTCAGTCCGTCGTGGCGGGAGCGATGGCGCAGGTCGATCAGGATGCGACCGATCACGAGGCCGATCAACGTCGCATGGAAGGTCAGCGCGATCACCATGTAGCCGATCGCCGAGACGACGTTGACGGCGCTGTCGGTGATCATCTCGGTGGCCACCGACTGCGGCTGCCACGCCGCGCGCAGGCCGCGCAGGGAGAATCCCGCCGCCGCCGCCAGCAGCGGCACCATCGGCAACCACGCGTGGCGCCGGGGCACGACTTCGCGGCCGTAGCGATGGAGATCGGCCGCCATGGCGAGCGCGAGCAGCGCCAGCACTGCGGAGTTGACGCCGACGCGCAGCGCCGCGTGCGAGGGCGTCAGCCCGAACCACGACACGACGAGCACGACGGCGAATGCGAGGGCGTGCTCGACTGTCGGCAACGGTGCGTCGATGAAGAGCCGGACGCCGCGATGCAGGGCGATCATGGCGGCCACGCCGAACAGGTTGCCGAGCGCGCGCACGGCCTCGGCGTGCAGCGGCAGCTGCTGATGCAGCGCCGCGACGAGCGCGAGGAAGCTCAGGGTGCTGAGCCCGGCGAAGGCCGACCAGTGCAGCGCCGACCGGCGGACGTCGCCGAAGACCCACGATCCGAGCAACCAGATCGCGCAGAACACGCCCTGCATGACCGCGTTCATCGCGAATGCGATGTCGGTGGCGGACACGAGGGGGACCATCGTTCGGGATCTATGCCATTGTCGAGAGACGGGCGGCGCGCCGCTGCACCAGGCAGACAGGCGCCCACCGTCGATTCTGGGGCCGAACGTCGGCCGGCAGGTCGACGCCCGTCAGGCCGGGTGCAGAGCGATCGCGGTGAAGCTCGGATGAGCAGACTGCGCGAGCAGCCCGATCCGCTGCTCACGTCGCCTCCAGCAGCATGTTGAGCAGCGTTGCCCGGGTGTGAGCAGACGTATCAAGCGGCGCCACATGAAGCTGGCGTGAAAAGTCTGTCGTCGTCGGTCGCACCCGTGCGTTGAACAGACCACGCGGCGCGCCGTCGCGCCGCTGCGCTCAATCAACTGTGGGAGGGAGTTCCATGCGCACGCTGT
>Ga0157379_10002223_pt1 | contig 16152 bp, 11 predicted proteins | sample S25metaG_FD_121802 | JGI IMG/M metagenome (GOLD analysis project Ga0157379, IMG submission 121802) | Switchgrass rhizosphere microbial communities from Kellogg Biological Station, Michigan, USA - S2-5 metaG | ecosystem: Host-associated > Plants > Roots > Rhizosphere > Soil | place: USA... | reverse complement strand
TTTCTATATGACTTGGAGGAAGGCGGTGCGCCGCTGATGGTCAAGGACGGTGTGTTCAAGGACTTCAAGCCGGATGCCGTGTTCAGCATGCACGTGGTCAGCACCATGAGCGTGGGCAGCGCGGGCGTGCGCGCCGGCGGTGCGATGGCCAGTTCCGACACGTTCCGTATCGTCGTGCACGGCCGGCAGAGCCACGGCGCGCTGCCGTGGAAAGGCATCGATCCGATCGTCACGGCGGCGGAAATCGTGATGAGTGCGCAGACGATCGTCAGTCGTCAGCTGGATATCAACAGCAATCCCGCCGTCGTCACGTTCGGGATCTTCAACGGCGGTCAGCGTTTCAACATCGTGCCCGAGTCGGCCGAGTTGCAAGGCACGGTGCGCACCTTCGATGAAACGATGCGCAAGCAAACCCTGGCCAGCCTGCGCAACATCGCCGAACACGTCGCGGCGGCGAATGGCGCGACCGTGGAGGCGCAAATTCCCACCGACAGCAATCCGGTCAACAACAACGATCCGGCGCTCACCGCGCGCGTGCGCGCGAGCCTGGAAACGGCGCTCGGCAAGGAGCACGTGAGCGAGGCTCCACGCTGGATGGCATCCGAGGATTTTCCGTCACTGCCGCTTTCGGTCGGCGCGCCGAGCGTCTACTTTTTCATCGGCGCCACGCCTACGGGAACCGATCCGGCGACGGCACCCGTCAATCATTCGCCGAAATTTTTCCTCGACGAAGGTGCGCTCGACACCGGCACGCGCGCGATGCTGCAGGCTGCGCAGGATTTCCTGGGCGACTAACGGGCCGCTGTGGCGTGCTGTGCTAAGCTCCTGAATCCCGCACTGGAAGCGGGATTTTGCGAGCTCCAGCTCATGTCCAACGGCGAAGACTTAAAGCAGGCGGCGCTCGAATATCACCGGCGCTGCCCGCACGGCAAAATCAAGGTCGTACCGACTAAGCCGATGGTGACCCAGCGCGATCTGGCACTCGCGTATTCGCCCGGGGTGGCCGCCGCATGCGAGGCAATCGTCGCCGATCCGAGCCAGGTTTCCAGTCTCACCGCGCGCGGCAATCTCGTCGCGGTGATCACGAACGGCACGGCCGTGCTCGGCCTGGGCAACATCGGTCCGCTCGCCGGCAAGCCGGTCATGGAAGGCAAGGGCGTGCTGTTCCAGAAATTCGCGGGCGTCGATGTATTCGACATCGAGATCAACGAACACGATCCGGGCAAGCTCGTCGATATCATCGCGGCGCTCGAGCCCACGTTCGGCGGCATCAACCTCGAAGACATCAAGGCGCCGGAGTGTTTCGAAGTCGAGCGCAAGCTGCGCGAGCGCGTGAAGATTCCGGTGTTCCACGACGACCAGCACGGCACTTCGATCATCGTTGGCGCCGCCGTGCTCAATGCGCTGGCCGTGGTCGGCAAAGACATCGGCAAGGTCAAGGTCGTTTCCACCGGTGCCGGCGCGGCCGGCATCGCCTGCCTGGACATGCTCGTACAGCTCGGCGTGGCGCGCGCGAACATCTGGGTTGCGGACCGCTGCGGTGTGATCTACACCGGCCGCAAGGAGGACATGGACGAGGCCAAGCAGTGCTACGCGCGCGACACCCAGGCGCGCACGCTCGGCGAGATCATCGACGGCGCGGATATCTTCCTCGGACTTTCCGCCGGCGGCGTGCTGACGCCGGAGATGGTCAAGCGCATGGCCTCGCGCCCGGTGATTCTGGCGCTGGCCAATCCGACGCCGGAAATCCTGCCGGAACTTGCGAAAGAAGCGCGCCTCGACGCGATCATCGCGACCGGACGTTCGGATTATCCGAACCAGGTCAACAACGCGCTGTGCTTTCCGTACATTTTCCGCGGTGCGCTCGATGTCGGGGCGACCACGATCAACGAGGCGATGAAAGTCGCCTGCGTGCGTGCAATCGCGGAACTCGCGCGGCGCGAACTGTCCGACATCGCCGCGCGTGCGTACGGCGATCAGCAGCTGAGCTTTGGCCCCGATTACCTTATTCCACAGCCGTTCGATCCACGCCTGCTCGTTTCGCTGGCGCCGGCGGTGGCCAAGGCGGCGATGGACTCCGGCGTTGCCACGCGACCGATCGCGGATCTGCCCGCCTACGCCGAACGCCTTAGCCAGTTCGTGTTCCGCACCGGCTTGGTGATGAAGCCGGTCTTCGAGCGCGCCAAGGCCGATCTGCAGCGCGTGGTCTACGCCGAGGGCGAGCAGGACACGATCCTGCGCGCAGTGCAGAACGTGGTCGATGATCATCTGGCGAACCCGATCCTGATCGGCCGGCCGGCGGTGATCGAACACCGCATCGAGCGCCTAGGCCTGCGCATTCGTGCGGGAGAGCACTTCGAACTCGTCAATGTCGACAGCGATCCGCGCTATACCGAATACTGGAATCTGTACCTGCGCCTGAACGAACGGCGCGGCGTAACGCCGTCGCTGGCGAAATCGCTGGTGCGCTCACGGCCGACGCTGATCGCGGCCCTGATGGTCGCACGCGGCGAAGCCGACGCGATGATCAGCGGCATCGTCGGCCGCTACCAGCGCCAGCTGCGGCATATCCTGGATGTGTTGCCGCTGGATCCGGGCATCAGTGCGCCGGCGGCGATGACGGCGGTGCAGAACGACAGCGGCACCTGGTTCTTCGTCGACACGCACGTGCAGTACGACCCCAGTGCCGAGCAGATCGCCGAGGCGACGCTGCAGGCCGTGCTGCGACTGAAGACGTTCGGCATCGAACCGCGCGTGGCCCTGCTGTCGCACTCGAATTTCGGCAGCCATGATGATGCCTGCGCGACCAAGATGCGGCGCGTGCTCGATCTCGTGCGCGCCAAGGATCCACGCCTGGAAATCGACGGCGAGATGCAGGCCGATACCGCGCTCAACGAGGAAATCCGCGCGCGGATCTTCCCGAATTCCACGCTGCGCGGCCGCGCGAACCTGTTCGTATTTCCGAATCTTGCCGCGGCCAATATCGCCTACAACATGGTGCGCCAGCTCACCGACGGCGTAGCGATCGGGCCGATCCTGATGGGTGTGTCCAAGTCCGCGCACGTGTTGACCACAGCCTCGACCGTGCGCCGTGTCGTCAATATCACGGCGATCGCCTGTGTGGAGGCGCAGATCCGGGCGCAGCAGGCCGTCGACGCGCGCTGACGGCGCGGAAAAATCGACGCCGGCGGCGGCGGCAGCTAAACTTGCGATTCAATCGCGGAACGCCATTGCGAAGCGTTCGCCGAGGGACTGCCATGAACATGCTCAACGATATCCTGGACCAGGATCTGGATCCGGTCGAAACCCGCGAATGGTCCGAAGCGCTCGACGCGGTGATCCGCGCCGACGGGCCCGAGCGCGCGCATTACCTGCTCGAACGCATGGTCGAAGCGACGCGCCGCGCGGGCGGGCACCTGCCGTTTTCGCCGACCACTGAGTACATCAACACGATTCCGCCGCATCTGGAAGCCAAGATGCCGGGCGATCCGACGATGGAATGGCGCATCCGCTGCCTGATTCGCTGGAATTCGATGGCGATGGTCGTGCGCGCGAACCGCAAGCCCGGCGAACTCGGCGGCCACATCGCGAGCTTCGCGTCGTCGGCGACGCTGTACGACGTCGGTTTCAACCACTTCTGGCGCGCGCCGAGCGAGAATCATCCGGGCGACCTGATCTGTCATCAGGGCCACTCCAGCCCGGGCGTCTACGCGCGTTCGTTCCTCGAAGGCCGCGTCGATGCGTCGCAGATGGACCTGTTCCGCATGGAAGTCGCCGGCAACGGCCGTGGCCTGTCCTCGTATCCGCATCCATGGCTGATGCCGGACTACTGGCAGGTGCCGACCGTGTCGATGGGCCTGGGGCCGATCCAGGCGATCTATCAGGCGCATTTTTGGAAATACCTGGAAAACCGCGGCTTGATGCCGAAGTCGGACCGCAAGGTGTGGTGTTTCCTCGGCGACGGCGAAACCGACGAACCCGAATCGCTCGGTGCAATCTCGCTGGCCGGCCGCGAGAAGCTCGACAACCTGATTTTCGTGGTCAATTGCAATCTGCAGCGCCTCGACGGCCCGGTACGCGGCAACGGCAAGATCATCCAGGAGCTCGAAGGCGTGTTCCGCGGTGCCGGCTGGAATGCCATCAAAGTGGTGTGGGGCAGTTACTGGGACCCACTACTCGCACGCGACAGCGACGGCGTGTTGCGCAAGCTCATGATGGAAACCGTCGATGGCGAATACCAGGCGTGCAAGGCGTTTGGCGGCGCCTACACGCGCGAACATTTCTTCGGCAAGTATCCGCAGACGCGCGACATGGTGCTGAACCTGTCGGACGACGACATCTGGCGCCTGAACCGCGGCGGCCATGATCCGCACAAGGTGTACGCGGCGTACCACGCGGCAGTGAACACCCAAGGCATGCCGACCGTGATCCTGGCCAAGACCGTCAAGGGCTATGGTATGGGCGCGGCGGGCGAATCGCAGAACCCGACGCATCAGCAGAAGAAGCTCGACAACGAGGCCGTGCGCCACTTCCGCGACCGCTTCCGCATTCCGATTGCCGACGACAAAGTCGACGACGTGCCGTACTACCACCCCGGCAAGGATTCGCCGGAAGTCAAATACATGCTCGAGCGCCGTGCCGCGCTCGGCGGCTTCCTGCCGCAGCGCCGGCGCAAGAGCGAATCGCTGCCGGCGCCGGAGTTGTCGGCATTCGAGCAGATCACGAAAGGCACCGGCGAGCGCGAGATCTCCACGACGATGGCGGTCGTGCGTGGCATGAACCTGTTGCTGCGCGACAAGGCGATCGGCCCGCGCGTTGTGCCGATCGTCGCCGACGAGGCGCGCACGTTCGGCATGGAAGGCATGTTCCGCCAGATCGGCATCTACGCGCCGGAAGGGCAGAAGTACCGGCCGCAGGACGCGGATCAACTCATGTATTACCGCGAGGACGTCAAAGGTCAGGTGCTGCAGGAAGGGATCAGCGAACCCGGTGCGATGAGCGCGTGGATGGCCGCGGCGTCGAGCTATTCGATCAGCAATGTGCCGATGCTGCCGTTCTACATCTATTACTCGATGTTCGGCTTCCAGCGCATCGGCGACCTCGCGTGGGCCGCGGGCGACATGCGCGCGCGCGGCTTTCTCATCGGCGGCACGGCCGGACGCACGACGCTGAACGGCGAAGGCCTGCAGCATGAAGACGGCCACAGCCATCTGCTCGCCGGTGCGATTCCGAACTGCCGCGCTTACGATCCGACGTTCGCGTACGAAGTTGCGGTGATCCTGCAGGACGGCGTGCGCCGCATGTTGCACGAGCAGGAGGACTGCTATTACTACATCACGGTGATGAACGAGAACTACAACCATCCGGAGATGCCGGAAGGTGTGCAGGAAGACATCATCAAGGGCATGTACCTGTTCAAGGACGCCGGCAAAGCGAAAAAGAACGAGCCGCGCGTGCAACTGCTCGGCTCCGGCACGATCCTGCGTGAAGCTATCGCCGCGGCAGAGCTGCTGGAGAAGGAATTCGGGGTAACCGCGGACATCTGGAGCTGCCCGAGTTTCACCGAATTGCGCAAGGACGGCTTCGATGCCGAACGCTGGAACCGCCTGCATCCCGAAGGCAAGCCGCGCGTCGCGCACGTGACCGCGTGTCTGGCCGAGCGCACCGGTCCGGTCGTCGCTGCAACGGACTACGTGCGCGAATACGCCGAGCAGATCCGCGCGTTCCTGCCGGACGGAAAAAAGTATACCGTGCTCGGGACCGACGGCTTCGGCCGCAGCGACACGCGCGAAAACCTGCGCCGCTTCTTCGAGGTCGACCGCTACTACATCGCGCAGGCCGCGGTCGCCGCGCTTGCTGCCGAAGGCAAGATGAGCGCGAAAGATGTCGCGCGCGCGCTCAAGACCTGGAAGATTGAGCCAGACAAGGCAAATCCGCTCGGGGTCTAGGACGGCTGCGGACTAGGTCAGCCGCCGGCGCACTCATCAGCCCGGGGGGGCGCTCCCCGTGGGCGAAGCGGCGATCGTTCCGCTGTCATCAGGCCTAATGCACCGAGCGGCTGTGCCTGCGCGCCAGCGCCGCTTGCATCGCCTGCAGCAGTTCCAACAGTTGCTCGTCGTCCGGGTCTTTTGCCAGGGCCGCACGCACGAGCGCGATATAGCGGTCGGCATGGCGCATCCAGTGCAATTCGTAGATCTGTTCGCGAGTATCGATCAACACAGCTGTCTCCCAAGTGTTTTTCCGATGCTGCGGATTCGCCGGCATCGTGCGACTAGCCTATCCGGTAGGCGGCAGCGAACTCCCGCGCAAACTTGGCAGCCGGCATGTGACGCAGTTCACACTTTTGCAGCCATTGCGATGCGGACCACTCGCGATCAAATGCCTGGATCACACTTCGTCGACTTGTTGCCCGAGCTCGTCCTAGCGCGGCCTCGACTTCTTCAACGCCGGATTGACGCGGTCCAGATCCGCTTGCACCTGCTCGGGGCTGCGCTCATAGACGATTTCGCGTCCGAGCGCCTTGCCGGAAAACGCCTGGCGGTTGGGGGTTGGGGCGAGTTCGCACTTGACGCTGTGGACGCCTTCGCCGAGCACGACTTGGATGCGGTTGGCGTGCTTGCTCAACACCACGACATCCATGGTTTTGCCGCTCTCGGTCACGCGCACTGTGATTTTCTCGATCTGCATCGCTCATCAACTCGCAAAGACGATGCAGCTGATGATAGCGGCAGTTTGCTCGGATAGTCGCCCGTCATCACTCCGATTCATGGGTGAGTGACGACGGGCGCGCGCGTCTTCGTTACGGCTTGGGTGTCGCCGCGTCCGATTTTTTTGCATCATCCTTGACTTCGGTCATCGGCCCCACGGTTGCGGTTGCGTCTAACCGGCGCTCAAACTTAGGGTCATACGGGTTGTCGCTTTCGTGCAGTTGCCCGTACGCGACGGAGCCGTCGACGGCGTCGCCGTGGATGATCTGGCCGGGCATGACGCCGATCTTTGCCGGCCCAGCTGCTCCGGGAGGGGGCGGCAGGGTCGATACGTGCGGCGTGGGTATGCCGACCGCGAGTGGGCCGCTCGCATGGCCGAGGTGAGATCCGGTCATACCGTTGCGCACCTCCGCCCAACGCGCCTTGGCGCGCGGCATGGCTATTTCATCGCCGTAGGTCTTCTTCAGGTCGCGCCAGATGGCGTTGGCTTGCTCGAACTGTTGTTTCGTGAGCAGCGAGTAGATGAGTTCGCGCACTTCCACATATTGCTTGTCATTGCGCTCCGCCGCCAGCGCAATCCAGGCCATGGCGCGCGGCAGGTCGGCCGGCACGCCCTGGCCGCGCGCGTACATCACCGCTAGGTTGTACGCGGCGGGCTTGTACGCCCACGACGCAGCAACCTGATACATGTCGATCGCGTGTTGGTAATCGTTGCGCACGAAAGCCTTCGCGCCGAGATTGAAGTAATAGACGCCCGGGCGCGCATCGTCCTCCGGCGAGTTGCCCGCCAGACTCGGGTTGCTGTTGACGCTGTCGGAATAATCCGAATCGTAGGATGGAGCCGGCTTGAACCCGGCGGCGCCGGTCGACGTCGCCGGGCTTGCTGCCAGCGGCCCGCTCATCCCGCCGCCACTGCCACCCGAAGCGCTGAAGGCGGCAGGACAAATTGCCAGCAGGATCCAAGCCAAGCTGGAAATGCGCGCGAGTTTACCCGTCATCATGACTAGACTCCTGGCTTATTGGCGGCGTTGCGTGATCAGACGTCGGCACACAACCGATGGTCGCATTTTCTTCGGCCAATGATCGAGGTCCGCCGGAAGCCGAGCCACGCGATGCAGAGACCGGCGTCGCGGGGGTGCTATTACGCGTCGCGCGAACTGCCGCGTGCTTCTCGCGGCGAACTGGCGTAGAGCTTGTGCCAGACGCGCCGGAACTGCCGCGCCGACGCAAATCCGGCGCGTTCGGCGACGCGCTCCATATCGAGTCGCGTCTGGCCGATCAATTCGCGCGCGAGCGCCGCGCGCAAGCGGTTGCGGTAGTCGGCCAGATGCATGCCGACGTGCTCGTGGAACAGCCGCGACAGATGACGCGGGCTCGTGTTCGCGATGCGTGCCAGCGTCCGCGCAGGCCACGCGCGCGCCGGGTCGCTCGCGATCGCGTCCTGCACACGATGCACGCTGGGATGGATGTGGTTGCGGCCTTCCAGCCACGGCGACAGCTGCGGATCGTTGCCGCTGCGACGCAGGTAGACGACGAGATAGCGCGCGACCGCGAGCGCACAGGCGTGATCGATGCGGTGCGCGACGACGTGCAGCATCAGGTCGATTCCGGCCGTGACGCCGGCGCTGGTCAGGCGCTCGCGATCCTCCACATACAGACGGTTTTCCAGCACCTTCGCCTGCGGTGCCAGCGCGGCCAGCTGCGCGCAGCTCAGGTAATGCGTGGTGCAGGCGTAACCGTCGAGCAGGCCCGCGCGAGCCGCGAGCAGGGCACCGGAACAAATCGTCAGCAGCGAATGGCCGGGGCGAATCACCGTGCGCAGCCAGTCGACGATTTTCGCTTCGTGGGAGGCGTCATCCGGTTCCACACCCGTTCCATCGATCAGCGTGTCGGCGTTGCCGCCGATCACGACCATTGCGTCCGCCGGCAATCGACGTGGCAGCGCGGCGATGCCGGTCAGTTGTAGGCCGACCGAAGTGCGCAGCGTGTGCGTCGGCGCGACGTAGCGCACTGTGAAGCGCACGCGGTCCTGGATCACATTGGCGCGGCGCAGGACCTCGATCGGCCCGGCGACATCGAGCAGCAACGTACGTGGAGGCAAAACCACGAAGACTGGGATATCACGCGATGTCATCTGATGCGCCGCAAAGTAGGATCGTTCGCCTCGCCACGAACGGCTTGTGTCACGCGGCGAGCCGCTGTGCCGGATCGAGCGCTTCCTCGACCGTCGCGATGCGCGCGAAGCGTCCGTCGAGCACGAGTTCGGTGCGCGCACGGATTTCCGCCGGCGTCCAGCGTTTGCCGTCGCGGCCGGTCATCGGGAATGTGAGCGTTGCTTCGCCGACGTAATCGACCGCGTAGCCGATGTCGGATGCATGCCGCGTCGTCGTCTCGCAGCACTGCTCGGTGCGAATGCCGGAGACGATCAGGCGGCGGATGCCATGCTGCACGAGCCATACATCGAGTCCGCTGCCGACGAGTGCGCTGTGGCTGTGCTTGTGGAAAATTGCGTCCGGCTGGATCGACAGCCCGCTCATGGTCTTGACGAAACCCGAGGCGAGCGAAAACGCGCCTTCGTCCTCGACATGGAATATCTGCACAACCGGAATGCCGCGCGCCTTGACGCCGTCAATCAACGTCTGTTGCCTGGCCAGATAGGCTGGCGCGTCGGCATCGCTCCAGTAGGGCCGCTGGCGGAACGATTCCTGGGCGTCGACGACGATCAGGGCGCTGTCGGAATGAGACATGATGATTTTCTCCGGATCAAAGTGGCGCACCGCCACGGTGATCGCCATATTATGCGACAAGTTCCGCCAGAAACAGCCTTGACTGGGACGTGAACAGGACAAAAAAAGACATGCACAAAATACCTGTCTGCGGCTGCGGATTGTAAGGATTACGCACGCTGCGCTGTCCAATGGGCATCAAGCAAGGGAGTACCACCATGCTGCACAAACTGTTCGCCATTGTCCTGCTCGCAATCACTGCGACAGCGACGCAGGCTGAAACCGACGCGCCGCATGCGACATCGACGGCGACGGAAACGCTCACACTCGGTGGCGGATGCTTCTGGTGCCTGGAAGCGGTGTTCGACGAGCTCAAAGGCGTGAGCAGCGTCGAATCCGGCTATGCCGGCGGACACCTGGTCAATCCGAACTACGAGCAGGTGTCTGCGGGCGGCACGGGACATGCCGAAGTCGTGCAGATCACGTTCGATCCGCGCGTCGTGAGCCGCGACGTGATTCTGCAGGCCTATTTTACGATCCATGACCCGACCACGCTCAATCGTCAGGGCAACGATGTCGGCGAGCAGTATCGTTCGGTGGCGTTCTATCGCAATGCGGAACAGAAGGCGGCGATCGAGAAGGCGATCGTGGACGCAGGCACGCACTGGAACGGCACGGTCGTCACCCAGGTCGAACCGTTCCGGCAGTTCTACAAAGCGGAAAATTACCATCAGGAGTATTTCAAGTTGCACGGTACGCAGCCGTATTGCCAGCTCGTCGTCGCGCCGAAGGTGGCGAAATTCCGCAAGATATTCCACGACCGGCTGAAATAGATACCGCCGGCATTTTGCCCGGCACGTCCCTGCAAATTGCATAGCGAGAGACGATGCTGCAGTGCTTTTGCAAACAGTTATGAAAACGTTTACATTGGCGTCCTGACTGCAATCCAACGGCCTGGTGTGCGGGCCGGAGGTGTGGCATGGCGGTGACGATCAAAGACGTCGCGCGGGCAGCCCGGGTCTCCGTGGCGTCGGTGTCGCGCGCGCTTAATGGCCATCACAGCATGACGGCCGCCACGCGCAAGCGCATCCTCGCCGCGGCCAAGAAACTGCGCTACACACCACACAGCGCCGCGCGCACCCTGATCACACGGCGTACGCAGACGATCGGCGCCCTGCTGCCCGATTTGCACGGTGAATTCTTCTCCGAGTTGATCCGTGGTATCGACCTGGCGGCGCGCGCGCGCGGGTTGCACTTGCTGGTATCCAGTTCGCATGGCGACGCGCGCGAAGCCGCCACTGCGCTGCGCGCCATGTTGGGCCGCGTCGACGGCCTGCTGCTGATGTCCCCACATGTCGACGCGGGATTCCTGCGCCAGATGCGCGCTGAATTGCCGATGGTGCTGATGAACTCGCCGGTCAAGCGCGCGCGCTGCGCGATCCTCAACATCGACAATTACGGCGGCGCGTTCGCGATGGTGCAGCACCTGGTCGCTAGTGGCCGCAGGCGCATCGCGCTGATCGGCGGTCCCGACGGTAACTTCGACGCGGTGGAGCGCCTGCGTGGCTACAACGCAGCGATGGCACGTTTTGCGCCGGCGATTCCCACGCAAGTGCTGCCCGGCGATTTCACCGAAGAAGGCGGCTACCGCGCGACCGGCGATCTGGTCGCGAACAAACTGCGTCCGCAGGCGGTGTTCGCGGCGAACGACATGATGGCGGTCGGCTGCCTGCATGCATTGCGTGAAGCGGGCGTACGCGTTCCCGAAGACATCGCCGTGACGGGGTTCGACGACGTCCCGTTCGCGCGCCTGATTTCGCCGGCGCTGACGACGGTGCGCGTGCGCATCGCCGACTTCGGCGCACACGCGCTCGAACGCCTGGCGACGATGATCGAGGACACCACGGACGCCGCGCGCGAAAAACACGCGCAATTGCTCGGCGCCGAACTGGTGGTGCGGCAGTCGTGCGGCGCGAAGGAATTATTGGTTTCGTCAGCAGTGGCTTGAGCAAACATACAAGAAACAACCGGGAGGAGAGACTCATGAATAGTGCGTTCACAAAGAGACTGCTCGCGTCGTTGATCGCGGTTACGGTTGCCGGAGCGGCGTTGGGACCGTCTATCGGCTGGGCGCAGAGCGCCGACGCAACCCTGCGCGGCAAAGCGCCGCCGGAAATGCAGATCACGGCGAAGAACGTGGCGACCGGAGCGGTTCGCCATACCAACAGCGCGGCGGACGGCAGCTATGCGCTGGTAGGTCTGCCGCCCGGCACGTACACCGTCGACGCCGGACCGGGCACGGAGAAAACCGTCACGCTGAGCGTCGCTTCGACGTCGACGCTGGATTTCGCCGGGCCTGCTCCGACGCCCGCACCGGTCACGACGACGACATTGGCTGGCGTCTCGGTTACGGCATCCACATTGGGCGAAGTGAAGACGTCGGAGGTGGGCAATACGATCTCGCTGCACCAGATCAACACGGTGCCGCAAATCACGCGCAACTTCCTCGAATTCGCGGACACCGTGCCGGGCATGGCGTTCCAGGTCGACTCGAGCGGCCACACCTCGCTGCACGGTGGTGCGCAGAACGCGAGTTCGGTCAACGTCTACATCGACGGCGTCGGCCAAAAGAACTACGTTAAGGAAGGCGGCGTCAGCGGCCAGTTCTTCAGCCAGGGCAATCCATTCCCGCAGCTGGCGATCGGCGAATACAAGGTGATCACGTCGAACTACAAGGCCGAGTACGATCAGATTTCCAGCGCGGCGGTAACCGCAGAAACCAAGTCCGGTACGAATGAATTCCACGGCGAAACGTTCGGGCAATACACCGATGATGGCTGGCGCGACCAGACGCCCGGCGAGAAGTCGGCCGGCAAGAAGACGCAGTCGCATGAGAAGGAATACGGCATTGCGCTCGGCGGGCCGATCATTCAGGACACGATGCATTTCTTCCTGAGCTACGAAGCCAAGCGTTACGACACGCCGATCACGGTCGTACCCGGCTTCACGTCGAGCGCCGTGGACATTCCGGGCCTGTTGCCGCCGGATGTAAGGACGCAAATCGGTCCGGCCGACCTGCCTTTCATCGAAGACCTCTACTTCGGCAAGATCGATTGGGAACTCACCGACCGTGATCGCATTGAAGTCAGCTCGAAGGTGCGCAAGGAAACCCAGCGCGACAATGTCGGCGGCACGCAAGCCGCCTCGGCCGGTATTGACGTCGTCAACAACGACACGCGCATCGATGCGCGTTGGCAGCACAGCGCCGACAAATGGTTCAACGAGCTGCTATTCACCTGGCAGAAGGTCACGAACGCGCCGACCGCGCTCACGCATGGCAACGGTGCCATCTACGAGTGGACGCCAAGCAACAACGCACGCATCTTGCAGGTCGGCGGCGCCGATGCCGGCGCGACGCAGGACAAGGGCCAGAAGGGGCCCGGCGTCAAGGACGACCTGACCTTCAACAATCTCAACTGGATGGGCGATCACACCGTCAAGCTCGGCGTGAAGTACCAGGAAATCAAGATGCACGCGGCGGACAAGGATCCGAACGGCAACCCCGCGTTCTTCTACGACGTCGATGAGAACGGGGCGTCGCCGATTCCGTACAAGGTCAATTTTGCCGCTCCCGTGCCCGGGTTGGACCCGGTCGCGCGCTCGTCGAGCAAGCAGTTCGGAACCTATATCCAGGACGACTGGGCGGTGAACGAAAAGCTCACGTTGAATCTCGGCGTGCGCTGGGACTACGAGGAAACGCCGTCCTACCTGAATTACGTGACACCGGCGGCGGTTGTTGCGGCGCTGCAGGGGCCCTATCCGGGGGCCGACGGTGTCAGCTATGCGCAGGCGCTCGCTGCGGGCGGTATCAACGTCAACGATTACATCAGCACCGGCCACAACCGCAGCGCGCCGAAGAACGAATGGCAGCCGCGCCTGGGCTTCTCCTACGACCTCGACGGCGATGAGGGGCATGTGGTGTTCGGGGGTGCAGGACGCGCCTACGATCGCGACCTGTACGACTACCTGCAGCAGGAGATAACCCATTCGACCCTGCCGTCGTTCGACGTATTCTTCAACGACTCCTCGCGCATGTGTCCGCTTGGCCCCACTTGCGTGGAATGGGACCCGAAATACTTTGGCGGCTTGGCCAACCTGCGCCCGCTCGTCGCGGCTGGTCTGGGGGGTGAGGTGGACCTGATCAACAACAATCTCAAGGCGCCGTATTCGGATCAGTTCAGCCTGGGCATGCGCAACAAGGTCTGGGGCTGGAATACCAGCGCCACGATCCAGCGCATCATCAGCAAGGATGGTTTCGCGTTCACGCTCGGCAATCGCTATCCGGACGGAACGTTTTGGAAAGGCGGCTGCCAGCCCTGGTGCAACAACGGCTACACCACCGGCGTGCCCGGGTTCGGCAACTTGATCATCGGCGGCAACGGCATCCAGACACGCAGTACGGCATTGCTGCTGTCGGCCGACAAGCCGTATACGAAGGATTCGGGCTGGGGCGTCACGCTCGCGTACACCTACACGAAAGCCACGCAGAATCGCTCGATCACCGAGCACTACGCGTTCGATGAAGAAACGATCCAGCAGTATCCGTTCATAGACTCCAACGCGGCGCCCAAGCATCGCTTCGTCGCCACCGGTTCGATCGACGGCATCTGGGACATCACGTTCGCGAGCAAACTGACGCTGGCCACGCCGACGCCGTTCAACGACATCGCATGCTATGGCGCGACCCTTTCGAACGGTGCCGGATGTGAGCCGCGCGCGGCGCTGGCCAATCATGGCCGCGGCGCATTCCTGTTCGGCGGCAAGATCTTCGGCTACCGCGCCGTCGATTTCCAGGCCACGAAAGATTTCGACCTGACCCATGGCATGAGTGCATATGTGCGGTTTGACCTGCTCAATGCGTTCAACTACAAGAACTACTCGGACTACTCGGTGAACTGGGGCGGCAACGGCGTGCTCAACCCGGACCCGGTGCAATACAACCCGAACGGCAACATCACCGGAGTGCCGCGCACGTTCAAATTGTCGGCGGGCTTCCGGTGGTAGGCGGATCGCGCACGTGCTGCAGCAGAGCCCGCATTGCGGGCTCTGTTTTTTTTGTGCTGCTCGCGTGCGCCGGCGCGTGGGGAGCGCCGCCGAAATTTTCGCAGCTGCCGAAAGCGCAACAAAAGCTTGTCGACGATGTCGAAAAGCGCACGTTCGAATTCTTCCGCGACTCGACGAACGCGCAGAACGGCCTCGTGCCGGATCATTGGCCCGACGATCGCGTCGGCGATTATTTTTCCTCGATCGCCGCAGTCGGTTTCGGCCTGACCGCTTATGGTGTCGGAGTCGAGCGCGGCTGGATGTCGCGCAAGGACGCCGTGGCGCGCACGCTGGCGACGCTGCACTTCTTCCACGACGCGCCACAGGGCGAGGCCGCGGATGCGACCGGCAACCACGGATTCTTTTACCATTTCCTCGACATGCAATCCGGGCAGCGCTACCACGCGCAGCGCTGGGATGAACTGTCGACGATCGACACCACGCTGTTGCTCGGCGGCGCGCTCTTCGCGCAAGGCTACTACGATCGCAATACGCGCGACGAAAAGGAAATCCGCAAGCTCGCGGACGCCATCTACCGCCGCGTGGATTGGCAATGGGCATCCCCGCGCACGCCGCTCGTGGCGATGGGCTGGACGCCGGAAGCCGGCTTCATCCACGTCGATTGGCACGGCTACAACGAGGGGATGCTGCTGTACGTGCTCGCACTTGGCTCGCCGACACACGCGGTGGACGCAGGCGCCTGGAAAGCCTGGAGCGAAACCTACGACCGCACCTGGGGCAGCTTCCAGGGTCAGGAACATCTCGGCTTTGGGCCGACGTTAGGTCACCAGTACAGCCATGTTTGGATCGATTTCCGCGGCATCCGAGACGACTATATGCGCGCGCACGATCTGGATTATTTCGAGAACAGCCGCCGCGCCGCGTTCGCACAGCGCGAGTATGCGATCCACAATCCGCTGCAGTGGCAGGATTACGGCGCGAACCTGTGGGGCTTGACCGCGTGCAACGGTCCGCGCAAGGAAAAGGTCGAACCTGGCGAAGTCGACCGCTATGCGAACGACGTGAAGACGTTCTATGGTTACATCGCGCGCGGCGCCGGCCTGCGCGACACGCTCGACGATGGCACGATCGCGCCGACCGCTGCCGCGGCATCGATCGCGTTCGCGCCGGAAATCGTTGTGCCGGCGATCGTCGAGATGCAACATCGCTACGGCGATAACGTGTATACGAAGTATGGTTTCGTCGATGCATTCAACCCGAGCTTCCATTTCACTGATCGACCGCTGCGTACCGGCCGCATCGTGCCGGGTGATGGCTGGGTGGATACGTTGTACATCGGCATCGACCAGGGCCCGATTGTGGCTATGATCGAAAACTACCGCAGTGATCTGATCTGGAAAGTCATGCGCAAGAATCCGTACATCCGCGCGGGGCTCGAACGCGCGGGGTTCCGCGGCGGATGGCTGGAAAAATCCGCGAAGTAGAGCCATGCGCCTGCGCATTCTGTTCGCCGCGACTCTGTTCACTTTGTGCGGCTGCGCGCGCGATGACGGCATCACGACGCTCCGCTTCTGGACGATCGGCCGCGAGGGCGAGGTTGTCGCCCAGATGCTGCCCGGATTCCAGCAGGCGCATCCGGGCGTGCGCATTGAAAT
>Ga0157379_10002218_pt1 | contig 16165 bp, 22 predicted proteins | sample S25metaG_FD_121802 | JGI IMG/M metagenome (GOLD analysis project Ga0157379, IMG submission 121802) | Switchgrass rhizosphere microbial communities from Kellogg Biological Station, Michigan, USA - S2-5 metaG | ecosystem: Host-associated > Plants > Roots > Rhizosphere > Soil | place: USA... | reverse complement strand
GTCATCTAAACTGACCGACACTGAGTTGTGTAATTTCAGGACATCCTCTAGATCCTGGCCTCCCAAGGTTGGAAGGCTCGTTTCAAGGGAATAACTAGTGGGCTCGCCATTGGCGGTCTCGTGCTCCTCCGTCTTTGCCTGCACGCCTGCGCCCGTTCCATGAGATTAATGACCACTGAAATGAGTTCTTTCATGGTGTTGATTAAGGCATGGGTATCTGAGACCCATTCCCGTTCAGGTGTCTGGGCAGCATCGGATGGAATGGATGCAGTTGCCGGATATAAGGGAGGCGGTATGTAGTATTCGACACGAAAAGTAGGTATAATGACCTGTTTCCCGAGTGAGTTGAAGTAGGCAGAAAGCTCCGTTTCTGTGGTACTTGTGATAGGCCTAAAAACGATATGAGCTGCGGAAAACCAGCGCTGGTTCCATGACGTACCAATCACTGACGAAGAGTAACCTATTTCAGTCCGGCGTTGCTTTTAGGGAATAGGAATAGGATGCATACTGGGATGTATATAAAAGTGACACGTTTTCTATAGGGATACCAAATAACTCCTTCACTTTGTGCGAGAGATATCTCCAGGTTGGCCGCTCGTCTGTCGTAAGAACTCGGCAGGGACCTGTACGAGTCGGACCAATAAGAGTAACTTGGTAAGCCATTTGCAAAATTAGAGATGTATAAATCAAGTGGAAGGATCCGAGGATTGCGAGAGTATGCAAAGAGAAGAAACCCCATCTCGGTGTTTATATCGCTGTCCGTTCCCTTGTATTCTGCGTCGGTCATAGCACCGTCTGGATTGTTAAATCGTATGCACGGTCTTCGACGTCAACTAGCCATGTTGGTTCTTAGCTCGTAAAATAAGGATTAAGAACGGTAAAGTACAAATGCTGCAACATGGGTTTAGCATCAACGTTCTTTTGTTCCTCCCAAGTTAGGCGTCAGTCTGATCGAGTCCAGGATAATGTCGAGAGGGCTTTTGCTTTATGTAGATCATCGCCGTAGAGTATTCCTTTGTTCGATGCCGACGTTGGCCGTCTTGGGAGACTGTGCAGAGACAGTGTGAATGCAGAGATCAGGATTCGCCACAGCACTCAGGCGCCCTTAATATTTTTATCGTCGCGACGCTGACGACAATGTCAGCGTGCTTTGACCTCTGCTAACTATATAGTAGAAAATAATAGGAAATAATTAGTTATTGTTCGGATATCCACAAGAGACTTCAAAGCTCTGTAATACCCCTTCTCTGAGAAAGAAACTCACTTATATGTCTAGAATTGCGTATTTGTTCGGGGCCTTTGGAAAGATACAAAATATCGATAGGAATATTATCCGAGGATATTTAGGAAGTTTCTGGCGACTACGATGTGAAGTAGCGTAAGTACGCTTATCGGAAACGCCGGATGAGAGGCCGTCACTACGACCTGTTAAGGAGTTTACACCAGGATAGTATACTGTAGAGAAACACTGCTGATCCACCGGTATCATCGAAGTCCATCTTGGCTATAGTCCACGAGGCGACTGATTCGGTGCCGATATCTTCTCTCTGTCTCATCTTCCCCGAAGGCATCGATATCCAATCGTGGATAACAGAATCACTCGAGATACCGCGATAGGATCAGAAAGAGGGTGGCGTCAAGAAGTCAGCTGAGCTCGCGAATGTCAAGGAAAGGTTGAAAGCTGATTTCCGTCCCCATCACCAGAGGGGTTGTGGGGACACTGGGAGGGAGGTTGAATATAGTGGTGAATTTCAGTTAGCATACCACGCATCAAAAAGCACGCCTGCGCGGGCGAAGCGATGAAACCTCATGGGTCCTTGAGATGTTCGTTTAGAGCTGTGAATAACCGAGGAGTATTGAATAGGATATTAATTAAATAAAAGAAGAAGTAAATGGAAGACTTACATATTCGGTGCCCCTTACCCGTACACCGAATGCGATACTTCCCAGAGTAAGAGCGGCATCGCATCACAGATAAACGGGGAGGTGCTAAGAAGTCCGACACGCCACAAGTGGTTAACCACTGATAGGGTGGTAAACACTGTGGAAGTGCGTATGGATATCAAGATGACCTGAGCTGAAAGAGTCACTGAAAACCTGAGAACAATGGCAGCGAGAGACATCCATAACTGAAAAAGACCTAGTGTTTGTTCAACCATCGTTCGGCAATTAAAAGTGAGAATTTCACCTTGTTAGTATCAGCAAGCGATTGTGATACTAAGGAGAGAAGACACTCTTTCCCGATTTATGTGTCCGAGTAATGATTGAATTCAGGATTTAAGATCTTTGCACAACACCTCCTGTGGGCACCTTAAAGTCTGGACAAATGGCGCCTGGTAGCTGACCGGGTGCCAAACATATCGTGATGTCGGTAAAATAAACCTTTTCGGGTTAGAACGTTCTAGTTTCTGAGAAATAACACTCCCACGTAAGTAGCAATGTGTTGGGGCAGGATCCAAGGATGCATAAGGATGATAATCTCACCTACTATTTGGTGGAATATGCCCGGTAAGCCATGTACTTTGGAGGTATTTGAATACCCGGAAATATGAATTAAACATAGCGATCTGATAATGTGTTGTTCCAATAGCCGCGACGTTAAGGTGGCATGTGAAGAGAATGATTTGGCACACTCCAGGGGAGCAAATGGAATACACAGTAGTACAATTAGTTGATCCACCCTATGATAATACACATGAGATTTTCGAATACAGCGATTTTTGGTCTCCATCCCGGTACTCGTTCATCCATACCTCGGGAGATTACAAGGCCAGTCGGTGACGGCCAAAAAGAGAGAAAAATAGTCCGTCCATGATAACGCGCCAGCAAGGGTTTGTGATAACAGCAATCAGTTAATAGTTCAAGGTATTTTCTTGACACCAAGCACGATACCTGACCGGTTGGAGAAGACAGACTCGATGTAGGTGACAAAGTCGCTCTCTGACGATGCGACTATTTCCTTGCTGAATTAATAGATAAGCTACACCTTTAGAGAGTGTGTTAAACACGTTTAAACGCACTTTTGACTGAAAACAGACACAGTAAGATACTACTAAGGGTGCATACATTGATAGCTCACCTGTTCACATATGATATTCCCGCCTTTTCGACTGGAATGCCAAACAGCAGGGATATGCTGTTTGTAAGAGCTTCCCATGTCGGCCGTTGCGAATAGGACATCGTGTGTGTACGGTTAGCGTACACCAGTTTTATCTGCATGGGGGGCATCCAGAGTGAGGGGAGAGTGTATGAACGACAAGTTGGATAACAGAAACTGATGTTGCCGAAGCTGTCAAGAAGTCACCCCTTTTATAGATTCTACCTCTTGCTCGTCCACCCCTAGTTCCACGAGGCAAGTTCGCCGAAGCCTAGTCTGTATCACGATCGGAAATCTCTCGAACAGGGGTCAGGTTCTGTTTAGAAGACTGCATGATAATGCATGCGAAAATTGGTGAAACTTGGGCGATCTTGCCTTCTCCCAAGAGTAAATTCCTCGTTCTGAAAGATTAGGTCAAACTCACCTAGTATAGTCGGAGAGATTATGTGCTAAATAACATTCTCTGATACTTATTCCTATCCAGTCATGATGAGTGTTGGTGCTGGAGTTAGAGATCAAACTAAATTACATAAGCCGCTTTACTACCACGATCCCATCTCTTGCTCTCAATCCTCTACACCTACTTACTTACCTCTTTGACGATTCTAAATAATGGATGAAGAGTATGATGTGCGTACCCCATACGGCCGATCTGAACAATTCTGAAACTCTGCAATCGTCAGGTCATCGTTCTTGGAACTGGTCTCACTGAGTGTATCCTCTCCGGATTGCTCTCTGTCGAGGGCAAGAAAGTCCTTCACATGGATCGCAACGATTACTATGGAGGAGAGAGTGCAAGTCTTAACTTGACCCAGGTATGTGAATAGCTGTGGCAAGGAAGTGTGTGTCGACTAATGAGGTATGCCCAAGCTCTACCGCAAATTTCGTCCTGGTCAAGAACCCCCAGCAGAACTCGGAAGGGACCGAGACTATGCCGTTGACCTCATTCCCAAATTTATCATTGCATCTGGAGAGCTCACGAAGATGCTCGTCCACACCGATGTCACCCGCTACCTCGAATTCAAGCAGATCGCTGGCAGCTTCGTGTACCGTGATGGAAGGATCTCTAAGGTTCCGAGCACGGAAATGGAGGCTGTCAAGAGTCCTCTTATGGGTCTCTTTGAGAAGAGGCGGGCCAAGAAGTTCTTCGAGTTCTTGCAGAACTGGAAGGAAGATGACCCAGCCACTCATCAAGGTGTGTCATTTTGGATCCGCTGCGAAGGTCTTTTGCTTACTGGGTATTATGTAGGAATTGATTTGGACAAGGATAACATGAAGACTGTCTATGAGAAGTTCGGTCTTGAACCTGGAACTCAGGACTTCATCGGCCATGCCATGGCTTTGTACCTAGATGATGAGTGAGTAAGCTGCACTGTGGTATTATTCCCATTCCTAAACCCTTCAAGTTACATTACCAAACCCGCTCGCACAACTTATGAGCGTATTATCCTCTATACTTCTTCCATGGCCCGATACGGCAAATCCCCCTACATCTACCCCCTCTATGGTCTCGGCGAGCTTCCTCAATCCTTCGCTCGTCTGAGTGCCATTTATGGTGGTACTTACATGCTCGATAAGAAGGTCGACGAAATTGTTACGGACTCCGATGGTAAATTTGTCGGTGTTCGCTGCGGTGACGAAACTGTGAAGGCCAAGCAAGTTATCGGTGACCCAAGCTACTTTGGTGCGGGTGATAATGGAGGTAAAGTGAGGGTTGTGGAGGAAGGAAAGGTGGTCCGGGCGATTTGCATTTTGAAGCACCCCATTCCTGGTACCGAAGATGCCGACTCAGTGCAAATTATTATTCCTCAAAATCAGGTCAACCGGAGGAATGGTAATAAGTTCTTTCCTTTTCGTCTTGTCAATAAACTAATGTTATTCATTTAGATATTTACATTGCCATGGTCTCTGCGACGCATAATGTCTGTGCCAAGAATGTTTACATTGCAATGGTCAGCACCATCGTCGAAACCGACAAGCCCGAGCTTGAGATTGCATCTGGTATCCAACTCCTTGGTCCCATCTACGACAAGTACGTCCCCATAATGCTCTTTGTTGAGTCCATCTAACCTGTTATTTCCTCAGGTTCGTCTCTGTCACCTCCCTCTACACCCCTACATCTCCTGGGAATGCCGATAACATCTTCATCACCCGGTCTTATGATGCCACTTCCCACTTCGAGACTGTCGTCGAGGACGTTCATGATGTCTGGAAGCGAGTAGTTGGCAAAGATCTTGAACTCAAGAAGCGTGAGGTCGCGGTTGAGCAGTAATGCTTTATTTCCCCTTAGTCTCTTTTCTCTTCATCTTCCGCTTTCCGATTGTTGCATCTACTACGAATAACACGTACGCATCATATCAAGAAATAAACCCTACAATACATGGTCAAATTGACAATTGGGAAAGGAGAGGACGGAACAAGCTGGAAAAAGAAATAAATAGCATGAACATTGGGCAATATGCGAAAATTTGATACAAAAAAGGGGCAAAAGAAATCGAAAAACAGGAATCAGAAAAACGCATTCATATCAAACTCTGGTGCCGTCACATCCTGCTTCGCACTCTTCAGGAGTGACCCCAACCCTTTCTGTCTCTCTGTCTCTCCTACTTCAACAGGTGGCGCCTCTGGTGACTTGAGAGGCTCTTCGGGTATAGTCGTAGTCGGGAATGCATTCCTGATAGGAGAAGTCGGCTCAGTCGAAGGTACAGAAGGAATGTCCATATCGATGACCATGGAAGAACGTCGACGCATGTGCCCGAATGGTCGGGTAATGGGGGGCAAGGTGATGTCTTGAGAGGGTTTGGGATCGTTTGGGAAGGATGAGTTTCGGCGGCGTTTCGGTAATTCAGGTCTTTCGAAGGAATAGGAAGCGGTGAGATCTAGGGCAAGGACGTGACAACCTAAAGGAAGGACATCTTTAGATGACCTCGTTGAGTATGACAGAAAAGCATGTACCCATCCGACAAAAAACACGCGACATCTGCAAGATGAACATGAACTCCGTTCGCTCAGAGATTTCACTCGTTCCCTTTGCTGTTTGTAATGACTTGGATTTCAGCTGGGAAAATAGCAAGGCCAAACTCGGGTCATCATAATGTTGGTCTACACCAACTTCTGTGACAATCATTTCTGTCAAACTAGCTGCCAATTCCAAGAGAGGAACCTAAAATGTCATAGTACATGAAATACCGAAACCATCAGGAAGATACCTCAATCCGATTGAAATAAAAAACTTACTACTAGAACCCGGACCCCAAGATCCCGTCGATACATCTTCCAAAATGCCCAACTTGCCAAATAACGATTGCTGTTCTTGAAAGCCAGTGGGACAACAATCCTCTTCAGTAGATCCTGGAAGATGGGACCATCATCGCGTTGTTCAACCACACGGGCTAATGCTATGGCCAACTGAAGATCGTCAAGGTTCCTGATACACACGTTGACAGCATCCTTCAAGCTCCCTCCAAGTATGAAAAAGGCTGCGGCATATGCTACGAGGAGGAATGAGTGTCATATATCGACGAACGTGCAGTTGCGTACCAAAGCGTTGCTTGCTCATCAATGCATATGCGTTCTTCATGGCGGCTGTCTTCCATCTCTCCTCTTGAAAGTCGTTTGAAAGGAACTTCAACATAACCGCTTGCTCTTTATGCCACGCTGCTTGTCTCCATAGTCCATGAACAAGCCGTGCTTTACCCAAAGCAAAGTAGAATAGTGCACAAGCAGTCGGATCACGGTTTTCTCCTGCCATGTATTCGTTACGAGCGATGACTTCCATGTGAGAACGCTGTAGAGGGATCGGTGACTTCTCATTTGGAAATTATAGAATGTACATACCAAGGATTCAGTGCTCTCCATCCAAATATATATTCCCAGAGCCTTCGCATCATCCCAAGTCATCTTACCACCACAAGCTGCAGTCGAAGCTGATAATAAGATCTCCTGGCTTTCACTATGAAAAGCCCAAACCATATCTCGATATCTCAGTCTTTTTCGACTGTGCGTTATCGCTTCCTTCGACTTAGAGGAAGTTACGCGTTCATTGAGAATGTAGAAGGAACGCATTGAGATGAGATAACGGAGGCCATTTGAATCGAGTGCTCTCCGTTGTTCATCAACCTAAAATGAAGAAAGTGGTCAGATGCAGTGAAGATATGGGAGAAGATATCTAACCTCCAAAGTTGTTTGGATCAAAACGATAAGATGGGCTTGTTCATTAGTCGTCAGACCCGGAACGGCTCCCGTCTCCAGCAGCTTCAATAACCGTTCGACAAGATCTCGAGAAAAGCCATCGTCGTCATCATCATATCTGGAAAGTCAAGTGTGGGATCAGAGCTGCACTCCAGACGCATGAGAAATACTCACGATTGAGCACCGTTGATACCAAAGAGGTTTGAATATTGTGTGCGATTCCCCTTTGCCTATAATAACGGTTAAGACACAACAGGATGACGTAAGTAGTCACCCACTATCTTCGCTTCGTGCTTCTGTAGTATATGATCGAGGAGGAATGGCTTGATTATCAAGGTCTCGTCATGCCGTTCACGCATCTCTTTCATACCCTTCGCGAATCTCACGATGACCTCCTTCACATATTCTAACTTTTCTGTAAAATAGTTGTGAGTATACTGTGATCAATATTGATGTGACTAAAGCTAGTACTTACCCCACAAGAGGCACTGAAGAAGCATCTGAGGATGATAATCGACTAGAGGTGCATTCTTAGCCGTGACCAGCTCAAATAATGAACCTTCTTCCTTCAACTTCTCGCCTCCTCTTGTAATGACTTTCTGTCCGAAATGGTACATCTGATGCCCAGCTGCGACCAGCAGAGATCCGCCAGATAACCATATCGAATCTGAGATATCATAGGGTGTGAGACTATCCAAAAACAGTGAGTTTCATATAAAGTCTGAGAAACGAAGTAGGCAACGCACTGAGATATCTCCACCTTTCCAAAAACACTCCATCCAACTTCTTGCTCAAAGTATGTCATTCGCTGCTGACATAGAAGTAATACATGATGTGCATATCCAACGGCCAAGATTGATTCTGCATCGCTGGTTGAGGTCCAGTCAAGATCCTTGATAGGCTCGGAATGATCGGTGATATGACGGTACTCAAGACCGGTGGAGAACTGAGACTCTTTAGAGTCCCAGATGGTGATTTCTTCTCCAGAAGGATGTGGAACGACTATTAAAAGCAATCGGTTGTGGATTAGAATACTGAAAGGATAATGCGTACCTAGAACTGTCTTCTTAGCTGAGCTGCACCTGGCCAACCTGATATCCTTGCGTTCCGTATGAACAGAGCCAGTGCACCGCCAACGACTCTTTTCATGCTTCGTGGGTATCGCTGATTCTGTCTCTGGTACCCAAAACGAAAGGACACCATCATCCGATACGCTAACCAAAACATCACGCTCGATGGATAATCCATGACTTGACCATGCCATCGGATCGACGGGGAGAATGAGCCGTGGCGGGGATTCCAAGGGGAGAGAGTTAACGCTGTATAGTTCTGGTTTAACAGAGGGATCTGAGGAGTCTGGGATATGGATATGTGCAATCAAGTGGTCCTTCGTTATCCCAATGAGAGGCGTATGGGAGTTGGTGATGGGGAAAGCAACAAGTGATTGGAGTGGAGGCACCGTCAAGACATCTTGAACACCAGTATCATGATGGCGAATTGTCAATTGTACACTTTGTCTGTCCAATGTCACAGTCGTGTAACCACCGTCCAAAATGACCACTGCTTCATCGCCACTCCAGCCTCCAACTCGCTTTAACCTTTCATTCTCCAATATCCATGCCTCGCCAACGGTACGTCTCACGATGGCGACACCTCTTCCATCCGCTGTCCTTACGAACCTTTGTATTGTTTCTGTCTCAGCCTCGGTTACGTTAGCATCGTCAGTTTCGAAACCCGTTGAGGCAACTTGCTGCAGGCTATCTCCCTGGGCATCAAAGAAGGCCTTTGGCTCAACGGAGTGAGTTGTTATCGGAGGACAAGTTGTGAGAGTGATAAGGTTGTTGCCGCTTTTTGAGTTAGGGTCCTCGCAGGATTTGACAACCTTTGAAGAGGATAAATTGGGAGATGGTGGCATAAGAAGTATCTGCGTCGGTGGTCGCGATAGCGTAAGAGTTGATGGAGGGGTGTGTAGGAGGGTAAATTGCTTTAGAAGCGTCGGAGGACGGCGATCAATGTTCTATATAGAGAATTAGTCTCATCTGAAGATAAACTTTAGAGATAGTACCTTACTGCAATACCACGTATCACAATAGATCCGTCTTTAAGCACTCTCAAAAAAAGATCCCATTCCTCATTCTTGATTTCTTCAAGTTTTCGCAGTTGATCACCTTCCTCATTTGAAAACGTCTTCTCAGCATTACCATCGATATTAACATTAGGTTTAACTTTCTGTGAGATATCTGCAATTGATTGTAGCAGAACCTGACGGTCTAATGGGAATATGTATGATCCAAGAAGTTGAGTGGTGAGGGACGATGGAAGAAACGAAGATGGGTCAAGTGCGGCATGCAATTGAAGGCGTTGTGGGGCATCTAGAACAGGATGGAAAACACGTAACGTTGAATCGGATGTGACAGAGTATAGGGTCAAGTCAGGTCTGAGAAAGAAAATAAGGAACAGCCATAAGAAGGATATTTGCAGCGTACCTGCTATGGGATTTGGGTGCTCTCCATGTTACCATTACAATTGGTCTAGGATGGGGTATTGACTGAGTTTCTCGAGGAACCGCTGTGAGATATAACCGAAGGACGTTTTTCTTCACCTATGCACGGTATGAGTATCTGCTAATCTTCATTCGGCGTGTATGCGCAACCCACAGAAGAAAGTAAAGCAATGTGGGTCAGAGACGGGGAAAATATCAGCTTGCTTGGAGAAGCAGCACTGAAGATATTCAGTAAGAGACCTTCTTCAGGTCATGCACTACTTACGCCACATCCCATTTCTTGATCCATGTAGGAATGTCATTCTGCAACGTCAAGGTGTATACGGCAATTGAGTTCGTCGTTCCAACCACCAACAGTCCTAAACTCTGTTTAATATTTGAATCACTGACGCTGGTTACGAACTCCTCACCAGACTTGCAGTCGGCGGCTGTCACCTCATCTCCCAAAGATAAGGTTGAGTGCACCTTGGTCACTATAGGAGAAATGGCCGATTTATTCTCATGGATAGTCCAGAATGCAATTTGTGATCCCATAGAAGCCAGAACCTAGTCTCTCCCATTAACACTGACATTTCTAATATGCGCGATTATGATACATACAATCTTCAGCCCAGAGTCCGTAACAACCATATTGATCTTCACTTTATGGTTCGCTGCGGCCGGAAAAGCCTCCCAAAACGCCAAAACGCGAACCAAGGTCAAAGTTTGTCCATGAAGAATGACTACTGTCTCCCCAGATGGATACAACTATAGTTGATCTTGAGCACTTGGCAGCTTCTACCACAATTTCGCTCACCAGAAACGAATGTTTTCCTAGAGAAAGTTGAGAAACATCCACGGGCCATCCTGTATAGGCATGCAAGAGGTTAAGCATTGGGTCCCTCCCAGCCTACGATGGCGGACTGCCTATGAACGTTTGAACCATGAAGTCAACAGGCGCCCCAAAGGCGTAATGCCCAATTACGTAACTCTCCTAAGTTCTCCTGTGTTTCTTCTCTTCGGGGTGCCGTAAGCCCTCGTTTTCTCGTAACAATTACTTGGGAGAAACGGCCCAAAGCCCCTTGGGTCACCAATGCACATCAGACGGCATCTCAAGGTGACACGAATTTGACGAAATCAGCCGCAAACAGCACACCAGCGACACCAGTTTTTATAGAAAACCTTCAAACTATGTTAGAATTGATCCTTGCGCTTAAGAAGGCTTACGGAATAGGACTGCCTCTTCGCTTCCTTCCATCCCTAGAATCTCTCTCCTCCAATGAGGCCGAGGTCTTCCAAAACCGCCTCGCCGAAGAAATAATTCTTTCTCCTCGCTTCCAGGAATATCCTCCTGCTTATGAATCTCGTCTTGCGTTTTGGAAGTACATTGTTCAAGAGATTGAGAAAATAGGCGAGGTAAGCGAGTCATTTGCCGTGTCTTTAGGCTCTCCTAATTACACTGAACAGGAAGTGGACGAAAGGATATACAATGAATGTATCCAATTGCTCTCCAATAAGTTAGTTTCAATCGATCGAAATTTTGTATATCGAATTCACTGAAATGTTTTCTACCATCCAGACCTACCGTCAACCAGGTCACACCTCCAGTACCTTCCTATCGGACTCATTTTTGGAATGTCGATCCATCCAATATGACCCAAGAAAATACACATCAAACTACACTCCTGGAATCAAGAACAATGATTGAGAGTGGAACCACTGGATTGTGCACCTGGGGGGCGAGTCTCGCGCTTGCAGATTGGCTGTTGGCCCACCCGAGTGAGAGCTGTGGAATTTCGCCCACACTTTTTCCGCCCACATCGTTCCGCTTATAATATATATGACAGATGTGGTGAGAAACCATCGCGTTCTTGAGTTGGGATCAGGCACTGGTTTTCTTGGTTTAATCATTGCTGAGCTCCAGCGAACATCTCAAGATTTGGGCAATACCAGCCTAACATTAACCGATGTGAATTTGGAAGTCCTGGAGCGCTGTAGCAAGAATTTTCAACTTAGTATATACATTTATATCTTCCACGAACGCGCTTTTTGTTGACTTTCGTATACATTCCAGACCAGTTATCCGGGTACCCCTCAATCGCTTTCCGCCTCTTGGACTGGCATGATGCTCTGATAGATAATTCTAACTCCGACTTTCCTATTCACTATTTGTTCAGTGATATTGATACTATTGTCGGGGCGGATCTGGTGAGTGAAGTGATTCCCTTAATACTCTGTCTTTTCATCCCTTTCTGCCAGGTTTATGATGTTTCAATTATTCCTGCTCTAGCTGCCGTGATTGGTCTGTTTTTACGCCTAAAATATGATTCCAAACTATCGCCCCAGGAACCTGCCTGTGTGTCTCTCGCATTGACAGTGCGAAGAGCACAAACTATTGTTGAATTCAATAAAGCTCTGAGTACGTGATCTCCATCATGTAGTAAATATTCGATCCATCGAACCTCTCTAGAATCTCAATCATTGAAATATACGGAGGAAGATATATCCATGCCGGAACACAAGCAATTTTTGCGGGGCCAACGAGATATAGGATGCCCAATTACTTTATACCGAATTCATCACCCATAATGCGCAATTCCCTGGATTGCTTATATGGGCCTCTCTGCCGAGACAAATCCTCAACACCGCAATTGTTAAATAAAATGTTTTGTTCGTCAGCAAGACTCCGATATATAATAGGCAACCCCCAGGTCTCGAACGCCTTTATTCCTCATACTAACCTTATAACGATATTATATCCTCAAAGTCGCGAAATACTGCCAATCAAAAAGAGGGTAATTCTTTTCGTAGTAAGCGTCTTAAGCGCTCTACCCCCCAGCTCATGCAGGGTCGAGAAATTTCCGATTCCTTGTTCCTCTTTCACATTCCATATCGCACAATCTTCTCAAACTCGTCATGCGATATTAAGGACTGTTACCACTCGATATACACCATTTCCCCCACACATTCGGCGAGGATGCTTCCAATATGACTTACTTACAAAGACGGTCCCCACTCGCAATCGCGTCCTCAATGAACATCTAGCACAGACGGCCATTCACCCTACAATTTGGAATTATGCCGATCTTCCCGTCACAAAAAATCTACATTTGGCACAGGAACGTCACATGGAGAGGACTCACGTAACAGAGTCCACCCCCTTTTTCACAGCCCACCTTGTCTTTCTGCCCACATTTCGGAAGTTTTTATAATGATGAAGACTTCCTCAGGACCAATATTATTTCTCTCTTTTCCCTCAACCCCCATTGTTGAAGAGAACCCGTCTGTTCTTTTTACACTGTTCCGTCGAATTTCGCCCATCGTTTGAGAACCAGTTTCTTTTTGTTGGGCCATTTACGTATACATACCGTAGAACCGGATCTCCATTGACGTTACTGAAATATACCATGTCGGACAATATAGGTGGTATTTATGAAGAAACCGGTTAACTGCAGAAGACCAAAGACATCCAGGTACGTTTTCCCATTACTTAACACCGCCTCCTATGAACATTGCCGTTCTGAAGAAGAGCATGGAGAGTCGGGAGAAATCGAGGGAGATGACGCGGTCGGAAGATCCGGTCGTCTTCCACAGACTTTGGAGGAGCTTTCCATTGCGCTGCCATTTCTGACCAAGACAGTGGAGCAACACATGAACTTATCTGTTTGCTTCAACGGGGTATTCGTTCTGCATCTGATGCACACACTCTTTTGGGGGATGCTATTGCTATCGTTCAAGCCGTGACACAAAATCCCACAGAACCAGAAGGTACCAAAATTGCAGCTACTATGTATTTGGTCACAATAAAGCAAGGAGTCGTCAAGCTGGCACCCCGCCTGGCCGGCATCAGTCCCAGAACTTGGAGCCCGAAGTTCCGGATCATCTGCCACCCCCATATGAGGATCTTGACACATCCATCCTCGAGTGAAGGGGATGGAAATGAAGAAGAGTTATCACAATCGAGGTCGTCAGTAGAACATCTTGAGCCGGCTAGAAACGGGTAGCTTCGTTTGGTTCTGCCAGGTTACATTCCAACACCAGCAAGCACTTGTGCAACAGGCACAGTAAGTCTTTGTTAATATTTACTACAATCTGTATCCTCACGGAATTTTTTGGACGCAGTGCTGTGTGGTACAGGTTCCCACTTAGCACGGCCATGGGCAACATCTACCGGTTCTATACCCCTTGTTTCAAGTGCATGTTGGTCTGCAGCAGGAGCATTTCTTTGCTCCAGACCCACGATTGCCAGTCCACATACAACGATATCTTGAACACCAGCAGCAGTCGGTGCCTCAATGATCAATACAGGCCAATCCCACAAAATCGACCTTTACCACAACAATGTCCATTAATCACGCATCCTTACAACCTCCGCCTCCTCACGTTCATCACGTAGCTCAGAGGATGGGACCTCAGGCTGTACCATGGTAGGGTATGGAGCAATAAAATGGTCAAGTCCCCAATCATATCGTCAAGAACTCCCACAGAATGTAGCCATAACCGCATCCTAGATATGCGTCATTTCTGCATCCGTGGATTATTCCTTCATCACAATTCTTCCAGATCCACCTTGATATTTATTTTCAAACAGGTTTGAACAAGTCAGGAATTTTCCTATACGCTGGGGGTTAGAAAGGGTTTGAGCTGAAGAAATACCAGTCCTCGAAGGGTAAACCGAAGAATATTACATTTCCATTATATGGATTTGAACCTCTCTCTTTCTAGGGAGGATCACAACTTACAACAAACTCAAGCATTCATTAACTTGGAAATAGAGTCGATTAAATTGCCGGTGGAAATAAGTGCGACATACTTGATCTTTAAAAACTTCTATCTAACACCGTCACTCTCGAATCACAGATGCGAATGGGTACGAGTATAGACTCCATTCGAAACACCGTCTATATAATTGCTGGAGCGTATACAGATGCCTATGGCATATCCCCACCCGCGAAGGCCGCCTCCGGAAGTGCTTGTCTATCCGCTGTGTCAAATGGTAATCGAGTTGCTAGATGAGAGTGGATACTGGAGGGGTGGGTTGGAATAATATGGTCTCAGAACTGAGCTAGAAATATCTGTTGAATGCCCGTTTCTTCTTCTTTGTATACCATGATGTAGAGTTTAGCAGCAATAACCAAATAAATACCATCGAAGGGTTGTGACCACCGTGACGGCCATCATCCCACAGCCATTGGGTTTGAACCACTACTCCTACCTCTTCGTACGGCACGCGGAATGCCTGAAACGCCAGCTCACTCAGTCCCTACATGGCCTTTCAATTATCAACCAAGTGTTCCTATGTATACATATACCCATCCGCCTCCCACGATTTGGGACCGCCTCTTCACTCGTTTCGACCAGAGCCGCTACACCTGGTACCTGCGTCATGTTTTCATTTATCCACTTGAAAACATATTCATGTGAGTAAACAGTTTGACGGTCACTCTCTTATACTAATCTTATGATGGTCCTGCGGCGACTTCAACAAGGTGTCCTGATCCATTCCGTACACTATTCATCTTGCTCTTTCCTTTCCCCTGGAAATTTAGACTGCCGCCTCTTTTAACAGTCGCTCAGATACAATCGTCACCGAAACATCTTGCGGCCGCTGGCTCCGTCCCGAGAGGATATTACCCTCTGATTCATATTCCTCTGTATCGCTGGAGAGACACCCCGTTGCGCTCTATCTACCGCTTATACGAATTTCTAGTTCTAGATGACCACATTGGAATCGTACGGGAATCTCAGTATTTCTTTCATGACGAGGTTTCCTGGCGGCTGGTTGATGTTCCCGATCCTGAAGATCCGGACCCAGAGAGATATGCTATAATAGCCAGTGTTACGGATGCTCTCGTCTCATCTTTCAACTACAAGATTCGCCTAGGGTTGAGACGGGGTATTACCAATAACAAGCCGTATCTTATACCCGAGTTCAAAAAAGAAGTCAATCCACCTTTCGAAACCGCTCCCAGCTGGTGCAGTCGCATAGGGCCGTTGACTGAAACTTGTAGTATCATTCCCGGACGCACTGGGGGGGGCATAAATCACGAAGAGTTGGCAGAAAAATGTCGTCAGTCGATAATTGATGTTCTAGGTCCTTTCGTGAAGAGAAATATTCTGGCTGATGCTACCGAGTTTTGGAACATATAGCCATATGTGGGCAATATGTTGATTATAATGAGTCCGGAGCTTCGGTTCTGACCGCAATAGTTGTGCCGTTGCTCAATATCTTCATCTCACTTCTGTTCCATCCCTTGTCTCATTTCAGCTTTATAGGTCCTATTCACTATTTTATCCTGCGCTCACGGAATTTTATGCGTTCTCGGAGCTCCTGTACCATGTCCTTTTCAAATATCTGCATTGTTAACGCCCAATTCAAAAACAGTGTCACTTTG
>Ga0157379_10002216_pt1 | contig 16166 bp, 15 predicted proteins | sample S25metaG_FD_121802 | JGI IMG/M metagenome (GOLD analysis project Ga0157379, IMG submission 121802) | Switchgrass rhizosphere microbial communities from Kellogg Biological Station, Michigan, USA - S2-5 metaG | ecosystem: Host-associated > Plants > Roots > Rhizosphere > Soil | place: USA... | reverse complement strand
TGTTACCAAATGATAATATGTTGGTGCTATGAAAGGGTTTGTTGTGACGACAGGAACCGTAAGTTTCGGAATCTGATTGTCTCATCCCAATGGAAGCGCCCAAACGGAAGGAGGTGAGAATCTTCCCGTTGAAATCTTTCAGAATTCTTCAATATCACCCATTGTATTCGACTGTAGACTCTCAATCATTTTATTCTCATTGGATCCAAAAGGGCATGTCTTTCAATTTCGTAGAACAGCAATTAGAAAATGATTTCTTCCCCGAAACAGCCCACAAATTACTGTTCTTCGCCCTTGAGGTATAGTTTCATCTCCCTTTTGATCGCAATTACCACGGAACTCGAAGTGTATCGCGGACCGAATAAATAATAAATATAAGGGTCATATGCATACAACATAGGAACCAAGAAGACAGCGGAGGGGAAGTAGTGACAGAAAAGTGTTTTAATCAGTACATTTCAATGAGTAACATGATGGTTAAGCCCGATATAAGGGACAACTAGCATCGAGCGAATAATGGTTGTGATTTGGATATATAGTAAGGCAAGTGGCAAGTGGGTTTGGTTGCGACAGACGTGTCAAGCTTGAGCTGTTTGAATATTCGGCGGAGGTGTTTTCAAGTTCTTCCCGATCAGTTGGTCGCTTCTTGATGCATGGGCTTGCTTGGAAAGAGGGTTATGAAAGAATAAATTATTAAATCCCAATAAAGCACATACCTTTGTCAATAGGCGACCTTTGTTCACCTCCTTCGGCATCATTCTCGATTCCTTCCTCATTAGCTATGAAGGGCATGAGATCTTGGTTCAAGATCAAAAGGTGGCAAGAGCACTACTTACTATTTTGTCGCTGCAGGGGGGGGGCATTAACTGCTTCCAATATTTGAGGTGAAGGCTCAAAAATTCTCCGGAGACACTCTGAACTTGAGGAAGGTGCTTCTCCGAGACTCCCGCAACCGTCCACTTTTATAACAGCGTGATAAGATTCATGGTGACGACCCACCATTATCCCACTTGCATAGCAAGTTTGGCCGAGCTGAAGATTAAAATTGTGATTTTGTAGGTTAACGACATCAAAAATCGCGCTAATGAACAACTGTAAGACGACAGTAACAGCCAGATATGTTAGTTGCTTACAAAAAATGTGCCTGACGCATTCCACCCCTAACTTCTGCGTGTCCAACAATAATGGCATATTTCAGCCCATCCTGCGCCGTAGGGATGATTTGGATAATTTCCCCGACTATACAGAAGCGTGGTGGTGTAGATACCAACGATGCTCCCCAGCCATGGAAAACCTCTTGGGGCAGACGAACCATTCGCAGGGCTTCTATAATAATAGGTCCAAAGGTGGGAGTGTAGACATTTCCGTGGATAAAGGCCACTCGACGATCGTCAATATAGCACCTATGTTGAGAGACTTTGGCCCTGATGACCAGTTCAAAGGCGGGTTCCCGGGAATGAGGCCGAAAAATGACAGAACGATAGAAAATATAATTTGTCCCGAACTGGACCCTGAAGATTGGGTCGGCAAGAAGAAAGATGCCAGTGATTTGGCAGTTGGTAGACATCTTTGAATGATTAAAAGGGGGTGTAAGTGAGAACAGTTGAGGGGGAATCAGGTTTATGGTACGCAAGGTCTCGCATTTACCTTCATTTTAAGGAAAGACGAAGACAGGAACCATGAGAAGTACGCAACTTTTCCAACATCATGAAATCAGAGAGGTAGTATGCGCACAATGACGGAACGTAGATAGGTCATGCTGTGTGTACGTCATTTCAGGCTGACGAAACAATGATGAAGTCAGTGCCCAAGAAGACAGTGGGAAGAGATTCTGCCGAGAGTAAGGGGAGTTATTGATGATTTAGAGGGAAAATCCCAATCCCGATAACGACAGGGGGTGGAGGAGGGTAAACTGAATACTCTTCATAGTTATATAGTGAACACGGAATATGGGAAATAAAGTACAATATGGCGCTTCGAGGCATTTCAACTTGGCTTAGTTTGGCGTCTTTTTTCTTCCTAGGAACATATAATTTCCCATGCAGTCAACGCATAGTAGTAGAAAATTTCTCGTGATCAATGGTGACAAAATGGATATTGTGTAAATAGATAGATAGATAGATAAAATTACTGTAGAATCAAATGAATAAATAGTGGGACACTGAAACCAACGGTGAACCACGCTCTGTAAAACTGAACCGAATCCAGTCTAAAATGAAGGCAAAACGAGTACAGCATCACATCCATACAGTTTAGAAGGATATATTGCCTTTGAAAAATTAATGAGACTGCTGTGGAAGCTTGACGGTGCAGTTGCTAATGATCTTTATCATAACATGATTATGCCTTCTAACCCCAGGTGTCGTGCAAACGGTTTTTGAGGTTCACCTGGAGTCGGTGCTGCTGAAGGTGGCAAGAATTCCTCTCCCCCTGGATTTTATTAGACAACTATCGGAAGTGTTCGATGAATAATAAGAGACACTTACCGCCGTTGCTATGAGTAGTCACTGCCGCAGGCGGCGGAGAGGGTGGTATCATTGAGGGAGTATAAGATGGTGGCTCTGGGGTTGGTCGGGAAGTAGAGGTTTGTAAGATTGGGACTAAAGATCTTCACATAGATTCTTACCTGAGCGGAGACGTCGTTTGGTAATCGCCATTTTGTCCACATGCAGAATCAGGAGGGAGGTAAGGTTATCCGCACCAGTTAAATATCCAAGGATAAGATAGGTATCATTCGGACCCGCTTCAACAACCTTCCGTTTAGCTTTAGCACTTGCAACGCTGCATCTATAATGAAAGTCAGAACCTCCTGATAGGTCTTTATGTGATGAATTAGTCCACAATAGGTTTGTCGCAAAAATCGAAAATGCCTGCCGAACCATTTCAGGACAGAAAGACTCTGATCCGGGCTTATCACGCCTCTTCGGGCTTTGTCGGGCTCGCTTCGGGTTTGCTTCAGGCATTATTCAGGCCCTATCAGCTTTTTTCCTTCCTGAAATGGTTCGCCAGGCGTTTTCGATGTTTGCGACATTCAGCGAAGATGGGAGCTTCCTTGGAGAGGTAATCGATTGAAATATGAATGACCCACCTTCAACATCCGAACGGTCAACTGCTTTGTCAAGGATGCAGACGCGTGGAAACATTGTATTCAACACATTTCCCATATGCTGTCGAATCGAATCCTCCGGATATAGCGTGATGGAATCGGCCTCGATGATAATCGGCCCATCCTTAGGAGTGAATAAAATTCCACATATGAAGGCCAACTTGCCCTCCTCCTCCCACACCTCGATAGGAGAGGATACTTTAGACCGGACAACAGCTGGGATCATGACTTCTTCGTCCGATTCTCCGGAAGCTGGAAGCGCCACTCCTGATTTGTAGAATGCATACAGCCCCCTTTTGAAGGTCTTGCAAATAGGATCTGCGAGGGAAAAATTGTCAATGATAAAAGATGTCTGCATGTTGAGAATTGTGGGTCTGTTACTGAAGAAGTATTGAGTCATTAAAATCGCCTCCGGGACTAAAGTGTGACATAAGCTTGCCTTTAAGTCTAGTGGAAAGGAAATCGATCTTGCTAAACAATAATGTTAACGTTGGGTTTCCCCAGTTGGAATATCTCCCCATTCATGTGACGACTGACCATGGAAGTCGTCATGCCGATAGCCTTCCACTTCTGGATTGCAGTCTGACGTCGTGATCACACTTTGTCATTACGTTCGAAGTGAATGCATACAAAATAGTCGTATGACGATGGAGGATGTCATTTTCAACTTCACAGCAGATAATTGTCAAGAAAGGATACAGAGGCTACCAGTCTGTTGGTAAGAGTGCCACTGAAACCACTCTTTACGCTAAAGCATTTTTTTCCACCATATTCAAAAGCAAGTGACGGCTCATTTAAGACGCCATACTGGCTATGTGAGAGTCACCAACTATTTTATGACTGTTTTCCATCTTTTGAACCATAGTAATGAATCCATAATGGCTTTCCGAGCAGTTTAGTATCACTTGGCCTTGACAATGGGCAAATTTCCTTAATGCATCAAAGTGCAATAATTTAATTGATGGAAAAGGTCAGGAGGCAGATAAGGACTCCATCCGAAGTTAAACATAAATAAATATATAGACACAGGTCTAACTGAGAGGTATACAGAAGTGGAAAAACAATAAATATGGGATGAGGTAAACAGTCATACAGAGTCTAGCCAGAGAAAGTGAAATTAAAGAAAAGAAAAGAAATTGCTCCACGCCATGTTTACCAATGCTCTTAGTTTCACTGCAAGGATGGTCATTCGCCTGAAGAGCCTCCCTGAATGGAGTCCTGTACGGTTTACTAAGTCAGAAGAGTTCCCATGGCATCCTGCACAGATACCTACTTCAGGGACATAACCCAAGTATTCTGCGATTCTACGGCCAGGCACGGGGTCCAATTTATCTAAATTTAACAGTCAATTGGAGAAATTCGAGATATATCACTCTCAGATACACACGAAAATTATCATCCATCTCCTTTGATTTATATGGCGGCAGGCAGTTGACATAGCGATATTTCAAAGGGAAAATATTGCAGGTAAGGTTATCAAAGCACAACCCCAGGATCCCCTCTTCGGTTATGTCACCATTGAGATAGCCAAGGAAATGGATATATCCGTCGGTTTCATCTAAAGTGAAGGAATCCCACTCAGGGATGCTCGGAAGGTACAACCTAAGAAGTGTCGTCACTCTTAAAGAGGAAAAGTGTATCAAAGAGCTACAGCTTACATGTAGTTTGATAGCAGGACTTTATCTCCAACCTCAGTGGTGCATTGAATGCGGAAAAATCTCCGACCATCCACGTCCGATTGAATGGGAGCGGAGGGCTCCGCAAAAATACAGAGCCTTGGGTATAATAGGCAGTCAGGCCCATCTATTTCATCGGTATTGCAACCGGCAATGTTAAGCGCTTCGATTACGGGTGGCTGGTTAGGGCGGGAAGTAATCGTTCCAAAAAGGTAAACTATAGAGTCATCAGGAAGTGGCTCCCGTTCTGCTCGGATATTATGATGCACGACAGCATCTAACCTGCAGCGGTCGGGGTTTGAAGGGGTTGGGATTGAAGTTTTGTAAAAGATTTCGGTACATCCAGAATGAGAGATAGTGATGGAATCCCAGAGGTTGAAATGTCCAAAGATATAAGCGTTCGACATGACGGATATTCAGAATGTGAGAGATACCATGTTCTTCTGCTACAGTCATACTTATATGTGGCTTACACTTACACCTTTCCAGTGATGAGACAATACTTAGTGGCATGCGTCACGGAACGAAATAGGACTTTAGTGATGACGTACGATTGATGGGGACGTTGACGTCCACGAAGACTGCGTAAAGTATTGGTGTCATGCTGTTCAAGTGATTTGAAAGGATATCATACCGCGTCACTGGCGGGCTTGGTCTCTCAGCATAATCTACGAAGAGTATTTAATCGCAATTTATGTGCATATAACGCAGGTAGGGAGGATTGCGGTATTCAGCTGATCCCGAAGTCAAAGAAGATTAATATTGAACGAATGATATAACGCAATATTACATAGCACAATTTTTGTTCAAAATCACCCTTTCCGACCCATCAGGTTAATATTGCCCCCAACTTGTCTGGGGGTCAGGGTATTGGACAGGCATTGGGAAATATCTCGATATGTTGACGAATTTCCTTCGACGAGTTGGGGCCTGTTCACGACGAAGTTTGAATAGCGAGGATATGTTGGTCTTAATATCCAAGACTTTATTGGTAACCCAGATTTGAACCCGGAAATATTTCTGTTTAATCGAGATGTTCTCTACCGTGAATTATGCAAAGTAGATGTTAATGACACACTTCGCTTACACCAATATGGGGAAAGACTTACCACTCTTGAAGCAAATCCTCCGAACTATCTTAACTGAACGCTCAGAATAACACGGCGAAAAATAGAGATAGCCCCTATGGTATACTTGAGCATTCCACGTATGGCCTATGACTTGTTCGGATGAACCAGCTTGTTTTGATTTAATATTTGGCATTAAAAATAGACTCTACATGCTTACTTTGAAAGGTTATAGGGGGGTCGGTCAAATATTCGGGAGGTATCACCTCGTTCTCGATGTCACCTTCGACACAGTGCGTCCCTTCATAGTTAATGGGTACTATGTTTCATCCTAGAAGAAGAAAGCATTCACAATCTGCATCTCCTTCCGTATGTATTGAATAAGCCTCGACGTAGAAAACAGGAAGGTCGAAATCGCAAGATATAGCCTTCACCCGGCGAACGTCGTAAGTGGGAATCCTAGCGATTATTCAACCCCATGGATCTTTGAGATAAAAATAAAGAGCTTACATAGTTCTATGGCTCGTCTGCATCGCGGTGGAGCCTTATCTGCACCTCGACCTTGTGTACTATTGCTTATAAGGAATATAGGTGCCAGATCGTAAACGAAAGAAAAAAAGACACACAAAGAATGGTATTTATTAATAAGGAAGGTTTGTCGTGGAGGGGTGGGGTTGAGAATGGAGTGAAGCGGGTTAGAGGTGGCTGGGGCGGCCTTCTCGTTTATATATCCATTCGGAAACTAACCGGCACATATGGTATTGAATGTCGTGAAGATATGAAGGCATTAGCGAGTAATTTCTAATATCCTCATCAGCGAAGCCTTACCGTATCGGGGAGTTCAACCCCGCGACGTTATCATGTGGAATGTACGTTTGAAGGAAGAGAAGGTGTAGGAGCGTGAAACTGTGTTCGTTCAAATATTGTAGTAATAGCTGTTGTTTTGAATCCTCGGCGGGTGCTGTATCCTCAAAATGAGGGAGGGATATATGTTGCAGGAAGGCTGAATAGCAAATCAAAAGCAGCGGTGCCGATGAGCGGCTGCGGGAGGAACTCACCTCTTTCCCTGCTGCCAGCGGCGGTCTCAAGCTCGTTTACCCCATTTCACTACATGAGGAAGAGGTCTTGAACTTCAGGACTACGTATCATGCATTAGAGTCACTACACTCAGAAACTCATGGCGGATGCCGAACAGGGTGGCGAAGTCTTCGTTGGAGACGCATGCAAATCCTGTATTTTAAGGCATACGCGAGCAGTGAGTAGAAAGCACTTTGGACAGTTTAGAAGACATTGACTGACTAAGCTTCAATAAGGATTCATACATCGAATTAATGATAAAGATCCAAGTGTGGTCAAGCAACCTATTATGAATATATCGAACGACGACTCGACGACTTTCCTCAATTCCTGTGCACATCTTCAAACACTTTGTCTGCCATTGCGGCTCATCCACTTGTGGTCTCATACCATAGCCTTGATGTCTGAAAAGAAGAAGAAGGGTCTTAGTGGTACACGTTCTAAGGGTCAAACCGTGCAAACCTGTCTATATCGGGAGGCAGGGGCTTGATAAGGTCCACAATCTGGTAGTCGCAATAGAGAAAGTAGAAAGACGGCGATAATAACTGTATGAATGAGAGAAAGCTCCTAAATTGTGAGTGTGGACATCTATATCTGCGCATATCAGCATACCTTCCATCAAATCAGCTTCTGCACTGAATAATTGTGATAAATTGCAGCTAAAATCATATCTTCCGATAGTATCCAATCTACAACCGAGAAAATGTAACATAAATGAAGAGAGACCAAGAGACGGGCAGAGAGACATCAGCAATAATCTTCCGGCCTGGATTTTTGAGTACGCACAACTTATTTCATAGTCTGTCCTAGCGCTCTATTTAGTTTCCTCTTCTCTGTTTAAAGATCTGATCAGCATCTAAATGAGGCAGGAGATGAGTGACTGTTACCGGCTATGGTTGCTCTTCCTTGGACCTGTCACTCGGTGTCCACTGCAAAATCTGCGAAAATAACAATGGATCGTTATGGGTCAATGAATATAGTATCTGGGTACCCATTTCTTTCTACTATGCCCCAAGGCCTATAGTCTAAGCATCTACATATAGGTCAGTACATTCACGACTTCGGATTCCGCGACTGCAATACATACCTCTAGCCTAGGGAGCCTTTATTCAAAAGAGAATTGCACCTCGAGTCACGCCATGAATTGAATGTAGCTTCAGATGTATCCCTATCGATGTTAATATGATGATCTGATCTTTCAAAGGCATGTCGAGAGCATATTGCATATCATTGATGACCTGTTAACAATGTCCTTCCAGAAGCTCTGAATGTTTCATCTTAACCCAAAGATAATCGCATTGCTTTCACCAAAAAATTGGTCCAGTACCCATCGTGTTTGTATCTGATGATGGGCATGCAATGTGATACCGAGATGGTAGGAGCGAATATGCGACGGCTTCATCTGGTGTACAGCCCGAGGTAATATTGGTATGGATCCACCTTCGTCATGCAAAGAGAATAGCAATAGCACGTCTCCGAACGCGTGCTCAGGCTGACCAAATCCTTATCCGGAGTTATGAAGTAAATAGGTGTGGATATGGGCAAAAGGTTTGTCGACTCACAGATGATACTCAACGTTATCCCAAATATCCCTCCGACTAATACTTTAATAGGCAATCAGGTATTCCCATCATCAACTCTTGTCCAGATAAGACTTTGAAAAAGTGAACGAAGAAAGAAGGATGCCATAGAGGATGCAAGGCCACGGACGTGGTTGAGGCACATTTTGAGTATTTTCGATGCTGACCATACGGCCCTTTACTTACCGTGAATAAGTGCAAATATCTAGCGGTAAGTCTCTGGGCGGTGCTGGAGTATATAATGCGGAACTTAACTGCAAGATTCCAAGCACCTCGTACCACACTTCCCATTGCTGGCGTGTAGTCGCCGTTTTAACCTGTCTGATCGATAAGAAGTCTGGAGGATCCAGCAAGAAATCGGAGGTATGTTATTCTCCTGACTTTCATTGCGCGAGACGTGGAGTACAAAGCTGCGTCTTTCCGGTGAACGCTAGAACTTGCAGAAGCGCTTCCGTAAGCTCGGCAGCCTCGGGGACTTCAATACACCATAACTATGAACAAACAGTGAGTGACAATTATTTTTAATACTTCTTTCTAAAACACCAAACTGCCTCAGTTGTGGAAGGATGAGCAACATTTTCGCTGTCATTCAGACTGGTAGATTCATCAGGCTTCTATTATACATCGACCAACACCAAGCATTAGTGATTCGTATTCTGACGCATTGACATACTCTCTTATCTACATCATACAGAATTACTGTTTGATATCCTGACCACTGAAAGGCGTTGACGCACCCAAGCCATTATTTCCTTATGACTTATACAGCCATGAACTATTCCTCCGCTTTTTCACGAGCTCAAAAGGGAACCTTATTGATGAAGTTCACATAATATCAGTTTGTGGTCCGGAATTATTCTTTGTTTCAGTCATTGTACTTAAATAACAACATCAGTTCTACTATTCATATAAGTAATTCCGTGAAAGTAACATTCTCCGTCGTTCGACCCCCAGGATGAAGACGTATACGTGCATGTGTCCGATGGCGAACCCTGGATAACGCAGTGTATAGCTGTCCATGAGAAAAAACAGGTCTTGTCAAATCAATGATTACTCGGTCTAAGGTGAGCCCTTGACAACTATTAAAGGTGGTCGCATATGCCGGTGCGAGAGGGAATTGCTTGCGCAACAACGTATATTTTGATGCTGATATTGTGCAGGTGAAATTAATCCTGGGGATGAGAATATCCTCTTCTTCGCATACCGCGGAAGTGGCGGCTCCCCTAAGAATTCGTACCGTTATTAATCGCCGTCCAAGGTGTGTCACAACACATCTAGTATTTTTTACCAATCCCTTGTCCAACGAAAGATTTCGCATGAGACGATAAATGCCACCAACTTTGATGCGAAGTGAGTGAGGAGGTAGACCAGGCGGAGTCCTCCGGGCTACATAGTCTAGCGTTGAAGATGGAGGAACGACACCAAGGTCATCGGCCTCTTTGAGACTATCAGCCGCAAAATATATTCGTTCCTCCGCATCGAATCGATCCAGCACCAAATCATTATAACTGTCCACTTGCATATTCGTGGGCGCCAGAATAGAACGGGATAGGCATGCCTGTGGATTCGCTAGAACATCTGGAGGATAAATAAAGTCAATTGCTTCCCGGACATTTTCGACTTGATTGACGCAGGGAATATCCACAACCGGTCCGGCTCCATCTCCAATCTCGTCCACATATTTTGCGAATTCTGGGTCTGCTGAATTCCGAATCGGAACGGTGAGCCTTCGTATCTGAAAATGCTTCCATAGAGGCGACGAAAGAATAGAGGCATGCACAATCTGGGCCCTTGATCCTCGACGAACGACTGGGCATGTCTGGCGAAAATCTCCAGCGCATGCGAATATTTTCCCACCGAATGGCTTATTTGTGCAACATATCCTCTTCAGTAAATCATCTACGCATTCAAGAACTGCTCTATTAACCATGGGGGCCTCGTCCCAAAATATTACAGAGGCAGTTCTTATTAGATCCGCACGGGGTGAATTGCTTTCCACTCCGGATATTAATAGTTCGTTGTCTTCATTTACCGGAATCTACATACAAAGAGTCAGTTACCAAAATCAAATTGAATTATCAAAACTCTCATACCTTGAATGTGCTATGTGCAGTTCTACCACCTGGATATAACAAAGCGGCAAATGCGGATGTAGCTGTCGCAAGGGCAATTTTTCCATTTCCCCGTGTATAACTGAGAATAGCGTCGATGAGGTATGTTTTTCCCCTGCCCGCTTTCCCATCTAAAAATATACACAGAGGCTTTTCGTGATTAATTGCATCGGTGAATTCATCAAAAATGGCTTTCTGTTCTGCCGTAAAGGAGGCATAAGAAAGCACAGCATGGTATCGCAAAGCTTCTACAATCCCTCCCCACCGTTCAAGTTCGTGAATAACTTCGTTTGAAAAGCCAAGTGGGTCGTCAATACCATAATCGGAGAGCCGCAACCCATGTTCTTCCAATAAACTGCTCAGATGCTGCCGTGTCTTTTCTTCGGCTAAGTTCACGTTTCCACTACAGGACAAAAAGAAGTCATATGACAATTGGGACTTGAATTTCATCCAGACTTCTCCAGGAGTAGGAAGGCAATCGTTAGAAAGCAGATTGACGAAAAGAACTCTTAACTGGTATGGCGTTTTCAAAGTAGCAATTGCTTCCATAAGGGCATGTTCACCTTCGCTTTCAGTTGCGAAGAGGCCAGCTGCAGCCGCAGCCTGCTGAAAACTTGAATGGAGATGGCCATCTACGGTTTTCAGTCTGTCATATGACCGTGCAGGAAATAAGGAAAGTAAAGATCGAAGATAAAATATTTCCCCTTGAGAAGGTCTGAACGGAGGTAAGCGTGTTATATGAGCTCCAACGCGAGCTCGTTGAACACATTTCATTTGTTTCTAAGAGTTAGTAAGCTTAAGGTACATTCTTCGCTGAAGACATACCTCTTCTATGGATGGGGGAAGCTCTAGATAACACGGTAGGTTTGTTTTCGTTTCTAATGAGACCAATCTGAAGACACGGTAGTATTCCGGATAGGTCAAATCGTCAAAAGCTTTGTATTCACCGTTGCTGTCCACATAATTTGTCTTCGGCCGTAAAAAGTAACGATTAAGCAAAGAAAGCTTGCTTTGTTGTCCATTTTGGCGAATATATTGATAATGGGCCCTGGAGGTCACCAAATGGACAGGTAGACACTGGACTGAAGGGTATTTGTGAGCAACATGGTAACCCAGTATTCTCCAAGCAGCTTCGCCTGCTGAGACGTAACGGCCATCCAAATAGTCATTGATTTCATCAATGCTCTCATTGAAACCCACTATATATCTTGCTCGGTCCGGACCCTTGTGAATATATTTGAATAAATATTGGAACAAATGTGAGGTGTTCGCCACCTCAAAATTTATGTGGCATTGAAACTTCCTAAGTAATTTAAGGCAGTATGGGACAATCATTTGATCCCCCTCCTTTCTTCTGCGATAGTGTGGGCGACCTTGCTTGTCAATGGTTGTTGCATTCTGTAAAGGCTGCGGATACCCATATTTACATGACAGTTGACCAAAAGCAGAGAGCTTCTGGCATGCATTGAGCCGTGGAGCTGTCGCCAGTTTATGGGTATGCCGCATGAAGATTTTGACCAATTCAGCGTCCTCTTTGTCTTCGGGCAATTCAGCAGAGACAACCTTGTCAATGTCTGCTGGATTTATACAATCTTCTCTAAACTTGAGAAGAAGATGGCAGTGGGGTAGCCCCCGTTTCTGGAATTCAATTACATGGATTTTATAAATCGGCCTGCCAGCATTAGGAAACAGCTCGGAAATGGCTTTGATTATTGAGACCAATCGGGAATGGAAGACCCGCACAACGACCATTGGGATATCTGCCCATGACTGCCCTGGACGAAGGCAACTCTGGATCTCAGGCCACTCTGGATTCGCCGTGATAGTGACGAAGAATGTCGGAGGTCCTAAATATGACGCAATTGCAAGTGCATCAGAGACTTGCTCAGAGCTCCAGCGATGACCACCAAGAAAGGATGAAGGGAGATACACGTTGGATGAGGAGTCCACCTCATCCACCCCCATGAGCTCAGCGTCCTCTTGACGGATCCTGATTTGATTTGATCGAATATATGCTAAACGACAATCAATTTCTCGTGTCCACATATCAACCAAATACTCGTTCGCCAGTCTCCCAAAAATCTGAAAGCGAGGTTCCCGGAGGAGTCTCGCACGATAATACCATATTTGAGTGGTAGGTGCATCTGCAGATTCCTGCAAGGCCATATCATGGCTTTCATTATGGCGATAGTCATTGGCAGTATCGATGAGTCCCCATCCTAATGTTCCTGCTGGGAAAAAAAGGGGATAGGCCAATGGCTCCCATAATCGGCTGGTGGTGGCTATCTGCACCTTATCACCCGAATGTCGAGCTATTACCATACTTCGAGGACTATAGTTATTTGCCACGCTAGTATCATAGTGAAGTATTGCCGCGATCTCAGCTGTGCCTCTATCTTCAAGAATGATGTGAGCATCTGGAAAATCTTCCTGAGGCAAAGTGAAGACAAATAAAAGCTGTTTTGCAAAAGGGTTTTCACGCAAAAGTGCATTTGTTGTAGCAGTGACCCATGTCCGAGGTATATGAGGAAGCCATAATCTGTTTGGAATTTCTTCTGCATCCCAGCCATCATACAAAAGCCATCGCAGCCCCGACTTTGGATGATCTGGGCGTAGACGATGGTAGACTCGACCCTGAATCGAAACAAAACTATTGCCCCCCGATAATTGGGGAAATAACCGCTCTGTTTCCATTGAGGCAAATGAGAATAGTATATTCAGCTTTCTAGAAAAGGTAGAGATGTTATTTTGTTTCACAAGCCAGTCAAACTCTGGAGGGAATGGGGGCAATGAGGGTGGGGTATTTGCAAATTTCCCATTACTTCCACAACAGAAACCCTGCTTCTCCCCAGAGAGTAGCTGGATACCACAGAATTGACATGATCTATTCCAGTTTGGTCTTGGAAGTGGTATGTGACCAATATCCCATGTTGATGCACCGGTTTCATTCATATCACTGTTAGCTAAAGAGAAAGGTAAAGAAATTATTGAAGAATGTGACATTGTAGCCAATAGACACTTACTTTCATTCATTATGCTAGAAATTAATTGTTACTGTTGAATTGTTGCAATTTTTAGGTGTGTGTTGGTTGGTGTCTCCCAGCATGAGTCTTGCTTACTGCCTTTATACTCTGTGGTAGGCAGCAAATTCGTCATATAATGATGTCATCGAAACCATCGAACTATGACTTAATCCACATCATTTCACTCTGATCTAACACTATTTACCGAATCATCATGATAAAATACTTGTAAGACAAATTCTCGGGATCAACAAACACGTTGTTCATTCTAAAATATATTTATTAGCCACACAGTCTGAGTACTTGCCCAGTAATTTTAGAAAGAAAAAGCACGAGTGCTCCTAACTCAATAGTGCGAGATAATTGAGAGAAGCAACATCCAACCTGGTTACATGACCCTTTCATCCCGATAGCAAGTGTTGGAGAAGAAAAGGAAACAAATAAATTGAAGTTGTGACAACTGTGTAAGATCTATCATTGTTAAAATAGACTCCTCATTTCATAGCGAACAGCAATTCTAATATTACAGCTCTTTTTATAGTTAAGAGGATAGTACAATAATTTTAAAGCATAGAAAATAACATTTAATTTGGTATATCGACATGATATGGAATTTGGAAACCATTCACCCAAGGCCTATTCGAAGCGAATTGCCTTCATATCAGTAAAAATCCTCACTTTGATATTGCAAACCATCGCTTCAAGGAGTGAATCAGCTTCACAATCCAGTGGATACTTTCACAAATAAACCCACCTTGAAGTTATGAAATCGAAGTTGTATGTCGAAGTACAATCTTTTCAGAAAGTTTGCTGTATAATCCCCTCTTCCTCGCGGCATCCTTCTTTTATTTGAATGAGAGGTTGTTGAAATGAATATTCTTCCGGCATCTGGTCGTTTTGCTGAAGATCGTATATCTAGCATTACCTTGCAAGGTGAAGAGTCTTCTGTTCCTAATTCAGACCCGGCATGAACTTGCAAGGAGCAAGAATCGTTTGTCAAAGAGAATAATCTCGAAGCAGACAGATCCTCCATGTTCTCATCGTAACTGAGTGACCAGTCGATAAAAGGGTAACTATCTGTAAAATATTAGTCAAACTCACTTTTAATGGAGGGAAGAAATACCTGTATCAGTGGATGGATACGGGGTGGAATAGGGAGAAGATAAAGCAGCACCAAGTGCTGGCCTGTTAAATTCTGTAGCCGGCCAAAACCCAGAGAGAGTTTCCAATGGTAATATTTCCTGTCCCCCGGGGGGAGGAACGCTCAGAAGAGAAGCGGAAGATTGTTGATACAGATGCAGAATGTCAGCAGATAATTCATGCTGTCTAGAATTCGGGGTTAGTTTCCCCCCTATTAAGGAATTATATATTGGCAGAACAGTGAAGTCAATGTTGGACCCACCTTCCTTCCTTCGCATTAAAATATCTAGATATGACATTTGTAAGCGGGCTGCATTGGAGATTTCGGCCGAACGGCAACTGCCAATATCTGAAGTAAAATCTTCCACGGTTACAACAATGTAACCGGTACTCCTATCGACACACTCTATTGGACCTGCGACTTGAACACATGTGAATGGTGTTGGTACAGGTGGACCAAGGGGCCAGTGCGGACCCGGGGTTATCGCAGCACTTAATCGATATCAGTAGAGCCCAAACCTAATAACCTTTTATACCCACATAATAGTGCTGGTTTGCATACCGTCCCTAATATAGACCCTGGAGGTAAGTGGAAATAGGCATGTTCCGTCGACAGCCCGATCTGCTCGCCCAATCACATGACCAACGATGTATATTCGGGGAAGAAAGCTATTGACCAATGCTCGAGGATCGCAAATCCGTGGATATTGAAAAATGTTAATTGCTTCGATTTCGATTTCTCCATTCCTGTTTACAATCGCTCGCCCAATAATGAAGGCTACAGAGCGATTAGGAATAGCTGGGCAACCTGCAATTTGGTGGACCCGGATCGTCGCTGGGATTATTCCTCTATGGCAATGGCAATTAGCTTCGTAGTACAGATGTGAACCATGCCGAAAATCAGTTGGCTCAGCTCGGATATCTCTGTAGGAGCGGACTAAGAGAAAGTTGCCATATATGTGGTTGGATGACATTTGATCTATTGCCAGAGCATGAGTTCGCATGGATCTGAGAATGTTAAATGATAGAATTACCTGGTTTAAAATATGCTTGCATTCATGCATACGATTTGTACGATGTTATACTGTCCTTCTGTCAATGGCGAGTGAACGTCATGGCTCGAAATGACAGACCGAATAAACCCATGACAAAGTGTGATGGTTTTTTGCATCATTAAGCATGTTGCACGTTGCACGTTAACATGCCGTCATTGAGCCTATGACGGAAGATATAATATGACCACATCTTCCGCTGTATGTGGCCTTTCGTCACCATTTCTGTTAAAGACCAAATAACCCTGATACAATCAATTATGACGTTGAGCAGCTAAATCACAGTGTACCTATTCGTGGACGTGGGATAGTTCGTAGTAGTTTGGACACAAGT
>Ga0157379_10002215_pt1 | contig 16168 bp, 12 predicted proteins | sample S25metaG_FD_121802 | JGI IMG/M metagenome (GOLD analysis project Ga0157379, IMG submission 121802) | Switchgrass rhizosphere microbial communities from Kellogg Biological Station, Michigan, USA - S2-5 metaG | ecosystem: Host-associated > Plants > Roots > Rhizosphere > Soil | place: USA... | reverse complement strand
TCGAAATGCACCAGCGCCTTCGTCGGCTTGCCCTTGACGTTGATGTCGGCGAGGACCATTTCGTTGACGCCGTCGAAATCCCACTCGTCGTACGGCGTCATCTGGTAGGCCCACTTCGCCATGCCGGTATCGACGTCGCGGGCGAAGACGGTCATCGACCACTTGTTGTCGCCGGGACGCTGCGCCGGATTCCACGTCGACGGATTGCCGGTGCCGTAGAACAGCAGGTTGAGGGCCTTGTCGTAGCTGTACCAGCCCCACGTCGTGCCGCCGCCGGTCTTCCACTGGTCGCCCTGCCACGTCTTCAGCGACGAGTCTTTCCCGACAGGCTTGAGCGCGCCGTCCGTCCAGGTCATCGTCTTGTCCGGGTCCATCAGCATTTCGGCGTCCGGTCCCGTGCTGTAGGCCTTCCAGACGGACTTGCCGGTGTTGATGTCGTAGGCCGCGAGGAACCCTCGCACGCCCCACTCGCCGCCGGAAATGCCGGTGATCACCTTGTCCTTGAAGATGTGCGGCGCATTGGTGTTGACCGCGCCCACCTTCGGATCGCCATTCTTGACCGACCAGATCACCTTGCCGGTGTTGGCGTCGAGCGCGACCAGCGTGCTGTCGGCCTGCTGCAGGAAGATCTTGTTCTCCGCGTAAGCGACGCCGCGGTACACGGTGTCGCAGCACATCTGCGGAATCACCGCGACGTCCTGCTTGGGCTCGTAACGCCACTTGATCTTCTGCGTGTCGAGATCGATCGCGAATACCTTGTTGGGAAACGGCGTATGAACGTACATCGTGCCGTTCACCACGAGCGGCGAGCCTTCGTGCCCGCGCAGCACGCCGGTGGAGAACATCCACGCGACCTGCATCTTGCCCACGTTCTGCGCGTTGATCTTCGCGAGCTTGCTGTAGCGCTGGTTGTACATGTCGCCAGCCTGCATCGCCCAGTTGTTCGGGTCGGCGAGCAGCTTCTCGAGATCAGCATTTGCAGCCGCGACGCCCGGAAGCGTCAGCGCCAAACCCAGCGCCGCCACTGCGAGCCTCTTTGCAGTGCCTCTCATAGTTCCCTCCGTGGGTCGTGGTTGAAACAAAGCGTCAGGCTATTCGATGTGCTTGTAACGCTGATCGCCTCGGCAGAGTGTCGACCTCGCGACCGCCAAAGTCAATTTGCGCACTACAGATCTTGGCCGCGATCGGGCAGCCCCCGGCGTCACGGTTTTGCTGCAACGCAACAGGAAAGCACGGCGCGCAGCGGCCGGGGCCTGCGCGGTACCCGACGACGGGCCGTGGCACGGGGCGGCGTCGCAGCGCATCCGACCGCACGCTTACAATTCGCGCTGGCGCGGCGGCGCGACCGAGAATTGCCGACGCTGGAGCGGCTTCGCGGCAGACATACCGCCGTCGTGCCGCGAGGGATGATCGCCATCAGGATGCTGCTGCTCTGCGCCGTTGCCGTCGCCCTCGCCGCGGGCGGCGCGGGCGTGCGCGCGGCGCCGCCGGCGCCGATTCTTGTCGCACCGGGCGTGTATGCGTTGGCGGGAACCGGCGGCGAGATCACCCCGGAGAATCGGGGGCGCATCGCCAACGTCGTCTTCATCGTCGGACCCCGCGGTGTGGCGGTGGTCGACACGGGAATCTCGGCGCGCGAAGGCGAGGCGATCATCGCCGCCGTGAGACGCGTCACGGATCAGCCGATCCGCCTCGCAATCCTGACCCACCCCAGCCAGGAAGCCATCTTCGGCGCTGCCGCCTTCCAGTCGCGCGGCGTCACGGTGCTCGCCCATCGTGACGCCGCCCAGCTCATCGGCGCGCGCTGCGACGCGTGCCTCGGTCGGCTGCATGCGCTGCTGGGCGACGCCGCAATGGCGGGAACGCGCGTGGTCACGCCCGACCGTCTTACGGACGGCGACGAGACGATCGACGTCATCGGGCGCCCGCTGCGACTGATCGCGCCGCGATGGACGAGCGCACCGGGCGCGCTTGCCGTCTACGATCCGTGGACCTCGACGCTGATCAGCGGCACGTTGGTTTCGATCGGCAGGGTCCCGGACCTGCGCGACGCGGACGTGGCGGCGTGGCGCGAGGCGCTCGCCGGACTCACTTCGCTGGGGTGCCGACACCTGGTGGCCGCCTACGGACCGATCGGGCGTTGCGCGGACATCCCGGCGTTCGCCCGCTACTTCGCGGCGCTCGAGCACCGCGTCGCGGCACTGATGAAGGACGGCGTCGGCCTCGCCGACCTGCGCGGCTTGAGCGACATGCCGGCGTTCGCACAGTGGGATCAGTACGACACGCTCAATCCGCAGAACGCGAATCTCACGTATCTTCGACTCGAGCGCGCACAATTCGAGTGACCGCGAGGCGTCGCGCGCAGGTCGCGGTTAACAGTCGCGGCAAACTCGGCTAGCATGCGCGAGCGCAGCCTGCCGGCGCGACATCCATCACACGAGCTGCCTGCCGCGCGCGGGCAGGTCCTGTCAGTATCGAGGAGAGTTTCCATGTTTCGCATCGCATCGGGCGCCGTCCTGGCGCTCGCCCTCCTTGCATGCGGCCTGCACGCCATCGCCGCGCCCTTCGCGTACGTTCCGAACGAAGGCTCGGCCACGATCTCCGTCATCGACACCGCGACCGACACGGTCGTGAACACGTTGCGCTTCGGCAAGAAGCCCCGGGGCATCGCCGTGGCGCCCGACGGCAAGCGGCTCTACATCAGCGATCAGACAGCCAATGCGCTTGTCGTCATCGACCTCGAGCGCAACGCGCTGCTGACGCAGGTGCCGCTGGGCGAATCGCCGGAAGCGATCTATCTGTCGCAAGACGGCAAGTGGCTGTCCGCGGCGATCGAGGAGAACGACCAGGTGCTGCTGATCGACACGACAACCAACACCGTCGCGCGCAAAGTGAAAATGAAGGGCAAGAACCCGGAGCACGCGGTGTTCAGCCCCGACGGCAAATGGCTGTACGTCAGCGCCGAGGAAGCGGACTCCGTCGACATCGTCGATTTCACCAAGGGTGAAGTGATCAAGTCGGTCAAAGTGGGCGATCGCCCGCGCGGTATCGGCTTCCTGCCCGACAGCACCCGCGCCTACGTCGCCGCGGAGAATGCCGACACGGTCAACGTCTTCGACACGGCGACGCACGACGTGATCGCGCGCATCAAGGCAGGCAAGCGCAGCAACGGCGTCACCGTCCACCCCGACGGCAAACGTGTCTACGTCACGTCCGGCGGCGACGGCACGGTGCAGGTGATCGACACGGCGACCAATTCGATCGTCGCCACCATTCCGGTCGGCAAGCGGCCGTGGAACATGGCGATCACCCCCGATGGCCGGAAACTCTACGTTGCCTGCGGACGCTCCGACGCGGTTGCGGTCATCGACACGGTCGAGAACCGCAAGATCGCCGACATTCCCGTGGGCAGCCTCCCCTGGGGCGTGGCGATCCGCTGATGCGGCTACGCGACGTCGTTCAGAAGTCCGTGCTGCGCGGCAATGCGCATGAACTTTGCCGGCGTGTCGGCGTCGAGCTTCTGGCGAATGATCGTCTGGTAGTTCGCCACCGTCTTGTAGTTGAGGCACAGCAGCTCGGCGACCGCCCGCACCGAATGCCCCCTGGCGAGCAGGCGTGCGATCTCGAACTCGCGATCGGACAGCCGCTGCATGACGTCGGCCTCGCCCGATACCTGCTGCAGCGCGAGCGTGCGCGCGACATCGGGGCTCAAGTAGCGCTCGCCTTTCGCCACGGCGCGCACGGCGTCGACCAGCACGTCCGGCGCGCTGCCCTTGGTCACGTAGCCCATCGCACCCGCCTGCAGCGCACGATTGGCGAAGATCGGCTCGTCGTGGATGCTGAAGACCAGCACGCGCGCCGCCGGCTCGCGCAGCAGCAGCCGTCGCATCGCCTCGATGCCGCTCACGTCGGGCAACGAAATGTCCATCACGACGACGTCGGGCGGGTTCTGGCAGAACGCCTGATAGGCCGCTGCCGCGGTCCCCGCCTCGGCGATGACCTCCACGTTTTCGGCACGCTCGAGCAACCGACGGTAGCCGACGCGCACCACGGCGTGGTCGTCGACGAGAAGGACCGAGATCGTTTCCTTCATGAAGGACGTACGGGAAGTGCAGCGGAAAGCAGGAAGCCGCCGCTCGGCACGGGCACGGCATCGAGTCGGCCGCCGAGCGCCTCGACGCGCTCCCGCATGCCGACGATGCCAAGGCCGGTGCCGGCGGACGCGGCGTTGCGTGCGCGGCCGTCGTTGCGCACGGTGAGCGTGATCGTGTCGCCGGCGGCCGATGGACCGTCGAGCCGGATTTCGACGTTCGTCGCCGCCGCATGCTTGGCGACGTTGGTCAGCGCCTCCTGCACGACGCGATAGAGCGTGATATTCACCGCCTCGTCGCCTTCGGCGACACGGTTGCCGGTGGCGAAATCGAAGCGCACGGCCGGCATGCGCCTGCGCCACCCGTCGACGCAATGTTCGAGCGCTGCCGTCAGTCCGAGCTCGTCGAGCCCCGCGGGGCGCAGCCGGCCGATCGTCTCGCGCATGATCGCCTGCACATGATCGGCGATGCCGATGATGGATCGCGCGGTGTCCTCGGCATCGTCACCGGCCACGCCGGCGTCGCGCAGGCTCACGGCCTCGATCTTGATTGCGTTGAGGTACTGGCCAAACTCGTCGTGGAGCTCGCGCGCGAGATTGCGCCGCTCCTCTTCCTGGATGCGAACGCTCTGCCGAGCGAGCCGGCGGTTGGCGTCGAGGGCCGACCTGAGCTCGCGCTCGGCGTCGAGCCGCCGCGCGAGCTCGGAGCGGAATTCGACCATCCGTCGCCACGCGAACAGCGCGATGGCGAGCGCCAGGAACACGAGGATGCCCGGCACCTCGTCCACCTCGTAATGCTCGTTCGGCTGCGTGAACGACAGCACGGTTTCACCGAGATTGAGCCAGACGCTGAAGGCGGCGAACACGAGCGTCGCGAGCAGGATGGCGATAAGATCGCGCACCGCCGCGGTGCGAGTCGAAGGGTCCGCGCGCTTGGACGTCATGGCCGCAGTGTGAACGTGGATGCGCGTGCGATCGGCACGATCGTCGTCAAATGCCGGCGGCGCCGGCGTTCTCAGGAATTTTTCCCGCGCCGTGCGGGATGCTTCGATGTCAGCGCGAGCGACGGTCAGCGTCATGGCTTGCCCTGCCGCGCAAGCGGCGAAAAATGCACGATGCAGCAATTTCCGAAGGTTACTGCAGGTTCTTGATGTTGCGTCGTGCGCACTTCCCAATGCATGCAAGTCTCGTGCTTGCCGCGGGTGTCGCCGGCCTGCAGGCGACGAACGCGCATGCCGCGGACAATCCCGCCGAAGTCTTCGAGCTGCCCGCCGTTCAGGTCGTGGGCACCACGCCGCTTCCGGGGCTCGGCGTGCCGCTGCGCGATGTGCCCGGCAATGTGCAGCTCTTCGGCAGCCGCGAGATCGGCCGCGACCGCCCCGCGACGCTGACGCAGTTCCTCGACTTCAACGCCACCAGCGTCAACGCGACGTCCGGGCAAGGCAACGCCTTCCAGCAGTCGATAACGTTCCGCGGCTTCGCCGCGTCGCCGCTGCTCGGCACGCCGCAGGGCGTCTCGGTCTTCCAGGACGGCGTGCGCGTCAACGAGGCGTTCGGCGACGTCGTCAACTGGGATTTGCTCGCGCCCTCCGCGATCTCCTCGGTGCAGCTCATTCCCGGGTCGGTGCCGGCCTTCGGACTCAACACCCTCGGCGGCGCCCTCGCCATCTACACGAAGAGCGGCGCCCAGTATCCAGGCGCGGCGATCGAGCTCTCCGGCGGCTCCTTCGCCCGCAAGGAGGCGCTGTTCGAGTACGGCGGCGCCGACGGCACGCTCGACGCCTACGCGACCGGCCGCTTCCTTCACGACGACGGCTGGGCCGAGCACAACCCGAGTCGCGTCAAGCAGTTCTTCGGCAAGGTCGGCTTCCAGGATGCTGCGACGGACCTCGACATCAGCGTGACGCTCGCCGACAACACGCTGTCGGGTGCGCAGACGCTGCCGCTGTCGATGCTGTCGAATCCGCGCCAGGCCTACACGTACCCGGACACGAACCAGAACCGGCTGGCGTTCTTCACCGTCAAGGGCAGCCACTTCGTCGGCGACGATGCGCTCGTCGGCGGCAATCTCTACTATCGGCGCTATCGCAACACCAACATCAGCAGCAACGTCAACGACGACTACGGCGAGCCCGGCGCCGATGGCATCGTTGCCACGAACGAGGCGTTCAACGATCGCTCGACGATCGACCAGGCGAGCTGGGGCGGCGGCCTGCAGGTGACGACGAACGGCAAGCTCGGCACGCGGCAGCACCAGTTTGTCGCGGGACTCACCGGCGACTTCGGCCGTACGCGCTTCACGCAGGACGCGCAGACGGCGAACTTCACGGCCGATCGCGGCACGGTCGCCACCGGCCCGTTCGTCACCGAAACCGACGTCGATCTCGGCAACGATTACGTCGGCCTCTTCGCGTCGGACACGCTCGCGCTGGCCGAGGCGTGGACGCTGACGCTGGCCGGACGCTACAACCATGCGCGCATCGTCATCAGCGATCGCACGGGCCTCGACCCCGCGCTTAACAGCACCAGCACGTTCGCGCGCTTTTCGCCCGCGGTCGGCGTCAACTACAACCCATCGCCGACGCTGACCACCTACGCCGGCTACAACGAGGGAATGCGCGCGCCGACGCCCATCGAGCTCACGTGCGCCGATCCTGCTGCGCCGTGCAAGCTGCCGAACCAGTTCCTTGCCGATCCGCCGCTCGCCATGGTCATCGCGAAGACGTTCGAGGTGGGCGCGCGAGGCACGCTCGGCACGCAGGCAAGCTGGTCGGCAGCCGCGTATCGGACCAATCTCACCAACGACATCCAGTTCATCGCGAGCGGCAGCGGCGCGACGAACGCCGGCTATTTCCAGAACGTGGGCGGCACGCGGCGCCAGGGCATCGAGCTCAACGGCGTCGCACACGCCGGCGACTGGACGTTCAACCTGCGCTACAACCTGCTCGATGCCACGTTCCGGTCGACGTGGGCGGCGCTCTCGCCCAACAACTCGAGCGCCGACGCGAACGGCGCGATCCTCGTGCGGCCCGGCGATCGCATTCCCGGCATCCCGCAGAACACCGTCAAGCTGCGGATCGAGTACACGCCCTCCGAGCGCTTCGGCATCGGCCTCAACGCGCTGTATGCCTCGGCGCAATACGCGCTCGGCGACGAGAACAATGCCGACCGCAACGGGCGCCTTCCTGCCTACACGGTGCTGAATCTGGACGCCCGCTACGATGTGCTGCCGGGCCTGCAGATCTTCGCCAGCGTCGCGAATCTGCTCGACCGTGGCTATCAAACGCTTGCGCTGCTCGGATCGAATGTCTTCACCGGGCCCGGCAACACGTTCGGCCCGGCGCAGGGAATCGCGCCCGTGGCTGAGCAGTTTCGCGCGGTGGCGGCGCCGCGCGCGTTCTTCGCCGGCGTGCGCTACACGTTCGGCAAGGGCACGCCGAACTGATCGGCGTGCGCAGGTAAACTCGCCGGCGTGCCGCTCACGCCGCCCGCATCATTGCCGTCGCCTCCTCCCGCACGTCGCCGCGTGCTGCAGAGTCTCGGCGCCCTTTCGCTGGGTTCGCTGCTGCCGGCGCCGGGTGCGGTCACGCCGGACAACGACACGCGCTGTGCGCCGGCCGGCACGGCGACGCGCCTCTACATTCCCGGTGCCGAAGGCTATCTCGGCCGGCTCGCGCCCCGCGGCGCAGCGCTCGTGCTCGCAGCGATCCGGCGACCGCGCGTGCCGGATCGCGCTGCGCAGGGTCCCCTCGCGTACTACGTCCGCCACGCCGGTCGCACCTATTTCAACCCGACGCTGGCGCTCGTGCCCGGCGAACGCGTGCGAATCACGCTCGCCAACGAGCTCGACGAACCGACGATCGCGCATTGGCACGGCCTGGCGGTCGACACGCGCAACGACGGCAGCGGCATGGTGCTCGCGGCGCCGCAGGAGCGCTACGCCTACGACTTCGAGGTGCGGAACCGCGGCGCGCTCTACTGGTATCACCCCCATCCTCATGGCAGCACGGCGCGACAGACCGCGGAGGGCCTGTTCGGCCTGATCGACGTCGACGACGCCGACCACGCTGCGCTGCGCCGCGCGCTCGATCTCGTGCCCGGTCGCACCGAGCTGACGCTGGTATTGCAGGATCCCCCGCGCGGCGGCCGCTACCGTCCGTCGGACGCCGACCTCGTGCACGGCTTCATGGGCGACGACGCCTGTGTCAACGGCACGCGATACGCCTACGTCGACGTCGCATCGCGGCTCTATCGACTGCGCCTCCTCAACGCCTGCAATGCGCGCACGCTGCGGCTCGCCTTCACCACGGCGGCGGGCGCGCGCGTGCCGTTTGTCGTCGTCGGCAACGACGGCGGCCTGCTGCCGGCGCCGGTCGCTGCGCAGGAGGCCTTTTTCGCCACTGCCGAGCGACTCGACGTCCTGCTCGACCTGCGCGACGCACCGGTCGGCGAGACGATCGTCCTGCGCTCACTCGAGTTCGATCCGATGCACGCCGAAATGCTTTCGACAGCGGGGTCCGACCTTCCTGCGGATCACGCGGCAACGGGGCACGGCGCGGGCGGCGCGCCGCGCGGTGAGGACCCCGGGCGAGCGCCGACGTGGCCCGAGGGCGCGCCGCGGCAACTGCTCGAGTTCCGCGTGCGCGAGCGCGTTCGCTACGATCGGCGCGTGCCCGCCACGCTGGCGGCGCATGTCCCGATCGACACGAACGACGCGCGCGAACGGCCGTTACGCCTCGGTTACAACAAGGGCCGCTGGCGGATCAACGACAGGGTGTTCGCGATGGGCGAGACGCCGATCGAGGTCGCGCGCGACACGACGGAAGTGTGGCTGCTGCGCAACTACCATACGAGCATGCCGCATGCGATGCACCTGCATGGATTCCACTTCGATGTGCTGGAGCGCGAGACGTCGCCGGACGCCGTGCATGCGCTCGCGCAGGACGACAAGGGTCGGCTCGCGTCCGATCTTGGCCGCAAGGACACGGTGCTCGTGTGGCCCGGCGAGAGCGTTCGCATCGCAATCCGCTTCGCGTTGCCCTGGCCGGCGCCGCAGACCTACATGTTCCATTGCCACAATCTCGAGCACGAGGATGGGGGCATGATGCTCGGCGTGCGGGTCGCGTGACCCGCCTTCTCCTCGTCGGCGGCGGTCACGCACACATCGAGGTGCTGCGCCGTTTCGCCGGTTCCCCGCCTGCCGCGACGACACTGTGCCTCGCCACGCCGGCGCCCGCGCTCACGTACTCCGGCATGGTGCCCGGCGTCATCGCCGGGCACTACGCGCTTGCCGACGCGCAGATCGATCTCGCGCATCTGGCAGTGGCGGCCGGCGCGCGCCTGGCACTGGCGAGCGTTGCCGCACTCGACCCGGTCGCCCGCCGCGCGACGCTCTCGAACGGCGCCGTCGAGGCTTTCGACGTTGCATCGCTCGACGTCGGCGCCGTGCCGGCGGCGGGCCTCCCGGGCGCACGCGATCACGCGATCGCGGTCCGTCCGCTCGAAGTCCTCGTCGCCGCCGTCGATGCGCTGCGCGCCGCTGCGCAGGGCGGTGTCGCCCCGCGCATCGCCGTGGTCGGCGGCGGCGCCGCGGGGATCGAGCTCGTCCTCGCGCTCAGCTCGGGATTGCTCTACGAGGCGAACGCCGGCAAGGCGGCGTTCATGCTCGTCACCGACAAGCCGGAGATCGCCGCCGAGCTGCCCGTCGGCGTCCGCCGCCGCCTCTCCCGGATTCTCCTGGCCCGCCACGTCGCGGTGGTCACGGGCGCTGCCGTGAGCGCGATCGACGCGCAGGGCCTCGTGCTCGCCGACGGCCGCCGGCAGGCCGCATCGGCGGTCATCCTCGCGACGCCGGCCGCGCCGGCGCCGTGGCTCCGTGCAAGCGGCCTCGCGTGCGACGCGCACGGTTTCGTCCGCGTCGACGCGACGCTTCGTTCCGTTTCGCATCCGGCGGTCTTCGCTGCCGGCGACTGCGCGACGCAGGACGACGCGCCGCGCCCTCGTTCCGGGGTCTACGCGGTGCGCGCGGGCCCGCCGTTGGCGGCGAACCTGCGCAATACGCTCGCGGGTGCGCCGCTCCGGCACTACCGGCCGCAACGACACGCGCTGGCGCTGATCGCAACGGGCGATCGCCGTGCAGTCGCCTCGCGCCCGCCCTGGAGCGCCGAAGGCGCCTGGGTCTGGCGCTGGAAGGACCACATCGACCGCCGTTTCGTCGCGCGCTATCGGGCCGACCCATGACGGTCACGGTTATCATCCGGTGATGGCCCTTGCCGTGCCCCGCCCCGTGTCGCGCCTGTGCCGGCTGCTGCCGCTGCTCGCTGCGTTTGCGGCGTCCGCCGCCGCAGCGTCCGACGACATCGTCTTGAGCCCGCGCCAGGTGTCGCCGCATGGCTGGTTCTTCCAGGGGGAAGCAGGCATGGCCGCGCAGGCCAACCGCGGCTTCATGTCCAACGCCGGCTTCGTCGTTACGAGCGATTCGGTCGTCGTGTTCGACGCGCTCGGCACGCCGGCCCTCGGACGCGCGATGGTCGCCGCCATCCGCAAGGTAACGCCGCTGCCGATCCGCCGCGTCGTCGTGTCGCACTATCATGCGGACCATGTCTACGGATTGCAGGCGCTCAAAGCAACGGGCGCCGAGATCCTCGCTTATCGGAAGGGCGAGGCGTACTTCACGTCCGGGCAGGCCGAGGAGCGCCTCGCCCAGCGGCGCGCCGAGCTCGCGCCGTGGGTCGACGCGACGACGCAGGTGGTGCGCCCGGACATCTGGCTCGACGGCGATACGGACTTTCGCGAGGGCGGCCTCACGTTCCGGCTTATCTGGACCGGCGGTGCCCACTCGCCGGAGGACCTGATGATGTTCGTCGTCGAGGATCGCCTGCTTTTCTGCGGCGATCTCGTGTTCGCCGGCCGCCTTCCTTTCGTCGGCAATGCAGACAGCAAAGGGTGGCTCGGCGCGCTCGTGCGCATGCAGGCGCTCGATCCCGTCGTCGTGGTACCGGGCCACGGCGGCGTTTCGCGCGACGTCGCGCACGATCTGTCGACCACGCGAGACTACCTCGTCTACCTGCGCTCTGCGATGGGCCGTGCCGTCAACGAGCTCGAGCCGTTCGACGAAGCGTATGCAAAAACGGACTGGTCGCGCTTCCAGGCGCTGCCGGCCTTCGACGCCGCGAACCGCACCAACGCCTACGGCACGTACCTGCTGCTCGAGCAGGAAACGTTGACGGCCGCCAAGCGATGACGCGCGCGCGTTCCCTGCCCGCGCGCGGAGGTCCGCGATGACCACGACGTCCAGCGATCCGGTGCTCGCAGTCGCCGTCCGGGCCGCGCGCCGTGCAGCGAGCGTCATCATCGACGCCTCGCGCGACCTGCGCCGGTTGCCGACGTTTTCCAAGGAGCATGGCGACATCGTCTCCGGCGCGGACCGCGAGGCCGAGACGGCGATCGCGGTGACCATCGGCGCAGCGTTTCCCGAGCACGCGGTGCTGAGCGAGGAAACCGGCGAGCTGCGCCCGGGCAACGCCGAGTCGCCGTTCCGCTGGGTCGTGGACCCGATCGACGGCAGCCTCAACTTCGTCCACGGCTACCCGTACTATGCGGTCTCCATTGCGCTCACCAAGAACGACGAGGTGACGCACGCAGTGGTGCTCGACCCCGTGCACGACGAGCTCTTCACGGCAATCAAGGGCAAGGGCGCGCAGCGCAACGGCGCGCCGATCCACGTGTCGGCGTGCACGCGGCTGCCCGATGCGCTCGTGGGCACCGTGTTTCCGGCGCGACGGAGCCCAAAGCTGCCGGCCTACGTGCCGGTGTTCAATGCACTGATGAGCCAGTGCGCGGGCCTGCGCCGCGCCGGCGCCTGCGCTCTCGATCTCGCGCACGTCGCGGCGGGACGTCTCGACGGGTTCTGGGTGATGAGCCTCAAGGCGTGGGACGTCGCCGCGGGCAGCCTGCTCGTGACGGAGGCCGGCGGGCGCGTGGGCGACTTCGCCGGCGGCGGTGAATTCCTGCGAACGAACGAAGTGATCGCGGCGGCGCCGGGACTCTTCAATCCGCTGCGGGAGTCGATCGTGGTGGCGCTTCCGAAACCTTGATTCCGGGCCGCCCGCCGTCGCGGCGCGGCAGCCACAGTACGGCGCACAGCGTCAGCGCGGCGGTTGCCGCCATCGCGATCAGCAGCGTACCGAAGCCGGCGGCCTTCACGACAGGCCCCAGCAGCCATACGGCGAGCGAGCTCACGCCGAAGGCGACGGTGAGGCGCATGCCCGAGACACGCGAACGCATCCGGTCGTCGACGTAGCGGACGATCATCGCGTCGGTGAACGGAATCGCTCCGAACACGACGACCATGAACGCGATCATCAGCGCGTAGAGCGCCCAGCCCTGCGCGCTTGCGGCGAGCGCGAACAGCGGCACCTGCAGCGCGACGATCCCCGCATAGAGATACTTGAGCGGCACGCGGTCGATCATCAGGCCGACCGCGACTTGCGCGAACGAGCCGACGACGTAGACGAGCGCCAGCAGCATGCCGAGGACGGCCGGATCCTCGACTATGCCGACGAACCGCTCGCGCAGCAGCTCGCCGTTGCCGTTGGTGGTGAAATTGAACAGCATGCTCGCCGTGACCGATGCGATCGTCATCACTGCGAACACCCGCGCGAACGCCGCGTCCGCCGCGACCGGCTTGCCGCCGGTGCGCCGCGCCGGCGCCGTCGCTTCGTGCGGCGCGATGCGCGCGAAGACAATGCCGCAGGCGATTGCCAGCACGGCGGGGACGACGAACGCGGCGCGCCAACCGGCGTACTTGACGAGAAATCCGGTCGCCACCGCCGACAGCGCCACCCCGAGATTGCCGGACAGCCCGTTGACGCCGATGGTGAGGCCGGGCCGCGGCGAATCGCGCACCAGCATGGGGATGCCGACCGGATGGTAAATCGACGCGAACGCGCCCAGCAGCGTCAGCGCCGCCGCAAGCTGCCAGGCGTCGCGCGTCAGCGCCGCGAGGAGTGCCGCGGCACCCATGCCGAAGTAGAACACCAGCATCATCCGGCGCCGACCCCAGAGGTCGCCAAGACGCCCCGACGGCAGCGAGCCCAGCCCGAACAGCGCGAACGCGCCGACACCGTAGGGCATGAGATCCTCCCAGCGCACAATGCCGAAGTCCGCGGCGATCGCCGTCACGGCCGTGGCAAAGATCAGCAGGAACATGTGGTCGAGCGCGTGCGCGACGTTGAGCAGCAGCGCCACCGGTCGTGGCAAACGTGCGGGCGCCTCGGTCGCAGTCATCCCGCGAGCTCCTGCAACTGGCGCGCGAGCGCGTCGGGAATCGTCACCCCTTCGGCCGCCGCGCGTGCCGCGAGATCGGCGCGCCGCGCGCCGGGCAGGCGCACGCCGTCGTCCATCAGCATTTCGCCGATCAGCGTCTCGATGCGCTCGTCGTACACGCGGCGTCCGGCGAGCGCGCCCGGGTCGACGACCACGAACGCCTGGCCAATCCGCGGTCGGTTGCCGTCGTCGACGAAGAACGTGTCGGCCTCGAAGCCGAACGCCGCACCCGTGAGCGCGCAGACGAGGAGCTCGACGACCAGCGCCAGCATCGCGCCCTTGGTGCCGCCCATCGGCAGCATCGATCCCGTGAGCGCGGCTTTGGCATCCGTGGTCGGCGCGCCTTCGCCGTCCAGCGCCCAGCCGAGCGGAATCGGGCGGCCCTCCTTCGCGGCGATCATCACCTTGCCGCGCGCGACCTCCGACAGCGACAGGTCGATCACGAGCGGCTCGCCCTGTGCGCGCGGAAACACGGCGGCGATCGGATTGGTACCGAAGATCGGATGCTTGCCGCCTGCCGCGGGCATCGCCGCCGGCGAGTTGCCGAGTGCCAGGCCCACCATGCCGGCGGCCGCCACCGGGACGAGATGGTGGGCGGCGATGCCGAAATGGTGGCTGCGCGTCACACCGGCGAAGCTCACGCCGTGCTTGCGCGCACGGGCGACGGCTTCGCGCACCGCGACGGCGCAGGCGGCAAACGCGAGACCGTCGTGCGCGTCGACCAGCACCGCGCCACCGCGCTCGGCGATGACCTCGGGAATCGCGTCGCCATCGACGCGGCCGTTGCGCAGGTGCGTCGTGTATTGCGCAATGCGCGACAGGCCGTGCGACGCGAGCCCCTGCGATTCGGCGTCGACGAGCGCGACTGCGGTCGCCTGCGCCATCGCTTCACCGGCTCCGGCGCGCTCGAGCGCGCGCACGGCGAGATGCAGCAGTTCGTCGAGCGTGAATTTCGCCATCGTCAGGACGTCCCCGTCAGCGCTGCCGCAACCTTGTCGGCGATCAGCGCCGAAACGCGGACGTTCGATTCCCTCGTGACGCCGGCGACGTGCGGCGTCAGGATCACGTTGGGACAGCCGGCGAGCGGCGAGCCGGCCGAAAGCGGCTCGCGATCGAAGACGTCAAGCGCGGCACCGCCAAGGTGTCCGGCGCGCAGCGCCGCCGCGGCGGCGGCCTCGTCGACGACGCCGCCGCGCGCCGTGTTCACCAGGATCGCGCCGCGCTTCATCGTCGCGATGCGCGCAGCGTCGACCAGGTTGCGCGTCTGCGGCGTCAGCGGCACATGCAGTGACACGACGTCAGCATCGGCCAGCAGCGCGTCGAACGTGCGGCACGCGGTCGACTCGTCGGCCCACACCGCCGCGTCGGCCGCAATGTTGGCGTCGAAGGCGATGGTCTGCATGCCCAGCGCACGCGCGAGTCGCGCCGTCAGCCGGCCGATGCTGCCGAAGCCGACGAGGCCGAGCGTCTTGCCCGCAAGCTCGCAACCGTCCGACAGCGCGGTGCGGGGCCAGCGGCCGGCGGCAACCGCGTCCGTCGATGCGTAAACGCCGCGCAACAGGAGCATCGCAGCGCCGATCACGTATTCGGCGACGGCGAGCGCGTTCGCACCCGTGGCAGGAATGACGCTGATGCCCCGGGCGGCACAAGCCGGCTGGTCGACGTTGTCGAGCCCCACGCCCAGGCGTCCCACCACCTTGAGGCGCGGCGCCCCGGCGAGCAGGGCGGCGTCCACCTGCGTGCGATTGCGCACGATCACGGCCGTCGCGTCGACGAGCGCCGCCGCGAGGTCTCCCGGCCGGTCGACGAGGTCCTTCTCGTAACGGACGTCGAAGCGCGCGGCGAGCGAGCCGACCGCCGTCTCGTCCATGAACTCGGCGATGACGATCTTCATCGGGCGAGCGCCGCATTCCCGTCGGCGACGGCGTCCGTCATGGGAAACACTAGACGAAATCGCAGGCAGTCGGGCGTGAGAAGGAGGTGGCTCATGTCGATTGCGTGAAAGTGAGAGCGTGCGTCGCGGCGCGGGTTCAGACCTGCATGCCCCAGCGGCGCACCGTGCGTGCCTCGATCCAGCGGAAGATCGCGTTCTCGACGACGAGGCCGATGACGATCACCGTGAAGAGACCGGCGAACACGTTGGGGATGTCGAGCTGATTCTTGTTCTCGTAGATGTACCATCCGAGTCCGCCGGCGCCGGAGGACACGCCGAATACCAGCTCCGCGGCGATCAGCGTGCGCCACGCGAACGCCCAGCCGATCTTGAGCCCGGTGAGGATGCTCGGAAAGGCCGCCGGAATCAGGATGGCCGTGACATAGCGCACGCCGGCCAAGCCATAATTGCGCCCCACCATTCGCAGCGTCGGCGATACCGACCGAAAGCCGGCGTGCGTGTTGAGGGCGACAGCCCACAGCACCGAATGGATGATGACGAACACGATGCTGCCGTAACCCAGGCCGAACCAGATCAGCGCAAGCGGCAGGAGCGCGATGGCAGGCAGGGGGTTGAACATCGCCGTCATCAGCTCGAGGATGTCGGTGCCCACGCGCGAAAGGATCGCGACGATGGTGAGCACCGCTGCGCACGCGATGCCGAGCGCGTACCCGATGACGATCATCGGTCCCCAGCCGGTGGCGTAGATGATCATCGTCGTGGTGATCGCCGCGACCGCGGCGCGCACGTTGATGCGAACGTCGCGCGATGAGCCGCGCGTCGTCACGACCGCGAGCGATCCACACGGGCGGCCCACC